>Ga0070741_10002334_pt1 | contig 51780 bp, 16 predicted proteins | sample Coa_R1_4_FD_66440 | JGI IMG/M metagenome (GOLD analysis project Ga0070741, IMG submission 66440) | Surface soil microbial communities from Centralia Pennsylvania, which are recovering from an underground coalmine fire - Coalmine... | ecosystem: Environmental > Terrestrial > Soil > Unclassified ... | reverse complement strand
AGCGGCTTTAAGGGCGACCGCAAGTTCGTGCGCGACGACCAGGCGCAAAAACATTTTTCTGCGTTACGAGGCTCGATTGCCGGTGTCTACAGCTATCGTATCATGACTGCCAAGTCGGTGCCGGAGCAGCAGAAGATGATGAAGGAGACGGACTTTGCCTTCAAACAGGCTTTCGCGTTCTGTCCCTACAGCCCCGAGGCGGTGTTCCGTTACGTGCAACTGCTGGCCAACTTTAACCGTCTGGATGACGCCATCCTTATCACGAGGACGTGCCTCAAGTTTGATCCAAACAACGAGACCGTCAAAAACCTGCTCCAGCAACTCCGGAGCCTGCGCGGGAACAAAGCCGGCGCGTGATTATTCAGGCAGCAATGCACCCCAACGCGACATTCTGCCCTTATTTCTTGCCGAGTGTCTTACAACTTTATATCATCGGCGACAACATTTTCGCCTCAGCCGGCAGGCGAACAGCTTGGAACGGTAGCTGGATCTTTCGGAAGGGTAAGAACGGAGCGGATGGCCTTGCTATTGGCAGCGTGGAAATTGCATCACGGGAAACGGTGTTCCCGCACGCTCCTGTTTACTCTGCTCCTCGGCGTGCTCTGGGCAGGTTTTTGCCCGGTTTCCCTGCTGGCCCAAACCAGCCGAACTTGGAACGGTTCCGTCAGCAGCGACTGGTACAATCCAACTAATTGGACCCCAACCGGCGTCCCCGCAGCCAGCGACACCATCAACTTTGGCTCGGGATCGATCAACCTAACCGCCCCGGTTACGATTGCCGGGCAGTTCAATTGGTCTGGCGGAAATCTCGGTGGAAGTCCGCTGCTCATTACCGCTACCGGTGTGTTGAACTGGTCGGGCGGGCAGATTAATCCCGGCGCATCGGTGACGGTGGCTACCAACGGGATGCTGAATATCCAGGGAAGCCTGTCATTCTATGGCGCGTTAACCAATTACGGAACGGTGGTCTGGTCGGCAGTGCCAGGAGCTCCGCTCTATGGCTTTGGCGGAGCGGTGATTTATAATGCGGGCCTTATGCAGGCCACGGCGGATGGCACCATGTCCCTCCAGTCCGGCACCAACACGTTCGTCAATGTAGGGGCGTTTCAAAAAACTGGCGGGACGGGAGCCAGCACCATCGGGTGGGCTTTCAACACCACTGGGACGTTGAACACTCCCAGCGGTTCCATCACCGCCAATCTTTGGACGGGAACCAACCTGCTGCAAGGGACGGCCAATCTGACCTTGAATCATCTGAACGCCGCTCTGACGGTGGCGAGCAACTCCGTATTGAACTGGGTTGGCGGAGACATCAGCGGGGCGGCCCTGACCGTGATGACGGGCGCCACGCTGACCATCTCCAACAGCGTCAGCCTGGGGGCCTCGGGAAATGGCGGCGCATTGACCAATTACGGCACGGTGGCTTGGTCCGCCGGGCCAGGAAATTCGATTTATGGTTATGGCGGAACAGTAATTCATAATGCGGGCCTCTGGCAGGCCATGGCGGACGGCAGCCTGTCCAGCCAGTCAGGCACTAATACTTTCATCAATGTCGGATCACTCCAGAAGATTGGTGGCGCAGGTGCTACCACAATAACCTGGACCTTCAATACCATCGGAACAGTGAACACTCCGACCGGTCAACTATCGCCAAGTCTTTGGACCGGAACCAACCTGTTACAAGGGGCGGCTAATCTGTCTTTGAATCATTTGAACGCCCCCCTGATGGTGGCGAGCAACGCGGTGTTGAATTGGGTGGGCGGGGACATCAGCGGGGCGGCCCTGACAGTGGCAGCGGGTGGCACCATGACCATTTCCAACAGCGTAAGCTTGGGCGCTTCCGGAACCGGCGGCGCGTTGACCAATTACGGCACGGTGGTTTGGCCGGCCGGGTCCGGAACTCCAATTTATGGTTATGGCGGAACGGTGATTTACAATGCTGGCTTCTGGCAGGCTGGGGCCGACGGCAGTCTGTCCAGCCAGGCTGGCACCAACACATTCAACAACGTTGGCACGTTCCAGAAGACAGGCAACACCGGCACCACCACCATTGGTTGGGCTTTCACCACCACCGGAACTTTGGTGACATCGAGCGGATCCCTCAGCCTCAACAACTGGGCCGGGAACAGCGTGCTGCACGGCACGCCAAACATCAACGGTGGAACCTTGACCGGGGTGTTGACGATTGCGCCTGGCGCGGTCTTGAACGATACGGCCAGTCTGAACGTCAAGGGTCCGCTGCTGGTATCCTCCAACGCAATGATGAACTGGAGTGGCGGAGACATCAGCAGCGCGGCGCTGACAGTGGCAGCGGGCGGCATTCTGACTGTTTCCAATAGCGTGAGCCTGGGCGCTTCTGGAACGGGGGGCGCATTGACCAATTACGGCACAGTGGTTTGGCCGGCCGGGTCTGGAACTCCAATTTATGGTTATGGCGGAACGGTGATTTACAATGTGGGTCTTTGGCAGGCCACGGGGGATGCCGTTATGAGCACCCAGTCAGGCTCCAACATGTTCGATAATATCGGGATATTTCAGAAGGTCGGAAGCACCGGCACGACCACAATCAGTTTTTACTTCAACAATTCAGGCACCATCGACGCCCAGACCGGCACGATCGGTTTCATCAGTTCGGGCTATGTTCAGACGGGCGCCACGATGGATTTCGGCCTGAGCGCTCCGGGCACGCCAGGTCATGTGAGTGTTTCAGGCAATCTCAACCTCGACGGCACTCTGGGCCTGGAGTTTTTGAACGGTTATGCGCCCGGTCCTGGCGATTCGTTCACGCTGGTAAACTACTCCTCGCACGGAGGCATTTTCAATTCGTTGAATCTCCCCCCGGCAGGCGCCAACCTCGCCTGGCAGGTGTCTTATGCGGCGACAGCGATTACCTTGCAAGCGGTGACCAGCACCAATTTCACCTCGCAAATCTCCGGCTCAGTCACTGATAACCTCGGCCACGCGGTCACGAATATCAGCGTGTTCGCCGCCAACACCAATGCCACCAACAATCTCTTTGTCAGCGCGAACACCGACGGCACCGGCCACTATGCGCTCAACGTTCCTGACGGAGTATTCCAAGTCGGCGTTCAAAACCTCGCCGTGCGCGGTTACAATGCCATCACCAACCAGGTCGTCGTCATTAGCAATGCCAACCAAATCGTAAACTTTGTCCTTCAATCTTCCGTAACGCAAAACTTCACCGTCACCGTTACGGTGAACCCCGTCGGGGCCGGAAGCGCCGCCGGGGCAGGCACATTTACGTCCGGCAGCACGGTAACCCTCACTGCCCTGCCCACCAATTCACCACCGTACCTCTTCGTCGATTGGCGGGAGAACGGGGTTTTCGAAAGCGCGGGCAACCCGTACATTTTTGTTTTGGACCGGGACCGCCAATTGACGGCCAATTTTTCCCTGCCCCTCTATTCCGTCTCAGTGACCAACAACCCGCCCGCGGGAGGAACGGTGACTGGCGCCGGTTCTTATTATTACGGGACGACCAATGTTCTGACCGCCAACCCGAATTTCGGCTACAACTTTGCCAGTTGGACCGAAGGAACAAACGTGCTGGGCACGAATACCGCCCTCAGTACCGTCATCTATACAAATCACTCTTTCGCGGCGAATTACTCCGAAGCCAACACCAATCACACCGTCGCCACCGCCACTTCGCCGCCGGGCTTGGCGACCGTCGCGGGTGCGGGCGCCTACACCAATGGCCAAACGGCGAACCTCATCGCGCCAGGCACGGTGACCAATCCGCCAAACCTTTATACGTTCCAGGAATTTACGCTGAGCAACTCGGTCGTCAGCTTCAGCACGAATTTCAGCAAGACCTTCTCCACCGTTGACCCGACCAATCTCCAGTATATTGCAGTTTATTCCGGCACGAGCATTCGACCGCTGCTATCCAGCGTCAGCGCAAACCCGGGCAATCCGGTCCCCGCGACCACCAATTTCACCATCGCGTTGCGATTCGACCGCACCATGGCCACGAATCATTCTCCGAATGTGACGCTGACCAACAGCGCCACGGGCGCGTTGCAACCGACAGTTGCCACGAACGGTTTGTGGTCGTCCATTGTCACGGCCAACGATACCTACCAGACGCCGCCCATTGTTTTCATTCACGGCATGGACGGCACAAATCAAGTCCTTGTTTCCGGCGCGCAAGACCTGGGCGGCAATGCACTCGCGCCGACCAATGCGTACGCCGTGGTCGTGGATGCGACGCCGCCAGTCACAAGCGGCATCGCGGCGGCTCCGTCCGTGCTGTCGGCGTTCGTCACCTGGAACACGGACGAGCCGGCATCGTCTCAAGTTGAATATGGTCTGAACGGTGCTTACGGGTCGGTCACGCCTCTGGACAGCGGGCTGGTGATCGCGCATGCCGTCACCCTTTCCAGCTTGAATCCCCAGACGACTTATCATTTCCGCGTTCACTCGCGCGACCAGGCAGGCAATGAAACCATCTCGGGCGACAACTCGTTCGTGACCTACGCCGCGCCAGATCTGATGGCGACCAATCTTTCCGTCACAGGCAGCTTGATTTCGGGCAATGGGGTAATGATTTCCTGGACGGACACCAACGCCGGAGCGGGAGCAACTTTTACTTACTGGTATGACCAGGTGGTGGTAAGCAACCTCACCACGGGGCAGTTGCTCTTGAGCACGACTTTGTTCTATGACCCGGGCGCAAATGGAAACATTGCCGCTGGAAGCTCTCACAACCGGCAGCTTCCGTTCACTCTCCCGGACGGGGCCGCGGGAGCCGGCACGCTGGAAATTATCGTTACGGCGAACGCCTATAACACCCAGTTCGAATCCAATAATAGCGGCACGGCCCAAAGCAACAACGTCGCCTCCCTCACTCGGTCCAGTGCGCTGGCATCGTATCCAGACCTACAAGTAACAGGTCTGCTGGTAACCAACGCCCGGATTCAATCCGGCAGTGTGCTTGGCATCGTGTGGAACGATCTCAACAGCGGCACGGGCCCGGTAACCAACTCGTTCCAGGACCAGGTGGTGGTGCTGAATCAGACGACCGCGCAAACACTGGTGAATACATTTGTGCCTTACAGCGCCTCGGCATCCGGTCCCATCGGCACCAATCAATCGGTCAACCGGCAGTTTGCCTTCGTGCTTCCTCAAGGAGCGGCCGGCGCGGGCGCCTTGCAAATCACAGTTGTCGTTGATGGCTTGAACAACGTGTTTGAGTACAACGGCGGCAGCGGCGCCGAAACCAATAATGCCAGTTCCATCGCGGTCAGCTCCAGCCCAGCGCCCAGCGCCGATCTGACGGTCACGAACATTCTCGGGCCAACCAACGCCAACGCCGGGCAGACCATCCAGATAAGTTGGACAGACGTCAACCAGGGCAACGCCCCGGCATCGAACATTTGGTACGACCAGGTTTTCTTGAGTGATACCAATGTCTCCGGAGGCGGACAGTTGCTTGGCACCTTCGCGTTTATTACCGGGCTGGGTACGAATGCTTCCACCAACTTCACTCAGACGGTGGCGCTGCCGCAATTGGTACAAGGCAGCCAATGGCTGATCGTCAAGGTCAATGCCACGGGCAGCATCTTCGAGTTGAATCCGACGAACAACTCCGCGGTTTCCGGCCAGCCCATCAACGTTGTGCCCACCCTGGAGTTGAGCTTGAGTTCAACCACGATCGCCGAATCCGCAGGTACGAATGCCCTGACTCTGACAGTGACCCGCAACGGCAATGTCGGGAGCCCTTTGAGCGTCGAGCTCTCGACATTGACCAGCACTAACGTCTATGTGCCAACTAATGTCATCATTCCCGCCAGCCAGAGTTCGGTGAGTGTGGCGATTGGTCCAATCGACAATTTTTATTCCGGCAATCAAGTGACCGAGACCATCTCGGCCGCCGCGAGCGGCTTCGCCACCGTAAATGCGCAGCTCACGGTTTTGGAGAATGACCCGGCGACCTTGAGTTTGGCCTTGAGCGCGGGCAGCGTGAACGCGAATGCCGGCACGAACGCCCTCACCGGCACGGTGCGCCGGAACGCCAACTTCGGTCAGGCCCTGACCGTGACGCTGGCCAGCGATACACCCGGCGCCATCACCGTGCCTCCCAGCGTGCTCATTCCTGCTGGTCAGGCGAGCGCCTCCTTTGGACTGACCACGGTGCCCGTGAATGGCATTGGCGACTCAAAACTTGTAAACCTCTACGCCTCCGCCGCGGGCTTCAGCCCGGTTTCCACTCCGGTGACAGTGTTGAACACGAACGCACCCCAACTGGCCCTGGACCTGGAGTTCAGCATGGTTGCCAAAGGGGCCGGCAACTCGGGCGACATCGGCATCGTGAGCATCCCCTCCGCCCTGCCGTCTGCGCAAAGCATCTTGCTGACGGTGGAAAGCAATTCCCTGGTCACCGTTCCGCCGGTGGTGACAATTCCCGCGGGCGCGACCTGGGTAAACTTTGGCATCGACGTCACCAACGACTTTCTGGTCACCGGCACGCGAACCGCCATCCTGCTGGCCCAATTGCTGACCCCGAGCCAGACTGCGATAACCAACGGCGAAGCGACCGCCACACTGGAGATTCTCGACATCAACGGGCCGACGCTTTCCTTGAGTGTGAGCAATTCCAGCATTTCAAAAGGATCCAACACGATCGTCACCGTCACACGCAACACCTCGCCGACCAATGCGCTTTCCGTTACGCTTGCTTCGTCCCCATCAGGCATCGTTTCGATGCCGACCAACGTTGTGCTGGCGTCGAACCAGATCAGCGCCAACTTCACGGTCACCGGCGTTTTGGATCAGCAACAGACCGGCCCGGAAGCTGTAACACTGACCGCCTCGGCGACCGGCTTTAATCCGGGCGCAGCGCCGCTGACGGTGTCGGACATATACCTGCCCGACCTTGTGCCGACCGCCATCATCATCCCGGGCAATGCGCCCGCGAACAGCCAATTGACGGTAAGTTGGGTCATCACTAACAAAGGCCTGGGCGCGGCAACCAATACGAGTTGGTATGACAACGTCTTTCTGGCCTCCGGGAGCGCGGGGCAAGGCGAGATTTTGTCCGCCGCCGTGGCCAATCCCTCGACGCTGCCCGTGGGTGCGAGTTACACGAACCAAGTGAGCATTGCCCTGCCGCCCACGCCCGGTAATTACTGGATCGTCGTCCAGGCGGATTCGGCCAATGCATTGGCTGAGTTAAACAAGCAAAACAACCTCCTGGTTTCCTCCCAGCCGATTGTCGTCAATGCCCCCTGGCGCGCCGCGATCACGAACGTGACACCCAGTGTGGCGCCACAGGGAACGCCGATCATCCTGTCTGGGTGGACGTATAATCCCGTCAACAACCAGCCGGCCCCCAACAAGACCGCGACGGTGAGTCTTCAGGTAAACGGGACAGTTCGCGCGTATCAGGTGGTTTCCGATGCGAACGGCGCTTTTTCCTACACCTTCCAACCGCTGCAGGCCGAAGCCGGCGACTACACCGCCGGAGCCGATTATCCATTCGCGAGCCAGATTTCAACGCAGGCCTCCTTCGTATTATTGGGTATGCAGGCGCTGCCGGCGAGTTTCACCGCGCAGTTGCTGCCTAACACACCGTTGACCGGCCAACTCGTGCTGAGCAACCTCACCGACCACGCCCTGTCCGGGCTGGCATTTACGGTTCCGGACCTGCAAGGGAAACTCTCGGCCCAGTTCACCTTCACCAACAACACACTGTCGAGCAACGGAGTCATTTCCGTCGGCTACACGCTCAACAGCCCGTTGACGCAGACGGCCCAGTTGCAATTCACAGCCACCGCCACCTCAACCGAAGGCGCTCAGGTGACGGTTCCCTTTAATTTGACCGTGGTGCCGCTGGTCCCGCAGTTGATCGCCAATCCGGGCTATCTGGTCAGCGGCATGGTGGTGGGAAAGCAGACGGTGCTTTCATTTGACGTCGTGAACTCGGGCGGGGCCGCCAGCGGGGATTTGACAATCCAATTGCCCGATCAAGCCTGGATGACACTGGGTTCACCGGCGGCCATCCCATCAATCACGGCTGGCGGCAAGGCCACGGTCACGTTGATTTTGGACCCTCCGTCAACTTTGCCGCCGACGCTTTACGGCGGCAGCGTGGCTATCGCCAATGGCAATGTTGGATTAAGCGTGCCGTTCCAAATCCGCGCGGTTTCTTCGAGCACCGGGGAACTCCTCGTGACTGCGACTGACGATTACACCTACTATGCAACCGGTGCGCCCAAGGTGACGAATGCCCTCATCACCGTACGGGATCCAATTGCCGGCAATATTATTGTGCAGACCAATTCGGATGCGAACGGCATGGCCGACTTTCCCGCGCTGCCGGCTGGACCATACACCGTCGATGTAACCGCGCCCCAACATAACCAGTTCCACGGCTCCGTGACAGTAGCCGCAGGCGTCGCCACACCGCTGGAAACCTTCCTGCCCCGCAAGCTGGTCACTTACCAGTGGACCGTGGTGCCGACCGACGTGCCGGACAAATACCAGATCGTTTTACAAACAGTCTTTGAGACGGAGGTGCCGGTCCCAAATGTCGTAATTTCGGAACCCAACGTGTTGCTCCCCGTCGTCCCCGGCCTGGCGTCTCATTTCGTCATCACCTTGAGCAACCACGGACTCATCCAGGCCGAGAACGTGGCGATTGGCGTTCCGGACGATCCCACTTACCTTGTGACACCGCTCGTTACTAATGTCGGCATTATTCCGGCGCAGGCCACGGTGAAGGTTCCAGTCACGGTTCAGCTTCGCAGCGCACCCGCGCAAGCCGGCGGAGGATCGAGACCGCGGGACGAATCGGGTTGCAGCCCCAATGAATGCCTGCCCAAAATTCCGATGGAGGTCAGTTACTCCTACATCTGCGGCAATAACAATGTGGCGCGGCAGGGATCGATAAGTTTGTCGGCCATCTGCACCGCCAGGGACGTGAAGGAATGCCTCGATAGCATTGGCGAAACCATCGAGTCGGAGAACTTTGCCTCGCTTGGGTGCAATGCCATAGCGGAAGTCCTTGCCTGTTCCGGCGTCGAACTTTCGCCTTGCAAGAAAGCCGCCATCTCGGGCGTTTGCGCCGTCGCCGTGACGGTCGCCTCCGATGGGGCGCTGGGGGAATCGGCCCTTCCGGGCGCTTTGGGGGACGCGCTGGGATGCTTCTGCGACAAGTTCCCGAATATTCCCTTGCCTGTCTATCAGTTTGGCACCGGGACGCCCGGCTACATTGGACATTGTCTGGATTGCGGAGGACCGTATTACACCTCTCCATTCACGGGATATTTGATTCCGCAGCGTGCGCCAACCCCCGCCAGGTGGCTTAATGTCATTTCAGATCCCGTGGTGCAAACATCCGTCCCGGGCGGTGATTGCAGCAATGGGAGCATCGAAGCCGCGAAAACACGGAAGCTCACCACATCTGGCGCGTCAGGCGCTGCGCCACGGCTCAAACCGCCGCAGAAAAGTAATACTTCACAAGGCGTCTGCGCGCAGATTTTGCTGCAAATCGATCAAAGCGTAGTCATGAGCCGCACCGCCTTTTCTGGCTCTCTGACCATTGATGATGGCGGCTCCACTGACATCTCCGGCATTCATGTGACGCTGGCGTTCCAGGACGCGGCCAACAGCGACGCTTCCGACAAGTTCGTCGTCGAAGGCCCCGTGTTGAACACGCTTACAGCCGTGGACGGCACCGGCACGCTGGCGGGCGGCGCGACCGGTTCGGCCACGTACACCTTCATTCCCATGGACGATGCCGCCCCAACCGCGCCGACCACGTACTTGATCGGCGGCACGCTCACCTACACGGATGGCGGCCAGCAGGTCACCGTCCCGCTGCTTTCAACGCCCATCACGGTTTATCCCGCCGCCAGGCTGGATCTGGTTTATTTCGAGCAGCGGGACGTGTACGGGCCCGACCTACTCGATCCCGAACTTGATGTGCCATCCCAGCCGTTCGACTTGGGATTGATCGTGAAGAATGTGGGCGCGGGCACAGCCCACAACTTCCAGATCACCTCCTCCCAGCCCAAAATTGTGGACAACGAAAAAGGCTTGCTGATCGATTTCAGCATCATTGGTGCTGAGGTGGGCGACCAGCCGGTCGCGCCGTCTTTGACCGCCACCCTTGGCGACATCGCGCCCGGAGGCACGAAAGAGGCCACTTGGGAACTGCTCTCCTCCCTCGCGGGCAAATTCCTCTCACTCGACGCCACCTTCCAGCACTTGGACGACATGGGAAACACCAACACCTCGCTGATCAACAGCGTCGCGATTCATTCCCTGATCCATCGGGTGCTGGCCAACCGGACCAACGACGACGATGTCCCCGACTTCCTCGTCAATGACATTCCCAATCCCAACAACCTGCCGGACACTCTTTATCTGAGCGACGGTTCGGTGGCGGCGGTGAACGTGATCATGAACGGCACAATCGACGGCGCAGTGGCGCCGGGCCATCTGCAGGTGCACCTGACGACAACGGTCAGCAACGGCTGGAATTACATCCAGTTGCCTGACCCCGGGCCGGGATACCTGCTGGCCAGTGTCGTGCGTTCCGATGGCAAAGTCCTTTCGCTGACCAACGACGCCTGGACTACAGTCCTTAGCTTTCCGTCCTCCAGTCTGGGGCCGGTGCCGGAGAACCTGCTGCACCTGTTCGATTGGGCGGGAACCGGCTCCTACACGCTTCGCTACCGGTCCACGAACACAACCCCGCCCGCGATTGTACAACTTGGCCCGGTGACGCCTTTCACTCAGCCATTGGCGGTGTCCGCGGTGAACATCGTGTTCTCAGAGCCGATTGACACCACCACCTTTGCTCCCGGCGCACTGACGTTGACGGTGAACGGCGGTCCCAACCTGATTACCGGCGGCATCAGCCTGACTCTCGTTTCCAATGCCACCTACTCCATCACCGGCCTCCAGGCATTCACCGCAGCCGACGGCAATTACGAACTGGATTTCAACGGTGCGGGCATTTATGACCTTTTGGGCAACAACGCCGGCAACGTCTCCGCTTCCGTCCGATGGGCGCAAGGCAACGCCCCGGTGGTGGTTCAGAGCATCGCGCCGGTATCGCCAAATCCGCGCAATGTTCCAGTGTCGAGCGTGATGGTCACCTTCTCCAAAGCGGTCAACCCCGCCACGTTCACTTATCAGGCTCTGAATTTGACGCTCAACAACGGACCGAATCTCATCAACAACAGCCTGACAATTACGCCGCAATCTTCCACGACATTCGCGATCGGCGGTTTGGGCCCTCTGACCGGTGCCCAAGGCAATTATGTCCTGGCGGTCAACGCGGCTGCGGTTCAAGACACGAATGGGACGGCGGGCTTTGGCTCGCAATCGATGATGTGGAGCACGATCACCACCGGTCCCACCATCACCGCGCTCCAACAAATTACCACGAACCCGCGCAACATCGTGGTGCAGGCGCTCAACGTCACTTTTTCCGAGCCGATTGCGCCCGCGACCTTCGATTACAACGATATTTCACTGACCCTTAATGGCGGGAGCAACCTGGTCACCGCCGCCGTCGGAGTGATTCCGGTAAATTCCACGAACTTCATGATCACGAACATCAGTTCCGTTCAGGGCTACGCCGGAACTTACACGTTGACCGTCAACGCGGGCGGCGTTTCGGACCTCGCGGGCAACCCCGGCTCGGGCGCCACGAACGAAAGCTGGTTGATGGTCCTGGGAATCCCGCCGTCGCCGACCAATCTTCACATCCTGCCCGATCTGGGAATTTCTCCGACGGATGGTCTTACCAGCACCAATAGCCTGACGTTGTCCGGCACCGTTGGTGCAACCAATCTGGCTGTGCAAGTCTTTGATGCCACGACCGGCTCCCCCCTGGGGCCTGCGAATGTCACTGGAACGAACTTTGACATCGCGCTGGCGTTCACCACGGAAGGCCTTCACCATTTGCAAGCCAACGCGGTGGACCCGGCGGGCAACGTTTCGCTGGCGACTTTCCTGGACGTGTTCCTCGACATGATTCCACCCACCGCGATTATCCAGCCCGTCGCCAATCCCAGTTACTTCCCCGTAAGCACCATTCCCGTCACGCTCTCCAAGGGAATTATAACCAACACCATCAGCGCCACGAACTTTTTAGTGACGCTCAACGGCACGAATAGATTCACGCCCACGCTGACTTACATTTCGAGCAATCAGTTTCTGCTTGGAAATCTGACGGCATTCACCACGCCTTTGGGCAATTACCAGGTTTCATTGTTCCTGAACGGCATCCAGGATTACGCTGGCAACATGAGCGCCAATGTGGTGAGCATGAACTGGGTGCACGCCCCCTACGCGCCGCCCGTGATCACGCCGGTTGCCAACCTCAACGTCACCCCGAATACCGCCGTAAACGTGCACATCCAGGCCACGGACCCGAATGGGTATCAATTGACGTACCGCCTGGGTTCCGGCGCGCCTGCGGGCGCGAGCGTCGCCGCCGGCAGCGGCATCTTCACCTGGACGCCCACCTGCCAGCAGGGCACCACGACCAACCTGATAACCATTTGGGCCATCGACAGCGCGAGTACTCCCCTAAGCAATTCAGTGTCCTTCACCATTACGGTCAGCACGTGCATCCAGTTCCAGGCGGGTTCCACGGTGATGCAGGCAGGCACGACGAGCAGTGTTCCCGTCAGCCTTGTTTCCAGCGCCAGTTTGACGAATCTCAGTTTCGGGCTGGTTTACCCGGCTAATCGGTTTGCCAATTGGTCGTTTGCCCCGAGCAACACCGCCATCAACTCCGTCCTGATCCAAAGCAACAGCGCTTCGCAGACTCGATTCAGTCTGGGCGTGACCAACGGACGCACGTTGCAGGGCCAAATCCTGCTGGGATCGATTGGCTTCACCGCGCTTCCGGGCCTGTCCGCGTTCCTGCCGCTGGAAGTGACCAACATTACCGGCGCGGCAACGGACGGCACTACGGTTGGAAACGGCTCGGGTCAACCGGGCCGCGTGGTGCTCATCGGATCCCAACCGCTTTTGGAAGCCGGCCTCTCGGCGAAAAACAGCCGGACCTTGACCCTGTACGGAAATCCCGGTTCCAGCTACATGATTCAGTGGGACACAAACACGCTCGGGACATCCTGGGCGCCAGGCTGGCGTGTTCCCATGACGAACATCGTGGAGGAATTTACCGGAGTCGGCGCGAACGCCGCGACCGAGTTCTATCGTGCTTATCAATTTACGGCGCTTCAACCGGTCCTGGAATGGTCGCCTTTCGCCGGAACCCACTCTCTGGTGATGTATGGCGTGCCTGGAACCAACTATACTCTGCAAACCACCACCAACCTCGCCAACCCGGCAAGTTGGACGAACCAACTCAGCTTTCCCACCACCAACTCTTTCTATATCATCCAGGGCATCCAGCCCACAAACCGGCTCCGGTGGTTCCGCATCCGCGAACCGTGACGGGTATTTTCCGGCCCAAAACGGCCTGATTATCATCCCTCGTACGAGGGATGATAAAATCATCGTTTTTGACGGCGGCATCCCCTACTCTGAAGAAACCATAATCCTGGCAATTTGTATTCTGCGTACATGAAAGAGCGAAATCGAACTTATCGTGCAAACCTTTTCCCTGAATTCACCACTCCGTCGAAACCCACTGTAAATATCATAACTGCAATCGTCGCGATTGCAGTGGGGTTCGCCATGATGACGTCCCCACTGGCTTTCTCCGCGCAAAACGTCGTTACCTACAAGTATGACAACACGCGGGCCGGCGCGAACACGAATGAATCCATTCTGACGCTCGCGAACGTCAATGCCACGAACTTCGCCAGGCTGTTTACGTACCCCGTCGATGGATATGTCTATGCCCAGCCGTTGTATGTTTCGAACGTGCCGATTCCCGGGCAGGGCACGCACAATGTGGCGTTTGTGGCGACGGAGAACGACAGCATTTATGCCTTCGATGCCGACAGCAATGCGGGGCCGAACGGAGGCGTGCTCTGGCACACCAACCTGGGCATTGCGCTCATCAGCACCAACTACGGCGTCCGGTATCACCACAACGTGTTGAACCCATTGATTGGGATCACGGGCACACCGGTCATTGATCCCGTTTCGGGGACGCTTTACGTGGACGTTTTCTCCGGCGCCGTTTCCAACACGGCCAACGGTTTTCATACGCTGCACGCCTTGAACATCGCCACCGGCGCGGAACAGCCTTACAGCCCGGTGCTCGTCAGCGCTTCTGTTCCCGGGCACGGCGTGGACGCCACCAACGGGGTGGTCAAGTTCGCGCCACAGAGTCACATGAACCGTCCCGCCATGACGCTGGCGGGCGGCACTCTGTATGCCGCCTACGGCAGCTATGGCGATACCGATCCATATCACGGCTGGGTGATTGGTTTTAACGCCGGCAATCTCCAGCAATTAACCAACTATGTTTTTGCCACCACTCCCAACGCCACCATTACCGATTTTGGCGTGAATGCGGGCGAAGGCGCTCTCTGGATGGGTGGTGACGGCCTGTGCGTCGATTCCAGCAACAACATCTACTTCGAAAGCGGCAACGGCAGCTTCAGCGCCAACACCAATGGCGGAGATTACGGAGATAGTTTCGTCAAGCTCTCCAGTTCGAACAGGCTGGCCGTGGCGGACTATTTCACGCCGTACAATCAGGCCTCCATGGCGTCGGGCGACAATGATCTCGGATCGGGCGGACCGATTTTGTTGCCGGATTCGGCGGGCAGCGCCGCCCACCCGCATTTGATGATCGGCGCCGGCAAGGAAGGAACGCTCTACCTCGTAGACCGCGACAACATGGGCCATTTCAACTCCGCCAACGACGGCAATATCGTGCAGGAATTGCACGCCATGATCGGCGGCCTTTATGGGTCCGGGGCTTATTTCAACAATCTGCTTTTTTTCCAGGGAAGCTCGGACGTGATGAAAGCCTATCGGATCACCAACGGCGTGATGAGCACGACCCCGGTTTCCATGTCCACCACCACATTGGGTTATCTCGGTTATACTCCCGTCATCTCGGCGAACGGCACCAGCAACGCCATTGCCTGGGTGATCCAGGCCGACGCCTACGCCAACAACGGCCCGGCCGTTTTGCGCGCCTACAATGCCACCAACCTGGCCCAGGAGTTATACGACAGCAACCAAAACCTCGCCCGCGACAATCCCGGGGCTGCCATCAAGTACAGCGTGCCGGTGGTGGCGAACGGGAAGGTTTACGTGGGAGCGGAATATGCCCTCTCCGTTTTTGGCATCGGGAATTTCCTTCCCGCCCCGATCATCTCGCCCAGCGGCGGCGTGTTTACCAACTCAGTGACCGTGGCACTCTCGGACGCAACGAACGGCACGGCGATTTATTACACGCTGGATGGAACTGCGCCGACAACCAATTCGCTGCTTTACACCGGCCCGTTTGTCCTGATGAATTCCGCGGCAGTCCATGCCAGGGCTGTCCTGGCCGGGGCCTTTGACAGTCCGGTCGCGGCCGCCTCATTCATCGACAGCTCCGCTGTTGGGAGCGGAACCGGGTTGCTGGGCAGCTATTGGACGAACACTTCCAGTTCCGCCTTTACCAACGTGAGCTTTGCCGTTCCGCCAACGCTGGTTCGCACGGACGCAACCGTGAACTTCAATTGGGGTGCCGCCGGACCGGATCCAGGCATCGGCAGCAGCAACTATGTCACGCGTTGGACGGGATCGGTCCAGTCGCAATTCAACGAACCGTACACCTTCTACACGACAGCCGACGACGGCGTGCGCTTGTTCATTAATGGCCGGCTGCTCATCAACAATTGGACAAATCAAGCGGCCACCGCCCAAAGCAACACCATCACGCTCGCAGCCCAGCAGCTTAACAATCTCGAATTGGACTATTACTACAAGGGCGACAATGGCGCGCAGGTTTCGCTTTCGTGGAGCAGTCCTTCCACTCCCAAGAGCATCATCTTGCAAAGCCAGCTTTATCCGTACACCAACCCGCCGCCCGCTGTGGTGATTTCAAGCCCGGCCGACGGCTCCGCTTATTCCGCCGTTGCCAGCGTAAGCATTGGCGCTCAAGCGGACGCTCAGTACAACCCCATCAAAAAAGTGGACTTTTACGCCAACGGCAGCTTGCTCGGCACGTTAAGCAATTCTCTCAACGCTCCCTTATATGCGCTGACGGCTACCGGCTTTGTTCCGAACTTCGGAGGCGAAACTGCCAATTCAGCCCAGGTAAACGCGACGCCCAGTCTGCCCGTTATCCTGACCACCACGAACGTCCAGGCGCAGGGAGCGGACTGGACCGCCGTCATCTGGCAAACCAATGGAACCGGAGCCACCGTGGCCGCGAACGCGAGCAGTCCCTGCGCGCTCGTTTTCAATGGCATCGGCATCGCCAACGGCGTGAACAATACCCGGGTTCGATCTCCGGCCGTCAGCGGCGCTGTCACGTTTCCGGGCAGTTCGTTGACGTTGAATACCAACACCGAACTGCGCACCAAAGGCACTCCGCCCACCACTCTCAATTTTCCGGGCGTTGGCGGCAGTCCGGGCCTGATTTTGAACGGCGGGCTCCTGAACAATGGCGACAACAATTCCGGCACGATCGCCACCATCGCCGGCAGCATCCAGGTGACCGCCCAGTCCTATAACTCCGCCCAGGGCGCAAATGGCGGTGGCGGTGGTTTCGCTTCCAATACCCGCGCCATCAATATCGCCGGCTACCTCAGTGGCGCGGGCAATCTCGTGATCATGAATTGCTCCACCAACATCCCGCAAGTCATCTCTGGTCCCACCAACACATTTTCGGGCCAGTGGATCGTGCAGTGCGGCTGGCTGCAAGGCGCGGCCGGCAATTCCCTGGGCACCAACAGCATTACGGTCGATCCGCTCTACACCGGTTACCTGGCCGCCATGCCCAACGCCACCTCTCCGAATGGTCCGGCCCTGTTTGAAGTCAATTACGATTTGAACAGCGCCGGCACGCTCACGCTGACCGACGGCGGCCTGATGAACCTTCACCAGAATTGCACGTTCGCCGCGGTCAACATCGAAGGAACGGCGCTCAGCGCCGGCGTCCACTCGTACGCCGAGCTCCGCGCCAATTTCCCGAACAGCTTTTTGCCCAATGGCTCGGGCTCGATAACCGTCCTGCCCGTGGCTTACGGCGCTCCGCCGCCGACTCAGCCGCCGGCGGGACTGGTGGCCACGGCGGGCAATGCAACCGTAACTCTTTCCTGGAACCCGAGCCCGGGCGCGACAAACTACAACGTAAAGCGCTCAACGACCAGCGGCGGGCCTTACACTGCGGTGGCCAGTCTCTCCGGCACGGCCTACACGGACACCGGATTGATCAACGGCACAACCTACTACTACGTGGTCACCGCAGTGTCTCCGCCGGGATACACTTTGACCGCGGTGGCCACGGACGGCAGCGGCTTGAGCAGCACCTCGGCCCCGGTTCACATCACCGATATCCCCGGCTCCGGACTTCCCTACGGGCTGGCCTCCAGAGCGGCGGTCTCGCCCTTCCTAAACATGCCCACCGCCGCTCCCGCCAGCTTTCCCGGCTCGTTGCCACAAGTGCTTTCGCAAACGGGCGCGTTCACCGACACCACCAACCGCATTCCCGCCAGCGGCCTCATCCCCTACGTTCCGAACACCCCGCTGTGGTCCGATGCCGCCGTGAAAAGCCGTTACCTGGCCGTGCCATATAACGCCGGGCAAATCACTCCCGACCAGCAGATCGCCTTCCTTCCCACCAATTCCTGGACCTTTCCGGCCGGTACCGTCTTCGTCAAGAATTTCGACCTCACCGTCAATGAAACCAACGCCGCCGTTCCGCTGCGGCGGCTGGAAACCCGGCTCCTGGTGCGCGATGTCAACGGCGCGGTTTACGGCGTAACCTACAAATGGCGTCCGGACAACAGCGACGCCGACTTGCTCACCACCAGCCTGAACGAGCCCATTATGATCACCAACGCCACCGGCGTTCGCACGCAAACCTGGTACTATCCCAGCCCGGCGGATTGTCTGACGTGCCATACTCCCGTCGCCAATTACGTGCTCGGTGTCAACACGCGCCAGCTAAACGGCAATCAAACCTATCCCGCCACTGGAAACACCGACAACCAGCTTCGCGCCTTGAATCGGCTCGGTCTTTTTTACCCGGCCATCAATGAAGCCAACATCAGCAGTTACTCCAAACTTGCCGCGCTGACGAATTTAAGCGCCTCGCTCGAACAACGCGCGCGGTCCTATCTCGACGCCAATTGCGTCCAATGCCACCAACCCGGCGGCATCGGTACCACGTTCGACGCTCGTTACGACACGCCCCTGTCGAACCAGAACATTACCAATTACCCGGCGCAGCTCTCGCTCGGCTTCGACAACGCCTGCATCGTCAAAGGCGGGGACGTCTGGCGTTCCATGCTTTGGTTCCGGATCAACGACAACGATCCGATCACAAAAATGCCGCCGCTCGCGCGCAATCTCATCGACACCAGTGCCGTGCAGGTCCTCACCGACTGGATCAACAGCCTCCCCGGCACCCCTGCCCTCGCGCCGCCCGTCATCACGCCCAATGGCGGCACGTTCAGCCAATCCGTGAGTGTGACGCTGACGCCGCCCAACACCAATGCCATGCTTTACTACACGCTCGACGGCACGCTGCCCACCACGAATTCGTTCCTCTACTCCACCCCGCTGGCTTTGACCAACAGCGCAACCGTCACGGCCAATGCGTTCGAACCCGGCTTCAATAACAGCGTCGCCGCCAGCGCCGCGTTTACCGTCCAATCGCTCCGTTTGGCACCGGTGAGCTTCAACACCGGCCAGGGATTCCAATTGCAAGTCTCCGGCACGACCGGCGCTAGCTATGTGCTGCAAGCCAGCACGAACCTCAAAAACTGGACCGACCTCATCACCAACATTGCCACGACCAACTTTTTCAACCTGGCCGACCCCGGCGCCAGCAACTTTCAATACCGTTTTTACCGCGTTCGCCAGCAATAGGGAGTAGGTAGGCACGGTGAAAAGCGGAGCGCAGAGCTCCAGCTCTGCGGCTGAGGGACTGCCTTTCTGGCCTATGTTCGGGCGGCAGAGTGCCCAGTCGGGCCAACGGACCAAACCATACCAGCCTTGAGCATCGCCCAACGTAATCTTCTGATTTCGATCTTCGGATTTGCCCTTACTTCGGCCCCGCCTCCATCGTCACCACCCCTCCCTTCTTCATCATCCCGGCCGCCTTCCCCACAAGCTTGAGATAAAAATCGCTCGGTAACCCCTCGAAATCCAAAAAATGCGATGCCCCCACCGGCGGGTCGTTTGTGCATTTGAAAATCGCCGTGCCTTCATCCACTTCGTCGAACATCGCCTGGTAAATCATCGTCGCGCCCGCCTTGCGGTCCTGGACGTACTGGTTCCACAAAAATTTCCCTTTCAGCCGCGGAATCTGGTTTTGCGGCGACTTTGGAACCATATTGTGCCAGCTAAACCCCGGGAAAACCACCGGCATAAACTCCTTGCCATGTCCGGCGCACCACGCGATGTCCTGCTTCACGGTATTTTGCGCGTATTGCGTTGCCGTTTCCAGGGTTGTGTAACGCCCCACCGTCCACGGACTCACGATGTCCGCCTTCAGGATAAGCTCGTGCATGGCTGGATCATTGACGCAGTCGCGCGCCAACGTCCGCCAATACGTGGGCACTCCCAGCATCACCGTGCAGCCGCCATAATGCGGATCGTCCTTGAGAAATTTCACCAATTCCATTCCCTCCCCAACCGTGTACTTCCGTCCATCATTGAACCCAAAACCCCACACGGTAACGACCGGCTTGCCGTGATGATGCAAATACGCCGGGTCCCTGGTAATCTGCATGCGATCGACCAATAGTTTCCAATCGTCCATCACGCGTTGCATCTGTCCGCCGCCCAGGCCGCTCAGGTCGTACATGACCGCGTAAGTCCGGCCATAAAGATTCGCGCCCTCCCGGCAATGGTCGAGCACCACATTGACGTGGCGCAAACCCTTGGGGCTTCCCAGATCGTTGATGAACCGTTGGACGAACACGCCGTCCACCCCGCAGTCCTGCATCCACTTGAAATGACGCAGCACCGTTTTCCGCGTGAAGGAACTGAACACTTCCGCCGTCCTTCCATCGGCGTGGACAAACGGCGTCGCGAACCGTTCGTCCTGGTCCAATTCGCTCACATCCGGCCAGAAATCCACCTTGGCGCTGCCCGGCTGAAATCCATTCCGCGTGGCCCAATGCACCCAACCCCTCCCGCTGCCATCCCCGGGAGCGTCGAACCAACCCTGGTACCCGCACATGATTTTGTTCGTTAGCGTGCTGGCATCCACGCCCCGATGGCTTTCGCCCGCATAGGGCCGCATGGTGCGCTCGATCACCGCCGGCCGGTCCATTACCTCCGGATTGCCCCAATCCTGATTCGTCACCGCCAGCCTGGAATCAGGCTGGCTGACTGCGTGGACACTTTGGGTGATCAACAAAATCCCCAGGAGAATTTCGAGTGAACTCAGAACGCAGCCGCGTGCGAGTAATTTATTTCGCTTCAAGGTCGGAGCCCAATTCAACAATCCGGCCGCGCTTCGGCAACTGAATGGTCTTATCGCCGTAACGAACGGTGGCGGCCTTGCCGTTTTCATTCCGAATTCCTGCGCTCTGAAGTTTCCCATCCTTCCACGCCATGCTCACCTCGAATCCTCCGCGCGCGCGGAGACCCTTCACGCTGCCCGTCGGCCAGGCCTTCGGCAGCGCGGGGAGCAGTTCGATCACCCCATTCTGGCTTTGCAACAGCATCTCGGCTATCCCGGCTGCGCCGCCAAAGTTTCCGTCGATCTGAAATGGCGGATGCGCGTCGAACATGTCGGGATAGGTGCGTTCGGGGCTTAGCAGAAATTCAAGGATGCTGTAAGCGTGATCGCCATCGTGCAAGCGCGTCCAAAGATCCAGCCGCCAGGCCGTCGCCCAGCCGGTGGCCTTGTCGCCGCGCAATTCAAGGGACTTCCTGACCGCGGCGGCCAGTTCAGGAGTCGTGCGCACGTCAATTTGTCCGCTGGGATAAAGCCCATACAAATGCGAAACATGCCGGTGATGCGCGTCCGTTCCCGGCTTGGCGTCCCAATCCTTCAACCACTCCTGGAGCTGGCCGGCCGATCCGATTTGCATCGGCGCCAACCGGTCGCGGGTGGCGGCAACCTGCCGGCTGAATTCCTTGTCCACGCCGAGGATTTCCGCCGCGCGGATGCAGTTTGCGAACAGATCGCGTAGAATCTGCAGGTCCATTGTTGGCCCGGCGCACACGCTCGTGCGGCCTTCGGGATGGCCGTTTTCCGGGGACAGCGACGGACAAGTGACCAGCCAATGATGCGTGGGCTCTTCCACCAACGTATCAAGGAAGAATTGTGCGGAACCCTTTAGCGCCGGGTAAATCTCTTTCAAGAACGCCTTGTCTTCGGTGAACAGGTAGTGGTCCCACAAGTTCTGGCAGAGCCACGCCCCGCCCATGGGCCAAACGCCGTAATACGCCCCGTCAATCGGCGCCGATGCCCGCCAAAGATCCGTGTTGTGGTGCACGACCCAGCCGTGAGCGTTGTACATTTCCTGCGCCGTACGCTCGCCCGTCTTCGTCAAATCGAGAACCATGCTCTTCAGCGGTTCGATGCACTCGCCGAGATTGGCCGTATCCACCGGCCAGTAATTCATCTCCGTGTTGATATTGATGGTGTACTTCCCACCCCACGGCGGGTTCATGGAATCGTTCCAGAGTCCCTGGAGATTTGCGGTCTGGCCGCCGGGCCGCGAACAGGAAATCAGCAGATAGCGGCCGAATTGGAAGTAGAGCGCGGCGAGTTGCGGATCATTGCCTTCCGCAAATTTTTTGATCCGCTCATCCGTTGGCAACTTCATCGCCTCCGTCTCGCCCAGATCAAGGCTCACCCGGCGAAACAGCCGCTGGTGTTCCCCGACATGCGCCGTCATCAGCTTATTGATCGATTTTTTGCCCGCGGCAGCCAGTTGCTTTCTGGTGATGGCTTCGGGATTGCCGCTGACGTCTTCGTAGTTTTTGTAACTTGTCGCCGCGACAATTAGCAGCGTCGCCGAATCAGCGTCGGCAATTGAAATGGAATTCGTCTCGCACGTAATCTTCCCGCCTTCGGGCAGGATGCGAACGCGCGCTTCAAATTTAAGCGCGCCCTTGACTCCATTCGCCCCGCCATTCACGCCGCTCAGTACCAGCGTGTCGTTTCCCTCCGCGGTAACGGTCGCGCGTTGCGGGGTCTTCAAGCGCGCGTTGAAAGATATTTGCCCGGGCCTGTTCGCCGTTAACCGCACCACGATGGCCTGGTCCACCGGGCTGCAAAACATCTCGCGGCTGAATGAGACGCCGCCACTCGTGTAACTTACACTCTGGACCGCCGTATCCAGGCTCAAACCCCGCATATAATTCTCCACCGTTCCTGCCGTTGGAAAATCAAGGAACAAGTCGCCCACCGTTTCGTACGGCATCTGGCTCATCGGCTTGCCCAGCATGGTCGCCGCGATCAGCTTGTCCGCTTCATCGTATTTGCCGTCAAAGATCAATTTCCGAACTTCCGGCAAGGCCGCAATCGCATTCGTGTTGTTCGGATTGTAAGGCCCACCGGCCCAAAGCGTATCCTCGTTGATTTGCAACCGCTCGTGATCAACTCCTCCGAAAACCATCGCCCCCAGTCGCCCATTTCCCATTGGCAACGCCTGCGTCCATGCCCCCGCCGGACGCCGATACCATAGACTCAATGGCTCAACCGGTGCAGGAGCCTCTCCCTGAAATATAATAGCCGCGTCAGGTGCAGGGGCGCCGTATAAATTAGCCATCAGCAAGCCCGCCGTCCATGGCAGGCCACCAACCACGATCCCGAATAACCAGGCGCGGAGGCGATTAAGCGTGCAATCGAATTTCCGCGTGCCACTTAGGACTGTTCGCTCTCGTTCCCAAAGAGACTCGCTTTGAGCAATTTCGATCTTCATCGCGCGACCTAGCTTAACTTCCACGGCTCCCGATAATCCCGCGTCAACCATTTCGTATCTCCCGTCCCGCCTGCGAAGTGTTCCGTTTTGGGATCCCACTTGAAACTTTGATTGTGGTGGTAAGCAAGGTTCACCAACGCGCAGATCGTCGCCGTCCGATGGCCGGTTTCCACATCGCAAATCGGCAGCTTGCGCGTGCGCATGGAAGTCAGCCAATCGCTGAGTTGGTTGTTGCTTTTATACAAGCGCACCGCATCGGCCGGCAGCAACTCGTTCGCAATTTTTGAGCAATCATGCACATCCTCGGTCTTCAATTGATCTCCGAGCCAAAGTTTGAATTTCCCGCGGTTTACCAGAATCTTCCCCTGGTCACCGTAAAAAGTAACGTCATTCCCCGCCACGTGCGTCACTTCAACGCCGTTGGCGTAATGCAGTCGCACGCCTTGCTTCGCGTTCGGCTCCCCCGCCACGATCTCAATCGGTCCCGTCTCATCGAACCCAAACGCCCACTGCGCAATGTCAAAGTGGTGCGCGCCCCAATCGCTGACACCTCCGCCACCGTACTCCTGGTAACTCCGCCACTCCGGAAAATGCTTGTGCACGCCGCGCGGACTCAGGATCGAGTTGTACGGGCGGATCGGCGCCGGTCCCAGCCAGCGGTTCCAATCCAGACCCGGCTCCGCCGGTTCCTCCGGCAAATCGCAAGGGATGCTCGGATTACCCACGGCCACATCCGCCTTGGCGACCTTGCCGATGACGCCGTTGCGAACCAACTCGCACGCGACCCGAAATTCCGTCATCGACCGCTGCATGCTGCCGACCTGCAAAATCCGCTTGTTGTCGCGCACGGCTTTTACCATCCCGCGCCCTTCGAGGATCGTGTGGGCCATCGGCTTCTCACAGTAAATGTCCTTGCCCGCGCGCGCCGCCGCGATGGCGATCAAAGCGTGCCAATGATCCGGTGTGGCAATGACCACGCCGTCGATGTCCTTGCGCGCGAGCAGTTCCTCGAAATGGGCGTACTCCGCGCAACCTTTGTACGTGCCTGCGGCCATCTCCGTTCCATAGCGTTTTTCAACGATCTTTTTGGCATTCTCGCGCCGCGTCGTGTCCACATCACAAACCGCCAGCACCCGCGCATCGTCGCGCGGCAGAAATCCATGCATTAAACCCACTCCCTGGGTGCCGAGCCCGATGAAGCCCAACGTAATCCGGTTGCTCGGCGCTGAGTCCGCCGCCCAAAGGGAGGAACGCAAAATCAACGGGGCGGCACCGGCGACCGTCACCGTTTTGATAAAACTCCGGCGCGTGACTGAATGGGATGATTTCATGACCATTCATTTAGCAGTTCAGGGCGTATTGGACAAGCACAGTCGCATTGGGCTGTGTTGGTGGGACGGCGCGCTGAGCCAACTCCAGTTCACCATCGATGGTCGTCCCCGAATCCCGGGAGAATATTACCGCCGCAAATTGGAAATAAATATCAAACCGCGTACGCCTGCGCATCCGCGCGCTTAAATTCCAGACCCAGCCCCGGCCGGGACAAGTCCGGTCTGAGCTGGCCTTCAACCGGTTTTGCCGCGCCCTCGAAAAACTTCTCCTCGATGCGGTAATGATCGTAAAAGTACTCAACATTGAGAGCGCGCGGCAGGGCACAGCAGGGATGCTGGTGAATGGACGGAGCCGTGTGGGCCGAGAATGGCATCATGAACGCCTCGCAGAGCCCGCCCGCCCGCATAAAGCCGGTGATACCCGCGCAACGAGTGCCATCGGCTTGCAGCACATCCACCGCGCCGGCCTCGAGCATCCGGCGGAAATACATAAGATCATACCCATATTCCCCGGCGGCAATCACCATCGAAGCGGGCGCTCGATCGCGAATCAGATGCAGGCCGGCCAGATCGTCCGAGGTGACCGGCTCCTCGAACCATTTAACCCCGTATTCCACGAAAGCATCGGCCTGCTCCAGCGCCTGCTTGCGGGAGTATGCGCCGTTGGCGTCAACGAACAATTCCGTCTTCGCGCCAATTGCCTCGCGGGCCGCGCACACGCGCGCCACATCACGATCCGGCTCGCGGCCAATTTTCATTTTAACGGCGCGCAGGCCGCTTTTGGCCCAGTTGCCCAGTTGCTCCTGCAATCGTTCAATCGAGTAGGAGGTGAAGCCGCCGCTGCCATAAGTGGGAATGCCCGAACGCACCTGGCCCAGGAGCTTGACCAAGGGCAGTTGCAGGAGGGTCGCTTTCAAGTCCCACAGCGCGACATCCACCGCCGCGATAGCCAGGGAGGCAATTCCCGGACGCCCCACATTACGCACGGAGTGGACCATGAGCTCCCACGTGCCCGGCACATCCATCGCGTCGCGTCCGATCACGATGGACTCGAGTTTCTCCCGGATCAGTGAAGCCGTGGCTTTGCTCGCGTAAGTAAATCCCAAACCTCCCACCGCGCCCGCACGAACCTCCACCAGCACCAGAACTGTGGAATCCCATTTCATGGTGCCGTCGGATTCCGGGCTTTCAGTCGGCACCTGGAACGCCGAAACTTCCAGTTTGTCTATTCTGGCTTCCAAAAACCTCCTTCGGTCGCCTCGCACATGTCCTGCCCTGGCTCAGCCCCATAATGCCTCCCCTTGGGAACAGAACGCAGAGCTCCTGCTCTGCTCAATGAAACGCTCATGCCCGGGCAAAGCTTGGAACCCTGCGCTCCGCACCTCACTGAAACACAATCTCAGACCAACTCCTTGACCTTGTCTTCCAGAACTGTGGTGACAATGTGCATGCGCCGGGGTTCGCCGCGAGCCAGGGACTCCGCAAAATGCAGCGCTTGTTCCGGCTTGATTTTCCCGGGCATCGGCGGCTCGTAAGGATCCACCACGGCTTCCACGAGGGCCGGTCCCGGCGCGTTCAACGCCTCTTCCAGAATGTCGCCGCAAGTGCCGGGTTCGGTCACTGTCAGTCCCATTCCGCCGCAGGCGCGCGCGTGCATGGCAAAGTCGATCGGTTGCAATTCCACTCCGTATTCCGGGTTGCCCAGCAGCACCATCTGCTCCCACCGGATTTGGCCCAACACATTGTTTTTAATTACAATGACCTTGATGGGCAGCTTGTATTTTACCGCCGTGGCAAAATCCGCCATGAGCATGGAGAAACCGCCGTCGCCCACGAAGGCCACGCACTGGCGGTCCGGGTAGGCGACCTGTGCGGCAAGCGAGTAAGGCAGCCCGTTGGCCATCGTGGCGAGCGTGCCCGAGAGCGAATATTTCTGTCCGCGCCTGGCCTTGATTTGGCGGGCATACCAGGTGGCGATCGTGCCGCTGTCGCATGAGACAATCGCGTCCTGCCGCAGCCGCTTGCCCAGTTCCCAGGCCACGACTTGCGGCTTCATCGGCACGTCCTTCCGGGTGCCGCGCTCCTCCATGAGCTGCCACCAATCCTTCATTCGGTCCTGCGCCTTCTTGAGGAAGGAGCGATCTTCGTGGTATTTGAGGAGCGGCAGGAGTTCTTTCAGCGTGCGTTTACTGTCCCCAGCCAATCCCACCTCCACTGGGTACCGCAAAGCGATCCGCGCCGGATCGAGATCGATTTGCACCCCGCGCGCCTGACCCGGCTTGGGCAGAAATTCCATGTATGGAAAGGAAGTGCCGACCATGAAAAGCGTGTCGCACTCCTCCATGGCATCCTGTGAGGGGGCCGTCCCCAGCAACCCAATGCCGCCGGTGGTATGCGGATCATCATCCGGCACGGCGGCCTTGCCCAGCAACGCCTTCACTATCGGCGCACCCAATTGTTCCGAGACGGCGATCACTTCGTCCGTGGCATCCAAGGCGCCGGCTCCGATTAGCATGGCGACTTTTTCACCGGCGTTGAGCACCTCCGCGGCCCGCTGCAAATCGTCTTGCGATGGCAGCGCGGCGCGACGCGCGAAGGTCTGCGCGTTCTCGTGGTGTTTGCCGCGCATCGACGGATGGCCTTCCTTGATCGACATTGATTGGAAATCGATGGGAAAGGTGATATGCGCCACCCCGCGGCGGCTGAGCGCCATGCGGCAAGCCAGATTCGAGACGTTCGAGACGTGGTCCGGCCCCATGACTCGCGCGTTGTAAACCGCCACATCCATGTACACGCGATCGAGGTCCACGTCCTGCTGCGCGTGGGTTTCAATCAGGTCATGATAATGCTGCCCCGTGATCGCCAACACCGGCTGATTGTCCATCTTGGCATCGTAAAGCCCGTTGAGCAGATGGATTCCGCCAGGTCCGGACGTGGCCAGACAGACGCCCAGCCGGCCGGTGTATTTGGCGTACGCACAAGCCATGAACGCGGCGGATTCCTCATGGCGCACTTGCAGAAAACGTATTTCGTCGCTGTGCGTCCGGAGCGATTCCATAATCCCGTCAATGCCGTCGCCCGGCAAACCAAAGATGATATCGACTCCCCAATCAATCAGCGTTTCGATCAAAACATCCGCCCCAGTGGTAGCCATAAATTGCCTTGAGTTGAAGCCTTCAACTTGACGCGCCCCGGTTCCGCCTTGCCCGCGAGAACGGAGTACCAGTCCATGGTAAGCCTTCCCGAATTCACCGTGGGTTGCCATGGGGATTGCACCCCGATTTTCCGCCCACGATGTTCAAAACGCGGAAGTTATGATCGCCACCAGGCCCTTTGCAAGCCGAGGGAGAAGTCCCCACTGTCTGTTTTCACGAAATTGAGGAAGCATTTTTACAGTAGTGCTTCGCAAAGATAAGAGCGCCATGGAAAATATAAGGACTGACTCATGGCGGGCGGAGCGCAGAGTTTCTGCTCTGCTCGATGAGAAGTCTCTTGTCCAGACCGAGCTGGAGCCCCGCGTTCCGCTCTTCACCAAGGTATTACTCGAAAATCCATTTACCTCTTGACCCCAGGAAAGCGATTATGAACCCGAACAAACCCGAAGTGGTGGTAATCACGGGCGCTTCCGCCGGCGTCGGCCGCGCCACGGTGCGAGCCTTTGCCCGCCGCGGTGCCCATCTCGGACTGCTGGCGCGCGGGACCAAAGGACTCGAGGCGGCTAAACAGGACGTCGAGCAACTCGGTGGCCGGGCGTTAATTCTGCCCACCGATGTCGCCCACCCCGGCCAGGTCGAAGCCGCCGCGCAGAAAGTTGAGGACACGTTCGGCCCGATTGATGTCTGGATCAATGACGCGATGGTTTCGGTCTTTTCGCCGGTCAAAGAAATGACCCTGGACGAATTTCAGCGCGTCACGGAGGTCACTTACCTTGGAACCATCTATGGCACCAAGGCCGCGCTCAAGCGGATGCTCCCACGAGACAAGGGCGTCATCGTGCAAGTCGGCTCGGCACTGGCTTATCGGAGCATCCCCTTGCAATCAGCCTATTGCGGCGCGAAATCCGCCATCCGGGGCTTCACCGATTCGTTGCGTTGCGAGTTGCTCCACGATAAAAGCCGCGTGTGGGTAACGATGGTGCAACTGCCCGCCGTCAACACCCCGCAATTCTCGTGGGTCAAAAGCAGGTTGCCGAACCAGGCGCAGCCGGTCCCGCCCATCTACCAGCCGGAGATTCCCGCCGAAGCCATCTATTGGGCGGCGCACCATCGCCGGCGCGAATTGTTCGTCGGTTCGTCTGCGGTCGAAGCGATCGAAGGCAACAAGCTCATTCCGGAACTTCTGGATCGTTATTTGGCGCGCACTGGGTACTCCAGCCAGCAAACGGACCAGCGACGCGACCCCAACCAACCCAATAACCTCTGGAAGCCACTCGATGGCGAGAATGGCCACGATTACGGGGCGCACGGCTCCTTCGATGCCCGCTCCCGAACCTTCAGTCCCGAACTGTGGGCGGCGAAACACCGTAGGTGGCTCGGCGTGCTGGCCGCCGGTTTCGCTGGAGTGGGTTTGGCACTGGCTCTTGGTAAATCCAACGGCAAGACTTAAGCGACGAAATCGAAACAGGCCTCGGTCATGCGAGCATGGAGTCCCGGCTTTAGAGCCTATCTCGGGGTAGGGCGCGTCACTCCATGCGCGCCGACGACGGGCAGAGAACTGCCCGTCCTACCGGGATAGGTTCTTAGCCGGCAGAGGGATCGATCAGCCCAGGCGATCGCGCCTCGCCAAATCACGAGCACTCATGTTGGGAAATTATACCCGTTCAGATCGCTTCCTCAGCAGCCGCCACACCAGCAAGCCGGCAGCCGCCACACCAGCCACTGCCGTGGCGGTTCGGACATTGGCGGCATGGAACTCGGCCTGACGCTCCCGTTCAAATTGGGTTTCCGGGCGTTCTTCCTTCGGCCCTCGTTCTCCCTCGCGCAAAGCCAGTTGAAGCACCTGTGCTAGGTGTAGCGCCCGCCGGCTGGTGCCCTGTTCGATTTGCGTCTTGCAGCTAAACCCATCCGCAATAATCAACTCGTCGTCCCCGGCCTTGCGCACTTCCGGAAGCAAGACTCGTTCGCCGCATTTGATGGAAACGTCATACGCATCCCCGGGCTCGAAGCCAAATGAGCCCGCCATCCCGCAGCAGCCGGAGTCAAGCACCTTGAAATCCAGCCCCATCGCCTTAAGCACCTCCTGCTCCGCCGTGATTCCCATGACCGCTTTGTGATGGCAATGACCGTGGACCAGCGCATGACGGTGCAACTGCGGCATCCGGTACTCCGGCGCATACCGGCGAAGAAACTCTGCCAGCGTGAAAGTCTGATCGAAGAGCCGTTTGGCATCCAGGTTATTGGGGAACAGATTCATCAACTCGTCCCGGAAAACCGCGCAGCAACTCGGCTCAAGCACCACCATGGGCAGGCCCGCCTCGATTTGCGGCTGGAGGTTGAGCAGGATGTCAACCAGCCTCTGCTTGGCCGAGGTCAGCATTCCATAATCATACAGCGGACGACCGCAGCACAAGTCCTGCATCGGCACCACAACTTGGAAACCGGCGTTCTCGAGAACTTGCACCGCCGCCCTGGCGACCTCCGTATGGAAGTAATTGTTGAAGGTATCGGCAAATAACAGCACCCGGGACGCCCCGCGGTTCTGAATGGGCCGGGCGCGAAACCATTCCTTAAAACTCCGCGGCGCGAATTGCGGGATGCTGCGCTCCGGCGCCATCCCGGAAGTCCACTTTGCAAAATAACGCAGCACCGGCGTTTGCGTGAAGAAGTTGACCAGCATCGGCGCAATGCCGGCCAGGCGCGACCAATCGTGAATCAGGCCAAAGGCATAAGCGTGACGCGGCCGGATGCGGCCCTCGTAGTAATGCGAGAGGAATTCGGCCTTATAGGTCGCCATGTCCACATTGACCGGGCAATCGCTCTTGCAGCCCTTGCAGGAAAGGCACAGGTCCAGCGAGTGTTTGACCGCCTCACTCTTCCAGCCGTCCTTGATCTCCCGGCCATTGAGCATTTCAAATAGCAGGCGAGCCCGGCCGCGCGTGCAATGCTCCTCTTCCCGGGTCACCTGGTAGCTGGGACACATGGTCTGGCCGCCCCGCTTGCGGCAGTCACCCACTCCCACACATCGCAAGGCCGCGCGGGAAAAAGTCCAGTGATCGTCCGGATACTTAAAATGCGTCCTGGGATTGGGCGGATCGTAATCGGGGCCATTTCGCAAGTTCGCATCCATGGGGTCGGCATCGATCAGTTTGCCCGGATTCATTTTCCAATGGGGATCCCAAATCCGCTTGAATTCATGAAAGGCCTGCATGAGTTCCGGGCCGAACATTTTGTGGATGTAAGGCGCGCGAGCCTGGCCATCGCCGTGCTCGCCGGAAATTGACCCGCCGTAATGAACCACCAGGTCGGTGGCTTCATCCATAAAGCCCTTCCACGCGCTGATGCCCTCCGCGGTATAGAGGTCGAACGGTATTCGGCAGTGAATGCAACCCTGGCCCAGGTGACCGTAGAGCGAGGCAGTGTAATGGTACTTGTCAAACAACTGGCGCAAGTCGCGCAGGTAGAGCCCTACCGCCGGCACGGGGACTGCCGAATCCTCGAAGCCCGGCCAATTGTCGGGATGGTTCGGAACCCAGGCGGTGGCGCTCAAACCGCTTTCCCGGATTTTCCAAAGTTTGTCCTCTTCCTCCGGATCATCGTACAGCTTTGTCGAGGGCGGGTTTTTGACAGATTCGAGCCTTTTCATGCAACGCCGCGCCTGGTCGTCGGTATCCGCTTTTGATTCGCCCCCAAATTGTACAAAGAGCCAGCCATGGCCGTCCGGCATCAGTTTGAGGTCCGAGGTGTGGGTTTTCTTGAGCTTCATCCACTGAATGAGCGTTTCATCAATCCCCTCCAGGCCAATCGGTTGAAATTCCAGGATTTCCATCAAGTGATCCGCCGCCGAGTACACATCCGGATAACCCAAAACCAGCAGCGTATTGGCCGCGGGTTCGGGGACCAGATGCAAGGTCGCCTCAAGGATTGTCACCAACGTGCCTTCGGAACCGACCAATGAACGCGCCACGTTAAAATTATGCTCCGGCAGCAACTCGTCCACGTTGTACCCCGAAACCCGGCGCGGCAGTTTTGGAAAGTGATTGCGCAGTTGCTCCTGGTACCTGTCTCTGAGGTCCCTCAATTGACTGTAGATGTGCCCTTGTGCGCCGCCCTGTTGGATGATTCGCTCCAACTGGTCGGGGGAAGTTTCGCCCACCCGCATCCGGGCGCCATCGTAGGTGAGAATCTCCAATTCGTGAGTATTGTCCGAAGTCCGCAAGCCGCGGCCGTATTTGCCTGCCAGCAGCGAATGAATGCCGCAGGAGTTGTTTCCCAGCATGCCGCCAAGGGCACAATGCGAGTGCGTCGCCGGGTCGGGCCCGAAGGTAAGACGATACTGGCTGCCGGTGGCGCGCCGCAAATCATCCAGCACACAGCCGGGCTGCACGCGGGCCAGTTTCTTTATTGGATCGATCTCCAGGATCTGATTCACGTGCTTGGTGAAATCCATTACCACCGCAACATTGCAGCATTGCCCGGCCAGGCTGGTCCCGCCGCCGCGGCTGAGCAGCGGGGCTTCGAATTTATGACACGCCGCGACGGTCTCCTGGACATCCTCGGCATCCCGGGGAATAACGACCCCGATCGGGACCTGGCGGTAGTTTGATCCATCGGTCGCGTACAGGGCGCGACTGCCCGTGTCGAACCGGACTTCGCCCTTGATTTTCCGCTTCAGTGTCGCTTCGAGGCCTTTGACATTGAGGTCGATTTTTTGCTCCGGTTTCGGCTTTCCGCCATCCGTCCGGCGAACCGGTTTCACAATCGTTTCAGCTAGCATCTTTTTCCCCTCTTTTGGGCTGCTTCTCTCCGAGAAAACTTATCCCGAAATGCTGCTTTCAAGTAAGTCGGGTATGCTGCCCATAACGGCGGCCGGTTTGGCGTCGAAAGGTTGGCTGAGAATTCCTTGAAAGGGTGCCAGAGTGAACTATGGCACCTCGAGTAATGTCCTGCTCATTGGGTCCGCCGGATCAGACCAACTCCTCACGGAGACTGCAAGGTAATCATCCCACAGTCCACGTATTGGCCGCCCGTGGTTTGATGGCAGTGGATCGCAATGAGATTTTTGCCGGGCTTGAACGCGGAACGCGCTGCGCTGGTCAGTGGAAATGCCTCGTACTCGGTCGTCCATCCGCTGGCTTTGAACACTTCCACGCCATTGACCTGAACTGTCACATCCTCGTCGTGATGCAGCCAGAGCGCGAGATTTTCCAATTCCTCCGCCCTGATCTCGACCTCTCGTCGCAGCCAAATGTCCGATGTGCTCCAAGTCGTGCCAATAACCGCGCCCGGAGTGCCTTTCGTGCCAAAACCGCTCTTGCCTTCCTTCCATTTTGAATCGTCAAAAACCGCTTTCGCCCACTCATCCTCCGGTTTGCTCGTCGTGTAGCGCCAGATCGAAGGCGATTTGTCGGCGGCGAGCACGACCGCATTGATTTTCGGCGGCTTCGGAATCGCAGCCCAATTGGCGGCCTTGGTCACGTCCCGCCGCGCCCACTTTTGCCACAAGTCATGGTTGTAGAGCATTTGCAGGAACACGCCGCCCACCACCGGCCTCGCCGTGAAACCAACCTTGCGGGCGCTGCCCGTCTCATACCAATCGGTCAATGGCGAACGATCCGGCGATTCGTTCAGAAATCGGTACACCGGCTCGAAAATGGCGTCGAAGTCCGCGCGATCCTGCGTCAACGTCGCCGTCCACAAAGTCCAGTCGAGCTTGGTGTAGCCGCGACGATTATCGAGGGGCAGCCCGTACTTATTCTGCGTGCGCTTGTAGAAATCCATTTCATCGCGCAACGCCGATGCGGGAAAAAGGTTCAACCCCAAAATCCGATCCCAGACCAGGTTGTATTTTTGACTCCAGGTGTTCGCCTGATCGAAGGCCAGGCGAAAATGGTCGCTTTGGCGGGCTTCCTTCACCCAGCGCTCCGCGAACGATTTTGCCAGGGTCGCAAATTCCGCCGCCTTCGCCTTCTCTCCGCGCAACTCGCACATGCGTCCAAAAGCTCCCAAGGCGACGATTGCCTTCGCGCTGAGGTTTACATTATGCGCAAGATGCCCGGCGAAATCATCGGTGCAAAGCTGGTTTTCCGGATCGAAGCCTTTTGATTTCAGATATTCCGCCCATTCCTCCAACTGTTTCCAATACTGCCCGGCGAAATCCGCGTTGCCATCCATCTGCGAAATCGCGCCGAACAGCAGCAGCAGGTTGCCGCTCTCCTCGACCGGCATCTGGTTATTCACGCCGCGCTCGCCGTCGCCGTAAACCTGCCCGTTCGCCTGCGGATAAGTTCCAAGATCGTGCGGCGCGAAGGGAAACTTCCACCGTTCGCTCGCCGCATAGTTCATGAAGGGCACGATGAACGACTTCGCCAGCGTGGAGCCGAACAACAGGAATTGCGGAGACATGGGATAGAAAACGTCCGAAGTGGAGATGCAGCCGTTGGAATGGTTTTCCTTGCAAAACTGCAAGGGCTGGCCGTTGGCGTCCGCCACGAATTTACCGGCCGCAAAACAGGTGCGGTAAGCCAGCGCGCAAAGCCGCGCGTATTTTTCCCCGCCGACTTTTACGAGGTCCGCCATGAGTTCCGCGTCGAATTGCTCGCAGCGCCGGCGGAGCGAATCAAATTCGTCGGCGCACTTGCCCAGCAAAGCCGGCATGTCCGCGCCATTGCGCCGCCAGTAGGGGCGCAGGTTGTGCCGCATGTATTGGATTGAATACTCGTCATCGTAGGCGACCATGAGCCAGCGCATTGCCGGCTTGGCCGCGACGCTTCCGAAGTCCAGCGTAAACGCCGCGACTGTGGCCGTGGCCGGAGAATCCGCCGGGAGTTTGGACTGTCCCTCGTCCGGCACCGCGCCCGTGGAGGCCCACCCCGCTTCGCACCGCCCGCGCTCGGCAATCGCTGCGGGCGTTTCCACTCCCGGCGAGGCCGCGTAAAAATGCCCCCAGTCGATCCGCAAATCATCGCCTTTGGCCCCCAAAACGGGCTGATCCACCGAGCCAAACTTCGCAACTTTCAAGCCGTTGATCTTCTCCATGCCGCCCGCCACTTCCGAATGGAGATTTTCGACGGTCAACTCCGCCGAGGCATCGAAATAAACCGAAATGTCGTGCGCGTTTCCGTCCGTTGCCTGCGCCGTCCAAACCAGGTAGGTCACCGGTCGCGACAGCAAATCCAGGTCTTCCGGCAGCGCCGCCGTCATAAACGTCAGTGAAACCGTGATGCCTTGCCCGGCAAAACCATATATGGTTCGCGTCGGCAACACTTCGAGGCTGGTCTGTGGCAAAGGCGCGACGCCCGCAATGTCTCCGCCCATGAGACGATACGCCTTGCCGTCAATGCGGATCATGCTGGTCAACCGGTCGGCGCGTCCCGTCCAATGGGTGGTATTTACGTCAGCCAGCTTGTCGGCTTGCGACCAGATGCTGAAATAAGGATCGCAGGCCACCAGCGGAACCGCGGGCGGCCGAAACGGAGTTTCGACCGCTTGCGCCAAAAGCGCGACGCTTGCACAGAATGCGAGCAGCAGATTACAAAACGATTTCTTCAGGGTCGGGTTCATATTCATTTAACAAAATTGACTCTGCTCGAAGGCAGGCAGGATCATTCCGGCACTTGCCATTCGAGGATTCCGGCGCTGAACTGCGGTTGCAACTGGGTGTCCAATCGCAGCGCCGTCGTGGTAACGGGCGCAAAGGTGGCGTGGTTCAATTTGTCCGGCTCGAGGCCCATCTCGCCGCCGGGCACGAATTTCCATTCGTCCCCGGCTTTGTAGAGCAGGCGCGCCGAGGCCGGCACCCGGCACTTGCCCACGCCCGTGTCATCGAACCAGTACACCGCGGCCTGCGAGATCGTTTTAGCCGCGCCAAAATCGAACTGCACCCATTCCTGCGAGCCAACATGCGGCCACCACGTGAACCGCGGCACGCTTTGATCATTGGATTTGGCCGGGAGCAATCCATCGCCAATCGCTTCCACCGTGTCACCTTCAAAGCAATGCGAAGCGCTCGCTTTGAATTTGGAAAGTTTCGGCGTCATCGGCGCCTGCCAGGCATGGCCCAACTGCGCATCATCGGTGACCGTGGGAAACGCGGCAATGCGCAAACGCGCCGCGCCCATCGGAACCAACTCAACGGCTTCAACCGGCTCCTTGCTCAAAGCCGGGCTGGACTGCAACGGCGCGCAAAGATTATACCGGTCCAGCGTCCACTCCGGAATTTTCCGCGCCGACGCGGTCATTCGAATCGGCACGTCGTCGAGCGTGAATGGAAAATCACTCTTCGGCCAGGAACGCCGGGTGACCTTGAACGCCGCTGCTGGATTTTTTCCGTCCAGAACCAGGCCATAATTCCAGGCCGTGGTGGGATGGATCTCATAGGACGGCCACTGCGAAGGGTCGGCATTTTTTTGCCAGCTTGAATCACCAATCGCCGTCTTCGCGCTGTCCACGCGCTCGTAACGCTCGCCGATTTGGAGTGAAAACGTAAGCGGTCCGTAGTCCACGCTGACGCTGTTTTGATTGTCAGTCCAGGTCCGGACGCTCACGTCCATGGGGAGTTCCAGAACGATCTTATCCTGGTTCTTCCAGGTCCGATCAAGACGGACAAATCCGCCCGCCACCGGCTTGACGGGAACGGATTTCCCATTCACGGAGATGCGCGCGGATTTGCACCAGGCCGGAATGCGCCACGAAAGCGGGAAGGCCACTCGCTTGCGGCTTTTGACCGTGAAACGAATGCTTTCCTCAAACGGGTAATGAGTTTCCTCGGAGATACTCACAGTTTCACCGCTGCCAACGCGCGCACTCACTTCACATGCGGAGTAAAGCGTGGCGCAGAGGCCATTGTCAGCCGTCGCCATCCAAAGACTGCGGCTGAAGTAGGGCCAGCCCTGCGAGTGATTGTGCTGGCAGCAGCGCGAGCTGAACGGATTCATCAGCAGGAACGGCCCCCCATTGTTAATGCCTGGCGCGTGATTTTTCGAATCACTCAGCACCATGTTCGGCGCAGTCAGGTAACGCAAGGCCCGGAAGTCCGGCATCACCGCCGCCGGATACGAATTAAAAGCCACCGTCTCGCAATGGTCGCCCCACGAAGGATCGCCGGTGATCTGGAACAGAATTTCGTCCGACAGCATCTGCTCGACAAATCCGCAGGTTTCCGTCGCCTGCCGCGGATCGACGAATCCCGGCCGGCAGACCTCGTCTGAGCCGAACATTCCTCCCGGAACCTGGCCGAAGCGCGCACGAATCAGGCGAAAATCCGCATAGGTGGCTTCCGTCCCGGCGGAGTCGTGTGTCACCAGGGCCATCTCGGCCGGCTCGCGAAAAGACTGCGCCACGTTCACATTGTGCCAATCCGGCAAGTCACCCTTCATCTGCCAATTGGCGGTGCGGCGATGAATCTTCTTCGCCAAGTCCAGCAATTGCGAATCTCCCGTGCGATTGTACAGCCACAAAACGCTGTAAAGATTGTCGCCTCCGCGCATGTGCTGCCAATAATGGGTAAGGAATTTTTCATCCGGAACCGAGTTCTGATAATGAAAGTACTTCGTCATCAGTTCGAGCACGCGCGGGTCGCTGGTGCGCTCGTGATAGGTCTGCAGGCCATAGAGCATGATCATGTTCGCCCAAAAATCGCGCGAGCCATCCTCAAATCGCTGGTCCGGTCCGAAGTCCCCATCGGCCCGTTGGCTTGTGAGCACGCCGTCAATCCACAATTGAACCTCCACCTTCATCTTCGGGTCATCAAAGATGTAGGCCAGTTCAATGTAGCCCCTGAGCCAATACGGCAATTCTTCCCAGCCGTATTTGCCCTTGCCCGTTTTGCTCAACCAGGCGCTGTCGTCCTTCTGCAACCACGAACTGATTTCGCCGAGATGCCCGGTAAGTCCGTCGCGTTGACGCTCCAAAAAGACCCGCAGCCAGCCGCGCGGTTGCACGGCCCCGGAGGGCAGCGCCAGCAACGAGCTTGGCGCGAGCGGGGCGCGCTCACCGATGTAAAACCGATTCGCGCCTCCTGACGGAAGGCGTTCCAAGGTCTCGCTGTTCTCCGCTTTTAACGGAATGCCAATCGTCAACAATGAGAGCAGGCAAACACCGGCGTTGATTTTCATGAACCTGAACATAAAGCATTTTCAAAGCGCGACCAAGGCATCTGAACGCACTCGATTATCCGTGTGCAAGAACGATTTGGAGGTTGAAGTGACAACCAGGTTCGCGATGCAATCATCGGAGACAGGTGGTCCATCCAGGGAGGACAAGGTTCAAGATCATCGCGCGGCTCCTGACCTGCGGTCATTTCCGCCTCTCAGCGTCGTCACCGCCTGCACAGCCCCGGCATCTCCCTTGTTGGCTGCAGTAAAGGCTTCCCGCCCAAGTTCATCCTTCGCCTGGTTTAACTCATCCGCCTGTTGCGGCGAGAGGCTGCCGGCTTTGCCTTGCAACGACATGAAACTCGCCGCCGCCTCCTGGTAATGGTGCCCTTTCCACGCGCTCATGCCATCGTTCCACAACTGCTTCACGTCGGGCGGCGCTGAATCGAAAGCGGATGAGGAAATCTTGCTGCTCGGTCCGCCTTTGGAACAGCCAAACAGCAGTAAAACCGCCGCCAACATTGGAACCACCGCAGACAGACCGGGAGGCTGTGGGTAAGGAATTTGTTTCATCTCGGAATTTCTGATGGAAAACCGCGCTTAGGGATCGAGATCGCCCAGCCAGGATGGGTTGGGAGCCCAACTGGCCTCCGGATGAGATTGGTTGTCGTTGTTCCAACGAGTCCGCCAATAACCCTGCCCTGCGATTCCTGGATCCCGGACATCGTTTCGTTTTGGAGCCTCCACATGCCCATCGCAAAAAGCCAAATCCGTTTGATAATGATGCCGATTGGACGGACATTGCGTATGGCCCACGCTCGTATCGGTCGGATCCATGTTCGCATTGTAACTGATCAATGCGGGATTGAGTACCGCCGGAACATCTCCATAAGCGATCATTTCCGTCGGTTTAACGATTTGCGATTCCTTGACCGGCCCCTTGCTGAACCCTCCATCAATATCACCGCCCAATCCCAATTGCGGGTTTGCGTTAAGGTTCAGCCCCCAATCGTTGATCCCGTATGAAAACCGCGTCGTGTCCCGGATGCCGAAAGGATCGAAATGCAAGCCGGTGAGGTCGGTCTGCCCGAGGGTCTTGTTAATGTTGGGGTCCCAGGCACTTTCCGGCAGCGCGGCGGGACACCAGAATGCCTGCCGGCTGTTGCCCATGTAAGGAAACAACCGCGGAGCCCAGACATAGTAAACTCCATGAATGGTCGAGAGTGAGCCCGTGTATGCTTGCGTGTCGGCCACATACATGCTGGTGGCGATGCCCATCTGGTGAAGATTGTTGATACAGGAGGTTTGCTTCGCCCTCACTTTTGCCTTGTTTAAGACCGGCAGCAACATGGCCGCCAGTATGCCGATGATGGCGATAACGACCAACAGTTCAATCAAGGTAAAACCCTGCGTGCCCCGCCTGCCAGCTTTGCAACTTGGGAATCTGCTCATAAATACTGACGACGATCTGGTATCGTCCCTTCCTCCGCATACTGTAACGGTCACAAAATCGATGGATTGATGCTCATTCTTCATTGCCACGGATGGGCGAGATGCGGGCTGGATTTGGATCCAGCCCGCATTTTCCAACGAGGGTTCAACCCATCAACCCAATGAATGGGTTGAACCCGCTCCAACAGGGGCTACTGGACCTGCACCCGGTAGAATTTCATGGGCCCGCCACCAGAAGTGGATACCGAGTAGGAGGGTGGCGCCGCACCACCAACCGGTGTCCACGGTCCGGTGACATTCGTCGATTGCAACAGCGTGCCCGTGCTCCAGGTGAGGGTCAACGTGCCACCCGAAGTGCTGGCACCCAGGGTCACGTTGAAGTCGGGAATCGACGAAGTTCCGGCAAAATCCGTCGCCGCGACCTGTGACGGGGACAATACCCCGCGCCACACACGGACTTCATCAATGGACCCGGCAAGGTCTGGATCGCCAAACAGAGATGCCCCGAAATATCCGGTCGTGGCCTGTATCTGCGTGAGATTGCCACCCTTCATGTTATTGGTGGCCACCAAAACGCCGTTCAAATAAAGGTTCATCCTGTTTGAGACGGAGTCGTAGGCGGCGACAATGTGGTTGGTCGCGCCGACGGTGAGTATGGGCGGCTCAAAAGGCAGGTTGGCCGTATTCACCTCACCCGTCGAGGGATTGAAACTCATGCTGGTCTGTTGGTTCGCATCTCCGCGGCGCGGGGTGTAATCAATGTAATTGGCCGTGGAGTTGCCAAACATCCAGACCTTGGCCCAACCCTGGCCCGCATTATCGGTGTACCAACCTTCAAACGTGAGGCTGGGGCTGAAGGCAAAGGTGCTGGCGATATTCGCTGTTGCATAGCTGACGAGGTGGCCTCCGCCGTTGAGCACGAGTTGGCCGCCATTGTAGCTTGCTGTTCCGACCAACGTGGCGTTGGAGCCGCTGACAGAGTCGGTGCCGTCGGTAAAGCTCCACCGATGCACCAGGAAGGGCTTGCTCGCGACCGTCAAAACAGCCGGGGCACTGGTTACCTTGCCGCCGATCGAGTTTGAGGCGGTGAGCGTATAGGTGCCCGCATCCGACAACTGCAACGAAGGAATGGTGAGAACGGCCCCACTCGCGCCAGAAATCGGAACACCATTTTTCAGCCACTGCAAGGTCAGCGGGGGCTGCCCGCTGGCGCTGGCCGTGAATGTTTGAGGCAGACCCACGACGCTCTTGAAGAGTGCGGGCGCCGGATCGGAAAAAATCGCGGCCCCCAACGTACCGCTTCGGCCCATCGCGTAATGATCCGCAACCTGGGTGGTGGAAAGGGCGTAATTATACACGGCCACTTCGTCCAAATCCCCGTTGTCGGGGCTGATATTGCTGTTTTGGACGCCCATTTCAAAGGGACTTGCCGGGTTGGGATGGAAGGTCGGCAATGAGATGGCGCCGCTATTCTCACGATTGCCATTGACGTAGAGGGCGCAATTCGTTCCGTCGTAAGTTAATGCGACGTGATACCAGTTGGAGCGGACGATCTGAGTTGAACCGGGCAGATCCAAGCTGATGCCCGCTGTGTTGCCAAGACGCGCCTGCCAGACATTGCCGCTGAGGTTGTGAAAGATGACGTAGCCACTGCGATCATTGCCCACTTTGTTTTGAGACGAAATGACTGCGGAGGAAGCTGTGTCGAAAGCGCGGGCCCAAAGTTCCACGCTGAATGGCCCGGCCGGATTGTTCAACAGGCTGGAATAGGGCGCTTCAGCTTTGGCGCCGCCGGCCACGTGCAAGGCAGTGTCGCTGTCACCGAAAAGCGCTCCTGGAACGCCGAGGGTATAGCTGCCGCTGTAAACGGCATAATTGGTGCCGTAGAGGTCCACCGCGTTCGTGCCACTGATTTCGTCCAACCGCCAGTAGGCCACGGGACCGTCGCCAATGATTGCGCCAGCGTAACCCGCCGGCGGCCCGGAAACAGTCAGATGCGCGTTCGAGCTGGTGATGCTGCCAGCCGAATTGGTGATGACCACCTTATAATCCGCGGCATCCCCATTTGCCAGCCCGGCGAGCGTAAGCTGGCTGTTGGTTGCGTTCAGAATCGACGATCCGGCCTTGAACCACTGATAGGTCAACTGGCCACCGGCCGCCACGACGGTGAACTTGGCGGAACCGCCCAGGTATCGGGTCTGGGGCACCGGTTGCTGCGAGATGGTCGGCTGCACGGCGAGGACCGTGATGGTTACCGACGCGGTGGAACCCAACGCGGTGGCGCTGATCAAGGCCGTGCCCTGGCCGACGGCGGTGATCACTCCACTAGCCGTGACCGTCGCGACGTTGGTGTTGCCGCTGGTCCAGTTGGTCACCATGGTATTGAATGGCACATTGGAAACATTGGCGAAATTGGCCAGTGCCGTGCCCTGCTGGGAGGAGCCGCCGATCATGGGATTGTTCGCCACGCTTACGCTCGCCAGGTTGAGGAACGCGCCGGCGTTGGTATTCACGGTGTTTGGTCCAAGGCCGTCGTTGACGGCGATCTGGAGAGCCGTGAGTGGCCCATCCCAAATGCGGAACTCATCGATGCTGCCTTTAAGACTGGCGTCTCCGTTAAACAACGAACGACCCAGCCAGGAGTTCTGGTTGTTGACGTTGGCGATGTCAATCGTAGTCGTGAGTGTGCTGACGAGCTTGCCGTTAGCGTAGAGCAGCTCATTGCTGGTGTCAGCGTTGTAAACTGCCACGATGTGAACCGGGACGCCGGTGTCAAGCGGCGTCGCTCCGGAGGTGGCGCGTTCGACACCAAGCGATTTGATCGTCATGCGATAATCCCCCGGCCCGGAGTGGGGAATGACCGCGAGATAGGTATTGCCAGCTGTTCCTGACTGATCGCCAAACGAGCAGATCTGGTTCCAGTTTCCATTCGGCTGAATGGTGGCCCACATCTCGAAAGTGACGCTGTTGTAGGCTGAAATCAGCGCCGGAGGCAGCGAGATATAATCCCCGGCGGGACCGCTCGCAACAGTGCCCGGAAAGATCGCTGACCCATTGGTGAAGGTGATGTTGTTCACCGGCGCGCCATTGGCCCCCGCGATGGAATCGGTGACGGTGGCATCATCCATGCTATACCGGTGATCGAGCGACTGCTGGAGAACGGTCACGGCAACGGTGGAACTGCCGGCTGTGCCGACCTGATTGCTGACCGTCACGCTGTAGTTTCCGGCATCAGCCAGGGCGATCGCCGGAAATCTAAAAGTCGAATTGGTCTGGCCGGGGACCAGCACCGTGTTTTTGTACCAGAAGTAACTCAGGTTGCCACCCTGCGCCCCGACGCTAAGCGCCACCGAACTGCCAGCGAATACGGTCAAGGGCTGCAAATCCTGAACAACCGAAGGTTGCACCGCCGCAACGAACACCGTCACCGAACCGCTGACGCCTGCCACCGTTGCGGAGATGGTCGCATTCCCGGCGCCCACCGCAGTCAGAAGCCCGCTTTGGCTCACACTCACCACGCCAGGGTTGCTGCTGGACCAATTGGTCGCTGCGGCGGTCACTTCGACGCCGGCCAGTGGGCCAGCCGTCTCGGTAAAGTCGGCCGTCACATCGCCCGATTCCGTTTGACCACCCAATAAATTGGTGGTGCCGACATTGAGGTGAACCGCCGACGGCACATAGCTGTTTGGCACCGCGTCCGGCCCGGCGGCAAAATTCACCGCGACCTCCAGCGCCGCAACCGCGTGGTTGTAAATGCGGATGTCGTTGATCGAGCCATTTAATTCCGGATCGCCATAGAAAAAGCCCGAACCAAAACGGGCGGTGTTATACCCGAGATTCTGTATGGTTTCGCCCCCCATCGCGTTGGTGGCGATCAAAACCCCATCAACCCACAGCGACATCCGGTTTGCCGAGGCGTCATAGATGGTCACTGCGTGATGCTGCTGGCCGCCGCTAAGCGCCGTTGGGCCAGCCGCGTTTAACTCATTGTTGTCGTTCGGATCAAAGTCGATCTTCGGCACATTGCCTCCCAGGCCGGTATAAGGGGTGAAATCGATGTACGAGAGCACAGGTTCACCTCCGGCGTTATCAGCGCCGAACATCCAGACCTTGCTCCAATTCACGAGGACATTCTGTGTGTACCAGCATTCCACGCTCAACGTCGGGTTGTTCAACAGCGTAGCGGAGAGGTTGACCGAACCGTAATCCTGGAACACCGCCCCGCCGGGAACGTTGAGCGCCCCGCCGGAAATGGTGGCAGCGCCCACGAGGGTGACGTTCGAGCCGCTGATGGAATCTGTCCCATCGGTATTGAAATCCCAGTGATGAAGCAACGCACCATGGGCACATTGGAGGGTGGCCAAACCGGCGGCGGCGATGGCCACTAATCTGGCGGCAGCGCGCACGGCCGGTCTGGTAAGTCGGGTTAATTTCTTCATATTAACAATTCGGGTTGGTTGATTGGTAACTTTTGGCGATGGCCCCAAACACCTGCGCACTTAATCGAGAGGGCGCGCCCGCTTGAGCAATTCATCGCGTGATTCAACCCCACCTTAGTTACAACGGAAAGGTTCCGCTATCCGTCAAACGCCGGATTTTGCATCCGACGCTGATTCACGCTGAATTCTTGGGATTTTCTCAAAAAGACGTTCCGGAGGAACACAGATTCGTGAACTTCAAGGCCCCGGAACACCCAGCGCCAGTCCGGCCACCCGAAGCATTGGGGGACAAAGCGAGGGCACGAGGCAAAAATGTCACGGGTTGTCACGGGTGGTGTCACGGGTAGTGATTCATAAAAGGCCCGTCTTTATTGGGTTGTCACGGTGTCACGGGTCTGGCCCCCGGGGGAGTGGAGGCGTTGGGAGCATCCTTCAATCTCCATTAGTTCCTTGCCAAATCAGAACTTGCGCGGTTGTATCGTGGTTCAGCACTTTTGTGAACATTGGCCGTCACCTTGACTGGAACCGGAAGCGGCTGCGACTGAAACCTGCCGTGGGGAAGGTGGCACTCGTTATTTGCGTTTGCTGGCTATTCGCAGGAAGTCATTGCATTTTGCGGGCGGAGGATTACAGCGTCCGAAACTGGCACATGGAGGAAGGCCTGCCGGACGGTGAAATCACCGCCATCGCTCAAACGCCGGACGGCTACCTCTGGGTGGGCACGCCCAAAGGGCTGGCCCGGTTCGATGGAACGCGGTTCCGCGTTTATGTGCCCAGGAACACGCCGGAACTCAGGCATCCGGGCATTGCCAGCCTGCTCACCGATCACGCCGGACGGCTGTGGATCGGCGCCACGGACGGAACCATGCTGCGTTGGTCCGCCGGCAAGTTCGACCTGGCAGCCAGGCCGACCGCTTCCCTGCCCGGCGACGATCCGCAACGAACCGCGCTAGGCTGGCGAACAAATGGCAATTGGCCCCTGATCGAGGACGGTGAGAAAAGGATTTGGTGGTTGCAACGCGGGCTGGCCATGATTCATTTTGAGGAAACCACTTCGTTGGCTTACACGGAATTAGACAATCTCTCCATTAGTGTCATCGAGAAATTGGGACGCGATACGGAAGGCCACATTTGGGCAGCCGCCAACTCGAGGCTCCGCCGTTTCAGCAATGGACACTGGGATCCTGAGGCCGCGAGCATTCCAATGTCCTGGCCCTGGCACGAAATTGTTCTCCAGCCCGCGAGCGACGGCGGCTTGCTGGTTGCGGAACCTCTGCGCGGTTCCTGGCTGGATTACGGTGGGCAAATCCGAAAACTTAAAGATGGACAATGGACCGGCCCATTCGAACCCACTCCCTTCGATCGCGGTTCCACCCGTTCCACAGTCACGTCATTGCTGCAAGACCGCCTTGGACACATGTGGATCGGCACGCTTTCCGGCGGCCTCTATTTTTCGGACGCCGAGGGCCAATGGCGGCGGGTTCAGGCCAATCCACCCCTTTCCGAAGGTAGCGTTTCCTGCCTGATGCAGGATTCGCAGGACGAGATTTGGGTCGGAACGGTTGGCGACGGTTTGTATCGCATCACGCGGCAACCCATCTCGATCGTTTCTCCGGAGCGGAATGGGCAAATCGCGGCCACCGTCCAATCCACCTGCGCTTCGCACGATGGTTCCGTCTGGATCGGCACAGACGGCGGCGGGCTGTATCATTATCAGAACGGCCAGGCCGCCAACTGGGGCACACCGCTCAATCCCAACGACCTTTTTATTTCCTGTGTCCTCGAGGACCGGCACACGAACTTGTGGCTGGGCACAAAATCGGGCTTGCTGCGATTGGAAGATGGACGTTTCGTTCCAGTTCCCGGACCCAAAGAGTTGAGTCACCGGGTGATGGCAATGTACGAGGATAGTAGCGGCCGGCTTTGGCTGGGGACCACGTCGGAGTTGATCTGCAAAGTTGGGGATCAATTCACGGTTTATCATTTGGCGAAAGACCAGGGCCCTTGCGACATTCGGAGTATTGTTGAAGACAATGCCGGTGACATCTGGGTGGGCACCCTTGGCCAGGGCCTGTTCCTGTTGCTGGGAGGAAAAGCCGATCGTTTCCGGCCCGTTGATGATTTCCCCGCCGCTTCCGCACGGGCCATGATTTGCGATGCGGATGGCACCTTGTGGATCGGCAGTTGGGGAGAAGGGCTCTTTCGCTTCAGCCATGGTCAGTTCGCGCGGTTTTCGTCCGAAGACGGACTGCCGCGTGACAAAATCCTCTGCATCGTTCGGGATGATGCGGGCGTTTTGTGGATGAGTTCCGATAACGGCATCTTCGGCATCAAACGTCAGACCTTGGACTCGTATGTCCGAGGCGCGAGTCCACCCCTGCTCTGCCAGAGACTGTCGCTCGCACAGGGATTGGCCAATCGCGCTTGCTCGGGCCTTGGCCAGCCGGTTGGCACGCGCGCGCCGAATGGCCTGCTTTGGTTTCCCAACATGACCGGCGTGGCGGTCCTCAATCCGGACCTGGCGGCTGGTTTGCGGGCGAACGCGGATGTCATCATCGAATCCATTCTCGCGGACGGAGTGGAAACGCCGCTGCCTTCCGGCGGGGAATTCCGTGCGCCATCCAGCATCCGGCGGTTCGAATTCAGCTTTGCTTCGCCGGATTTGGGGCAAACCAAGGAACTGCATTTCCGGCACAAGCTCGAAGGGATGGATGAACACTGGCGGGAAGCCAGCAGCGATCAGGTTGCGCACTACAGTCAATTGCCACCGGGCAAATACACGTTTCATGTCGCGGTCGCCGGCAACGACGGCCATTGGCACGAAAGCTCCCAACTCATTGCCTTGCGGGTCGTCCCGCGACTCTGGGAAATCCATTGGGTCCAGGTCCTCGTCAGCGCGCTCATGATCAGTGCCCTCGGGGCAAGCGTGGCCTGGAACCAGCGTCGCAAACTCCGGCTGAAACTGGAGCGCATGGAGCTGCAACAATCGCTCGAACAGGAACGGCGCCGGATCGCGCGCGATCTCCACGACGAATTGGGCGCGCGCCTCACGAGCATCGCCCTGCAAGGCGATCTGGCCATGCGCGGAGCGGAAATCCCTGCGGCGGCGAAGGCCGAGATCGGCTCCCTGGCCGCACGCGTCCGCCAACTGATCAACGCCACCGATGAAGTGATCTGGACCACGGACCCGGGCAACGATTCGCTGCCCGACCTCGTCGAATTCCTGTGCGATTACGTCGAACGCTTTCTCACCCCCGCCGGCATTCGCTACCGGCTGGATGTTCCTTCCGACTTGCCGCGCATTCCCGTTCAATCCCAGGCCCGGCATCAATTTCTCCTGGCCGTTAAAGAAACGCTCAACAATACCGTTCGCCACTCCGGCGCGAAATTGCTGATGGTTCAGTTAACCGTGGTGAACAACACCCTTGATCTGGTCATTTCCGACAACGGCGTTGGCTTCGATGTGAAACATTCACGTCCGGGCGGAAACGGCCTGGTGAACATACGGAATCGCATGGCTTTGGTCAGCGGCAAGGCGGAGATCGTCAGCAAACCCGGAGAGGGCACAACCACCACCCTGATCATGCCTTTGCATGCGGTGGCACGGAATGGCAAACTCCATTGAAGCTTGCACCCCGTTTTGACACTGGCGCAAAATACTCCTAGTGGGCCATATGACGGATTGAATAGCACCGGGTTCGCTGCAAAATTTCAGCTAATTTAACTCCAATGCATGGCTGCCATGAAAATTAACGTCGGCATCGTCGAAGATGACCGCGAATTGCGGGAAAGTTTAGCCAAGGTTATCCAGGGCCACCCGCCTCTCCATTGTGTGGCGGCCTGTCAATCCGGCGAAGAGGCGCTGAAACTCCTGCCGTCCGTCGCCCCGGATGTCGTGCTCATGGACATCAACCTGCCCGGCATGACGGGTCTTAAATGCACCGCGCTGCTGAAGGATCGTCTCCCCAAGACCCAGATCCTGATGCTCACCGTCTATTCCAACAACAATTACATCTTCGAAGCGCTCCAGGCGGGGGCGAGCGGTTACCTGCTCAAGAGCAATTCCTCCGACGAGGTGGTTCATTCGATTATCAGCGTAATGGAAGGTGGCGCTCCCATGACCGGGCAGATTGCCCGTCGCGTCATCGAAGCGTTCCGCAAACCGGCAACCAACGGCGTATCGGAGGCCCGTCTGACCGAGCGGGAACTCGAGGTAATCCAGCTGATCGCCAAAGGCTACGCGAACAAGGAGATCGCGGCCCAATTGGGCGTCGCATTATCCACCATCCGCCGTCACATCGAAAACATTTACGCAAAACTGCACGTTCATTGCCGCACCGAGGCGGCGGCAAAGTATCTGGTTGCCGGTTAGATCGCTGTCCCGGAGCCGCAAGCAACCATGAAAACCACTCTCTGGCCACGGCGGTGGATCGCTTTGATTTTATTTTCCCTCGGTTTGCCTGGTTTGCTTCCGGCGCAAACCCTCCAGCATCGGTACAGCTTCACTACCAATGCTTCCGACACGGTTGGAGGCGCCAATGGAACGCTGGTGGGCAACGCCTACATTACGAACAACGTCCTCAACCTGCCGGGAGGAGGCACGTCCGCCAATCCTCAGGGTTATGTGTCCCTGCCTAATGGCATCGTTTCCAACGACACCTCCATAACGGTGGAATGCTGGCTGACCGATAACGGAGGCTTGGTGTGGGCGGAGGCTTGGTGCTTTGGAGACAGCGCCTCCGGCCCCGGACAACCTCCCACCAGCGGCACGTCCTATATTTCCTTAATTCCGCGTAGTGGGGCGAATGATTTCAGGGCTGCTTTCAATTTAGCTCCCGGCAATCTCGAAATCGACGTGGTGGATTCGGCAGGCCCCATGCCCAAAAATGCGGAACAATATGCAGTTGTTACATACGATGCTGCCGGCACTACTGGCAGGCTGTACTTGAATGGCGTCCAGGTGGCCGTTGCAACGATTCCCACCAACCGCGCGCCGGCGAACTACGGGAATACGTTCAATAATTGGTTGGGACGCGATGAATTTGGCGGTGATCCCATGTACAACGGCAGCATTGACGAATTACGCATTTGGAATGCCGCCGTTTCACCTTTGTATATCGCTGCCAGCTCGGTCGCCGGTCCAAATGTCCTCGTGACAAACCTGACGCCGGTGTCGGTCAGCGTCGCAGTTGCCAGCACAAACATGACCGGAGGTTCCGCCCAGCAGGCCACCGTCAGCGCCAACTTTTTGCAAGCGTCCAATGTGCCGGCTACCGGCGTCGCCACCAATTGGACCAGCAGCAACACAAATGTTCTCACAGTCAACAACGCCGGTGTGATTACGGCAGTCAATCCCGGCAACGCCACGATTAGCGCCACGGTCGGCGGCACAATCGGAACCAGTGCGTCCATCAGCGTTTCCGGGGTCAATGCCGGGAGCGTCACCGTGGGCTATTGGCAATTCAACAACCCCGCCAATTTGGGGATTGATAGCAGTGGCCTGGGCAACAACCTGACGGTGGCCAGCGGCACACCCGCTTACAGCAGCAACGGCATGTTTGGAGGCGCGCTATACCTGAACGGAAGCAGCACGATGGCCATGCTCTCGGGCACATTTCCGGTGGGCGTGCCGACCGGTACCAATCCCTACTCCATCGCTGTCTGGGAGAAGATTGACACGGGCTGTCCGAACAACGGCGGCTTTGTTGGCTGGGGCGCCAACACGACCAGCCAGGCCAACAACCTGCGCTTGAATGGCCCGAACAGCGCGGACGATTATTGGTACGCCAACGATTTTATCGTCAACGGCTTGGCCGTCAACCCGATGGACGGCAACTGGCATGCAATCGCCGTTACATGGGATGGCACAACCCAGACGATGTATGTGGACGGAGCCAATGTCGGAACGCGAGTTCCAACAGCACCAAACGTTCAAAGTATTGGTTTCATCGTGGGCAAAACGACTGCCGATGTCGATTTCAAGGGTTGGTTGGAGGATTTGCTGATTGCCAATATTGCGCTGACCCCGGCGGATATTGCCGCCTACCAAGCCGGGCAGTGGTCGGCCTCCTTGTCCACCTATCCAGAACTCCCAACTGCCTCGCCTTCCAACACGGTCTATGCGGGAACGACGATGACCTTGAACGTATTGGTAGCCGGGACGCCTCCCTTTCAATATCAGTGGCAAAAAAACGGGACCAATATTTCCGGGGGCACAACAGCTTCGCTGGTCTTGACGAACCCCGTGGTGGCAGATTCAGGAAGCTACGCTGTCATTGTCGGCGGCAGTTCCGGCACGAATACCAGCCCGGCTCTCACGGTGACGATCAAGCCCGCCAGCGCGCCGGTTTTTACCCAGCAGCCGACGCCGGCGTCGGCCACCAACTACACGGGCGGTTTGGTGACTTTTACAGCGGGAGTGGACGGCACCCAGCCGATTCAATTGCAATGGCAGCGCAATGGGGCCAGTATTCCCAATGCCACCGCCAGCAGCCTGACGCTGGCTTCCTTGCAATCGGGCGAGGCGGGAAGTTACACCCTCACTGCCTCCAATGCCCTCGGCATTACGAACAGCTTTCCCGCCAATTTGACGATTCTCCCGCCGCCAAACCCTGCCGCTTTGAACGTCCTGACTTATCACAATGACAATACCCGCCAGGGAGCCAACACCAACGAGGTGCTCCTGACTCTGGCTAATGTGAACGTTTCCACTTTTGGGCGATTAATCACCTATCCGACGGACGGTCTTATTATCGCCCAGCCGTTGTATGTGGCCGGCCTGACTATTCCCGGCCAGGGCACGCACAACGCAGTCTTTGTCGCCACAGAAAATAATACCGTGTACGCCTTCGATGCGGACAGCAACGCGGGAACCAATGGCGGATTACTCTGGAAAACCAACCTGGGCGCCGCAGTTTCAAGCTTCAACGATCAGTTTGGAAATCGAGGCACAGGAAGCTATTACCCCGACATCGTCCCGGTCGTGGGCATCACTGGCACGCCAGTGATCGACCTGGCTTCAGGAACGCTTTACGTGAATGTCCATACCGCCATAGCCACCCCGACGACCAATTATTACCACAGCATTCATGCCCTCAATATTACCAACGGCACGGAGCAACCCTATAGTCCGGTAATCGTGACCAATTCCGTTCCCGGAAGGGGTGTGGACAGTTCCAATGGCGTGGTGAGCTTTAATCCCCGGCAGGAGAATCAACGCCCCGGGCTGACGCTCGCCGGTGGAACGGTGTATGTCGCTTACGGCAGTTATGCGGACACCGACCCCTATCACGGCTGGGTCCTGGGCTTCAACGCCACCAATCTTCAGCAGTCGGCCAGCAATGTTTTTTGTACCACGCCCAATGCAACCGTTGCGGCTTTTGGCGTTAATGCCGCCGAAGGCGCGCTCTGGATGGGTGGGGACGGACTCTGTGTGGATGCCAGCAACAACCTTTACTTTGCAACAGGAAATGGCAGTTTCAGCGCCAACACCAATGGCGGGGATTATGGGGATACTTTTGTCAAACTCTCCACCACCAATGGACTGGCGGTGGCGGATTATTTCACGCCTTACAACCAGGCCGCCCTGGCCGTGAACGATACGGACCTGGGCTCGGGCGGGACGATCCTGCTGCCGGATTCGGTGGGGAGCGCGGCGCATCCGCACCTCATGATCGGGTGTGGCAAGGACGGGATCCTGCGTCTCGTGGATTGTGACAGCATGGGGCATTATAATTCCGCCAACGACAATCAAATCGTGCAGGAAGTCCCCGGAGCCATCACCGGCGCATGGAGCACACCTGCCTACTTCAACCATCAGATTTATTACCAAGGAAGCGGCGACGTGATGAAAGGTTTCTTCATCAGCAACGCCGTCATTACTGCCACACCCGTTTCCCAGGCCAGGGTCAACTTCAGCGCCTTCGCCACCGGCGGCACACCGTCGATTTCAGCCAATGGCACCAACGAGGCCATTGTCTGGGCGATCCAATCGGATGCTGCCGGCAGCAGTGGGCCGGCCGTTTTGCACGCCTACAACGCCACCAACCTGGCCCAGGAACTATACAACACCAGCCAAAATCTGGCCCGCGATAATCCGGGTGCAGCCATTATCATGACGACGCCAACCGTCATCAATGGCAAGGTGTTTGTCGGTGCGCAATATGCGTTGTCCATCTTTGGCAACAGCCTCTTTTTGGCCACGCCCGTGATTGCCCCGGCCGGCGGCCTGTTCACCAATTCGCTGGTGGTGAGCCTGGCGGAGGCCACGCCCAACTCCACCCTCTATT
>Ga0070741_10002333_pt1 | contig 51789 bp, 51 predicted proteins | sample Coa_R1_4_FD_66440 | JGI IMG/M metagenome (GOLD analysis project Ga0070741, IMG submission 66440) | Surface soil microbial communities from Centralia Pennsylvania, which are recovering from an underground coalmine fire - Coalmine... | ecosystem: Environmental > Terrestrial > Soil > Unclassified ... | reverse complement strand
CGAGCGGGGCAAACCCCTGGCCGCGGACGCCCTGCGGGCTGAACTGGGAGGCCTGCTCCAGGAGCGGGCGCACCGTCGCGCTCATCTGCGCGAGACAGCTCCCCTGGTCGTCCTGCGCGTACGCGGGAGTGCCAAGGCTCGCGGCCGCGAGCGCCACCAGCACGAGTGCCCGACGCATGGTCTCCTCCTCCGGGCTGGGCCGCCACTGCACATCAGTCTACAGGGGTAAAACGGCCGGCCTGCCGTAACGTTACAACGGCGCCGTGCCGGCCGCAAGCGCCGGCCAGCACGCGGGGTCGCCGCCGCCGCCCCCCGCGCGCTAGAATGCCTCCCGGGCCGGCGATGCACGCGGCCCGCCGATGGAGAGGGCGCGGCTAGGGGCGCCCGGGAGGTGGAGCGCATGGCCAGTTCCGCTAGCGCCTTCGACAACCGGTTCACCCGCGCGTTTGGCATGCCCGTCGAGCGGATTCAGACGAAGACGCGGCCCTACCTGACCGAGCCGATCAAGGCCTTCATCGCCGAGTCGCCGCTGCTGGTCATGGCCACGAGCGACCGCGAGGGACGCTGCGACGCCTCGCCCAAGGGCGGCGTGCCCGGCTTCGTGCGTATCCTCGACGACGAGCATTTGCTGGTTCCCGACGTGGCCGGCAACAAGCTGTTCCAGTCCTACCTCAACATGGACGAGAACCCGCACGTGGGGCTGCTGTTCCTCATCCCGGGGCTGTCCGAGGTCGTGCGCGTGAATGGGCGCGTCACGATCGTGGGCAAGGACGAGCTGGACCGCCGCGGGGTGGACGGCGCCCGCTACGATCCCGACGTGACGCGCGACGTGCTCCAGGGCATCCTCGTCGAGGTCGAGGAAGCCTACACCCACTGCCCGCGCGCCCTGAACTACTCGCGCCTCTGGGACACCGACACGATCGCCCGACGCCAGGCCAGCGGCGCGCACCCGCTCCGCGCCGGCGCGCCCGCCTGACCCGCGGCTATACTAACCCTGGGCGCGCCAGGCGCCCTGGAGGAGTGAGCGTGGCGGCCCCCCATCCGGTCCGCGTGCTCGTCGTCGAGGACGAGGGCCTGTTCCGCGACATGCTGCAGACGGCGCTCGCCGCCCAGCCGGCCATTCAGGTCGTGGCGGCCGTCGCGACCGGCGAAGAGGCGGTGCGCGAGGCCGAGCGCGTGGTGCCCGACGTCGTGCTCGCCGACATCGAGCTGGGGCCGGGCCTGAACGGCATCGAGGCGGCCTCGCGCATCCGTGCCCGCCACAATCACGCCGGCGTCGTGCTGCTCTCCGCGCACCGCGACAAGCAGTATATCGCCAGCCTGCCCGCCGGCGAGGCGCGCGGCTGGTCCTACCTGCTTAAGCCGTCGGTCACCGACACGGCTACGCTCGTGCGCGCCATCGAGGGCGCCGCGGCGGGGCTCGTCGTGCTCGACCCGGCGCTCGTGGACTCGCTGCGCCCGCGCCCCCGCTCGCCTGTCGACGCGCTCAGCGACCGCCAGCGCCAGGTGCTCGCGCTGATGGCCAAGGGCTACTCGAACGCCGGCATCGCCCAGGAGCTGGTCCTCACGGAGAAGACCGTCGAGAACTACGTGGGCGGCATCTTCCAGGCGCTCGGCCTCGACCGCGGCGAGGCGGTCCACCAGCGCGTGAAGGCCGTCCTCGCCTTCCTCGAAGGCACCCAGGGCACCTAGCAACTCTCCCTGGCCACAAGACACAGCCAGCGTCGCGTAGCCTGGTAGGGACGGGTCTCGTGCCCGCCCGTGGCCTAGCGGCTGCGAGCCCAGCGCATCCCCTCTCCCCCTGAGAGAGGGCTAGGGTGAGGGTCATGGCGGATAGCGACTTCCAGCCCGTCGCCCGGCTCAGCGAGCTGCGCGACGGCGAGCCGCACGGCATCGAGATCGCCGGCCGACTCGCGGTGCTCGTGCGCTGCGGCGAGCAGGTCTACGCGCTCGGCGGCCACTGCCCGCACACCGGCATGCGCCTGCAAGACGGCGTGGTCGCCGAGGGGCGGCTCATCTGCTTCTACCACGGCGCCAACTTCGACCTCGCCACGGGCCGCAACATTCCCGAGCGCCTGCGCGGCGGCCGCTTCGACACGCGCGACGTCCCCCGCTACGCCGTCTGCGTCGAGGGCAACACGGTCTACGTTGCCACCGCGCCCGACAATCCTGAGGCACTACCGTGAAGCGGTCCAGTGCGCGGGCGCGCGGCGGCGGGTAGGCGCCTGGGCGCTTAGGCACTCTCCCGTGCTTGGCGACGCATAGCCGGAGCCGGTATCAATCGCGTCCGCGCCGCCTGTACCGCCTGCCCAGTACGGCCGTGGCCAGGAGCCCGCAGGCCAACAGCAGCAGCGTGTCGGCTTCGGGAATGATTGGCACCTCGACCGCTGCCGCGGACGGGACAGCGGGGGCCGGCACGAGCGGCGATGGCGGCGGCGGCAGGAAGATGGGAGGCGGCGGCGGCAGAAGCGGCGGGGGCAAGCAGTTGGACGTGCGCACGAAGCGTAGCGGGCCGGCGGCTGGCGTGGTCACGACCTCCTGCACGAGCACGCGGCCATCCGGAGCGCGGATCGTCAGAGTAAAAGTGGCATTGGGCGCGAGGTTATTGAACGTGAAGTTGCCAGCCGCGTCGAGCACCGCCGTCTGCGTGGCGCTGAGCACCTGGGCCAGTCCATCAGGCCCTTCACGCCGTCCGAGCAGCATGTACGGGCGCTGAGATACTTCCCCTGGCGCCTCATCCCACGCGAGGTTGACCCCCGGGCTCAAGAACGCCACGGCGCCTGGCAGGGCGGCTCCAGTAGGGCAGGTTAGCGTACCCAGGATGCTGACCACAGGCGTGAGAGTCGGCGTCGCCGTGGTGGTGGCCGTCGACGTGGCAGTCGTGGTGGTGGCCGTGGCCGTCGACGTGGCAGTCGTGGTCGCCGTCGTGGTGGCCGTAGCCGTGAGGGTGGCTGTCGAGGTGGGGGTCGCCGTCGCCGTGGCCGTGGCCGTGGCGGTGCTCGTCGGTGTGGGGCTTGGCGCCACGACCGTCGTCGTCGCGGTCGTCTGGCACGCCGTGGGCGTATTGATGCACGGCAGGAACGTGGCCGTCGGGCTGTTGAATGTAGCTGTGTTCGTTATGATCGTCCCGGCAGCGGTGCCGGGGTTCACGCTGACCACGAGCGTGAACGTTACGGTTCCGCCTCCGGCCGGCACGGCGTTCGGGCCTGGATTGGTACAGGTGATCGGGCCCGTGCCACCCGCGGGCGGCGTGATGCAGGCAAAACCAGCGGGCGCGGCCATGGACACGAAGGTGGTGTTGGCTGGCGTGGCATCGGTCAACACGAAGTCCTGAAGCGTGAAGCCGAGGCCTCCTGGGGAGGTGTTCGTGAACGTAATGGTGTACGTGATGTTCTGGCCCGCGACAACCGGATCGGGCGTATCAACTTTCGTGAACGTAAACGTAAAACCTTGGGCCTCGACCCCGCTGGGGGCGGCCAGTAGGGCGATGGCAACGACGACAACTCCCAGTGCAGCGAGGCCCCTGAAGCAGTTCACGATAGACCTCCCAGGTAGCGCACGGTGGCGATGCCCTCGGCACCATCGCGATAGCCGTCCAAAACGTACCAGCGCCAGCTCGCTCCGTCGCCTCGCGTGACGGCCAGATCACCCGCGCCTGCCATTATCAAACGTAACTGCGCGTCAGAAGTTACACCACGCTGGTACCGAATCGGCTCACTCCAGGCAGGGGAGTGGGGAAACGGTCCCTGCCCAGGACGGGAGTCTAGCCCCGCCTATCCAGCGGCACGACCGCCAGCACGCGCGTCCCGCTGCCCGGGCCGCTCGCCACCTCCAGCCGCCCGCCCAGCGCCTCCATCGCGCCGCGCAGGCTCGCCAGCCCCAGGCCGCCGCGCCGCGTCCGGTCGAAGCCCTGGCCGCGGTCCTCCACGCTCACCGCGAGCTGGTCCGGCCGCGGCGACCACAGCCGCACTGCCACCTCGGCCACGCCGCCGTGGTGGACGGCGTTGTTCACTCCCTCCTGCACCAGCCGGTACAGCGCGAGCCGCACGTCCTCCGGCAGCGGTGGCGGCGCACGATCCTCCGCGACGCCGAACGAGCGCCGCAGCTCGCGCGCCTCCACCTCGGGCGCCACGTCGAGCTGCACCGTGACGGCCGGCTCCAGCGAGTCGCGCAGCGAGCGCAGCGCCGCCGGCAGCCCCATCCGCAAGATGGCGGGGTGAAGCTGGTGGCTGACGGCGCGCGTGGTCTCGCGCACCGCCGCTAGTCGCTCGAGGATGCCGCGCACTTCCGCCTCGGCGGCGGCCGGGTCGCGGGTAATCCCATCCGCGGCCTGCCGAAGCTGCAGCTCCAGCGCGAGCAGCTTGCCCTGCACCTCGCCGTGGAGTCGTTCCGCCACGGCCCGCCGGACCGTCTCCTGCGCGTGCACGATCGCCCGCCGCGACGCCGCCAGCTCCTCGATCGAGCGCCGGATCGTCAGCGCTGTGACGAGCCCCACGCCGAGCACCAGCAGCCCGCCGACCAGCCCGCCGACCCGCACCACGAGCTGAAATTGGTCCACCGCCGCCTGGCCCGTCTCGCGGTTCGCCGTGCGCGCGGCGTCCACTTGCTCCTGGTACTCGCGGATCGCGTCCACGTACTCGCCGGCTAGCGCGTCGGCGCGCGCGCTCAGTTCCGCGGCGCTTGCGGGCGGCTCCTGACCGGGGGTCAGGCGCGCGCTCTCCCCCAGCTCGGCGTCCCAGCGCGTGCCGGTGCTGGCGATGCGGTCCAGGGCGGCGGTCAGCTCGGCGCGCGCGGGCGTGGCCTGGCGCATGCTCACGAGCTGATCAAACACCGCCTGGTGGGCCGCGCGGTAGAGCTGCAAGCGGATCGGGGCGGGCGCGCGCAGGAAGTCCTGGTAGGTGTTCGCCTGCTCGCTGACGCGCGTCTGCAGCCGGTCGGCCTGGAAGGCCAGCTCGGCGAGGCGCACCTCGGTCTCGTAGCGGCTCACCAGCGCGCGGCCGGCCAGGCCGCTGGCCGCCACGATCAGGGCGAGGACGATCAGGATCGCGGCGAACGCGCCGGCGAGGACGGGGATCGGCGAGCGCTGGCGGGCGGGCATCGTTTAGCGGGACGGCCGTCCGGTGGCCGTCAGCGTCTCGTAGCCGGCCGCGTAGTCGGGGCGGTAGAGCACCCAGGTGGACTCGATGCGCCGGCCGTTGCCGCTCACCGTGCCGGTCTGCACGCCGATATAGCTGCCGTCGCCAGCGTAGGCGTCTAACTCCACGCGGTCCCCCGTGCACACCCCGTAGTAGCTGATCCCATCGGATAGTTGCTGAGCCACCAGGTAGTTGCCAAACTGCTGCACGACCAGCCGCGTGTTGTAGCTATTGCTGCTCGGGTCCGTCTGCTGGCCGCGCCCTTCCCATGCCCCGGCCAGGTCCCAGCGGCAGCGCTGCGTGCGCCCGGGCGGCAGCGGCGAGTTCGCGCGCGCAGGGCCCTCGGTATCGGGCAACGGCTGCGCGGGGCCCAGGCTGGGGAAGCGCGGGGCGCCCGCCGCGCCCGTGGCCGGCGCGGGCGCCGCCGCTGGCGCCGCGCCGGCGGCGAACGGCGTCGTGCTCGTGCCCGGCCCTGGCGCCGCCGTCTGGGCGAAGATCTGCCCGCCGTCCGGCGCCAGCGTTTGCGCCCAACCGCTGCCGTGCCCGGCCAGGAGCAGCCCGAGCGCCAGGGCGACGGCCTCTGCCGCGCGCGCGAGGAGCGGGCGCCGGGAGCGGCCAGGCGCCGGTCGTGGCCCAGCCGGCGCGGCGGGCCCAGGGCGCCCCGCCATCACTCCGCCGCCCGGGTCGGCCCCCCTGCCCGCCACGCGCGCTTGCCCTCTGCTCCTGATCCCGCGGGAACCCATACTGTCCACCCGTCTTCCTTAAGCTCAATCCTAGACGCTGGCGCGCGCGCATGCCAAGCATAGCGGCGGGGCGGAGCCGGCGCCAGCCGCCCCCGCCCCGGGGCCTGCCCGCGACGCTTACCAGCGGTGCCACGTCTCGTGGCCCGTGGCGAATCCCGCCGCGAAGCTCGTCCACGTGGCGCGCACGCGACCGCTGTTGCGTGGCGTCCACGGGCTGTTCCACGGCGACCGCCCACTGCTGCCCCAGCTCACGACGCCGTCCTCGTAGCCCACGAAGCGGCCGCTCGCGTACACGTCCAGCTCGATCTGGTCGCCGCGGCAGATGCCGTAGTAGCTGAGGTCGTCGCTCGGCTGATCGATCTGCAGCCAGTTGCGGTATTGCCGCACGTAGATCTGCGCCTGGTAGTTGAAGTCGTACGGGTCCGTCTGGCGCCCGATGATCTGCCAGGTGCCGCGCAGGTCGTAGTTGCAGCCGCCCCAGCGGTCGGGCGACGGATAGGGTGCGGGCGGCATGCCCGGCGCGAAGTCCGGGGCCGGTGCCCCGAAAGGCCCGGGCCGCGCGTCGCCCTGCGCGCCGGGCCCGGTGCTCGGCGCGTTCCGCGGGGCGGCATCGCCGCCCGACGGCCCCTCGGGCGCGGGGGCGGCCTGGCCAGGCCCCCACTGCCCGAATCGCGGGCCAGAATCCGATGTCGGCGGCGACTGCGCGAGGGCCGTGCCGCTGGCGGCGAGCGCCACCGCGGCGGCGACGGCGCCGATCACCAGCGCGTGTTGGATGACGCGGCGCGAGAACGCGCGATGCGGGACCATCTCGACCTCTCTGGCGCAGGCCCCCCGGCCTGGCGGCCTTGCCGCCCCTGCGCTCATGCCCATTGTCGGGCCAGGGGGTCAACCGCCGTCAGAGGACCCGCCCCCAACTTGCCCCCACCGCGCCCCCAACTCTCGTGGGGGCTACCCCCCGGGCACGCCCCCAACCCTGGATCGCTATAATGTGGTCACATGATTAACCACATACCAGGAGACACGGTCGTGCGCGAGGTAGGCGTACGCGAACTAAAGGCCCGTGCATCAGAGATCGTGCGCGACGTGCGGGATCACCGCGCACGGTATACCGTCACATATAGGGGCCGGCCGGTAGGGATGCTGGTGCCGATGCCGGCGCCCGGGCTGGAAGACATGGATGAGACCATTAGCTGGTCTGAATTATCTCGTTTGGGCGAGGCGATCAGCGAAGGCTGGTGCTCACCATTAACAAGCACGGAGATCCTCTCCGAGATGCGGCGCTAGGAGAGGCGGTGCCGCCCATCTACACGGTAGACGCGAGCGTGTTCCTGAACCCCTTCGCGCGCGCCGAAGTAGGGCACACGGACAGCGCCCGCTTTCTAGCCTACTTGGAAGCGGAAGCTGCGCCGATCGTCGTGCCGACGCTGGTGATCACCGAGGTGGCTGCGGCGATCGGACGGAGCCAGCGAGACCCAGTTCTCGCCCTTGAGGCCGCCGCGGGCGTGGGCCGCCTAGATCATCTGAGCCTGATCGCGCTGGACGTGCGGCTTGCGGAAGAAGCGGCTCGAGTCGCAGCCACGCATCGCCTGCGCGGCAGCGACGCCGTCTACGCGGCCGTCGCCCTGCGCTTTGGCGCCACGCTCGTGACCCGCGACCGCGAGCAGCGCGAGCGGCTCGATCCCGTGCTGAACGCGCGGTCCCCGGAGCAAGTACTTGGCGCCAGCTAGGCCATTGGCCGCGCAGGACACGCTGGCGGGCGGTGAGCGCGGCAGGTTTCCCAGCCTACCAAGCCTCGCGCGCCGGCCCCGGCCCAGTCTGCTAAAGCATGGCCAATAGCGAAGCACGAGTTCACGGCAGCAGGTCGTCCACGGCCACGCGCGCGCCTGTCAGCGCCGGCGCGTCCACGGCATCGCCCGGCAGCGCGATCACACGGGTGCGATACCCAGAGCCAAACCGCGCGCCGGGCAGGGCGCCCGGGTCGTGGTAGACTTCGAGCTGCCGGTCCACCAGGTTCAGGATCCAGTACTCAGGGATGCCCGCCGCCGCGTACAGGCTGCCCTTCGTGTCCCGGTCGTAGCTCAGCGTCGTGTCCGACACCTCCACCACCAGCACCGCTGTGGTGGGATGCGCCTCGGTAAAGTCGCGCGGGGTGCCTCTTACCACCGCGACGTCTGGCTCCGGCTCCGAATAATCCCCAAGCCCCAGCGGCAGTTGAGTTCGCACCGTAAAGCCTGTGCGAAATAAGGCACGGAGGGCGTCTGATATCAAGCACACTCCGGTAGCATGTCGACTGAGCTGGGGCGGCACTTCGATGATCTCTCCGTCGATTAATTCCACGCGCTCCTCGGGGCCTAGCACGCCGGTTTCCCCAAGGCGCTCATACTCCTCGCGCGTCCAGCGCCGTGGCTGCACCGTGCTCGTTGCCGCCGTCTCCGCTTGCATGACTCTACCAATCCCCTGTTCCTTGCCGCTGCCCAGGGAAGTGCCTGGGTTCCGCGCGATGCGCCATTCGCAGCGTCCTGAGTTAGAGTGTACCGCGCTGGGCAAGCAGCCTGCCTCAGCGCCCCTTGCCAGCGGGTTGGACCGTCCACGCGACGCCATCGGAGGTGAGCGTGATCGTGCCGTCGCGGTCGGTGCGCCAGACGGGCACGGCGTGCGCCGCGAGCAGCGCCAGCGCGCGCGGCGCCGGGTGGCCGAAGCGGTTGCGCTCGCCGTCCGACACGACCGCCAGCGTGGGGCTGATCGCGCCGAGCAAGTCGCCGTCCAGCCCCGTCGCGCTGCCGTGGTGCGGCACCAGCAGCGCCGTCGCCCGCAGGTCGCCGCCCGCGGCCACGATGCGCAGCCCCTGCTCGGCCACGAGGTCGCCGGGCAGGAGCATACTGGTCGCGCCGTAGCGCAGGCGCAGCACCAGCGCGCCCGCCGGCTCCAGGCGGTCGGCGCGGCTGCCTGGCGCCGCGGGCACCGCCCACACGTCGAGCGTCACGTCGTCGTCGAGCTGCCAGCGTTGGCCGCTTTCCCCCACGACCCGCGGCACCGCCCGCTCGCGCAGCAGCGCGTGCCAGCGCTCGGTCGCCGCGCTCGGGTAGTCCGTCGCGCCCTCAATCACCTGCCCCACCGCGTAGCGCGTCACCGCCTCCATCAGCCCGGCCACGTGGTCCTCGTGCGGGTGCGTCAGCGCCACCACGTCCAGCCGCCGCTCGGCGAGCCCCAGGCGGCTGCCCAGGTGCGCCATCAGGCTCGCGGGGCTCGGCCCGCCGTCCACCAGCAGCACCCGCCCGCTCGGCGTGCGCACCAGCGTCGCGTCGCCCTGGCCGACATCGAGCACGGTGACTTGCAGGCGGCTATCGGACCGCCCCACCGCGGCCACGGCGAGCGTGCCGAGCGCGCCGGTCGCCAGCGCCAGCGCGGCCGCCACGGCCAGCGTCGCAACGCGCGCCGGCAGCGCGCTGGGCGCCCGCCGCAGCCAGGCGCGCAGCCCCGCCGCCTCGGGCGCCCCCGCGAGTGCCAGCGCCACCAGCGCCAGCCCATAGGCCGCGCCCACTAGCGCCGGCAGCGCGCCCACCTCCAGCCGCGCGCCCGGCAGCGCCGCCAGCGCCTGCACCGCGCGCACGATCAGCTCCAGGTACGCCCACACCGGCAGGCTCACGAGCGGCGCGACGCCGGGCGCGACCGCGCCCACCAGCGCCACGCCAAGCCCGAGCGCCATCAGCGGCGGCAGGAGCGGCACGACCAGCAGGTTGGCGAGCGGCGCGACGAGCGAGAGGTAATGGAAGGTGGTGAGCTGGAGCGGCAGCACGAACAGCTCCGCCGCCAGCGTCGCGGCCAGCCCCTCGGCGGCCCAGGCCGGCAGGCGGCGGAGCCATCCCTGGATGAGCGGCGCCAGCACGATCAGCCCCGCCGTCGCCAGCACGCTGAGCTGGAAGCCCAGGTCGCCAAGCAGCAGCGGGTCCCAGGCGGCTTGCAGCGCCGCCGCGAGCGCCAGCGCCGTCAGCCCGTCGCGCGGCCGGCCTGCCGCCTCGGCAGCAAGGGCCAGGAGCGCCATCAGCGCCGCGCGCGTGGCCGACGGCGGCGCGCCGACGAGGATCGTGTAGAGCACCACGCCGGCCGCCGCGAGCGGCCAGCCCGCGCGCCGCCCCGCCAGCGCCGCCAGCACCGCCGCGACGATCGTGACGTTGAAGCCCGAGACGGCGACGACGTGGGTCAGGCCGACCGTCCGCATGTCCTGGCGGAAGGTGTCGGGGAGCGTGGCGCTGCCGCCGAGCAGCACGCCCACCAGCAGGCCCGCGTGCGGCTCCGGCAGCGCCGCCGCGATCCCCGCCTCCAGCCAGCGGCGCAGCGCGTGCAGCGCCGCCTGTGGCTGCGGCCGCCCCGCGTCCGGCAGCGTCCGCACGGCGGGATAGTCCATCGCGCCGCGCACGCCCTGCCGCCACAGCGCCGCGCCGTAGCCGCTCTCCCGCGACGGCGGCGCCCGCAGCGTGCCCCGCGCCTCCAGCGCGTCGCCGTAGTCGTAGGGCGCCGTGCGCGGCAGCCGCAGCAGCACGATGCCGTCCGCCGGTTCCCAGCCGCCCGCCGCGTCGGCCTCGCCCGCGGCAGCGGGGCTGCTCGCGCTCGCGGCTGCCCCGTCGGCTCCCTGCCCCGTGCCGCCGGCTGGCCCCGTGGCGCTCTCGGCGCTGGCCGGGCCGGTCGCCTCGCCGGCGCCGCCGCGCGCCACGGCCGTGACCGCCAGACGCAGGCGCACGCTGTCGTCGGCCGGCTCGGCCGGCGCCGCCACGGTGCCGCGCAGCGCCACTTTGCCGTAGTAGGGGGCGAGCGAGTCGTCCGCGAGCGCCGGCACGATCGCCAGCCCGCGCGCCCACCCGAGCAGCAGCAGCGCCGCCGCCAGCGCGCCGAGCCGCAGCGGCCAGGCGCGCGCCAGCCCCGCCGCGCCGAGCGCCACGAGCCCGAGAGCCGCCCAGCCCAGCGGCGCCGCCTCGGCCACGGCGCGCGGCGCCACCAGCGCGAGCGCCAGCCCCAGCCCCGCCAGCCACGCCGCGCAGCCGACCAGGACCGCCATCCCCACTCTTCCTTACGCGCGCTTTGGCCCGCCCGCCCGGTGGAGCCAATGCCGCCGCGCCCCCAGACCGCGAGCGCCCACATCCCCCACGCCGCCCGCGGGACCTCCGGGCGGCGCCCCGCGCGCTACGCCGAGCTGCCGCTCTCGGCCGCGCGCCGCAGCGTCCCCTCGTAGCTGTGCGGGATCGGCGGCTGGATGATGCGCTTGCCCGTGGTCTCTTCCACGAAGCGGATGAAGCGGTACTTGTTCTCCAGCTCGTCGTAGGGGAAGGGCGGCACGTTCGCGCGCCCCTGCTCGATGCGGCACCAGATGAAGTGCGGGCCGTCCGACCCGAGCGCGTGCGCGACGGCCGCCGCGAAGGCCTCCGGCGTGCTCGCCTCGACCGCGCTCTCGATCCCCGCCGCCCGGGCGAGCGCCGCGAAGTTCATGCGCGCCGATGACACCGTGGGCGTGCCGCCCGACGACTCGTACACGGTGTTGTCCATGCAGATGTGGACCAGGTTGCGCGGCTGCTTCCAGCCGATAGTGCCGAGGCTGCTCAGGTTCATCCACAGCGCGCCGTCGCCGTCCAGCACGATCACCTTGCGGTCCGGCTGGCCGAGCGCCAGGCCCAGCCCGATGGACGAGCACAGGCCGAGCGTCTTGGCCTGCAGGTTGCCGTCGCTCGGGCGGACGGCGTGCCACTCCACCGTCGCGCCCCCGGCCGTGGTCACCACGAACGCGTCGCCCACCAGCTCCTTGATCGCGTCCAGGGCTTCCTTGCGCTTCATCCTGCCCCTCCTACAGCACCGCGCGGGTGACGAGCAGCGCCACCGGTCGCTTGGACGCCTCCGCCACGGTCACCGCGCCGCGGACCTGCTGGGCGAGCGTGCTGGGGTCGCGGAGCGCCTGGTACTTGATGTCCAGCGCCTGCAGCACCGGCTCGGTCACCAGGCCGAGCATGTGGAACGCGTTGTCGCCCCAGTCGCCGGCGTAGTAGACGAGCAGCAGGATGGGGATGCCGAACTGCAGCGCCGTGGTAGTTAGCCCGTTGCAGCTATTGAGCAGGCCCCCGTTCTGCATCAGGATCGCCACGCGGTGGCCGGTCAGCGCCCCGCCGGTGCAGATGCCGATGCCCTCTTCCTCGCGGCCGACCGGCGTGTATTCGATGTCCGGGTCCGCCGCGAGCGCCTTCATCAGCTCCAGCAGGTTGATGTCGGGTACCGCGACGACGAAATCCACGCCCGCCTCTTTTAGGGCGCCGATGAACCGTTGTGCCGCCTCGGCTGTCGCCATGGGCCGCCTCCTCGCGCGGCGCGCGGGCCGCTCTCGGGCTGGAATATAGGCAATCCGCGCCCCGGGCGCCAGGGCTTGCCTTGACCCGCGCGTCCCCATCCGCTACGCTCGCACCGTTACCTGGCCGGTATTGTAGGTTGGCGCGGACGGGCGGCTATGGTGTACGCTTGCACCCGCGCCAGGCATCAGCCCCGGCCAGGCGGAGGAGAGCGCGTGCGCTTCGGCTACTTCACACTCACCGACAACCCGGCCGGCTACGGCGACCGGCGCCGCGACCCCAGCCAGTTCGTCCGCGAGGTGCTGGCCGAGGCCGTGCTGGCCGAGGAGCTGGGCTTTCACTCCGTCTGGCTGCCCGAGCACCACTTCGGCCTGTTCGGCTGCCTGCCCACCCCCGCCCAGTTCCTGAGCTACGTGGCCGCGCGCACGACGCGGGTGCGGCTCGCGCCCGGCACGGTCGTCCTGCCGATCAACCATCCCCTGCGCGTCGCCGAGGAGTACGCCGCGCTCGACCTGCTGAGCAACGGGCGCGCCGTGTTCTGCGCCGGGCGGGGCTTCGACCGCCGCGAGTACCAGGCGTTCGGCGTGCCGCTGGAGGAAAGCCGCGAGCGCTTCGATGAGGCGCTGGCGCTCGTCCGCACGGCGCTGAGCGACGAGCAGTTCACCTTCGCCGGCCGCTTCTACCCGATCGCCGAGCCGATCACCGTGCTGCCGCGCCCCGTCCAGCGGCCCCATCCCCCCATGTACGTCGCCTGCTTCAGCCGGCCGACCGTCGAGATGGCCGCGCGCGGCGGCTACCACGCGATCTTCGCTCCCTTCGCCGCCGCCATGATGTTCGGCAGCCTGCAGCAGGCCGCCGACGAGTTCCGTGCGCTCGCGCACGCCGCCGGCCACTCCACGCCGCGCGTCATGTGCTCGTACTTCGTGGCCGTCACCGACAGCGCGGCCGAGACGCGCGCGGCCCAGGAGCGCCTCCTCTTCTACCTGCGCGCCGTCACCCCGGCGAACCTCGACCCGAAAGCGAACCTGCCGCCGAACCTGGCCTACATGGCCGACATCGCGCGGCGCGTGCAGACGATGCAGCCCGAGCACCTGGGCGAGCGCAGCATCGTGGCCGGCGACGCCGCCCGCTGCGTCGAAGTCTTCAAGCAAGTCGAGGCCGCCGGCATCGAGGAAGTGGTGCTCTACTTCAACTACGGCGCCTACGGCCACGCCGACACGGTGCGCCAGATGGAGCGCTTCGCCCGCGACGTCCTGCCGCACTTCAGCGCCGCGCCCGCCCCCGCCGGTGCCTAGTCCCGCCCAGTGGTGCCGAGCGACCGCCAAACACCCGGCGGGGCAGTCGGCCTTGGGGCGCGGCCCCTGGTATGCCCTCTGCGGTCTTGGGGCCAGGATGCCAGCGCCGGCGCAGTGCCAGTGTCCGGTAGCTGCGTGACGAAGGGAGCCGCCGTGGCGCAGCGCACGGAGCGCGAGAAGATGCTGGCGGGCGAGCTATATCGCGCGAGCGATCCCGCGCTCGTCGCTGCGAGCGCGCGCGCCGACCGTCTGATGCGTGCCTTCAACGCCACCACGGTGGACGACCTCGACCGCCGGGCCACGCTGCTGCGCGAGCTGCTCGGGAGCGTGGGCGCGGACGTCGTCGTGCGGCCGCCGTTCTACTGCGACTATGGATTCAACGTCCACCCGGGCCGCGGCACGTTCCTCAACTACAACTGCGTCCTGCTCGACGTGGCCCGCATCGAGGTCGGCGCGCTGTGCCAGATCGGACCAGGCGTCCAGATCTACGCGGCGGATCATCCGCGCGATCCGGCCGTCCGCCGCCAGGGGCTGGAGAACGGGAAGCCGGTGCGAATCGGCGACAACGTCTGGATCGGCGGCGCTGCCATCATCCTGCCGGGCGTCACGATTGGCGACGATGCGATCGTCGGCGCCGGCAGCGTCGTCACGCGCGACGTGCCCCCGGGCGCCACCGTGGCCGGCAATCCCGCGCGGAATCTGCACCCGAAGCAGGCCAAGTAAGGGCTCCGCAGCCCTACCCCTCGCCCGCCTCGACCAGCGCCTCCCACTCCGCTTCGCGCGCCGCGATCTGCTCGGCCAGCGCGGCGTACTCCTGCCCGAGCTGCCCGAGCGTCAGGTGGTCGCCGTCCGGCGCGGCCAGCGCCGCCGCCAGCTCCTCGCGCCGGGCGGCGAGCGTGGCGATCTCCTTCTCGATCGCCGTGAGCGGGCTGGGGCCGCGCCGTCGGTTGCCCCGAGTGCTCTGGCGAAGGGGGGCCGCGGCAGGGCCGGGTACCGAGTGCGCCCCGTGCGCGACGGTGGGCGCGGCGGCGCCGCGGCCGTTCGGGGCCACCAGGCCGGGGCCGTTCGCCGGCCCGGGGCCGCGGCCGTTCGCGCCGGCCAGGGCCGCGGCGCCGGGGTGCGCCGCGGGCGCGGCGGCTTGCGCGGCGCGCTTGGCCGCCCAGGTCGAGTAGGTGCCCAGCGTGACGGTCAGGCGGCCGTCCTCCAGCGCGCCGATGCGATCCACCACGCGCTCCAGGAAGTAGCGGTCGTGCGACGCCACGACCACCGTGCCCGGGTACACGCGCAGCGCCGCCTCCAGCGCCTCGCGCGACGGCACGTCCAGGTGGTTCGTCGGCTCGTCGAGCAGCAGCAGGTTGCACGGCACGAGCAGCAGCCGCGCCAGCGACACGCGGCTCTTCTCGCCGCCCGACAGCACGCCGATCCGCTTGTACACATCGTCGCCCGTGAACAGGAACCGCCCCAGCAGGCTGCGCAGCCGCTCCTCCGACCAGCCATACGGCAGGCTGCGCCGCAGCTCGGCCAGCACCGTCGCGTCCTCGTCCAGCACCTCGGCCTGGTCCTGCGCGTGGTAGCCGACCACCACGCCGCGCCCGAGCCGAAGCGTGCCCGCGTCGGGACGCTCGCGGCCGGCCAGCAGCCGCAGCAGCGTGCTCTTGCCGGCGCCGTTCGGCCCCACCAGCCCCAGCCGCTGGCCGCGCTCCAGGTCCAGATCCAGCCCCGCCAGCACCGCCCGGCCGCCGTAGCCCTTCCGCAGGCCGCGCAGCGTCACCGTCGTCCGCTCGCTCGGCGGGCACTCGGTGAACCGCAGCTTGATCGTGTCCAGCTCCGGCGGCGGCGCCTCCACCTGCGGCTGCCGCTCCAGCAGCCGCTCGCGGCTCTTCGCCTGCGTCGAGCGCGTCGCCGAGGCGCGGAAGCGCTCGATGAACGCCCGCTGCTCGGCCAGCACGCGCTGCTGGCGCTCGTACGCGGCCGCCTGCGCCTGCCGCCGCCGCCCCCGCTCGGCCAGGTAGTAGCTGTAGTTGCCGCGGTAGTCCACCAGGTGCCCGCGCTCCAGCGCCAGCGTGCGCGTCGCCACGCGGTCGAGGAAGTAGCGGTCGTGCGACACGACCAGCACGCCGCCGTGGAAGGCGCGCAGGTACTCCTCCAGCCACTCCGCGGCCGCCAGGTCGAGGTGGTTCGTCGGCTCGTCGAGCAGCAGCAGGTCGGGCGGCCGCACCAGCAGCTTCGCCAGCGCGATGCGCATCTGCCAGCCGCCCGAGAACGCGCCCACCGGCTGCCGCCGCTGCTCCGCGCGGAAGCCGAGGCCCGCCAGCACCGTGGCGATCTGGCTCTCCACACGGTAGCCGTCGAGCTGCTCGAAGCGCTCCTGCAGCGCGCCCTGCCGCTCCACCAGCGCGGCGAGGTGCGCGGCGTCTCCCCCGCGCGCCGCCAGCGCCTCCGCGACCGCCCGCAGCTCCTCGCCCACCGCCGTCAGCGCCGGGAAGGCGCTCAGCAGCTCGTCCCACAGCGCGCGCTCGCCGGTGCAGCCGGCGTCCTGCGGCAGGTAGCCGATCGTCAGCCCCGGCTGCGCGATGCGCTGGCCGGCGTCGGGCGCCTGCGTGCCCAGCGCGATCTCTAGCAGCGTGCTCTTGCCGGCGCCGTTCGGCCCGACCAGCGCCACGCGCTCGCCGGCGCCCACCGCGCACGTTACGTCGTCCAGCACCTGCAGCGCGCCGAAGCTCTTGGATATCCCGTGCAGCCGGAGCACGCCTCACCACCCCATAAAACAGCGCCCGGCCATCGGCCAGGCGCTCGCGCGGCCCCGCGGGCCACCCCAAAACTATACCCGATGCCGCCCCCGCTGAGCGGCCAGGTCGCGGGCCGGTTACGGCCAGTAGTCCGCGCTCAGCGACGCGAGCACGTCCTCCACCGCGAACGCCAGTCCCGGCACGACGTCGGTCAGGTCCACCACGTCCGCGCCGCGCAGCGCCGTGGTGCGTCCCCCCGGGCGAAAGGCGATGATCGAGAGGTCGCGGGGGTCCACCAGCAGCGCCGCGGCCACCCCGTTGGCGACATACCACAGGCAGCGCCGCACGAGTTGCGTCACGCTCTGCCGCGGCGAGACGATCTCGATCGCGATGTCCGGCGGCTCGAACACGTCGTCGGCGATCTGCCCCTCGGGCGTGCGAGGGATCCGCTCGGCGCGGAACACCACGACGTCCGGGACGTAGGAGCGACCGCCGAACGTCGTGCGCAGCTCGGTAAAGGCTCGGCCAGCACGACGCGGCCGGGCGAGGCGGTTCACCCGCTCCGCCAGCTCGGCTTGCAGCGCGCTATGCTTCCCCTTCGGCGCCACCTTTCGCGTGACCACCCCGTCGGCGTACTCGAGCGCGGGCTTCGTCTCCGGCCGCGCGAGAAACTCCTCCAGCGTCATGCCCTGCCGTGTGATCACCATGGCCGCCCTCCTGGTCGTCGCCCGCCTACAGTGTAGCAGCGCGCGGCGCCCGCGGCCGGCAGGCGCTCGGCGCGGGCCCGGTCACGCCAGTTCGGGCGCGTCCTCCTCGACGCGGACGAGCGGCAGCCGCACCGTGAACGTGGTCCCCTGGCCGACCTCGCTGGCGACGGCGATCGTGCGGTAGAACGGCTCGGAGGTGTGCGGCAGGTCCTCAGGCGGGATCCCCATGTACTCGCCTAAAAGCAAGATTCGAACCGGGCGGCCATCGCCGCGCCGCTCGGCCCCTGGGCGCAGTGAGGCCATGCCGGTCCCCACTCGCCCGGTGGGCGGGGACGGGCATGGGCCCGCGTGCTATGAGTTCAGCGCGGACGCGGCCACACTCGGCGGCGGCGCCGGGACGATCGGACAGGGGGCGGGGAAGTACCCGAAGTCCCAGCGGTTTATCGGCAGTCCTCCATAGAAGCCGAATGTGTTCGCGGCGCCAGGATAGCCAAACCCGTCGTAGGGGCCGTACCAGCCCGCGATCTTCACCGTGAAGACCTTCCCCGTGGGGTCCACACCGGCGAGCGGAACCTCGAAGGGCACGCTCGCGCCGATCGCGCACGGCAAGATCGCCTGCGCCTCGGCCTCCCGTGCTCCCCCGAACAGGAACAGGCTGCCCGCGAGCAGCAGCGCAAGAACGAGAGCGCGCATCCTTGGCTACCTCCAACGGCTTTCGGGATCCGTGGGCGGCCCGGGCGTCCACATCGCAGACCTCCGTAACCGGTGAGTGACTGGGGCGCGCGGCGCCGCGCGCCCCAGTCACTCGGCATCCGCGGGGTCTCAGGCCGCAGAGCCCGCGCCTACCGCCCCGCGGTCAGCGCGAGCCGCTTCGGCCGGGCGTGCGCCGCCTTCGGCAGCGTCAGACGCAGCACGCCGTGCGTGTACTGACCCTGCGCCTGCGCCGCGTCGACCTCCGTCGGGAAGGTCAGCGTGCGCTGGAACTGGCCGGTTGGCAGCTCGCGCAGCAGGTACTGCCGGTGCTCGGGGGTCGCGGGATACTGGCCGCTAATCGTCACCTGGCTCCCGAGCGCCTCGACGGTCACGGCGTCGGGGTCCAGCCCCGGCAGCGCCGCCTCGACGACGTAGTTGTCGCCCTCGGTGTACACGTCCAGCGCGATGCCGCTGCGCGGGCCGAACAGCCCTCCGGGAGCCACCTGACTCGCCTCGAACAGGCGGTTCATAGCCTCCCGCAGCGGGAACATCTCCTGCATCGGGTCCCAACGAGCGATAGCCATGTCAGCACCTCCTGCAAGGTGAGGGTTGTTCCGACGTTGAGTGTGCAACAGGCCGTGTTGGACGCGCGTAGTGCATGCGTTAAAAGCGCCACAGAAGCGCGTAAGAACGACGTAGGACGCACCAGGCTAGCTGGTGCGTCCTACGCGCGCGCAAGCATACTGACGCCGGCCCGGGGCGTCCCCGCCCTCGCCTGCCGGCTACAGCCGATACAGCGCGGCGGGGTTGTCGTACAGGATCTTGCGCTTCACCTCGGGGCTGATGTCGGTCCGCGCCTGGAACGTCTTGATCGCGTCCACGTCGCTCGACGGGTCGGTGTGGCCGTAGTCCGTCCCGATCAGCAGGTTGTCCTCGCCCCAGTACTTGAGGATGAACGGCAGGTCGTCCGAGTTCTCGCAGGTCACGTAGATGCGGTAATCGCGCGCGATGTTCTCCGGCCACTCGCGGCCCTGCTGCTTGAACCGCTTGCGTGCCTCGTTGACTACCCAGGGGATCCACTGCGCGCTCGCCTCGATGAAGCCGAAGCGCAGCGTGGGGAAGATCAGCGGGATCTCGCTCATCAGCAAGTCGTGCACCGCCGTGACGGTCGGCACGCGGAAGCGGTCGAACGCCTGCGCCTGGAACACCGGATGGCGGAAGAAGTCGGTCAGCCACGGGCTGCCGTTGGCAATGTGCACCGCGATCGCCAGGTCTAGCCGGCTCGCCTCCTCGTACACCGGGTAGAAGTACGGATCAATCATCTGCCGGCTGCCCTCGACCGGCCGCATCAGCACCGCGCAGGCCCCGTGCTCCTTGCCGAAGCGCATCTCCGCTAGCGCGTCAGGCATGCTCAAGAGCGGCACCACGCACGACCAGCGCAGCCGCCCCTGCCCCTGCCGCCAGATGTCGGCCAGCCAGCGGTTCCAGGCCCTGTAGATCGCCACCTCGGCCGCCGGGTTGTCGGTCACCTGCTCGATGAAGATCGTGTTGTGCAGCACCTGCACGTCCACGCCGATCTCGTCCATGTGCTGCAGCCGCAGCGCCACGTTCGTCATCTCGCTGGCCTCTTGCGGCGTCGTCATCGTGCGCCCGGCCAGCCGCGACAGCCCTTCGAGCTGCTCTTTGGAATACGCGGGGAAGCGGAAGCCGCGCACCTTGCCGTCAATGAGCCAGTACTGCAGCCGCGTCTCCCCCGGCACCTCCACCGGCTGCGGGCGGTACTTCGCGTCCGCCGGGTCCATGTACTCCCACGTCGCGGCCGTCTCGACCACGTGCGCGTCCGCGTCGATCACCATCGTCTTCGCCGGTGCTGTCATGCCTCGTCCTCCCCGCGCGGGGCCTGCCGCCCGCGGTACCCGCTTAACCGAGCGCCGCCAGCACGCCCGCCACGTCGCCGGTCAGCAGCTTCGGCACGGCCAGCCGCAGCCCCGGGAACACCGCGCTCTCGATCACCCCGTCGGCATCCGGCTCCACCCACACGTACTCGTCGCCGCGCAGCCGGAACCAGTCAACCATCCCGTCGTTCACTCGCCACACGACGTATTCGCGCACGCCCGCGCGCCGATACGCCTCCTTCTTGTCGTGCAGATCGTACGATGCGCTGCTGGCCGTGACCTCCACCACGAGCTGCGGCGCCCCGTAAACGAACTTGTCGCTGCCGATGTAGGACCCGTCCGGCTCTTCTCGAAAGAGGAAGGCATCGGGCTGCACCTCGTTCCGGTCATCCAGAATCACGGTGGCGCTATCACCCACGCGCAACGAGGGATGTTTCGCAACGTACGCGCCCAGCCAACCTACCATCTGCGCGTGCGGCTGCCCGTGGACGAGGAGGCCAACCCGCCCGCCGACGTACACCACTCCTTCGACCAGCTCGGCCTTCTTGATATCCGGGCGCGCGCAGTAGCGCCGGTGGAACTCGTCGCGCGTCAGGCGGTCGCCCGACTCCAGGACGGGCGGGAGCTGCGTCGGTGCGGTCATGGCAGGGCTCCACGAACTGTTGCTTGTGGGCAGTATAGCGCGCCACTCGCCCGGGCGGCGCGGCCCGCCCATGGCTCAGGCCCCCCTTAACCGGTGGTAGCGTCCGGGGGATCGGGCAGCGCCGCCACCGCCTCCCGCCACAGCCGCGGGTCGCCCAGCCGCACCGCCGCGTCCATCCCCACGTTCTCCAGCAGCAGCGCCAGCATCGTCAGGCGCTCCTCGTCATCCCAGAACAGCTTGCCGCCAATCATCTCGATCTTTTCGGGTGCCAGGTCGAGCCGTGCCAGCGCCTCGCCGCTGCGCCAGGCGCGCCCCTCGCGACGAATGTCCCAGACGGGTGTCGGCCGCTCGCTCTCCGCGTCCATCGCCTCCCCCTCCATACCTGCCTGGCCTGCCATCGTACCCGTACACAGAGCGTCACAGCCGCTGCCCACAGCCTCGGCCGCCAGGGCCAGCACAGGCGCTTCCGCCTGCTACCGGTACAGCGGCGGCGTGTACACCACCAGGAGCTGCAGCGGCTCGTCGCCGATCGCGGTGATCTCGTGCGGCACCGTCGCCGGGATCCAGAGCGTCGTCCGCGGCCCGACCTCCGCTCGCTCGTCCCCGATCTCCACGCGCGCCTGCCCCGCCACCACGTGCACCACCTGGTCAATGTCCTCGTGCGCGTGCCGCTCGGCCACCCCGCCCGGCAGCAGCTCCCCGTGGACCACCTCCACGCTGCGCGCCCCCACGTGGTCCTTGCCGATCAGCCGCCGGTTCGTCGTGTGGCGGTGCCCGCCCGGCGAGTACGTCGGCACGCTCTCGAACGGCACGATATACTTCATCGCGCTCCCTCTCCCCCAAGCTTCAGCAGCCGCGCCGCGTTCCCGCCCAGCATCAGCAGTTTCTCCGCCTCGCTCGCGAACCCGTAGCCGCGGATCGCCGCCACCGACCGCTCCATGCTCCCCACCGCGAACGGCGCGTCGCTGCCCAGCACGATCCGCTCCGCGCCCACGCAGGCGCAGGCGCACAGCAGCGCCGGCGCGTCGAACGACACCGCGTCGAAGTAGCAGCGCTGCAGGTACGTGCTCGGCGGCTGCGTGAGCGCCAGCGGGTTGTCAGGGAAGGCCTCGCGCGTCCGGTAGCCGATCTCCAGCCGCTCCCGCAGGAACGGCAGCGCCCCGCCCAGGTGCGCGAAGATCAGCTTCAGCCGCGGGAAGCGCTCCAGCACGCCGCCGTAGATCAGCCGCGCCGCGGCCAGCGTCGTGTCGAACGGAAAGCCCACGATCAGGTCCAGGCGATAGTCATGGATCGCCGGCTGCCCGCAGGGGTTGATCGGGTGAATGAACACCGGTAGGTCGAGGTCCTCCACCGCGGCCCAGAACGGCGCCAGGTCCGGGTGGTCGAGCGGCTTGCCGTGCACGTTCGAGCCGATGCCCACGCCGCGGTGCCCTAGCCGCCCCACCGCGTGCTCCAGCTCGGCCAGCGCCAGCGCCGTATCCTGCAGCGGCACCGCCGCGAACGCCACGAAGCGGTCGGGGTGCTGCTCCACGACCCGCGCGATCTCCTCGTTCAGCAGGCGGCTCAGCCGCGCCCCCAGCGCCGGGTCCGCCCAGAACACCATCGGCGGCCCCAGCGAGAGCACCTGCACGTCCACCTCGGCCGCGTCCATCGCCGCCAGCCGCTGCGCCACGTCGTAGAACGGCGGCACGTACCACCAGAAGCGGATGCCCTCGAAGCGCAGGAAGCGCCGCCCATCCGCCGCCCGCTCGACGCCCACGCCGTAGCGCCCGCCGCTCCGCGCCAGCTCCTCCATGTACCGCTCGGGATACAGGTGCGCGTGCATGTCCACGATCATCGCCGCCTACCCAGCTCGCTGGAATCGCTTGTCTGGAAGGGTAGGCCGCGCCCCGCCGTCCGCGCAACCGGCGATGCTGGCGCGCCCGTGGCCCGGCATGGCTCCGCGCGCGGCCGCCTGGTATCCTGGGCAACACAGGGTAGGGGGCAGACCATGAGCTTCGACGACCTGCGCGGCTTCATCGCCGCGGCCGAGGCGCTGGGCGAGCTGGCGCGGCTCGACGGCGCGCACTGGGACCTCGAGATCGGCGCGCTCACCGAGATCCAGGCCGAGCGCCGCGGCCCGGCGCTGCTCTTCGACCGCATCGCCGACTACCCGCCGGGCTACCGCGTGCTCGCCAACGGCTTCGCCACCGCCCGCCGCACCGCCCTCGCGCTGAACCTGCCGCTCGACCTCGGTCCCGTCGAGCTGGCGAACTGCTGGCGCGGCCGCCTGAAGGAGTTTGCGAAGGTCCCGCCCGTCGAGGTGGCCGACGCGCCGGTGCTCCAGAACGTGCGCCAGGGCTGCGACGTGGACCTCGGCCAGTTCCCCACGCCGCGCTGGCACGAGAAAGACGGCGGCCGCTACCTCGCCACCGGCTGCGCCGTCATCGTGCGCGACCCCGACGAGGGCTGGGTGAACCTCGGCACTTACCGCGGCCAGGTGCAAGGCCCCGACCGCCTCTCCCTGCTCATCGTGCAGGGCAAGCACGCCCGCATCATGCTGAACAAGTACCACGCCCGCGGCGAGCCGTGCCCCGTCGCCGTCTCGCTCGGCCACGACCCCGCCCTGTTCGCCGCCGCCACGCTGCCCGTCCCCTGGGGCGTCAGCGAGTACGAGTTCGTCGGCTGGCTGAAGGGCGCCGCGGTGCTCATCACGCGCGGCCCGCACACCGGCCTCCCCATCCCCGCCACCGCCGAGATCGTGCTGGAGGGCGAGATCCCGCCGCTCACCGAGGAGTCCTGCGACGAGGGGCCGTTTGGCGAGTGGCCCGGCTACTATGCCGGCATCCACAAGCGCGAGCAGGCCGTCGTGCCCGTCATGCGCGTGCGCGCCGTCCTGCACCGCGACGACCCGATCATCCTCGGCTCGCCGCCGCTGAAGCCGCCGCGGCCCTACGCCTTCGCCTTCCCCCGCACCGTGCCGCTCGTCTGGGACGAGCTGGAGCGCGCCGGCTGCACCGGCATCACGGGTGTCTGGCAGCTCGCCACCTACTTCGGTCTGTTCCTCGTCGTGCGCATCCAGCAGCAGTACGCCGGCCACGCCAAGCAGGTCGGCCTCGCCGCCACCTGCGTGCGCTCGGCGGCCTACGCCGGCAAGTGGGTGGTGGTCGTGGACGACGACGTGGACCTCGCTAACCCCGGCGAGGTGTTCTGGGCGCTCGGCACGCGCTGCAACGTGGACAATATTGACATCGTGCGCGGCGTCTGGACCTCGCCCGCCGACCCGGCGCTGCCCGACGACGTGCGCGCCACGGGCAACCCCGTCAGCTCGCGGATCATCGTGGATGCCTGCCGGCCCTACGGCAAGCCCTTCCCCGAAGCCAACGTCTTCGACGCGGCTTACAAGCAGCAGGTCGCCGCGAAATGGGGAATTCCCTACGGCCACGCCTAGCGCCGCCCGCGGCTCACTTTCTGGACAAAGTTGTTGGGCAGGGGTGGCAGAGCCACCCCTGCCCAACAACCGCCTCTCAGATGTACCCCTGGCCGCGCCAGAAGGCCTCCGCCGCGGGGTGCAGCGGGATATCGAGCGGCCCTTCCTTCGTGTCCTTGCACATCAGGTCCAGCCGCATCGGCCCCTCCCCGTACCAGGGAATCACCGCCTTGCGGTTCTCCAGCGCCTGGCAGAACGCCGTCACCACGCGGTCCGGCGTGCTGGCGAGCGTGAACACCGGCCAGCCGCTGAAGTCAATCGTCCACACGTCGGCCGGCAGCGCCGGGTACTCCGCGCGCGTGATCGGCACGCGCCGCAGCCCCATCCGCTCGAGCTGCTGAAGCTGCGGCTCGTCCACCGGCAGGAAGCGCATCCCCAGCTCCAGCGCCCGCGTCGCCCACATCGGCATCGCCTCGTCGAACAGCGCGTCCACCTCACCCCGCTCGACCGCGCCGATGCGGTTCGGCCCGTTGGGGAACTCCGCGTCGTAGCGCACCTGGCCGCCCCACGCCTCGATGTCGTCGAAGGAGAAGCCATAGGTCGCCAGCACCTGGTTCGCCAGGAAGTGGACCGAGTGGTCGCGCTGGCCGCGCAGCGACACCCGCAGGGGGATCCGCTGCTCGCGCACCTGGGCCAGCGACGTGATGCCCGACTGGCCCGTCACTGCGAAGCCGAACTGGTCGAACTGCGGCAGCACCATGATCGCCCGCAGCGGGATCGGCTCCTTGTAGGGCCCGGCGCCGCGCAGCGCCATCGCCAGCACGCCGCCCGGGTTGCAGATCGCGATGTCCGCCTCGCCGCTCACCACGGCGTCCACCGCGTTCGGCGCGTCGCTGGCGAAGAAGCACAGCCGCCACGCCTCGTCGCCCTGCGGCCGGAAATGGATCGTCACCTGCTTCTCGGGCCACTCCTCGGCCGCCACCAGCTCCGAGGCCACTTCGAGCATGAGCCGCGAGCGCATGACCACCGGCATGCGGATCCGGCGCGGAATCGTCAGCATCCAAACGCTCCTTTCGGCAGTTGGCGAGCAACCATAGCCGCTGAGCGTGGAGCGGGTCAAAAGGCGCCGCGCCGGGCGCGCCCCGCGGCGGTGAGCGTCGGCGCCGGGTAGTGCGCCCGCCGGCGCACCCCCGGCATTCCCCGGCCTACCGCCCGCCGGGCTGGTACGGCCCGAGCTGCGCCACGGCGTAGTCCACCCACTGGTCGTCCACGAGCTGGTCGACCGAGATCGGGCGGTCCATGAAGCCGGCCTTCACGCTCCACTGCACCTCGTCCTCGATCGAGGCGCGGTTGATGCGCCCGTCGGGGTATAGCCGGCCCCACTCGCAGTCGTCGTAGTAGCTCAGGTCGGGCAGGTTCACGTACTTCTGCAGGATGTCCACGATCAGCGGCCGATTCACGTTGTGGAGCTGCGCGTCGTTGTAGTCGCGCAGCGCCCGCACGTAGGCCACCATGAAGCCCCGCGCCGCCTGCGGCTTGTCGCGCATGAACTGCTCGCCGTAGTTGATGACGCCGCCCTCCAGCCCGGGCGCGATGTCGTCCATGTACGGCGGCATCGCCACCGCCAGCCCCAGGCGCTCGGCCGTGCACAGCGCCGGCTGGAAGGTGAACACCGCGTCAATGCTCTTGTTGGCGAGCGCCGCGAGCTGGTCGGGCGTCGTCAGCGGCTTGAAGTCCACCTCGCTGAACAGCACGCCGCCGGTCTGCAGCAGCTTCTCCGACTGGAACTCGGTGCTGCCCCCGCCCGGCAGCCCGCCGAACGGCCGGCCGCGCAGGTCGGCCATCGTCCGCACCGCGCCGCTGTCCCACAGGTCCTTGCGCACCATGATCGCCTTGTACTTGATGCCCGGCTCCGAGTGCGCCTTGTCGGCCACCGCCCGCAGGTGCACGCCGCGCGCGACGGCGTTGTACAGGTTCGCGCCCGTCGCGCCGCCATACACGTCGAGCGCGCCCGAGTTGAGCAGCGCCAGCGACTCGCTGGAGGCGAAGGAGGGCTGCAGCTCCACGTCCAGGCCCTGCTCGGCGAAGTAGCCGCGCTCCAGGGCGATGTACAGGCCGCCGCTGTGGGTGGCGGGCAGGTGGCTGGCCACGACGTGAACCGGCGCGGCGGCCGCCGCGCTCGCGGCGGCCGGGGCCGCGGGGCGGGCGGCGCTCGCGGCCGGCGCGTTGCCCGCGGCCGGGCCTGAGGGACTGGTGCTCGCGGGCGCGCTCATGGGCGCCGCGCAGGCGCCCGCCGCGGCCAGGAGCAGGGCGAGTCCGACGAACGATCCGGTCGGCGCCATCGCTGTACCTCTCTTTCAGACCGCGCCTCGCCGGCCGACCCGTGGCGCCTGCCGCCGGCCGGCCGCCTACCAGACCGATACTCCGGGCGCCGACCCCGCTCGCGGCTCACCTCCCGCCTGCGCCGCAGCCCGCTCGCGCGCCGGATGCCCCGCGCGCGGCGCGGCGCCCCTCGCCTCACGCGCCGTCCCCATTTCCGGGGCGGGCCGGTCCCGCGCGTTCTCGGCCGCGAGATCCCCGCGCCCGCGGCAGAATCGTGCGCCCACCGTAGCACACTCCTCCCGGCCGGGCAATCCGCGGCAGGAGCCGGACAGCGTGACCATTCCACAGGGACGTGGAATGGTCACGCTGCCCTACGGAGGCGCTCGGAACCCCATGCTCCCCGAGCGCCGGGCCCCTCCTCGGAGAGGTGTCAATCGCCGCGGTTACGCCGCCGGCGGACCGCCACGATGCCCGCGCAGGCCGCTAGCCCGCCGACCAGCAAGGCCAGGCTGTCGGCCTCCGGGATCACCGGCACCTCCGGGTACCTCGGACCCGGCGGGAACGGCGGTGGCGGCGGCAGGACCGGGCCGAGCGGCGGTGGCGGTGGCGGTGGCGGCGGAGGCGGCGGGGGGGGCGGCGGCGGGAACGGCGGCGGGAGCGGCGGCGGGAACGGCCCAGGCCCCGGCCCCGGGCCCGTGCCACACACCAGCGGCCCCTGGGCGACGGGCAGCGGCGCCACGCCGCCAAGCGGATTGTTCACCGTCACCGTGACGAGGCCGCCCGGGACCGGCACCCCTGTCAACGTCGTGTTGATCGTGACCGGCCCGCCCACCGGGCCTGTGCCGGCCGCCGGGCCCGTGGCGAGCATGGGGCCGGTCAGCGTGGGAATGCTGATGGTTGGCGCCGTGCCGGGCAGGAGCCCGTTGATCGTGGCGGTCACGGTGAAGGTGTTGTTGACCGGCGCGCCGAGCGTCACGGTGCCGGAGACCGACGAGTTCTGCGGGACCAGGGTAGCGGTAGCCGTCACGGGGCACCCCTGCGCGCCTACGGGCGCCGGCCGAGCCAGGGCGAGCAGGAGCACGGCCAGGAGCGCCAGCATCGGTAGGCTGCGCCAGTGCGTCCGACCAAAGGCCATACGGACTCCTCCTCAGCAGCAAGCATCGCCGTGCGAGCACGGCGTCGGGGCCCCCCCAGAGACCTCGGATGCTACACCCGGGCGTCGCCCGTAGAGAAGCCAGAAGGCCGCTGGTCACAAGACTGTGACACCGGCTCGTCGTGTCGCGCTCGTAATGTCATTTCCCTAGCACGACATGATGGGGGAGGTACACTGACGTCTTAGTCGTTGCCCGATGGGCAATGGCCTGCCCGTCGCGGGTCTGGCGATCGCCAGAGGCTGCCCCGGCGCGGCGTGCGGGCGGGAGGACGGAAGCCATGCGTACACACCGCACGTCGCGCCTGGCGCAGTGGTGCCCGAGCTTCGCGCTGGTGCTGCTTGGCCAGCTCCTGCGTCCCGCGCCGTGGACCAGCGCCTCGCCACCGCCTCAGCCCGCTGGGCTCGAGCCCGCGCCCGCCCCGGGGCCACAGGGCTTGCCGCTCCGGACGATCACCGCGAGCGACGGCGAAGACCCCACCGCGAGCGGCATAATCGCCCGGATCAACACCGCGCGCCAGCAGCGGCAGCTCCCGCCCTTGCAGCCCGATGGCGGGCTCGCGGTGAGCGCTGAGGTCCGCGTCGCGGAGCTGCGCGCCGCTTTCTCCCATGACCGACCCGAGAGCACGCTCGAGGCGCTGCTGGACGACGCGGGAGTCGACTGGTCCATCGCGGCCGAAACGCTGGCGCGGGTGGCGGCGCCGACGGCGCTGGCAGCCGTCGACGAGGCGTACCGGTCGCTAATAGCCAGCGCCAGCCATCGGGATATCCTGCTGTCCCCGGCCTACTCCCGTATCGGCGTGGCCACTAGCCATGTCCAGGGGCAATGGCTGTTCGTCGAGCTCGTGGCCGATTGACCAGCGGCCCCCGTGTCCCCCGCGGCCGGCGATCGCCGGCCCGCGCCGCACTAGGACACGGCGCTGCCGGCGCGGGCCGGCGCGAGGTGCGTCCATTGGTCGTCCTCGCCCCGCGGCCGGCCCACGAACACGTCCACCCGCACGCCGCGCGCGCGGTGCGCCGCGATGAGCGCCGGCGCGGTGCGCTGGCGGTGCGCTGCCTGCGCCTCGGGCGAGGCCCAGCCCTCGAGGATCAGCAACTGGCCGGCGTCCGCGGTGTCCTGACACACCATGTAAAGCACGAGGCCCGCCTCCGCGCGCACCCGCTCGCCAACGTCGTCGAGGGCGCGGAGCGTCTCGTCGAGCGCGGCCCGTGGGATCTGCAGGGCTACGGCGTCCAGGGCGCTCGGCGTGCGCGCCAGGTTCTCGTACCGCCGCCGCCAGGTGTAGAGCCGCGGCGGCGCGGGCGTGACCGAGAGCGCGTCGAGGCTGGAGCCGCGGCGGTTCGCCCAGTAGCTCTCGGCGCTCTCCCACTCGGCCACGTACAGCAGACGATCGGGCTCCTCGGTGCCCTGGAACAGCCGCACGTGGCGGCGGCCCTCGGACCACGGCCACGGCCCGGTCCAGAGCCGCTGGGCCGCCGCGATGAGCGCCTCCGCTTGCCCCGTTCGGGCGCGGCGCTCGACGACGACGATCACTGCCACGGCATCTCCTCCGTTACCACACCCGTATAGCGGGCGCCGCCGCGTGTCGGTACGTCCTGTGGACGCGAGTGCCCCGCGCGGGCGCGTCAGGTGGCGTAGAGGATCCGGCCGCAGCTACTGCACGTCACCAGCTCGGCGCTGGTGCGCGCCTTCTGCTCCTCGCTGCTGGGAAGCGCGATGCGGCAGCCCTGGCAGCTCCGCTGCTGCACGGCCACCACCGCCAGGCCGCCCTTGCTGCGCCGCAAGCTCTCGTACAGCCGCAGGCTCGCCGCGTCCGCCTGGGCGGCGATCTCGGCGCGCCGCGCGGTCAGCCGGTTCCCCTCGGCCTGCAGCTCGCGGCGGGCGACCGCCATCTCCTCCTGCTCGCGCTTCCAGGCCGCCTCTGCCCGGGCGAAGGCCGCGGTGGCCTGGTCGGCGGCCGCCTGCGCCGCCTCGACCTGCTCGAACACTTCGATCAGCCGGTCCTCGCGCTCCGAGATCTGCCGGCGGTCCTGCTCGACCTCCCTCGACAGGTCCTCTAGCTCGCGGGGGTTGCGCACGCGCCCGCCGTATAGCTTCTCCGAGTTGGCCTTCAGCTTGCCGTTCAGCTTCTCGATCTCCAGCTCCAGGTCCCGCTGGTCCGCCTGGCGATGGTGCAGCTCGGCCACCGCCGCATCGCGCGCCGCGGCCGCCGCGTCCAGCGCCTCGCGCTTGCCCCACCGCGCGGCGATGCGCTCCAGCCGCGCCCGCGCCTGGTCGAGCGCGCTGTCCACTTCCTGCAGATCGCGCAGCGCGTCGACCTTACGCATGAGCGCCTCCCGCGAGTGCCGCGCGCCGAGTGCCGAGCGCTGAGTCATCCCTGCCGAGTGCCGCGTCCCACAGTCCTATCTTACTCATCACTCGTCACTGCGGCAGCTCCAGGCGCTTGAACGCCTCGGCATACGCCACGCCGTAGGCCGCGCCGGTCGCCCGCGCGCGCTCCCGCACCCGCGCCTCCACGCGCGCCCAGTCGCGCGTCTGGCTGGCGTGCGCCCGCAGCGCGTCCAGCTTCGCCTCGATCGTGTCGCTGATGTCGATCCAGACGTCGGCCGCCTCCGTGCCGAACAGCCACACCTCGCGCACGCGGTGCGCCTCCAGCCCGTCGCGCCGCTGCTCGGGGAAGTACAGGGGGTCGCGCGCGCTGATCAGCGCGTCCAGCGCCGTGAAGCCGGTCGCGCGGTGGTCGGGGTGGAGCTGGTAGGGCCGCCAGGGGTCGAACGTGAGCAGGAGCTGCGGGCGCAGGCGGCGGATCACCGTCGTCACCTCGGCGCGGAACGCCAGGTTCACCTCTAGCTCGCCGTCGTGGCGGCCCAGGAACGTCGTGCTCGCCACGCCCAGCCGCCGCGCCGCCTCCCGCTGCTCCGCCTCGCGCGTGCGCGCCAGCTCGGCGGGCGGGGTGTGCGGGTCGGGCGCGCCCTTGTCGCCGCTCGTACAGAGCAGATAGTGGACGCGCCGCCCCTCGCGCGCCCAGCGCGCCACCGTGCCCGCGGCGCCGAAGTCCGCGTCGTCCGGGTGCGCCTGCACGAACAGGATGTCCTGGAACTCGGGGGGTAGCGCGTACGACATCCCGCTCACCGCCGTGCCGGCGCGGCGGTCGTGCCCGCCACGCGGCGCTCGCAGCGCACCAGCCCGCAGTAGATGCCGTAGATCTCCTCCGCCACCTGGGCCCAGTCGTAGCGCGCCGCCGCGCACACCCCGTTCGCGCCCAGCCGCTGCCGCAGCGCCGCGTCGCCCAGCAGCGCGCCCAGCCGCTCGGCGTACAGCGCCGGGTCCGGCCAGGGGATCAGGTAGCCCGTCTGCCCGTCCTGAATCGTGGATGCCAGCCCGCCCACGCGCGCCGCCACGACCGGCGTGCCACAGGCCAGCGATTCGACCGCCACGAGCCCGAACGATTCGTAGAGCGAGGGGATCACCGTCGCATCGGCGGCCGCGTAGTACAGCGGCAGCCGCGCCTGGTCCACGGCGCCCACGAACTCCACGCGCTCGGCGATGCCCAGGCGCGCGGCCAGGCGGCGCAGCCGCCGTAGCTCCTGGCTCTCCGGGCTCGCGCCGTGCTCGGGCGGCCGGCCGCCCACGATCAGCACCTGCAGCTCCGCCGCGAGCGCCGGGTCGTCGGCCACCAGCCGCGCGGCCGCGCGCAGCAGCAGGTCAATCCCCTTCAGGCGCTGGATGCGCCCCACGAACAGCAGCACCTTGCGGCCGCGCAGGCCCAGCGCGCGGCGGGCGGCCGCCTGGTCGTGCGGGCGGAAGCGCTCCAGGTCCACGCCGCCCGGCACCACCGAGATCTTGCCGGGCGGCAGCCGGTAGTGCTCCAGCATCTGGCGGCGGTCGGCGGCCGTGGCGGCCACGATGCGGTCGGCCAGCAGCATCGTGCGCTGCTCGCTCTCCGCGCGCCGCTCGCTCTCGCGCTCGGGGCCGGCCGTCAGCACGCGGTTCTTCATGCGGGCCAGCGTGTGGAACATCGCCACCACGGGCACCTGCCAGCGCGGCTGCAAGAGCGCCGCCACCGCGCCCGATACCCAGTAGTGCGCGTGCATCAGGTCGTAGCGCACGCCGTCGCACCGCGCCTGCCGCCGCACGCCCGCCACGAACTCAGGCAGGTAATCGAGGATGGCGTCCTTGTGGAGCGGCGCCGCCGGCCCGGCGTCGATGTGAATCACCCGTGCGCCCTCGGCGAAGGGCACAATCGTAGGCACCGTCGGGTCCTGCCGCCGCGTGTAGACGTCAATGTCCAGGCCGAGCGCGCTCAAATGCTCGCTCACCGCCCGCACGTAGACGTTCATTCCGCCCGTCTCCCAGCCGCCGAGCGGGGCAAGCGGACAGGTATGGACGCTCAGCATGGCGACGCGCAGCATAACCGCCCCCGGTCCGCGGGCCGGCGGCGCGTGGCCTCGTCACCCCGGCCGCGCGCGGCCCCGCCCGGGACACACGCGGCAGTCCTGCTGGCTCGGAGTGGGACGAGAAGGCGTCCGCGCGCCCGCGACAGTTGGGTGGGCCTCGGTCGAGGCAAAGGCCGGCGCGGCCCGCGCGCGATCGCTCGCGCCGGCCGCCCGCCGACAGAAATAGTACCACCCGGCCCGGGGCCGAACAACACGCCCCCCGGCAAATCGGGGGGTAATCCCCGCGCCATTCGGGGGGTCTCCCCCTGTGGAGCGCCCGCACGGCTCCCTACACTGGGAGATGAACCGACGTGGTGCGGTCGGGGCGCCGTGCGGCGGCCCGGCACACGGCGGCGCTCGCGGGCTGCGCCTCCCGACACACTGGGGGCGGTGGCGGGAGCCGTGAGCCTGTCGTCCAGGCCGGGGGCAGCGGCTCGTAGCCGCCGCCCGCGCCCCGCCCGCGCCCGCCGGCTACCTCCCCGATCGTCGGTAGCTCGCCAAAGGATAATCTTCCCATGCGAGTCACGGCGAGCGGGCGCAGGGCAGCCGCGGTCTTCTACATCATCAACGTGCTGCTGTTTCCGGTCACGCTGATCGGCTATGTGATCTGGCTGGTCAGGATCTACCTGGTCAATCGCGCCTCGGGCGCGTCGACGACCGCGCAAGGGCCGCTTGCGGCACGCGCGACCATGCACACGCTGGGCCTTAGACGCGACGAGGCGGCCTACCGGCTGTTGATGGCGCTACCCAGCACCTCCGGCTTGGGCGTGCTGCTGACGGCCGGCCCCATGCTGCTGGCCCACCGCCTGACCGGTTACGTGCCCGGCGCTTTCCGATACCCGTTCGAAGGCGAGGTCCCTCCGCAATTCGAAGCCTCCGCTCGCGTGACGTTCATCGATGCCGCCGTCGAGCGCTACCTCGCTACCATCAACCAGCTCGTCATCCTTGGCGCAGGCTTCGACACGCGCGCGTTCCGTCTGCCCCGCCCGGGGCAGATCCGCTGCTTCGAGGTCGACACGCCGCAGACGCAATCCACCAAGCGGCAACTGCTGCGCAAGGCGGGTATCGAAGCAACTGGCATCACGTTCGTGGCCGCCGACTTCGAGACCGAGGACTGGCTCGCCCGGCTGGTGGAGGCCGGCTTCGATCCGAACCGACCCGCAGTCTTCCTGTGGGAGGGCGTGATCATGTACCTGGACGGTCCGGCCGTTGAGAGCACGCTGCGTAAGATCGCCAGCACGGCGAAGGGAAGCGTGCTGGTGTTCGACTACTTCACCATCGAGCCCCTCAGGAGCCCGGGGCTGTACTGGCGCTACGGCAGAACCATGACCCGAGCCGCTGGCGAGCCGCTCCGCTTCGGGATCGACAGCACCCCGCCATCCCGCGATAGGCTCTCCGAGCTGCTCCAGTCGTGTGGACTGGCCCTGGTCGAGCAACGCACGCTCGGCCAGGAGACAGACGGGAAGCGCGCCTGGGGCGGCTTTGCCGTCGCGATGGTGGCAACCAAACCGGTCACGCCACCGCGGTCATAAACGTGCGCAGGCCAGCGCGTGCGTTGCGCACGCGAAGCCGACCCGGTCCGACACGCCAGGGCCAACTTGCCGTCCCCACGCAGGCCGACGTCGCTCAGCAGGGCGTCGGCCCCGGTGCACCCGGTGGCGAATCGGTCGAGCAAGGCGTTATCCCGGCGTTGGCGGCCACATAGGGGCTGGCGCCGTCGGCAATCTTCCCTCCCCCCATCGCCTGCCCACCAATGCCGGTCGCCGCTTGCTACGCCCCCGGATAGCCCGCCTGCTTCCCCGTCCGGTAGCCGCCGGGCCCGCGCGGCGCGGTACAATGCCTGGGGCGCGGCGGGCGCGGGCTCGGGCGCCGCGGGAGGAGCCGGGCAATGGCGCAGCAGCTTCGGTTCGGCGTGGTCTGTCCGCAGCCGGGGTGGCCCGCGATGCTGGAATACGCCCAGACCATCGAGGCGCTCGGCTTCGACAGCCTGTGGGTGATTGACCACATCGCCATGCGGATGGCGCCCGACCGGCCCGTGCTCGAAGCCTGGACGGCCCTCGCCGCCATCGCCGCGCGCACCAGCCGCGTGCGGCTCGGCACGCTCACCACGAACGCCCTCTGGCGCAATCCCGTCATGCTCGCCAAGGAGGCCGTCGTCGTCGACCAGGTCTCCGGCGGACGCCTCGACGTGGGGCTCGGCAGCGGCAACCCCGGCGCCAGCTACGCCATGGCCGGCATCGACCCCGGCACGGCGCGCACGCGCCTCGCCCGCTTCCGCGAGCTGGTCGCCATCGTGGACGGCCTGCTGCGCGGCGAGACCGTTACCTTCCAGGGCGAGTACTACCACACCGACGCGGCCGTGATGCGCCCGGGCGCCGTGCAACAGCCGCGCCCGCCGCTGCTCATCGGCGCGCACCAGCCCGGCGCGCTGCGGATCGCCGCCCAGTACGCCGACACCTGGAACAGCTTCGGCGGCTTCGGCCTGGGCGCCGCGGAGGCGCTGGCCGCCACGCGCGAGCGCGCCGCGCGCCTCGACGCCTACTGCGCCGCCATCGGGCGCGACCCGCGCCAGATCCGGCGCTCGCTGCTCGTCGGCTTTACCCAGGACAACCCCTGGGCCTCCGTCGAGGCGTTCCGCGACTTCGTCGGCCGCTACCGCGCCATTGGCATCGACGAGTTCATCCTCTCGCTCCGCGGCGAGATCGCCGGCCCCGCCGGCGCCATGCTGGAGCGGATTGCCCACGAGGCCATCCCCGCCCTGCGCGCCGCCTGAGCCGCCCGGCGCGCTGCCCCTGCCGCTCTAATCCGCTCCGGCGCTGCCCGCGTCATTAACCCGCGATTCACCTCGGGCAACATGAGCGCTAACCTCGGTCCATCAGGCTAATGGGAGAAGGATGCCCCGGGGGCGTGCCCGGGGATAAGAGTAGCGAACTGCCCGGGCCCATGGATCGGCGGGGTGCCTCGTCGAGCCGTCCCGCGGAAGGGAGAATCTCCGTGCTCAAGACGTTGCTGGTCCCCCTGGACGGCTCAGCGCTCTCCGAGCAAGCGCTGCCGTATGCCACCGCCCTCGCGCGCCGCGTGGGCGCGCGCGTCGTGCTCGTCCGCGCGATCCTCGCGCACACGTTCCCCGGCGTGGACCCGACCGACGCGCAGATCGTCGTGCGCAAGCGGGCCGAGGCCGATCTGGAGGCCGTCGCCGAGCGGCTCGGCCTCGCGGGGCTCGACGTGGAGACGCACGTCTACTACGACGAGGCCCTATCCGCCATTCTCGACGCCGTCAAGGCCCGGCACGCCGACCTCATCGTCATGGCCACCCACGGGCGCACGGGGCTGGGGCGCTGGGTCTACGGCAGCATCGCCGACCGCGTGCTGCGGCATGCGCCCGTCCCGGTGTTCCTGGTCCCCGCCACGGTCTCGTGCGCCTGGACGTCCGATCGCGCGCCCCGGCTCTTGGTGCCGCTGGACGGGTCGGTGCTCGCCGAGGCCGCTCTCGCACCCGCTCGGGAGCTGGCCACCGACCTCGGCGGCGAGGTCGTCCTGATGCGGGTGGTGGAGTCGCCGGCGTCGTTGGCGGCGCCTGACTATCTCGCCGCGGCCGGCTACGACGAGGAGGCTGAGCTGGCCGCCGCGCGGGGCTACCTCAATGGCGTCGCGACGGCGCTGCAGGATGGCGGCGTGCGCGTCGAGGTCGTCACCAGCGTGGGCCACCCGCCCACGCTCATTCCGATGGTGGCCCACGACCGCGGCGCCGACCTGATCGTCATGGCGACTCATGGCCGGAGTGGGCTGGCGCGCCTGGTCCTGGGCAGCGTGGGGACCGGCGTGCTCCAGCGGTCCGCCGTCCCGGTCCTGCTGACGCGGCCCGCGCCCGCGGAGATGCTGGCGCCGGCCGCCAACGGGGTCGGCCCGACGCTCACGGTCACACTCACCGCCTCGGAGCTCGAGCTAGTGACACGAGGGCTCGAGCTGCTGCAGCGCAGAGCCGGGCCAGAGGTCAGCGCGGAGCGAGTCGCGGCCCTGGCCGCGCGGCTGCGGCAGACCGAGCGCCCGCCGCAGGCCGCGCCCCGACCGTAACGCGGCGGCGAGCCGGCGTGCCTGATGGGCAGCCCCGTTCGACGGCGCCGCCACCACGCGGCGCGGGGTTGACCTCGGCTTCGCCGTCGTCAACCCGTCCGCTTACGCCGGAGAGCGAGGATTCGTCAGCAGCCGGAGCAGCCGAGGGCGGCGAACGCGGATTGTGCCAGGAGTCGGAGGCTTTGATGTCTCGGAGTAGCGTGGCGGCCGAGCCGGCCCGTGCCAACGGCAAGGTCCTGGACGCGGGCCAGGGCGCCCCGTTCGGCGGCGAGCGCCCGGCCCCCGCGCGGCCCAGGCGGCCCCGGCTCCGGCGGGCCGCCGGGGCCGCCCTGGCGCTGGGGGCGCTGCTCGCGTTCGGCCTGCTCCGTGGCTGGTACGTGCCGGCGAGCGCGGGGCCGGTCACCGCCCTCGGCACGCTCGAGGCCACCGAGGTCGCTGTCAGCTCCGAGGTCTCCGCGCGCATCCGCGACATCCCCGTCGTCGAGGGGCAGGTCGTCCAGGCGGGCGATGTCGTGGTGCGGCTCGACGACACGCTGCCGCAGCTTCAGTATCGCCTGGGGGAGGCTGCCGAGCAGCAGGTGCTCCAGGTCCAGCTCAGCAAGTACGTCCTGACCGCGCCCCTGAGCGGGGTCGTCCAGCGCCGCAGCGCCGAGCCGGGCGAGGTGGCGCTGCCCGGCGCCCCGCTGCTCGTGCTGGCCGACATCACCAGCCTCGACGTGACTGTCTACCTGCGGCAGCGCGACCTCGGCCGCGTCTACGTCGGGCAGCCGGTCGCGCTGGAGGCCGAGGCGTTCCCGGGCACGGTCTTCCTGGGGGTGGTACGCTCCGTGGCCGACCAGGCCGAGTTCACCCCCCGCAACACGCAGACACCCCAGGACCGGCTGAACCTCGTGTTCGCGGTCAAGGCGCACGTCGCCAACGCCGACCGGCGGCTGAAGGCCGGCATGAGCGTCCTCACGCGCTTTCTGGAGTGAGCCGTGCCGAGTCGCGTGCTGGCGCTCATCTGCAAGGAGTTCATCCAGATCTGGCGCGACCCGCGCACTCTCGCGCTCGTCCTCGTCATGCCCGCTGCGCAGCTCCTGCTCTTCGGCTACGCCATCAACACGACGGTCGAGCACCTACCGACCGTCGTGTTCGACCAGGCCCAGGACCGCCTCAGCCGCGAGTTCGTCGCCGCGCTGTACAACTCCAGCATCTTCGAGCCAGCCGGCACGGCGCTCGACGCCGAGAGCGTGCGCCAGGCGGTAGACAGCGGCGCCGCGCGCGTGGGGATCGTCGTGCCGGCCGACCTGGCGCGCGACCTGGCCGCCGGCCGGCCCGCCACCGTCCAGGTGCTCATCGACGGCTCCGATCCCAACGTGGCGCAGAGTGCCCTCTTCGCCGCCGTCGCCGTCGGCCAGGCGCGCTCCGCCCTTGCGCTCACCGCGCGCGTCGAGCGCCTGGGGCTCGGCGCCCCCTCGGCCACGATCGAGGTGCGCCCGATCGTCCTCTACAACCCCGCCATGGTCAGCGTAAACTTCATGATCCCCGGCCTCATCGGCCTGGTGCTCCAGAACCAGACGCTCATCCTCACCGCCTTCGCCGTGGTGCGCGAGCGGGAGCGCGGCACGCTCGAACAGCTCATCGTCTCGCCCATCCGCCCCTGGGAGCTGATGGTCGGCAAGCTGTTGCCCTACGTGACGCTCGCCTTCGCCAACGTCGCCGTGGCGCTGGCGGTCGGCGCGCTGTGGTTCCACGTGGCGATCGCGGGCAGCCTCGCCCTGCTGCTGGCGCTCTCGCTCGTGTTCGCGCTGAGCAGCCTCGGCGCCGGCCTGCTCATCTCCACGGTGTCGCGGACGCAGGGCCAGGCGATGCAGATGGCCATGTTCTACCTGCTGCCGGCCTTCTTGCTCACCGGCTTCGTCTTCCCCCGCGAGGGCATGCCCCTCCCGCTGCACGACCTGGGCTATCTCGTGCCGCTCACCTACTTCCTCAAGGTGCTGCGCGGCATCATCCTGAAGGGCGTCGGGCTCGACGTCCTCTGGGGCGACGTGTGGCCCATGGCGCTCCTCGGCGTGGCGCTGTTCACGGTGAGCGCGCTTCGCTTCCGCAAGCAGCTCGGCTAGGGGGCTCGAACTCGTGGCTGCCACCCCGCCCGTCCCCGACGGCCCCCCCGCCATCGAGCTGCGGGACGTGTCGCGCCGCTTCGGCGAGCTGGTGGCGGTCGATCGCCTCAGCCTCACGGTGCGCGCGGGCGAGGTGTTCGCGCTGCTCGGGCCGAACGGCTCCGGCAAGACGACCACGATCCGCATGCTCTGCGGGCTGCTCGCGCCCAGCGCGGGCGGCGGCACGGTCCTCGGCTACGACCTGGCGACCCAGGGCGAGGCGATCAAGGAGCGCATCGGCTACATGTCGCAGCGCTTCGCCCTGTACGAGGACTTGAGCGTGCGCGAGAACCTGGAGTTCTACGCCGGCCTGTACGCCGTGCCCCGGCAGCGCCGGGCGCAGCGCATCGCCGCGCTCATCGCGCTGGCCGGGCTCAGCGGCCGCGCGGGGCAGCTCGCGGGCACGCTCTCCGGCGGCTGGAAGCAGCGCCTCGCCCTCGGCTGCGCCATCGTCCACGAGCCGCCCCTGCTGTTTCTCGACGAGCCGACCGCCGGCGTGGACCCCATCTCGCGCCGCCGCTTCTGGACGATGATCTACGGGCTCGCGCGGCAGGGCGTCACCGTCTTCCTGACGACCCACTACCTCGACGAGGCCGAGCACGCCACCCGCGTCGCCATGCTCTATGCGGGCCGGCTGGTGGCGCTCGATACGCCCGCCGCGCTCCGCGCGCGCGGCCTCCACGGCACCCTCTACGAGGTGGACTGCGACCGGCCCATGGACGCCCTCACGGTGCTCCAGCGGCTGCCCGGCGTCCAGGAAGCCGTGCTCTACGGCATGGTGCTCCACGTCATCCTCGACCCCGGGGCAGCGGCCGACAGCCTGCAGTCGCCCCTGGCCGCGGCGGGAATCGGGCTGCGGAGCGTGCGCCCGGTGCCGCCAACGCTGGAGGACGTCTTCATCTCGCTCCTCGCTCGTACCACCGGCCCCGACGCTCGCCCTGGCGACTCCCTCCAGGATTGAGAGGCCGGGAGGGCTTAGCAGTGCTACACCGGACCGGGTATCATTCCCCCTGAGCGGCGCCCTGGGCTGCGGCGGCGCGGTGGCCCAGCGCCAGCTTCAGCCCCTCGAACCAGCCGATGCTCGCCAGCCCCGCCGCCAGGCAGACCGCCAGGTCCGGCGCGTGCAGCACCGAGAACCCGAATAGCTCGCGCAGCCACGGCACGTACAGCACGAGCCCGAGCAGCGCCAGCGCGCCGCTCACGACCCACCACAGCACGGCGTTTGGCGCGCGCAGCGTGGCCAGGATGGTCCGCGACCACGAGCGGTTGGTGAGGATCAGCGCCAGGTTCGCCACGATCAGCGTCGTGAAGGTCATCGCCCGCGCCTCCAGCTCGCCCTGGCCGCGCGCGGTCACCACCCCGAACACGATTAGCAGCGCCAGCAGCACCCCGGCGCCCTGCAGCACACTCAGCGTGACGGTCCGCCGGCTGAACAGCGGCGCGTTCGGCGCCCGCGGCGGCCGCGCCATCACGTCGCGCTCCTCCGGCTCGGCCTCGTAGACCAGCGAGCAGGCGGGGTCGATGATCAGCTCCAGGAACACGACGTGCGGCGGCGCCAGCAGCAGCGGCCAGCCAAACAGCACCGGCACCAGCGCGATGCCGGCGATCGGCACGTGCACCGCGAACAGGTAGGCCATCGCCTTCTGCAGGTTGTCGAAGATGCGGCGGCCCAGCCGCACCGCCCGCACGATCGAGGCGAAGTCGTCGTCCAGCAGCACCAGCGCGGCCGCCTCGCGCGCCACGTCGGTGCCCCGCGCGCCCATGGCGATGCCGATGTGCGCCGCGCGCAGCGCCGGCGCGTCGTTCACCCCGTCCCCGGTCATCGCCACCACCTCGCCGTTGGCCTTCAGCGCGTTCACCAGCCGCAGCTTCTGCTCCGGTACTACGCGCGCGAACACGGCCACCTCCCCGATCCGCTCGCGCAGCGTCGCGTCGTCCAGCGCGTCCAGCTCCGGCCCCGTGACGCACTGGTCGGCCGGCCGCAGGCCCACCTGGCGCGCGACGTGCAGGGCCGTGCCCGGGTAGTCGCCGGTGATCATCACCACCCGCAGCCCCGCCCGGTAGCACTCGGCCAGCGCGCCGCGCACCGACGGCCGCACCGGGTCGTCCAGCCCCACCAGCCCCACGAGCTGAAAGGCGAAGTCGTGCTGCTCGGGCGGCAGCGCGTGGGGCGAGAAGTACGCCTTCGCCACGCCCAGCACGCGCAGCCCGCGGTCGGCCAGCGCCGTGACCTGGCGCTCCAGGGCCGCCGTCTGGGCCGGCCCCAGGTGGCACAGGTCGGCGATCGCCTCGGGCGCGCCCTTCGCGGCGATCACGTAGTCGCGCCCGCTCGGCGACCGCCACACGTGCGACAGCGCCAGCAGGCTCGGCGACAGCGGGTACTCCCGCACGAGCGTCCAATCGTGGTGCAGGTGCTCGGTGCCTGCCAGCGCGCGCTCGCCGAGCGCCTTCAACGCCTGCTCCATCGGGTCGAACGGCGCCCCCTGGCTGGCCAGGATGCCGAACTCCACCAGCTCGTGCAGCTCCTCGGGCAGCGCGTCCGCCTCCTCGCCGTCCACCTCGTACAGCCGCTCGTCCACCAGCAGCGCGCGGACCGCCATGCGGTTCTGCGTGAGCGTGCCGGTCTTGTCCACGCAGAGCACCGTGGCCGCGCCCAGCGTCTCGATGGCCGGCACGCGCCGCGTCAGCACCTGGCTCTGCGCGATGCGCCAGGCGCCCAGCGCCAGGAACACCGTCAGGACGACGGGGAACTCCTCGGGCAGGATGGACATGGCGAGCGTGATGCCCGCCAGCAGCCCCGCCAGCCATTCGCCGCGCGCGAGCCCGTAGACGAGCACGATGACCGCGCAGAGCGACAGCCCGATCGTCGCCAGCACGCGCACCACCGTGCCGGTCGCCCGCTGCAGCGGCGTGGCCTCCGGCGTGATCGTCTGCAGCGCCTTGCCGATGCGCCCCAGCTCCGTGCGCACGCCGGTCGCTCGCACCTCCGCCACGCCCTGCCCCCGCACCACGAGCGTGCCCGAGTACACGAACGGCTGATCGTCGCCGCCGGGGCGGCCCATCTCCGTCGCGCCGTCCCAGCTCGTCTTGCGGACGGGCACCGACTCGCCCGTGAGCAGCGACTCGTCAACGGCGAGGCTGATCGAGGCGAGCACCACGCCGTCGGCCGGCACCCGGTCGCCCTCTGCCAGCACCACCAGGTCGCCGGGCACCACCTCGCGGCCGGGGATGCGCCGCTGCACCCCGCCGCGGATGACGAGCGCGCGCGGGCTGGAGAGGTCGCGCAGGGCGTCGAGCGCCCGCTCGGTGCGGTGCGTCTGATAGAGCGAGATGCCGATGACGACGAACACCGAGCCGAGGAGCAAGAGCGCTTCTTCGGGCTCGCCGAGCAGCAGGTACAGCGCGCCCGCCACCACCAGCAGCAGGATCATCGGCTCGCGGACGACGTCCAGCGCGATGGCCGCCAGGCCGCGCGGCCGGGCCGCGGGCAGCTCGTTGGGGCCGTCGGCTTGCAGCCGCGCCGCCGCCTCCTGCTCCGGCAGACCGACGAACTGGCTAAGATCCGTCGCGCTCAGCACCCCGCCGCGCCGGGGCGTCTCGGGCGTCGTCAAGGTGCCGCGCTCCAGCCACTCGTCGCGTACACGCGTCGTTTCACTAGCTCGACCAGCGCGAGGTAGCTGCTGGCGAGCAAGACGAGTGCCACGAAGAAGCCCGCCGGCAGCGGCGCAAAGCCCACGAGCCCGCCCAGCGGCGACGCGGCGATGGCGATGCCGGCGGCCACGCTGCCGACCACGCTCACCAGCAGCGCGGTGCTCGGCCGGCTGCGGAAGGGATTGCCCGCCGTGCGGATGACGAAGATCACGAACGTCTGCGTGGCCAGCGACTCGACGAACCAGCCCGTGTGGAACAGCGCCTCCCCCGCGTGGAACACCCACAGCATCAGCCCGAAGGTCAGGAAATCGTACAGCGAGCTGATCGGGCCGAGGCCGAACATGAACCGCTGCACCAGCCCGGTGTCCCAGGCGCGCGGCCGGGCGAGGTAGCTGGCGTCCACGTTGTCGGTGGGGATCGTGAGCTGCGACAGATCGTACAGGAAGTTGTTCAGCAGGATCTGGACGGGCAGCATGGGCAGGAACGGCAGAAAGGCGGTCGCGGCGGCCATGCTCAGCATATTGCCGAAGTTCGAGCTGGTGCCCATCAGCACGTACTTCGTGATGTTGCCGAAGCTGCGCCGCCCCTCCACCACGCCGCGGTGGACGGCCGCCAGGCTCTTCTCCAGCAGGATGATGTCCGCGGCGGCCTTGGCCACGTCCACCCCGTTCGCCACCGATAGACCGACGTCGGCGGCGTGCAGCGACGGCGCGTCGTTGATCCCGTCGCCGATGTAGCCCACGACGTGCCCCCTGCGCCGCAGCGCCTGGATGATGCGGTTCTTCTGCGCCGGCGCGACCCGCGCGAAGACCGTGACCTCCTCGGCCTTCACGGCGAGCGCGGCGTCGCTCAGCCGCGCCACGTCCTCCCCCGTCAGCAGGGTGGCGACGGGGATGCCCACCTGCGCGCAGATCGCGCGCGTGACCAGTTCGCCGTCGCCGGTCAGGATCTTGACCGTCACGCCGCTCGCGCGCAGCCGCTCGATGGTCTCGGGCGCCGAGGGGTCGGGCGGGTCGAGGAACGCCGCGAAGCCACACAGGATCAGGTCGCGCTCGTCGGCCGCGCTGAGCGTCTGCTGCGCGGCCGGCAGCGGCTTGCGGGCGATCGCCAGCACGCGGTAACCGTCCGCGCTGAGCCGGTCGAAGGTCTGCCGCGCCGTGGCGCGCGCTTCCGCCGTGAGCGGGCGGACGTCCCCGCCGTCCTCGACCTGCACGCACAGCGGCAGGACGCTTTCCGGCGCCCCCTTGGCGATGAGCGCGAGCCGGTCGCCGGCGGCCTCCGCCGTGCCCGGCGCGTACTCCGCCAGCACGCTCACCCGTCGCCGCTCGAAGTCGAACGGCAGCTCCGCGCGCTTACGAAACGCGGCGACCGACGGGTGCTCGTGCGCCAGGATCGCCGTGTCCATCGGGCTGCGAAGGCCGCTCTCCAGCGCGCTGTTCACGCACGCCCAGCGCAGCACCGCCTCCGACTCCTGGCCCCGGTAGTCCACGTGCTGCTCCAGGACCACCGTGCCCTGCGTGAGCGTCCCCGTCTTGTCGCTGCAGAGCACGTCCATGCTGCCCAGGTTCTCGATCGCCGCCAGCCGCTTCACGATCACCTGGCCGCGCGCCATGCGCAGCGCGCCCTGCGACAGCGTGACCGTGATGATCATCGGCAAGAACTCGGGCGTCAGCCCCACGGCCAGTGCCAGGGCGAACAGGAACGATTCCAGCGGGTCGCGGCGCAGCAGCGCGTTCACCAGGAACACGAACAGCACCAGCCCGATGACCGTGCGCATGATGAGGAAGCCGAAGCGCCGCGTGCCCAGCTCGAACGCCGTGGGCGGCGCCTTCTCAGCCAGCCCGCGGGCGATGGTCCCGAACTGCGTGTGCGCGCCGGTCGCGGTGACGACCGCCTGGCCCACGCCGCTCACCACCGACGTGCCGGCGAGCACCAGGTTCTCGGGCGCGGGCGGCGCGTCGGGCGCGGCGACCGGGCGCTTCTCCACCGGCAGCGACTCGCCCGTCAGCGCCGCCTCGTCCACGCTTAGCGTCGTCGCCGCGAGCAGCGTCGCATCGGCCGGCAACAGGTCGCCGGCGCGCAGGTCCAGCAGGTCGCCGCGCACCACCTCCCGTACCGCGATCTCCGTCGGCCGCCCATCGCGCCACACGGTGATCAGGTTGGGAATGAGGGCCTGCAGCTTGGCCGCGGCCTGCTGCGAGCGGAACACCTGGAAGAAGTCGAGCGCAACGCTAAGCAGCACGATCAGCGTGATGAGCGTCGCGTTGACGACATCGCCGAGGAGCCCCGAGATCAGGCTTGCGCCGAGGAGAATGAGCACCAGCGGGTTGGCCAGGAAGCCAAGCAGCGTCTGCGCCGCCCAGAAGCGGTGGCCGCTCGGCACCTCGTTCGGGCCGTCGCGCGCCAGCCGCGCGGCCGCCTCCGCCGTCGTGAGCCCCCGGTAGGGCGCTGGCTCGGCCGCGGCAGCGGCGGCCGCAGCGACGGGGCTGGCTGGCTGCATGCCCGTACTTACCTCGTGCGCGTGCGCGCCGCGCGCGCACCGACGACGCGGCGCCCGCTCGACGCGGTCAAGCCGTCCGATGCGCGGGAGCCGCGGCCAGTCGCCAGTGGCTGCGGCTCCCGCGCTGGAGTCGGCGCCGTGCGCGGCGCCTAGCCCAGCCTACCAGCCCGTGTAGGCCGGTTGCGGGTAGTAGGGCGCCGGCACGACCGGGCACGGCGCGGGCACGTACCCGACCGACGCGCGCGCGTACGGCAGCCCCGCGTACATCCCCACGCTGCGCACCATCAGCGGGTAGCCGAAGCCGTCGTACGGCCCGTACACGCCCATCATCTGGATCGCGAACGGCCGCCCGAACGGGTCCACGCCCGCCTGGGGAATGGCGAACGGCGCTGTCCGACCGATGGCGCAGGGGGCGATGACCTGCGCGCTGGCCGTGGGCGGCGCGACCAGCGGCGCGCCGAGAGCGGCCACGAGCAAGCCGAGCAGCAGGTAGCGCATGGGACACCTCCTAGCGTCGGCGCGGCGCGCCAGCCCGCCTGGCCTCCCGCCCGCGGCGCGAAGTCGGCGACGGCGGGCCTGGACAGCCGCGCGAGATCCCTATGCTTGACGCGCCTCGACTCGCGCCGCGGGCCGGCCGCCGGCAGACCATCCGGCCGGCTCCCGCTCGCCCAGCGCGTCTTCTCCTTCAGGAGTGGAACAGGTCGGCTCTCATCTTTAGCATCGCCCCCGCACGTTGCAGCCCGCGTAGCCGGGGGTAAACCGCGCATATCAAAACCGCGCCCGGTCCAGGAAAGACGCCAAGTTATGACGAGGGGCCCTGCACCGCCCCGGTGCAGGGCCCCTCGCCTCGCGGTTCGGACGCTCGTCTTGATGGCTCGAATGGCACCCGCGCGCTTGCCGTGCGCCCGCTCAGCGCCCGCGCGGGCCGCGTCGGCGCGCTAGCGCCACGCCGCTCAGCGGTACACGCGGGCCAGGAAGCCGCTGTCGTGCAGCTCCTGCACGAAGCGGTTGTCGATCACGCTCTCCGGGTTCAGGCCGGCCGCCCGCGGGTCGTCCGCGACCTCCTCCTGCACCGTGCGGATCGCCGCCGTCGTCGTCAGCAGGCTCCTGTTCGCGTACTTTTCCGTATGCGCCTGCCACGACGTCTCCAGCGCTTCCGGGTCCTCCATCTTCGTGTACTTCTGGATCACCTGCAGGCTGTAGTCCTTGTCGCTCACGAAGCGGCCCATCCCGCGCGCCAGCCCCCGCACGAAGCGCCGCACCGCCTCGCCGTCCGTGTTCAGGTACGGCCGGTTGGCCACCACGCCCAGCCCCACGTACTCCCGGCCGAGGTCGGCCCCGTCCGCCAGCAGCCGAAAGCCCAGCCGCCGCAGCTCCAGCGCCGGCAAGTCAGCCACCACCACCGCCTTCACCCCGCCGCTCTGCATGGCGCCGATCGTCTCCGCCTGCCCGCCAAGCTGCACCAGCGGCACGTCGCGCCCCGGCTCCAGGCCCCAGCCGCGCAAGAGCAGCTTCGCCACGAAGTCCGACACCGTGCCGAAGCGCACCACCCCGAGCGACTGTCCCCGCAATTGCTCGGGTGTCGTGATCTCCGGCGCCGTGACCATCTGCGAGATGATCGCGTTCACGTTGCTGGCGAAGATCGCGATGTCCGCGCCGTTCGCGGCCGCCTGCAGCGCCGCCCCGCCGGTCACTGTCGTTACGTCGACCTCGCGCGCCAGCAGCGACTGCATCCCTACCGTGCTCGCCGAGATGAAGCGCGTGTCGAGGTCCAGCCCCTCCTCGCGGAAGTAGCCCGCCTCCTCGGCGATCCAGTACGGCGCGATCGTCGTCGACAGCGCCGTGTAGGCGAAGCGCAGCCCCACGGGCGCGGGCGGCGTCGTTGCGGCCGCCGCGGCCGCCGGCGTCGCCGGGGCCGGCGCGCGTTCGCTGGCCGCGGGCGCCGTGGTGGGCGCCGCCGGGGCCGCCGGCGTGGCCTGCGACCCGCACGCGCCCAGCATCCCCAGTACCATGATCAGCGCGGCACGACGGCCCCACGCCGCCCAACCGCTCGCAAGCATGACTCACCTCACCTGACGAAATGGCGCGGCCTCCACCGCGCCTGAAGCCACCGGCCACCGCCGCGCGGCGCCCCGAGCGCCCCGCGATGGCCCGGTGCCTGCCTCCATTCTCCCTCAGCGAGCGCCGCCTGGCTACCGCGGCCGCCCCTGCCTCACTCCCGGCCATTCCCCGGGCGAGCGACGCACCGCCCGCCCCTCTCCCCCCTTCGCCTCCCTCTCCGCGCGATACGACATCGCCCCCGCCCCTCGTCCCATCTCCCCCTGGGAGAGGTCGCCCGAGCGCCGCGAGGGCGGGTGAGGGCGCGGCCCCCACCGCAAGCCATACCCGGGCCGCCAATTGACGCCGCGCCTGCACCCCGCTAGACTGCGGACACGCGGCGCGGCCGGCGCCCGAACTGGCCCGCGGGTGAGTGGCCCGGCGAGGAGGTGCCCCATGTTCCTCACGAAGATCGGCCCGATACGGCCCGGCGCGGCGGCCCTGGCGCTCGTCCTGGTCGCGGCGACGCTCGGCGCAAGCTGCACGCCCGCCTCCGGCGGCAGCACGCCCGCCAAGCCGAGTGGCGCCGCGCCCGGCGCGCCCGCCGCGGCCCCCCCGGCCAGTGGCGCCGCGCCCGCCAGTGCCCCGGCCGCCTCCGCCGGCGCCGGCTCGAGCACGGCAGCGCCGGCCGCGCCCCCCGCGTCATCCGCGCTGGCTCCCATGCCGCCGCCCCTCAGCCCGCCGCAGACGATCACCTACGGCACGAGCGCCAGCGTCAACTCCGCGGGCGTCTACATCGGCATTGAGCGCGGCTACTTCCGCGAGCTGGGCCTGGAGATCGAGATCGTTCCCTTCAACGGCGCCGCCGAGATGTTCCAACCGCTCGCCGCCAGCCAGCTCGACATGGGCTCCGCCGACACCGGCGCCGGCATCTTCAACGCGCTCGCGCGCGGCCTGCCGCTCCGCTTCGTCGCCGACAGCAACCACGTCGAGCAGGGCCACAGCCCGACGGCCTGGATGATCCGCAAAGAGCTTTTCGAGAGCGGCGCCTTCCACGACCTGCCCGATTTCCGCGGCAAGCGCATCAGCGGCAGCGCGCGCGGCTCGTCGATCGACTCGTACGTCCACCGCACCCTCACACTCGCCGGCCTCACGCCCGCCGACGTGGACCTGCAATACGTCTCCTTCCCCGACGTAATGCCCGCCTTCGCGAATCAAGCGCTCGATGCCGCCATCCTCATCGAGCCCTTCGCCACCGCGGCCGTCGAGCAGGGGCTGGCGGTGCGCTGGAAGACCACGTTCGACCTGTTCGGCCCCTCGCACGCCACGTTCATCATGTTCGCGCCCAGCTTCGCCACGCAGCGCCAGGACGCCGGCCGCCGCTTCCTGATCGCCTACCTGCGCGGCGTCCGCGACTACCTCGACGCCTTCGACCAGGGCAAGGACCAGGACGCGATCATCGAGGTGCTCACCAAGCACACGAACATCAAGGACCCGGCCGTCTTCAAGAAGATCGTCGTGCCGGCCATGGACCCCAACGGCCAGATGCTCGTGGACAGCGTCAAAGCGCAGCAGCAGTGGTACGTCGAGAACGGCTTCGTGCCCACGCCCGTGAACGTGGACGAGTACTTCGACCCGTCCTACGCCGAGTACGCGGTGTCCGTCATCGGCCGGCGCTAAGGGGTGCGCCAGACGGGGAAGCGGGTGGGCCAGGCAGGGATCGAACCTGCGACCTCGCGGTTATGAGCCGCCTGCTCTGCCGCTGAGCTACTGGCCCCGGCACGTGCAGAATTCTACTCTCGCCGCTGCGGAGGCCACAAGCCGCCCGCCCCCGCCGACCTTCACCGGCTCTTCACCAGCCGTTTCCAAACCGCCTCACCTTCTCTGAGGTACAGTGAGTCATCGAGGAGGGCCTGTCACGGCCGGACAGGCGCGGGCGTTCCGGAGGAACGGGCGAAAATGGGAGCCACTACACACTTCTACATGGTCCTGGGCGAGCTGCCGCCTCGCTGCCGGGACCTGCTGCGGCACCTGGCCGAGCAGCCGCAGCCCTTCATGCTCAGCGACCGCACCCTGCCGCCGGGCGGCGTGAACGCCTGGGCCGGCGCGTTCCAGATGCTGTGCAACTCCGACGTCCTCGAGCGCGTCGGCTGGGGCCAGATGCCCCGCTTTCAGCTCAAGCCCAGCGCCAAGCGCGCCATCTCCTGGTACGCCCCCACGCGCGGCTAGGCGCGCTGGCCCGCCCGGCCCCGCCTGCCCGGCTCCGCCCGCCCGCCGCCAGCCCCGGCCAGGCCCCACCGGGCTCTTCACCGCTGCGGCCGACCGCCTGGGAGCACGGACGCCCGTCTGCGACGCCACCGGCCAGCTCCTAGCGTGGGGCCCCCGTTCTAAGCTGCTGGCCGTAGTTGCGATACAGTGCCGGCCGCCGTGAACGGCCGGCCAGTACACGCGACTGTGGTCCGCCGTTCACGGCGGCGACGCCGAGACCAACCGCGGCCACCTACCTACCGCGCGATGCCGAAGGCAATGGCGTCCAGCCGCGCGTCGCCGCTCGCCTTCAGGCGGTCGCGGATCGCACGGCAGACGTTGCCCGCCGCCGTCTCGCTCCAGAACCAGCGGTGCCGCGCCTGGAACCCCTCCTCGGGCGCCGCGCTCATCCGCGCCTCGAACAGGTAGGCTTTCAGATCGTCCGTCGCCCAGCGTACCCACTGCGGCAACGGCACGTCCGCCGGCCGCTCCGGCCAGTCCGCGTCCGCGCCGGCCGCGTACCCTTCCAGGAAGCGCGCCAGCGCCGGGATGCCCGCCGGCCCCACCCCCGAGACGCCGATCGCCGTCCGCCCGTCGTGGGCCGCCAGCCACGCCGCGTGCTGCGGCGCGAGCGCCGCCACCTCGCTCGCCACGTCCGTCGCGGTCGTCGTCGACCGCACGCTCGCCGCCTGCGGCAGGTTCAGGTCCTCGCCCGCGAAGGCGTCCTCGGGGTAGTCCACCAGCACCGGCCCCGCCGGCGCGTCGAACAGCGCCAGCGCCACGCGGATGACCGCGTGCTGCCCCGCGGGGTCCTCGGGCCGGCCGAGCGGGTGGCCGAAGGGGAACGGCACGAACAGCGCGCGCGGCGGCTTCACCCGCTCCGTGTGCTCGCGCACCAGGCTGATGGACGTCGTGGCCAGGCCGGCCTCTTCCAGCACGCGGGCGATCACACCAACGGTGTGCGTGCACAGCGGTCAGACGCCCGTGAGAAACACGGCCTCCACGCCGTCGGCTTTCAGCGCCCGCGCCACCGCCGGCCCCGACTCCGTGAGAATGCCGTCGTAGCTGCGCTGCGCGCCCAGGAACGCGTAGTGCGTGCTGGCCAGGCTGCCCAGCTCGCCCGCCGCCACCAGCTCGCGCATGCGGTCGAGCGGGAAGGCGACGTTCAGGTCGCGCTGCACGTCGCTGCGGTCGAAGCCGATGCTGGTGTGGCTCAGCATGATGTTGGCGAGCGGCGTGTCGCCGGGAATCGCGCGGTAGCCCTGGTGGCCGCCCGTGAACGGCGCCGCGCCGCGCACGTGCAGCCCGGCGGTGGTGACCAGCGCCAGGCGCGCGTCGGCCAGCGGCTTCGCCAGCGGCGTCCACGGCGCCGACGCGTTCACGATGGATTCGTGCGACAGCAGCGACGCGCGCTGCGCCTCCGACAGGCGGTCCAGTCTCGGCATGGGGCCCCTCTCTTACTCGACGTACTTCGGAATCTCCGCCAGCGTGTCGGGCACGAACAGCTCCTCCGCGCTCAGCCGGCGGCGCGTCAGCCCCTGCTGGTGGCCGTACTCGCAGAACGTCTCCAGCGTGTGGCGGTTCGGCGCGAAGCCGTACACCCACGGGTCCGGCCCCATCACCGCGCGCTGCTCCTCCAACAGGTCGCGCATCCACGCCAGCGACACCGTGCGCGGGTTCTCCAGCCGCCGGTACGCCTGCTCCTTCGCCCTCTCGAACGCCTGCAAGAGGTTCTGCGCCACCCACGGGTGCGCCCGCAGGATCTCGTCGCGGATCACGACCGTGTGCATGATCGGGAAGATGCCCGTCTTGCGGAAATAGGCCTGCTCCTCGGCCTTCGAGTCGGGGAACAGGCGCCGCACACGGCTGTCGCCCCGCGCCAGCGACGGCAGCAGCTCAGGGTAGAACGCCGCCTCCAGCTCCCCGTCGGCCAGCATCGTGTCCAGGTTTGCGTCGGCCGGCAGCCGCTCCAGCGAGATGCCCGGCGGCAGTTGCAGCGGGATGTCCTCCTCGCTCTGCGCCACCCAGCGCACCTGGTCCACCGGCAGGCCGTACTCGCTCTGCAGCATGCCGCGCTGCCACACCCCCGCCGTCGTCTGCCAGGTCCGCAGGCCCACGCGCTTGCCCCGCAGGTCGCTCGGCTGCTGAATGCCCGCCTTCGCGTTCACCACCATGAACGAGTGGCGGAAGCGCCGGTGCGGGAACGCCGGGATCGCCGTGAACGGCAGCCCCGCCTCGCGCGACGCCAGGTACGACGCCATCGAGAACTCACAGACGTCGAACTCCTGGCCCTTCGTCATGCGCCAGTGCCGCTCGGGCGACGGCATGGTCAGCACGATCAGATCAATGCCCTGGGGCGGCGTCGTTCCCTCGATCAGCCCGCGCGTCAGGTCGTAGTCGCCGCAGGCGAGCGTGAGTTGCAGCTTGGCCACCGGAGTCTCCTTCAAGCGCTGTGTGGGCGCCCCACGCGGCGCCCGGCCGTGTCCCGGCCCCAATCAGCTTCCCGCTTGCTGACGGCTGGCCCCGGCCGCGTCCTGCTGACGCGGCCGCCGCCGGCCGCGCCTCAAGGCTCGACGGCCGTCTGGCTCACCGCGGCCAGCAGCGTCGCCGCCGAGGGGCGGTCGGTGGGGTCCCGGCACGGGTGGACGAGGGCCAGCAGCCCGTTCGGGTCCACCACGAAGTCGCCGCCGAGCTGCAGCGGATCCTCGTGCGGCCGCTGCAGTTGGCGGCCGCCCTCCAGCATGCGCAGGGCGCCGAGCGCGACCTTCGGCGTCAGGAACCGCCACAGCGCTCCCTGCTCCAGCCCATACGCCCGGTAGACCCGCCGCTCCGAGTCCACCAGCAGCGGGAACGGCAGGCCCTGCTCCCCGGCGTAGCGCTCCGCGCGCTCCAGCGTGTCGAAGCAGATGAGCAGCACCTCGCTGCCCGCCGCCCGCAGCTCAGGGTAGGAGGGGCGCAACTGCGCCACGTGCTCGGCGCAGAACAGTCAGCCGAGGTAGCGTAGAAAGACCAGCACCACCCAGCCGCCGCGGTAGGCCGACAGCGACACCGCCCCGCCGCCCACGCGGGGCAGCGTGAACTCGGGCGCGCGGTCGCCCACCTGCAACGCCATCGCTCCTCCCCGCCGCCGGCTGCGCCCTGCGGCCCCGGAGCTATGATAGCGCCCGCCGGCCGAGCGGGGCCACGCCCGCCGCGCCTGTGCAGATGCTCCAAACAGAGTCGGCCGTTTTCGTGCGGATGGTACCAGGAATTGGGCCAGACTAGCGCCTATGGTATAACGTCGCGACTACCGGCCGCCTGGCTGGGCCGTCGGGCTGGCGTTCCGTCCACGTCAGCGCACGGCTTTCCCGTTGGCCGGAGCTGGTTGGGAGCATCGAGCGCTATCAGGCGAGAGTGCCGCTCGCCGCGATGCTCCGTGCGCGCCGCGCGCGCCCTTGGGAGGAGGGGTACATGCGTCGACTTGTCCTCGCGCTGACTATTGCTGGCCTCGTCGCGCTCCCGGGCCAGGTCGCCCGCGCCGACGATAGCGGGTCGGATCCCTGTACGGCTTACGCCGCTCGCTCGGCCCTGCCGTCGCTCTACCAGTCGTACCAGTTCTCGCCGCAAGGCTATGGCCCGTTCGGCTACGCGCCGCTCACCTATCCGTTCGGGA
>Ga0070741_10002332_pt1 | contig 51803 bp, 45 predicted proteins | sample Coa_R1_4_FD_66440 | JGI IMG/M metagenome (GOLD analysis project Ga0070741, IMG submission 66440) | Surface soil microbial communities from Centralia Pennsylvania, which are recovering from an underground coalmine fire - Coalmine... | ecosystem: Environmental > Terrestrial > Soil > Unclassified ... | reverse complement strand
TTATGGCCTGGAGCAGGAACCGGGTATCTCCATCCGCGCTCCCTGGGTTGAGCGCGAGTTGAAAGTGACCCCGGCAGCCGATCTGGCGGTCAATGCTGTTGTGGTGGCGCACCCTGCTGCCGTCGTCCTGGCATTGCTGCTTCTTCGGGCGCAGAACGCCGGGCCCATTGCGCGCGTGGCGGCCACAGTGTTTGAACCTGTTTCTGAGCGTGGCCGGCGCGGCATGGATGAGCTACACGAGCAGACCGTGAACCTGCTTTCCTTTCAGGAGATGCCGAAAAAAGTCTTTGATGTGCAGGTGGCGTTTAATATGATTTCGCATTATGGGGAGCAGGCAGTCACGCCATTATCTGCTGTAGAAACCCGCATCGTACAGCACCTGACGCACGTGACCCAGAATCGGGTGAAGGTGCCTTCGCTGATGCTGGTGCAATCCCCCATCTTCCACGGACATATCTTTTCGATTTACATTGAGCTTGAGCGTGAAATGTCATTGAAGAATTTCAGGGACGTCTTTGCCGGGGAGCATATCGCGCTCACTCCGGCCGGAGGAGAAGAGCCCAGCAATGTAAACGTCGCCGGACAGGAAGACATTCTATTGAACGTCCGCCCCGATACGACAGGCCAGCGTAAAAATGCTTTTTGGCTGTGGGCAGCCGCAGACAATTTAAAGCTGAACGCCGTTACGGCCGTGGATTGCGTGGCGGCGATGCTGCTGACCCACTCCAAGGGCAGAGTGCAATAGAGTGCAAGGAACCCGTCGTGTGCGAAGACATGGATCAGGGCACGAGTTTACCGGTGCCGTAAGTCGTTCAGAATGTGATGGGCTTTTTGCCCCTGAGGGAACTGTCTTACGATGAATAAAACTATTTCCATTGCGGGCCTGCTTCTGTGCCTTGCGTTGACTGGTTGCGGCTATCATACCGCCGGCAAAGCGGTGAAAATTCCCACGGACGTCCGTACCATTGCCATTCCCACTTTTGCCAACAACACGCAGAGCTATCGCATCGAGCAGATTCTAACCGCAGCGGTAGTAAAGGAATTTACCAGCAGGACAAATTATCGCATTGTGAACTCTCCCTCTTCCGAGGCCGACGCCACACTGCATGGCACAGTGGTCAGCACGCAAATTTATGGGTTAACCTACGATCCCAAAAATGGGCGACTCTCCAGCGCGGAAGTCGCAGTGTATGCCAGCGTCTCTCTGGTGGACCGCCATGGCAAGTCGCTATTTGATAATCCTAATTATTATTTTCGAGAGCAGTATGAGTTTTCTCTCGACCCCTCCACATTCTTCCGCGAAGAGTCACCGGCCGTCGACCGCATGTCTCAAGATTTTGCGCATACGCTGGTGAGTGACATCCTGGAGAACTACTGAATTGCCGCGTTCCGGGTTCAGCCAGACCGAACGCTTCGAGGCCGAAGTTTCGGCGCGCAAGCTGCGGCCCGCTTATATTCTTGTGGGCGATGAGGCTTTTTTTCGGCGCCGCTGCCGCGATGCCATCCTGAAGCACCTGGTCCCTCAGGATTTGCGCGAATTCAGCCTTTATGAATTCGATCTTACGGAAACCGATTTAGGAGAAATTCTTGACCGCGCCCGCACCCCTTCGCTGATGGCGCCATTCCAGGTGTTCTTTATCCGCGGGGTGAAGGTTTTGTATGGCCGTGGCAGCCATAAAGAAGATTTTGATTTCATCGGACAATATGTAAAAAATCCCAATCCCGATGCATTGCTTATTTTCATCGCCGATCACGTCAGCATTCCCGCCGACGTGCGCCGCATGGACATGCAGGATAAAGAACGTTTTGAGCGCATTCGCGAGACTCTGGGTGAATTCTGCGGCATAGTTGAGTTGGCGCGTGTGGAAGAGAGCGACGCGGTACGCTGGACCGTGGACAGCGCCGGCGCACAAGAGGTCAAAATCGATTCCGATGCCGCCCGCGAGCTGGTGGACGCCTTGGGCGGCGACATGACCATGATCAGTGGCGAATTGGAAAAGCTGATCTTATATGTTGGCGAGAGGAAAAAGATTACGCTCGGCGACGTTGAGACAATGGTCCTGGCCGCCAAGCAGCGCTCTTTATACGAACTCACGGACGCCATTAGCTCTAAAGACCGCCCGAAAGCGTTAACGATCCTTGATGCCATTCTCAGCACCGGTGACGGCGAAGAAGCTGCGATCGGCCATCTCTACATGCTGGCGCGCACCTTCCGGCAGATGCTGGTGATCCAGGAAAAGAATGTGCGCGACTCGCGCACCATCTGGCAGGCTTTGTGGCAGGGCTTCCGGGTGCCCCCGTTCGCCGCCGATGACATCATTCGCCAAGCCCGCCGCTATAAATCCCGCCGCGAGATCACCCGCGCCCTGCGCCTGATAGCCCGCGCCGATTTGGCCCTGCGCAGCAGCCCTCCCAGTAAACGCTTGGTTCTGGAAAACTTGATGCTGGATCTGGCCTCCGAACCAAAGGTTCTGCCGCCTGCGTGGCAGCAGGAAGAATTGCCGGTATAAGTCAACTACTGAGACTCCGAGAAAACCAAAGGCCATTTCCGTCGCGGATGAACGCGGATCACGCGGATTGAGTCAGGTCATTGAATCATTAAGTCATCGGGTCATTGATTCATTGGAAAACCAAAAGACTGCTCTTTTACCGCGGAGACGCTGAGGCGCGGAGAAAAACAGACAAAACTTTCGCCGCAGATCAACGCAGATGAACGCGAATATTTTTCGGAATTGTCATGCTGAGCGCGGAGCACGAGGCATCCAAGAGGATATTCTGGTCGCCGATGCCGTCACAAGGCATCTCTGAAGACTCTCGAACATCCGTGCAAATCCGTGAAATCCGCGGTCAGTTTTTTGCCTTCCTTGCAGCTTGGAGCTGATCTTACTGGCAACCGGCAACTGTTCTGCGTATCATTTCACACCATGACAGATATCGACTGGGGGAAGGAAGAGCGCAGGCTCGCGGAGCAGTACGCACAGATGGATGAAGATGAGCTTCAGGCCCTGGCCAATCGCGGCTACGAGCTGACCGAGGTCGCCCGGCGTGCGCTCCAGGCCGAGATTTCCCGGCGCGGTCTTGCCATCAAGCTGAGGGATGAGCCCGCGCCGCCTCCCGCGCCAATGGATGAATCCGAAGACCCCATGGAGTCTCCCTTGGTGACGATAAGCCAGGCATACGACCTAGCCGAGGCCCGCCGCCTGCAGGCCATTCTCGATGCCGCCGGCATTCTGTACTGCTGGGGCCCGGACAATCTGGAAAATATCGATGCCTTCCACGCCAGCTTCGACAACGGGCTCGAGCTAAAGGTTACCAACTACGACCTCAGCCGCGCTGTCCAGGTGCTCAACGAAGCATCGCCGCCCGACCCCGATGAGCCCGAAGAACCCGACTACGTCCCCGTATGCCCCAAATGCCACTCTCCCGAAATCGTCTTCCAGTCGCGCGACCCGGAACCCGCAACCGGCTCAAGACTGGACGCCAAATTCAACTGGAGCTGCGACGCATGCGGCAATCAATGGAAAGACGACGGCATCGAAGAGGAAGCGCCTGCCAGTTAGTCTTCGACTCCTTCAGGCACGAGTTTAGGGCACGTAAAAAAACCGGAGTACGGAAAGACATGTATCAACTACGGCGCGCCGGGAGAGGTCCGCGGCAGAAAAAGTTTCCCTTGTAGCTGAGAGCTTGGAGCTGCCCTATCCCATTTTTTTCAGGCGGGCCGACAGGCGGGATTTATAACGAGCAGCGGTGTTCTTGTGGATGACACCCTTCTGGATTGCCTTATCAATGACCGCGACTGTCTCGCGGAATTTGGTTTCGGCGGCGGCCTTGTCTTTGCCGGCCAGGGCTTCGCGCAGGCCGCGAATTTCGGTGCGCAAGGTGCTGGTGTTGGCCCGGTTGTGGGTGGTGCGTTTTTCCGTCTGGCGGGCGCGCTTCAGCGCCGAAAAATGATTTGCCATAAGTGTATTGATGACCCTTCAGAAGCCGCCTGAGGCAGCGATCCAAGAAAATATTTCCGAACAACGCGGAATACTGTATTGTACGCAAACCGGACATTTGCGGTCAAACTTATGCCCAATGGGTCTCCTCTCGATCGGTTGAAAATCTACATCAATTCCAGCTCGCCCCTGGTGATCATGGAAACCATCGAAGAGCAGCGCGCCCTTGAACTGGTGCGCCTTGCCGCCAGCGATCTGCAACTCCCGGTTTTTGAATGGAGCGTGGCCGATGGGCTCAAGCGTTATGAAGCCAAGCCCGCCAGGCCAATGCCATCCGGCAACTATGCTGTGCAGGATTTTCTTGCGCCTATCACGCAGAACGAAATCAACATCGCCAGTGGCGCGGGCGCGATTTTGAACACGCAGGAGCCGGCCGGAGTGCTGGCGCACCTGCTTACCCTGACAATGCCGGCAGTCTATGTCTTGAAAGATTTTCAACGTCATCTCGAAGATGCGGTGGTGGCGAGGCGCTTGCGCGAGGTGGCGCAGGAATTTTCCGATAAGCGATGTACGCTGGTAATTACGGCTCCTTCGATTGTGCTTCCACCCGAGCTGCAGGCCGAGGCGGAATTTCTGGATTTACCGCTCCCCGACCGCGCCCGCCTGAAGCAGATTATCGAAGAAACATTCCAGCGGCTCAGCAAAAAACTTACTCTCAAGCGCAAAGCCACCCCGGCCGATGTGGAAGCAATGGCCTGCAACCTGTGTGGTCTGACGGAAGAAGAAGCTGAGCGCGCCGTTGCCCACGCCATTGTGAGCCGTTATGCGTTGTGTCCGGAAGTTGTGACCGATGTGCTCGAAGCCAAGAAAGAGATGCTGCGGCGCAGCGGCATGCTCGAGTTCGTTGATGCCGAAGAAAATCTATCTTCGATTGGCGGGCTTGAGAACCTGAAGAAGTGGCTCGGCCGCCGCATGGGAACATGGGAAGATTGCGCCCGCGCCGCCGGACTGGAGCCTCCGCGAGGCGTCATTATTCTGGGCGTACAAGGCTGCGGCAAGAGCATGTGCGCGCGCGCCATTGCCGGCGAATGGAAGCTGCCGCTGGTGAAATTCGATACCTCGGCAATTTACGACAAGTTCGTGGGCGAAACCGAAAAGCATATCCGCAAGATGTTCAGCATCGCCGAGCAGTTGGCGCCTGCAGTGCTGTGGATTGACGAACTGGAAAAAGTTTTTGCCGGCAGCGGCCCCGATTCGGCTTCGGTGGATGCTGGCGTGAGTTCCCGGCTGCTGGGTTCTTTTCTCTCCTGGATGCAAGACCGCAAGGCTGCCGTCTTCGTGGCCGCTACCTGCAACAATGTCAATGTGCTGCCGCCGGAGCTGATTCGCAAAGGGCGCTTTGACGAGATCTTTTTTGTCGATCTGCCCAATGCCGCCGAGCGCAAAGCGATTTTCATCGTCCAACTGGCCAAGCACAACCTCAATGTCGTGGAGTTCAGCCTGCTCAAACTGGTCGCCGCATCACAGGGCTACTCGGGCGCGGAGATTGAGACTGCCATCAAGTCGGCCATGTACTCTGCTTACGCTGATAAGAAGTTTCTGACCACAGAAACCATTCTCGACGAGTTGGCGAACACCGTGCCGCTGTCGGCCACGCGCGCCGAAGATATTGACAAGCTGCGGAGCTGGGCGCGGGAGCGGGCCGTGCAGGCTTCCTCGCCGGAAACAGAAGCAGCATCCAGCGCTTAGCATTTGGTATTTAGCCATTAATCGCGGCGAAATAACCGCGAGAGGCGCGGAAGAATTGCGAGTGCGAGTTCTTCTGCAGAACTAACAGAACTGTAGTGAGAACACCTATTTCTAATGGCTAAATGCTAACGGCTAAGCGCCATTAGGAGTGCTCAACGCTGTTTACGGGCTTGAGTGCTGAATGAATGCTGCTTTCGCAGCAAAATTAATTTTTTGTGAAAACCGCAGCCTGCAAGTCGTGATCCTCATCTAATGACAGGTGAAGTACTTAGGGGTGAACCTGGCGTGAAAATTGCCCATCGAGGTGATTTCCGTTGTTGACTCCAACCCTGCTCCGGAGTACGCTTACCTCAATGAGTGCTTCCACATTGTGGCGAGCATTGCACCCGCAGCGGTCATTTCCCGACATACGCAATCTTTCGCAAAACTGGTGTGTATGCGCCTTTGGATCGGTGTTTGTGCAGGGGCGCAACTTTATGCAGTGGCGCAAGCTGGAGGTCCTCAGAACAAATTAGATGAAGAAGAATATTGCACTAAGTCCCCGGATCGAAACCCTTTTTGGCACGCGTGACGAAAATCTGCACTTGCTCGAAGACGGCCTGAATGTTTCCATTGATCTGAAATCCGATTCCATAGAAATCGAAGGCGCCGCGGCCGATGTGTCGCGGGCCGAGCAGGTGTTTGCAGACTACGCCCAGTTGCAGCGCAACGGCTTCACGTTTTACAACGGCGACCTCGGCTCCATGCTGCGCATTGTGATCTCAGATCCCAATGCCAGCCTGCGCTCTCTGGCCGAAGCCGGCAAGCAACGCGCCGTAGGCAAGCGCAGCGTGCAGCCCAAGAGCGTCAACCAGAAGCGCTACATCGAAGCTATCGAAGGCAATGACATGGTCTTCGGTATTGGCCCGGCAGGCACGGGAAAGACCTACCTTGCGGTGGCGATGGCGGTCTCTGCGCTCGTGGCCAAGCAGGTGAACCGCATCATTCTGGCGCGTCCGGCTGTGGAAGCCGGCGAGCGCCTCGGTTTTTTGCCGGGAACGCTGCAGGAGAAGGTTGATCCTTATCTGCGTCCGCTCTATGACGCGCTCTACGATCTGCTGGACGCGGAAAAAGTCGACCGCCACCTGGAAAAGAACGTCATTGAGATTGCTCCCATTGCCTTCATGCGCGGGCGCACGCTCAACGATTCGTTCATCATCCTCGATGAGGCCCAGAACACGACCTCCGAACAGATGAAGATGTTCGTTACCCGCATGGGGTTCAACTCCAAGTGCGTCATCACCGGCGATATCACGCAGATTGATCTGCCTAACGCCCGGCGCAGCGGCTTGCTGGAGGTGATGGATGTGCTCAAGAGCGTGAATGGCATCTCGTTTATTCACTTTGATGAAAGCGATGTTGTGCGCCACCATCTGGTGCAGCGCATTGTGCGTGCCTATGAGGACCACAAAGTCCGCAGCGCGCAAAACCAATTGTCGCTTTCGCTCGAGTCGCAGCCGGCTGAAGTTCCGCCCGCGGAGGAGCGCCGGCTGGAAAACTAATTTTCGTAAGGAATTGAGTGGGAGGGCATTCAGCCCTCCCACTTCCATTTAGAGCTTAGTCTGTTAGGAGCATGGATCTTGATCGTGCTTGACCCGAAGCTAAACCGAAATTTGAAAGGCGTGTCACCCAGGGCATTAGAGCGTTTTGCGGGGCGGGCCCGCCGCGCTGCCGGCCTGCGTGGCAAGGTAGAGATCCTGATTACCTCGAATCTGGCGCTGCGCGCTCTCAACCGGCAATTCCGAAAAAAGGACAAAGCCACTGATGTGTTATCGTTCGCGCCGGCCCCGGGCGTCGATCACTCCGGTGATATTGCCATCTCGGCAGAAATTGCCGCGCGACAAGCCCATTCGCTGGGGCATACTCTAACCCAGGAGCTGAAAGTCCTGATGCTGCATGGCATGTTGCATCTGGCTGGTTATGATCACGAGTCCGACAAGGGAGAGATGGCGCGCAAAGAAGAGCGCCTGAGACGGCAGTTGGGTCTCTCTGCGGGGTTGATTCAGCGGACGGGAAATAGCAAGAGGCCGGCGCGTCGCTCGCAAGCAGCGCGCGCCAAACGACGACAATGATTGAAATAGGAATTCCCATTACGATCGCCGTGCTGGTCGGAATTCTACTGTTGACCTCCTACGTAGAGCGCATGTATGCCGAAATGGGAAAATTTCTCTCCCGGGAATTTCAGGAGAACGTTGAAGTTTACGAGCAGCGGATTGAGCCGCGGCTTGGGCTGGGCCGGCAGAAGGTGTCAACTTCGGTTTCAATCCTGACGCAACTGACGACCGCTGCGATAGGGATTGTTTCCTCCTACGCCGTGCTGCACGATACCGACTCGCACCCTCGCGAAATGCTCACTGCGGGAGTCGGCCTGGTATTGATTATCGTGATCTTCAACCGCCTGCTGCCGTTCATTCTATTCACTCGCACCCGAGGTGAATGGCTGGTCCGGATGACCTGGCTCTTGCGCCTGCTTATCTATCTTGCGCTGGTCATCACTATTCCTCTGGGATTCGGAGAGTCGGTAGCGGCGCTCTCTCGCGAGCAACCGGCCGAAGAACCTGAGCATTCCTCCGAAGCCGTCGAAGCGCTCATCGAAGCTGGACAGGAAGAAGGCATTCTGGAAGAAACTGATCGCGCCCTCATCCAATCGGTGGTTGAGTTTGGCGACAAGACCGTACGGGAGGTCATGACCCCGCGCCCGGAGATTACCGCCGTTCCCGGCGATGCCACGGTGGAGCAGTTCACCGAACTCCTGCGGCTCAAGCCTTATTCACGCGTGCCCGTGTATGAAGGAACGATCGACAATATGAAGGGCATTGTCTTTGCGCATGACGTTCTGCAGGTGGCCGATACCGAAGCCCGCACCCGGCGCGTGGGTGAGCTGATGAAGCCGGCGCACTTTGTCCCCGAGTCGCAGCGGGTGACCACTTTACTGCGCGAGATGCAGAGCGGCAACATCCATATGGCCATTGTGGTTGACGAATATGGCGGCGTTGCCGGTGTAGTGACCACAGAAGATTTACTGGAGCAGATTGTCGGCGAAATCCGCGATGAGCACGAAGAAAAGAGCGAAGTCGTGCGCGAGAGCGAGACTTCTTATGTTGTGCCCGGCAACCTCGATGTTGACCGCCTGGAAGAGCTGTTCCACGTCCGTCCCGAGGGACACGAAGCCACAACCGTGGCCGGCCTGGTCAGCGAAGCCCTGGGACGCATTCCCAACCAGGGCGAGATTGTGGAGCAGGACGGCCTGCGCTTTGAAATTCTGCAATCCACCGACCGGCGCATCGAGCGGCTGCGCATCAGTTCGCATCCTACTCCCCAGCCAGAACAGTTGAGGGCCTGAGCCATGGGACTTCGCTCCGGTTTCGTGTGCATCCTCGGCCGTCCCAATGCCGGCAAGTCAACCCTGTTGAACGCGCTCGTCGGCGAGAAAGTGGCCATCGTTACCCACAAGCCGCAGACTACGCGCAACCGCATTCTGGGCATCGTGAATGAGCCCGCTAAAAAGGGACGGCCTGCCGGGCAAATCGTTTTTGTTGATACGCCCGGCATCCACAAGCCCGATACTTCGCTCAACCGCAAGATGATGCAAGAAGTTCGCGCCGCACTGGAGGGCTGCGACCTGCTGTTGCTGCTGGTGGACGCCACCGAAAAATTCGGTTCCGGAGACCAGTTCGCCCTTGAAATGGCCAGGCAGACCGGCATCAAGATATTTCTCCTGCTCAATAAAATTGACCAGATCGACAAGAGTAAACTGCTGCCCATCATTGCCCGTTACTCAGGCTTGCATGAATTCGGCGAGGTCATTCCCATATCGGCCCTTAAGAAAAGCGGGCTCGAAGTGCTGCTTGAGAAAGTGGTGCATGCATTGCCGGAAGGGCCGCACTATTTTCCCAAAGACCAGATCACCGACCAGCCCGAGCGCTTTCTGGTGGCAGAACTGGTGCGCGAAAAGATTCTGCAGCTTACCGGCGAAGAGGTGCCTTACGCCGCCACGGTGGTGATAGAACAGTTCGAAGAAAAACCCCGGCTTACCCGCATCGCTGCCACCATTTTTGTGGAGCGCGAGGGACAAAAGGGCATCATCATCGGCAAGGGCGGCCAGATGCTGAAAAAAATCGGCAGCGCCGCCCGCTATGAAATCGAAAAACGGCTGGGAACCAAGCTTTTCCTGGAGCTGTTTGTCAAAGTTCGCCCCGGCTGGCGTGACTCGCGCGAGTTTGTCGAAAGCCTGGATTGGCGCCGGCAACTGGAAGATTTAACGACAAAAGAACGGGATTCCTGAAGACATACAACCCTGGCCCGCCGCCACGCTTCGTGTATACTTGTCTGTCTTCAACTCTGGCCGAACACTAACCGGAGGTTTCAATGACGTCTTGCGCTTTGCGGCAATCTTCCCGAGTGTTGATAGCCGGTGTTTTGCTTGCAGTATTTGCTCTACCTTGCGGCCTTCTGGCCGATTCCCACGTAGTCAACCCATCCGATCTGCAGCAAGAGATGGTGGCGGCCAGCCAGGTGCGGCAGCATAACCTGGAGACGGTCAACCAGTTTCTCTCTACCCCCACGGCGGAAAAGGCCATGAAGTCTGCCAGCGTGGATCCACAACAGGTAAAGACCGCGGTTTCCACGTTAGATGATCGAGAGCTCGCGCAGATTGCCGCACGCGCCGGCAAGGCGCAGGCTGATTTTGCCGCCGGCAGCCTCAGCGACCGGGACCTGATCCTGATTATCCTGGCCATTGCCGCGCTGGTTCTTATCATTGTCGCCGTCCGTTAGATCCGGTTTCATGCTTCGCAGCACACCAAAGAGAATCATCGTATTGCTGTGTCTCTGCGGTGTGCTGTTTGCAGCCGAGCCCGCCGGTCTTTGGCTCGATGTCCCTTTCGTGCAACAGGAGAAAGACGCATGCGGCGCAGCCAGCATCGCCATGGTGATGCAGTACTGGCTCAAGCAGCAGGCCAAGCCGGCGGATGCGGAATCGGACCCCAGGGAGATCCAGCGCGCGCTGTATTCCCGCCCGGCGCACGGCATCTACGCTTCTGACCTGGAACGTTATTTTCAGCAGCATGGCTTTCAAACCTTCGTCCTCCACGGAACATGGGACGACCTGCAGCAGCACCTGGCGAAAGGCCGTCCGCTCATCGCCGCCCTGAAGCCGGAGAGCGGCCGAGTTCTTTTGCCAAACCAGCCGCTGCACTACGTCGTAGTCGTGGGCATCGAGCCGGGGCAAACTCAGGAGCAGGACATCGTGTTGCTGAACGATCCCGCGCAGCGCAAGCTGCTGAAGCAGGCGCGATCGACCTTCGAAAAGGAATGGAGCGCTACCGGCAACTGGCTTCTGCTCGCGCTTCCTCAACAGGAAACCCGCTGATTTTTATAAATGCTCGCTGATCTTTATGAATGCCCGCTGATCCTTATGAAATGTCATCCTGAGCAAAGTCCGAGCGACCCCGCAAAGCGGGAAGCGAGGGCGAAGTCGAAGGACCCCGAGAATATTTCGGTTGCCTATGCCGTTGCAAGGCATTCTCTGGAAAATCCTCAGCTACGACTGCACATTTCAAAAACATGGATGAAACCGGCTGTTCTTGCGCTGATCGCCTGTTGCTCACTCTCCGCGAACGCGCAAACCCCTAGGCCTCAGCCACGGCAGATCGCCACCGTAGCCAAAGAAATTGCCCCTGTAGATTCCACCCAACAGCTTTTTGCCGAGGAGCACTGGCAGGAAGTAGTGCAATCGGTTGAGTCCACCCCGCAACGTTCCGCTGAGCTCAATTATTATTACGGGGTCGCACTGGCCCATCTGGGCCGCTTCGATGATGCCCACGCGGCTCTGTTGCTGGGAGGCCGCTCGCAGCCCGGCGACAAGCGTTTTCCTCTGGAGCTGGCCGGTGTTGCCTTCCGGCAGAAGAACTATCCTCAGGCCACGGCCTACCTTCGGCGCGCATTGCGGCTCGATCCGCAGGATGCTTACGCCAATGATTTTCTGGCAACGGTTTATTTTCTTCAGGGCAACAACGAAGCCGCGCTGAAGTATTGGAACCGGGTCGAGAAACCGCAAATCGAAAATCTGCGCAGCGAACCCGCGCCGCGCACGAGTTCCGTATTGCTCGATCATGCCTTTGCCTTCTCGCCCGCGAGTACGCTGCGCCTGGATGACTGGGTCACCACGCAGCGCCGCCTCGATGGCCTGGAAGTTTTCCCCAGTTATCGTGTTGATCTCGAGGCCCATCCGGACGGGAGGTTCGACGCCGTATTCCACGCCGTCGAACGCAACGGCTTAGGGAATAGCAAACTCGAAGCCCTGCTGCGCTTTTTTCGCGGTGTGCCTTACCAGGAAGTCCACCCCGAGTATTTCAACATCGGTGGCCAAACCATCAACTTTGTCTCGCTGGTGCGCTGGGACGCACAGAAGCGCCGTGTGTGGTCAGAGCTCTCCGGTCCGCTCGGGGAAGATCCAAAATGGCGTTATCGCCTCGGTGCGGACTTACGCGATGAAAACTGGGCGCTGAGGAATTCTTTCACCGGACCGGCGCCGCTCATGGCTGCGCTGAACCTGCGCCGGGCGGAGCTGAGCGCCGGGATCACCCGCCTGGTGGGCCCGCGCCTGAGCTGGGCAGCCGGCGCGCAGCTTTCCCGCCGCGACTACCGCAACGTTTTTTCGGGAACGGCATTGACACCGCAACTGCTGGCCAAAGGCTATGAGCTGAAGCAGTCTTCACAATTGAACTATGAGCTTTTGCGAATTCCTGAGAACCGATTCACCGTAACCAGCGGCCTGGGTTTGCAGGCGGGCCGCATCTGGTCCAGGCCGGCCCAGTCCTTCGCCAAGCTGCAGGCATCGTTGCAGGCGCGCTGGTTCCCCGCCGCACGCGACGATGATTACGAAACGCAATGGCACATTCGCGCCGGCAAATCATTCGGCCAGCTTCCCTTCGACGAACTCTTCATACTGGGCCTGGAGCGCGACAACGACCTGCCGCTTCGCGCCCATATCGGCACGCGCGACGGCCGCAAAGGCAGCGCTCCCCTGGGCGGCAATTATTTCCTTTCCAATTTTGAAACCGATAAGAACGTCTACAGCAACGGCCTGTTCAGCTTCAGGCTGGGCCCGTTTCTAGATACCGGCAGGATCACCGGCGCCTCCGCCGGTCTCGGCTCGCAACGATGGCTGTGGGACGCCGGCCTGCAGGCCAAGGTCTCAGTCCTGGGAGTAGGCGTGGTTTTGTCGTATGGAAGAGACCTGCACTCCGGGCATGGCGCTTTTTACACGAGTGTTGCGCCGTGAAATAGAAATTCGCTCCAGATGGACGCGGATTAGCGCGGATTTTTTGAAGCCGGGTCCGCTTTCAGAGTTGGGGTTCAATCCACCACAGAGACACGGAGGCACCGAGAAAAGCAAGAACCTCGAAAGGGTGACCCCGCCGCAACCGGTGGCTGCTTGGAGTAGTTCCCCCCTCCCCCCTTACTAAGTAACCCTAAAAGTTGCCCATTTTGCCGTGATCGCCTCATATTGATTGGCGAAAATCGGCGTGGAGTGGGGGATTACTTGGAATGCTTTCAGGAACGCCAGATTCTCGGCCAGTGCGTCTGAGCCCGGAAACCGGGAACTTGTTTTCGAATTTGTCAAAGAGCCCAAGAGCAATGCCCGATCCAGAATGACCTACAATCGGCAAATTATCAACGATGTGATACCAAATGCTGTTTTCATGGTTCAAAAATCCCACTCGCGCTGCCGCTGCGATTGAGTAGAGCACTCAGCAATAGCAAATTTGAAATTAAACAAGTAGTCATCTCTCCTGGTATTTCCACGGCTTATGATCCGAATCGAATATTGCAGTTGCGACAAGGTTTGCAGGTTATAATCCTACTCCCCCAAAAATTAAGCCGGAGGCTGACGTCATGGGTCCTGGAAAACGAAGCACCGTAGTGTGTATGCTGGTTCTCTTATCTTCTTCGCTTTTAGTTGCGCAAGCTGCGCAACCTGTCACGGTCGCGGGATTGCATTCATCGAAAAATGTGGTGTGGCAGCGCACATCACCCAACGCGAAGCAACCGGATGGGCCGGTGCTTTATCAGATCATTTTTCGCTCCAGTGCTACGCCCACCCATGTGCCGGTCATCTCACCCACGTTTACCCTGATAGATTCACCCATCTCTGTGGTGGGTGGCAATGTTGTGATTGGTGGCATGTCTATCAACGGCAGTACGGGTGTTATCAGCTTTGCGGGTGCAGATAACGATCTGACCCTCCAAGCAGGTACTGCCAGTTCCGGAACAGATCAATTAGGCGGAGAGCTAGTCCTTAGCGCCGGGAATGGCACCGGACTGGGCGCCAGCGGCAACGTCCACTTTCAAACCGCTGGAGCCCAGGATCTCTCGGGTACGGCGACTGATCTCCTGGTAGACCGAGTCATCATCGTCAGCAAGGCCAAAGCGATGACCTTGGCATCTCCAGGCTTCACATCGCTCATGTCCATTCAACTCCTTGGGACCCACACTGCGGGCGGACGCATACATTATGTGATTCGGGCGACAGATGGAGGCAGTCAGATTGCTACAGAATCGGGAGTCATTCAGTATCTGGCAACCGCCAACTCGATCACCTGTACCGTGCAAACAACCGACAAACTCCACCTCGGAACTGTGAATTCCGGTTGCACGCCGGGCTTTTTCAACCCTGGCAGTCAGCCTGGGGTTTCGATTTTCGATAATGTCAGCTTCAGCAGTCCGGCACCGATCGTTGTGCACGAGGTCTACTTTACTATCGAGAACGAGTCGGGATCGCCAGTTAGATTGGAGCCTTAGTCGTTACGGGGAACATGGCTGTTTTAGATTTGGTTCGGCTTAGAAGCCGATGCTCCCACCATGCGCCGCTGGGCGCAACAAGAACAGTTTTGTAATCCTATTCTTTGACCGCAATCCCCAGGGCCTTCATCTTCCGATAAAGATGGCTGCGCTCCAAACCCAGGACCTCGGCGGTGCGGCTTATGTTGCCATGGTTTTCGTCGAGTTTTTTCAGGATGTAGTCGCGCTCGTAGGCGGCGCGGGCCTGGTGTAACGTGGAAAATTCGCGGGCGGCGGATTTGGGGCCGCCGTCGCGATAGACCAGCGGGGGCAGGTGCTTGCGGTCAATCTTGATGGCCGTGGGATTCATGATCACCATGCGCTCGATCACGTTGCGCAGCTCGCGCACGTTTCCCGGCCAGGAGTAGCGCATGAGGGTTTCAATGGCGTCGTCGGTAATATCCTTGGAGCGGCGGCTGTAGGTGGCGGAAATTTCTTTGAGGAAATGCCGCGCCAGCAGCGGGATATCTTCCTGGCGCTCGCGCAGCGGTGGAACGTAAAAGGGAATAACGTTCAGGCGATAGAAAAGATCTTCGCGAAAGTTGCCACGGGTGATTTCTTCTTCCAGATTTTTGTTGGTGGCGGCGATTACGCGGGTGTCTACCGTGATGGCCTCGTCTTCTCCCACGCGAATAAATTTTTGCTCTTCCAGGGTGCGCAGCACCTTGGCCTGGGTCTTCAGGCTCATGTCGCCTACTTCATCGAGAAACAAGGTGCCGCCGTCGGCCTTCTGGAATTTGCCTTGTTTGTCTTCCAGTGCGCCGGGAAACGATCCCTTGCGATGTCCAAAGAGCTCGCTTTCGATTAAATCCTCAGGAATGGCGGCGCAGTTCACCTCGACGAACATCGCGTCTTTACGCAGGCTCTGCGCATGGATGGCCAGAGCTACCAACTCTTTGCCCGTGCCCGATTCGCCGTAGATGAGCACGCGTCCGTTGGTGGGGGCCATCAGGGCAATCTGCTGGCGCAGGGCTTTGACGGGAATGCTTTTTCCAACGATTTCGCTCTTGGATTGCAACTGTTTTTTGAGGTCGCGATTTTCGCCGCGCAGGCGCTTGGAATCAATGGCATTCTTGATCAGGATCAGCGTTTTTTCCAGGGAGAGCGGTTTTTCCAGGAAGTCGTAAGCGCCCAATTTGGTGGCGCGCACGGCGGTCTCAATAGTGCCGTGGCCGGAGATCATGATCACCTCCGGCGGGTCGCTGGTTGTGCGCAGCTTTTGCAGGGTCTCCAGACCATCCATGTTGGGCAACCACACATCGAGCAGCACGACCTCGAAGTCGTGCTTTTCCAGCAGTTCCAGGCAGGCTTCGCCGCTGCCGGCGACCGCGGCCTTGTAGCCCTCGTCTTCAAGCGCCCCCTTCAGCGAATCGCGGATGTGCTTTTCGTCGTCAACGATCAGAATGTTATGCATGATCGGGCAACGCGATCCTCTCTGTTGGAGCATGCGCGCCCATGGCAACCGGCAGCTCCACGATGAAGCGGGCGCCCAGCGGCGAATTTTCTTCTACGCGCACTGAGCCTTGATGGTCTTCGATAATGCGGCCTACGATGGCCAGCCCCAGGCCGGTGCCGCGCTTCTTGGTGGAAAAATAGGGAAGGAACAATTTTTCTTTCAGCTCCTGGCTTACACCGTGGCCGGTATCGGCAATCACAATTTCCACCATGTCTCCGGTGGCGATGAGCGCGGTGGAGATGTGCACCTCGCGCACCAGGGAATCCTGCATGGCGTCGGCGGCATTATCTACGATATTGGCGATCACGCGCTTCATGGCGTTGGGGTCGGCCATTACCGGCGGCAGATCGGGCGCCAGATCGGTGCTGACATGGATGCCTTCCAGCCTGCCATTAAACATCGAGAGCGCACTTTGAATCACGCTATTGATGTCGGAAGCCTGCGGCTGCGACGTAGGAAAGCGCGCCATCACGGAAAATTCATCCACCAGGGTACGCACCGTTTCCACGGCCTCGGCGATGGTCTGCGAGCAGCTTTGGATGACCTGCAGCGAAGCTTCGTCGGGCGGATGCCCGCGCTCCAGGTGACGGCGGATGCGCTCGGCGGAAAGCGCAATCGGAGTCAAAGGATTTTTGATCTCGTGGGCCACGCGGCGCGCTACTTCGCGCCATGCCGCCTGCTTTTGCGCCTTCAGCAGGTCTGAGAGGTCTTCAAAGACAATTACATATCCTAACTTTTGCGCGCTGTGATGCAATGCCGCAACCGTGACGGCGACGTCAAACCTGGTGCGGGCCGCCGAAATTTCCAACTGGCTGGTGACCGATCCCATGCGATCGGCCTTGCGCATCATGGCTTCCAGGTCGGCAACCACATCTTCCTGGAAAAGGATTTTGAGCGGAGCGTTATCAGGAAAGCCGGGCGCGCCGCCGGCCGGGGTAAGCGGCGCCATCATGCGGGTAAAGGCATGGTTGGCGCGAGTAATGCAGCCGGAAGCATCGAGCGTCAGCACGCCGGTGGGGATGGTTTCCAGAATGGTCTCAATATCGCGGCGGCGCTGCTCCAGTTCAACGTTGGCGCCGGTGAGTTGGCTGCTGGAAGCTTCAATGGCGCGCCGCGAAGTCTCCAGTTCGGCGGCCATGCGGTTGAACGAGGCCACCAGCTCGCCCAGTTCATCCATGGCGGGAATTTCAACGCGGTAGTCGAGATGGCCGCGGGAAATCTCACGGGTAGCGGCAGCCAACGCCGCTACAGGACGCGTCACCAGCTTGGATAGAAAGAGCGCCAGCCAGATGGTGGCGAAGAGCACGATGATAGTGATCAGCAGCAGTAGCTCGAGGTAGGTGCGACGGAGTATCTTCCGCTGATTGCTCAGCTCGCGATAGGTATTATTGTTGTCTTCGATATGATTCATCGTCTGCCGAAATTCCGGCGGAAGAGGAATGGCAACCAGGACCACATTGTGCGGATCATTCGCCATTCGCGCGATGCCCACAACGTAATCGCGTCCATTCATGTTGAAAGGCGTGGCATTCTGCGGTCCGGTGGCGCTGGGGAGAGGAATCTTGTTACGCAAATCTCCCCAACCTTCGGGCAGATTGAAACCCGCCACCAGAGAATCGCTGGAAAGGGCGAGGGCAAAGCCACCTTGCAGAGTTCTTTGGCGCAGACGGAACTCGTTGACCAGGGTTGAAGAATTGAAGGCGCGCTGGGTCTCTGGCATCTCAGCAATGGCTTGCGCTTCGGCGTGGGCATTTTCCATGGCATAGTGCGAGAGCAGCCCTGTAACCTGGGTTGAGTCTTCCAGCAGCTCTTCCACGGGGCGCGAAAACCAGCGCTCGATCGAGCGGTTCATCAATCCATAGGCGCAAAGAAATAAAAGAAAGACAGGGATGACCGAAAGAATCAGCGCTCCCACGACCATGCGGCTGCGGAACTTCGATCCCAGCACGCCGATGCGACGTTCCGCATAAAGCTTCAGCAGGTGGCGCAGCAAGACAAATGTCAAAGCCACGAACAACAGGAAAATGAGTGCAGAAAGAGCGGCAAAAATCAGGGTCTGGTTCGTGGTGCGAGGATTAATGAAATCCACCTTGAACGACACCTGCCACAAAATCATGGTGAATAGCACAGCCACGCCGCTGATCAGGGCGATCAGCGCGCCAGGACTACGTTTCGTCTTGGGCTGGTTAACTTCCTGCATGGGGCACAAACCCCTTTATTATAGAAGACCTCAAAAGCCGCATTGCAGGATACAATTCTTCGCGGCAGAATTATTTTCAACCTGTACATTCATGAGGAATTATGGCTAATTTTGTCAAAATAGCTGGAAAAAATGATTTGCCCGCATCCGGGGAGGCCAAGGAGTTCACCTGCGGCGACAAGATGATTTGTATTGCCAATATCGAGGGCGTGCTCAGCGCCATGGATAACGTTTGCCTTCACCGCGGCGGCCCGTTAGGTCAGGGCATAGTGGATGGCGGAAAGGTGATTTGTCCGTGGCACGGCTGGGAATATGACCCCAAAACAGGCGAGGCATCGCACAATCCCACAGCCAAGGTTGCAGTGTATCCCGTTAAGGTAGAGGGCGACGACGTGATGGTGGAAATCTGAAGAGAAATTCACAACAATGTTCCAGCCGAAGGAACCCATGAGTCCGGTCACTCATTATCTGATCAGTTGGGTGGTGGCCAATTCGGCGAGGCTTGAGCGCAAGGAGCGCGCCATTGTCACCCTGGCGGGCGTGGCTCCTGACCTGGATGGGCTGGGAATCGTGCCGGAGTGGCTGACGCGTAACTCAGCGCATCCTCTGAATTGGTTCAGCGAATACCATCACACGCTGGGACACAACCTGGGTTTCGCAATCGCGGTAACAGGAGTTAGCTGTCTGATCGCGAATCGGGGATGGAAACTTAAAGCCGCTTTGTTTGCTTGCCTTAGCTTTCATCTGCACCTGCTCTGTGACCTGATCGGAGCGCGGGGCCCGGAAGGCGAGCAGTGGGCAATTCCATATCTGGCGCCTTTTTCCCAAGCCTGGCAATGGAGCTGGCATGGGCAATGGGCATTGAATGCCTGGCCTAATTTCGTGATTACCTTTGCTGCCCTGGCGGCAACGTTCTATCTGGCGTGGAAACGCGGTTTCTCGCCGCTGGAAACGTTTTCCCGTAAAGCCGACACTATGTTCGTGGCAGCTCTGCGGAACCGTTTTCCGGTGAAGGCGGCGGCATGAATTCTTTGCCTATTCGCCACGGAGGCAAGGAGAAAAATAAATCAAGTCAGGCACTCATGAACACGATTGTGGTGCGTTATTTACGAGGAGGCGTATGAGAAAAGGTTTTCAAGGACTGACGGCATGGGCGCTGACGATGTGCGCGGCTTTGCCGCTTTCTGCCGATATCAAAATCAAAACCAAGAACCAAACTATGGGATATGCCTCGGAAAATACCGTTTATATCAAGGGCGCACGCGAGCGCACGGAAATGGGCGAGATCATGGGCATGAAGGCGGGTCTCATTACCATTCTGCAATGCGATCAGGACCGTTCTATTCAGCTCAATCCTGCCAACAAGACCTACATGATTTTTCCATTAGAGGTGGAAGAAAAATCCAGCGCGACCGCTCCTGCAGGAAAGAAAAGTAAGAGCAAAGATGAAACCCAGGCGGTGCGCCACGGCGGGGTGGTGACCATGAATGTGTCATCCACCGATACCGGGGAGCGCCAGAAGATGTTCGGTTACAAGGCGCGCCACGTCAAGAGCAGCATGAGCATGGATGCCAGCCCAGATGCTTGCGCCAAAGCAGACCTTAAAGTCCAAGATGACGGATGGTATGCCGACATCTCTCCCAGCCTGGTGTGCCGCACGCGTATGCGGCCATTAGGCTCGATGGGGATGGGCGGAGAGCGCGGCGGATGCCAGGATACCTATCGCCTCCAAAGCAGCGGATTGGCCAATATCGGATATCCGCTCAAGCAAACCATGACCATCCAAAGCGGCAGCGGCAACTTCACCATGTCGATTGAGGTGACCGAGATTTCTACAGCGACTATTGATTCCAGTCTCTTCGAAATTCCCGCTGGTTATACCGAAGCCAAGAGCTATAGCGAACTCATCGGCAATATTTCGATGAGCTCAATTCTCGACGCCGCTGCCAAGGGGCAGGCGGCAGGAACGGGCACGCCCACTACCTTGTCTACAAGGCTTCCCCGCAAAGATCCCGATATTGACCGCATCGGCGTGCCACTCGTTAAGAAAGAGACCTCTGAGAAAATCGATCCAGAGCAGGCACGGCAATTTCTCATCCAGACGCTGAAAAATGCCGGTCTTGATCCGGTTCCGGTGGATGGCAAGACAGCGGCCGAGTTGGAAGCCGATGCCAGGTCGAAGGATTGCGATTACGTCCTGTATGCCGATATTACCAGCGTGAAAGGCAGATCTGCCGGGGCCAAGGTCGGCGGTTTCTTTGGCGTAGGTTCGGGAAAGCCGGCAACTTTTGACGTGTCGCTCGCTTATCAACTCAAAAAACCCGGCGAGAACAAAGCGCTTTTGGATTCCACGGAGGAGTCAAGCGAAGGAACTACTCCCGGGCAGAGCGTCGGCTGGGCGCTCGAAGGCGCGGTGCGGGCAACTTTGAATTACATCCGCCAGCAATAGCAAGAAAACAAGCGCGCTTGTCGCGAGAGGGTATAATTTCCCTATCGCCATGAAAGCCTATGTTTACGTCTCGCTGAAAAAGACCGTCCTCGATCCGCAGGGTAAAACCATTCACGGCGCCCTGAATAAGCTGGGATACCGTGGTGTTGCCGATCTGCGACAGGGCAAATATTTTGAAATTACCCTCAATGGCGGTCTCAACCGGCAGGAGGCGCAGGCTGAGGTGGAGCGCATGGCGCGCGAAGTGCTGACCAATCCCGTGATCGAAGAATACCGTTACTCCATCGAAGACTAGACCTGTTCAGTTTTCTGTACCTACAACAGTGTCGCCCAAGGTAAGAAAACGCAGGATCCTTCGCGCCAAAAAAAATAGCGCTCCGGATGACAAGATGCAGAGGGGCAGCATAGATACGGCCAAGAATCAGGGCCGGGGCGCAAAACGGCCCTTATTTCATGCATCCAATTTTTGACTGAGAGTTTCTCCCCGGCATTGGATAGGCTAAGGTGAGGGGCAGAAGGTACAACTTACAACATGTGCGGCATCGTCGGATACGTAGGTAACAAGCGGGTTGTTCCCGTCATCATTGACGGACTGAGGCGGCTGGAATACCGCGGCTACGACTCAGCCGGCATTGCCGTTGATGGCAATGGCGACGGGTTGCAGATACGCCGCGCCGAGGGCAAGCTGCGCAACCTGGAAGAGACTATCCGGCTGAAGCCGCTCGATGGGACATACGGCATCGGCCACACACGCTGGGCGACGCATGGCCGTCCGACGGAAGAAAACGCTCATCCGCATCGCGATTGCACCGGCAACGTTGTCGTGGTTCACAATGGCATCGTCGAAAACTATCTGACCCTTAAGAAAAAACTGATCGAAGAAGGACACAAGTTCACAACCGACACCGACACCGAAGTCATCGCTCATCTTGTGGAGAAATATATTTCCAACAAGAACAACGGCACACGCACTCCACTGGAAGAAGCGGTGCGCAAGACTGTCAACGAACTGCGCGGCGTCTTCGCGATCGCGGTGATTGCCCATGAAGAACCCAACAAGATTGTGGCCGCGCGCAATGGCCCTCCCGCAGTCATTGGGCTGGGCAAAAATGAGTACTTCGTCGCCTCCGACGTGCCGGCCATCCTCTATCACACCCGCGACCTGTTCTTTCTTGCCGACGGCGATCTTGCTGTCATTACCCCTTCCGGCGTGAAGCTGTGTGATTTCGATGGACGCCCAATCGAGCGCCAGGTGCAGCACATTACCTGGGACCCGATCATGGCTGAAAAGGGCGGCTTCCGCCATTTCATGCTCAAAGAAATTTACGAGCAGCCCCGGGCCGTGCGCGAAACCGCCCTGGGAAGAGTTTCGCTCGAAAGCGGGAAAATTTTTCTCGAAGAAATGGAAATCACCGAGGCCGAGCTGCGGGCCGCAGACAAAATCAATATTGCCGCCTGCGGCACCAGCCGCCATGCCGGGCTCATCGGCAAATACATGATTGAACGACTGGCGCGCATGCCGGTCGAGGTTGATTACGCCAGCGAATACCGTTATCGCGATCCCATCACCTCGCAGAGATCACTGACGCTGCTCATCACGCAGTCCGGTGAAACCGCGGATACGATCGCCGCGCAGCGCGAGGCCAAGGCCAAAGGCTCAAAGACAGTAGCTATCTGCAACGTGGTCGGCTCCATGATTGCCCGCGAGGCCTCGGGCACGATCTACACTCACGCCGGACCGGAGATTGGCGTGGCCTCAACCAAGGCCTTTACCGCGCAACTGACTGCGCTGTTGCTGTTTGCCATCTACCTGGCAGAGATACGCGGTGCGCTTTCCACCGCGGAGGCGAAAGAGTATATCGCCGAACTGACCCGCATTCCCGGCAAGCTGGAAGCGCTGCTGACCCACGACGAGCAATGCGAAGACCTGGCCAAGCAGTACTCACGGGCACAGGATTTCCTGTTCCTCGGCCGGGGAGTGCATTATCCGATTGCGCTCGAAGGCGCGCTCAAGCTCAAAGAGGTTTCCTACATTCACGCCGAGGGCTTTCCTGCCGGAGAGATGAAGCACGGCCCCAATGCATTGATCGATGAGAACCTTCCGGTGGTGATTATCGCCACCCGCGATGAGAAAGATGCAGGTTCGATGGTGCGCTACGAAAAGACACTTTCCAATATGAAAGAAGTCAAAGCGCGCTCGGGGCGGGTGATTGCCGTGGCTAACGAAGGCGATGAAGAGATTCGTGAGTCCGCCGATCAGGTAATCTATGTGCCCAATGCGCCGGAACTGCTTCTGCCGATCCTGGAAATCGTGCCCCTTCAACTTCTCGCCTACCACATCGCCGTGCGGCGTGGATGCGACGTAGATCAGCCCCGCAACCTGGCCAAGTCAGTGACCGTAGAGTAGTTCGCACGGGACTTTTTCATTTAAACCAGTTTTTATTGGGATAGCATTGTTATCAATGAACAAGAATATCCGGAAGACGAGCGCAGCAGATGGTTCCCCGATAAAGCTTTTCAAGTCCAAGAAAGACTGGGCTGCGTGGCTGGAGAAGAACCATGACAAGAGCGCAGGCCTATGGCTTCGGCTGGCGAAGAAAGACTCGGGGTTGCAATCGGTATCTTACAAGGAAGCTCTCGACGTCGCCCTGTGCTACGGATGGATTGATGGGCAGAAGCGGCCCGAGAACGACAAAACCTGGCTGCAGAGATTTTGTTTGCGTTCAGGCAAGAGCGTCTGGTCGAAGATCAACCGGGAGAAGGCGCAGGCGCTGATTGCCAGCGGCGAGATGAAAGAGGCGGGACTGGCCGCGATTGAGAATGCCAAAAAGAATGGACGATGGGATACAGCCTACGATTCGCCCAGCGGAGCGGACGTGCCGGGCGACTTTCAGGCTGCACTGGATGCGAATCCGCGGGCGACAGCATTTTTCAAAACTCTCGACCGGGCGAACCGGTATGCAATCCTTTGGCGGATCCAAACCGTGAAAAAAGCGGAGACTCGCGCTCGAAAGATTGAGCAGTTTATTGGAATGCTTAAGAGGAAAGAGAAGATTCATCCCACCTCTTGACGAGCATTCCCGATCTACTCACCACAACGCATGTGCTCGCCAAGTGTGCGGCGCTCACCAGCGCCAAACACATCGATTTCAAGCCGCAAACCCCACTTCAAGATTTGCAACCTGCCATTCCTCCGTATCATCTAAAGATTGACAGTAACTCACTCAAGGATTATTATGATAGTCGGCTAAATTGAGAGATGTTGCACAAATTACTAATAGGAAAGAATTTAGGAGTCTGCCATGGCCAAGATAATCGGTATAGATTTGGGAACCACCAACTCCGTAGTGGCGGTGATGGAGGGTGGAGAGCCTAAAGTTATTGCAAATGAAGAGGGAGGCCGCACCACGCCTTCGGTGGTGGCGTTCACCAAAACTGGCGAGCGGCTGGTGGGACAGGTAGCCAAGCGCCAAGCAATTACCAATCCGGAAAACACAATTTATTCCATCAAGCGCTTCATGGGACGCCGTTACGACGAAGTGACGGAAGAGATGAAGATGGTGCCCTACAAGGTCGTCAAAGCAGGCGATCACGTAGCGGTATTAGCGCAGGGTAAGCAATACACGCCGCCGGAGGTTTCCGGAATGATCCTGCAGAAATTGAAGAAGGCGGCTGAAGACTATTTGGGCGGTACTGTGACGGAGGCCGTCATCACTGTGCCTGCATATTTCAATGACGCTCAGCGCCAGGCCACCAAAGATGCCGGCAAGATTGCCGGACTCGATGTGAAGCGCATCGTCAACGAACCCACGGCAGCGGCATTGGCCTACGGTCTCGATAAGAAAAAAGACGAGACCATTGCGGTCTACGACTTCGGCGGCGGCACGTTTGATATTTCCATCCTCGAGGTCGGTGAAGGCGTGATCGAGGTGAAATCCACCAACGGCGACACCCATCTTGGTGGTGACAACATTGATAACCGCATTGTGGAGTGGCTGGCCGATCAATTCAAAAAAGATGAAGGGCTCGACCTGCGTTCCAAGGGCAACGAGATGGCACTGCAGCGCCTGCGCGACGCGGCGGAAAAAGCCAAGATCGAGCTTTCCACAACGCAGCAGACCGAGATCAACCTGCCGTTTATCACGGCCGATGCCTCCGGCCCCAAGCATCTGGTAAAGACGCTCACGCGTCCGCAGCTGGAGCAGATGGTGGAAGACATCATCCAGAAATCTGTCGGCCCGTGCAAGCAGGCGATGAAAGATGCCCAGGTCGAAGCCAAAGACATCGACGAGGTTGTGCTTGTCGGCGGACAGACGCGCATGCCCCGTATCCAGCAAGTGGTGAAAGACCTCTTTGGCAAGGAGCCTCACAAAGGCGTCAATCCTGATGAAGTGGTCGCAGTAGGCGCAGCGGTGCAAGCCGGCGTGTTGGCGGGCGATGTGAAAGACCTGCTTCTGCTCGACGTGACTCCGCTGACGCTGGCGATCGAGACGCTGGGCGGGGTGGCAACCCAGATGATCCCGCGCAACACCACCATTCCGACCAAGAAGACGGAGACCTTCTCCACCGCGGCCGACAATCAGCCGTCGGTCGAGGTGCACGTGCTGCAAGGCGAGCGCCCCCTGGCGCGGGACAACCGCACGCTGGGTAAGTTCCACCTGACCGGCATTCCACCGGCTCCGCGTGGCATGCCGCAGATCGAGGTGACGTTTGATATTGACGCGAACGGCATCCTTAACGTGACGGCCAAGGACCTGGGCACGGGCAAGGACCAGAAGATCACGATTACATCTTCTTCCGGCCTGAGTAAAGACGAAATTGACCGCATGGCCAAGGAAGCCGACGCGCATGCAGCGGAAGACAAGACCAAGCGCGAAGAGATCGAAGCGCGCAACCAGCTCGACAGTATGGTGTACCAGATTGAAAAGATGCTGCGCGAGCAGGGCGAGAAGATCTCGGGAAGCGAGCGCTCCAACGTGGAGTCGGCGCTGGCTGACGCCAAGAAAGCCCTGGAGGGCGGCGACCCCACAGCCATGAACGAGGCCCGCGAGAAACTTACGCAGGCATCGCACAAACTGGCGGAGCAGATGTACAAATCTGCCCAGCCATCGGGTGCGCCCGCCGGCGGAGCCCAGGCCGGTGGACCAGCACCGGGCGGCGATGGCGCAGCCCAGGCAGAAGGCCAGAAGAAAGAAGGCGAAGTCATTGATGCCGAGTATGTGGACGTGGATGAGAAGAAATAAGCTACCAGCTACTAGCTGAGAGCTGTTTCAATGAGCTTTTAGCTATTAGCTTTTAGTTTTCAGAGTAAGGGGCGCAGTGGTGCGCCCCTTACTTCATTTGAGATTATCTTTATAAACTGTCATCCTGAGCGAGGGCGAACGCCCGAGTCGAAGGACCCCGAAGATGTATAAGTATAAAATGCTGCAACAAGGCATTCTCACACATGGGCTATGAATTTTGGGTCTACATCATGGCGAGCGCATCTGGAGCTCTTTACATTGGCATGACGAACAATTTGATAGTGCGCGTTGGGCAACACAAATCAGGCGAACTTGAAGGTTTCGCCAAGAAATATAGTGCACACGGTTGGTTTATTACGAAAAATTTGACAATATTTTCAAAACGATTGCGCGCGCGAGAAACAACTGAAAGGTTGGAGAAGATCGAAGAAAATTGCGTTGATCGAGAAAAATGAATCCAAGATGGGAAGATTTGGCAGAGAAGTGGGGAACAAGAATGTTATCTCCGCACGAAGAGATAAAAGAGCAGAGCTAATCGAGAGAATTCTCTGAAGCAGTATGGGAACGATACAAATTTTCGGGGTCCTTCGACTCGGGCATTCGCCCTCGCTCAGGATGGCAAATTAGAATTATTTTGTTAAGCACACATGGCCACTCAAACCAAAGATTATTACGGCACGCTGGGGATCAAGAAGAACGCCTCGGCGGAGGAGATCCGCAAGGCGTTTCGCAAGCTGGCGCGCAAATATCATCCCGATGTCAATCCTGGCGACAAGAAGTCCGAGGAAAAGTTCAAGGAAATTTCCGAAGCCAATGACGTTCTGAGCGATCCTAAGAAGCGCAAAATCTACGACCAGGTTGGCTTTTACTCCGACAACATCGATCCTGCCACGGCCGAGGCCTATGCCCGAGGCGGTTACAGCTCTGGAGCGGGAAGGGCCTCCACGGGCACGCGGGGCGGCGGCGCGCAAGAGGTCCCCTTTGATTTTAGCGGCTTCGATTTCTCTGATTTCAACAGCGGCGCCGGAGCGGGCAGCGCCGGCGGCCGCACCAGCAGCGGCGGCTTTCGCGACATTTTCAGCAGCATCTTTGGAGGAGGCCGCGGCGCGAGCGAAGAAGATCTTAATGCCGGTCCGCAGCCGGGAACTGATCTGGAATACCAGGTCAATGTGGGTTTTTGGCAGGCGATACGCGGGGCGGAGATGCGGGTCACCATCAGCCGCCAGGATGTTTGCGCTCACTGCGCCGGACGAGGATACCTGGAAAGTCCGGGTCCCTGCCCGGAATGCGGTGGCAAGGGACAGGTCACCCAAACCAGCGGGCGCATGAAGTTCAACGTAACCTGCCCGCGCTGCGGCGGTTCGGGACATGCGCGCACGGTGTGCAACGTCTGCAAGGGAGACGGCGTGGTGACCCGCAATGAGCCATTGACCATCCGCATCAAGCCGGGCACGCGCGATGGTCAGCGCATTCGCCTTGCCGGCAAAGGCAACGCTGGATTTCATGGCGGGGCGCCGGGAGATCTTTACATCATTATCCGCACCGGCGAGCACCCTCTTTTTCACCGTGACGGCGACGACATCCATATCACGGTGCCCGTCACCGCGCCTGAGGCGGCGCTGGGCGCCAAAATCGAAGTTCCGACCATCGATGGCCGTGCGCAACTCAAAGTCCCGCCCGGGACGCAGAGCGGCCAGAAGCTGCGCCTGCGCGAGAAAGGCGTGCCCTCGGCCACCAAAGAGGGCATACGCGGCGATCAGATCGTAGAAATCAAAATTGTTGTTCCCGAGGCCCGCGACCTGAAAGCGCGCGAGCTTTGGCAGCAGTTACAGAAGATCAATCCTGAAGATCCCCGGGCGGAGATGTGGAAGGTAGTTTAGTACTCAGTAGTCTCTGTTCTCTGTTCAGCAAAGGCTTGAGTTCCTTTGGTTGCCACGCCGAATTGCGCCAGAGTGACAGGCAGCTACTCTAAGGATTAACACTCCCTTAATCTCAATTTGTGATGATGGCGTAGAACGGAGGCGCTATTTTTATGATTACCATACTGCGCAAGTTGCTGTTGACTGGCTTGATTTCCGGTCTGGTTCTTTTCACCAGTTGCAATTCCGGCCCATCGTCTTCGGCCAACGAAAGTGTAAACCTCACCGGAGCAGGCAGTTCATTTGTGAATCCGATCATGAGCAAGTGGATCGCCAACTTCCAACAGACGAACCAAAACGTTCGTATCAACTATCAATCCGTGGGAAGCGGCGCCGGTATTGAGCAACTTAAGAAAGGGCTGGTGGATTTCGGAGCCAGCGACGCCGCACTTTCCGACGACAAGATTAAGGAAATGCCGCCGATCGTACAACTGCCGGAGAGCGCCGGCCCGGTGTGCATTACTTACAATCTGCCTTCATTGAAAGATCCCCTCAAGCTTAGCGGATCAACCCTGGCCGGAATTTATCTAGGCACTATCAAGAACTGGAATGACGCCGCAATTGCCAAAGACAATGCCGGTATCGCGCTGCCGAATACGGCCATCGCGGTTGCGCATCGTTCCGATGGCAGCGGCACAAGCAACATTTTCACCACCTACCTTGACGCCATCAGCCCGCAATGGCATTCCAAGGTTGGCAAGGGCTTATCCATAAGCTGGCCCACAGGAATCGGCGGAAAGGGAAGCGAAGGCGTTACCGGGGTGGTGAAACAAACCGAGGGTGGCATTGGCTATGTAGAGCTGACCTACGCCATCGAGAACAAGCTTCCTGTCGCCCAAATTAAAAATAAAGCAGGGAAGTGGATCGCTCCCAGCCCAGAGTCCAGTTCCGCGGCCATCGCTGCATTCAGCAAAGAGTTGGCGCAGGATGTGCGCATCCCGATTGTGGATCCACCGGAAACCGCTCCAGATGCCTACCCGATCTGTGGTCTGACGTTCCTTATGATACCCAAACAGCCGAAAGACCAGGCGGAGGGACAGGCATTGCAGAAATTTGTGCAATACGTCATTACTTCAGGGCAGGATCTGGGCCCTGACTTGCACTACGCCAAACTGACGCCGGACTTGCAGCAACTGGATCAGCAGTTGCTGGCCCAGATTACCGTATCCGGCAATGCCGGCAGTAGTGGGCAGTAATCTGATTGCTCACACGCGTAGGCGGCTGAACCTGATGCAAGTGTCGATCCAGGAAAGTCTTTAGCAAGATTGACAGTGCGGTAGATAAAAAACCGCGGATGACGAAGCATCCGCGGTTTGCCGTGCCGGCGAGGGAGAGAACCCCTACAACGAGCGCAGGAAGTTCAGCAAATCCTGCTTTTGCGATGGGCTGAGCGAATTGAAGTTCCTGATGACTCCATTGGCCTCGGAACCGCACACCTGACTTACTGAGAATGGCTGGAAGGTTTTGCCATTGGCGGTGAATTGCTGGAAGTCCGCTGCAGTCACGCAAACGTTGCCGGGACTGAAGTGGGCCTGAATGGCTTGCAGCAGGTCATTGGTTCGGCCATCATGCAGGAAGAACAGGCGCTGACCAAGACCCCACAGCGGAGCCGTACGAAATTCATCAGGACCGGCCGCTCCCTGGTTTATTCCATCCGCCAGGTTCGACCCCATATGATGCACTGCGATATCCGAGTACGGTTGATAAGTAACACCGGATAAGCCCGGGATCGACGACTTTGCCGTGGTCAGAGACTGGGTGTGACACAGCGCGCAGCCAATTCTGCTGAACAAGCTCTGGCCGTTAAGTTCCGAGGCCGTATGTGTGGCCGGCGTGGGCGCAGCGGTCAGCCGTAAGAACCCGGCAAAGTTCACCGTGTCTGACGACATATCGGAAGCGGTGCCTACGTTGTTGCCGGTATCATGATTGACGATGTTGGTCCCATCCTCCGGAGTATCGTTGTACACGCAGCCGGCAACGGCAGCGCGCTCGTTGGGAAATTCCTCGTTAGAGACCCCTTGTTCCACGTTGTAGGCTTCTCCGGCGAAGATGAGGAGCGACTTGTTCTGGGCCTTCCACCCAAAGCGGGTCACCGTTCCATCGTTGCCGCTATGGTTCAGCTTCCCATGTATTCCTAATGCGGCCTTGGCAGCGGCGTTCGAAGCCAGGTTCGCGTTTAAGGTAGCGTCGGACGTGTTCTCAATCAATCCCGTTCCAAAGGCTGGGGTGGGAATGCGGAAGATCACGTTGTGGCTGGCAAGCTGCGCGGCGAAGTCCGGCTGTGCGAGAGTGCAACCTGGAGCGTCGCTGCGGCCTGCGATCGTATACAACCCATGCACGCCGCCATCCAGCGCTGCATTGGGATCAGCAGGGTTGGTGGAGATGAATCGCGCCTCGCGCACCGGACCGTTGATGCTAATGAACGGGGGGACGCTGTTATTGGCGCCATCAAGCGTAGCCAACGCCACTTGCGGATTTACCGCTGGACTGCTGCCGCCCAAAGCTGGATGTGCATGACAACTTGCGCAGCTATTAGCGTTATAGGTCGGGCCCAGGCCGATGCCGACCTCGCCGGGGGCGGTTCCAGAGACGGAATCAATTTCCTGGAAGTGCTCCAGTGCCTGCTTGAAGAACGTCGCCTCATCGGAATTGAGTCCCGATACTGGTCCACCGGCTGCCGCTGGACCACCGCGCGGCCCGGGGTCACGTTGGGCCTGGAGGGTTCCAACCCCAAGCGCAACCGTCAGACATAGGGCTAACAGGTATGGCTGTTTCAGCATTTCGATTTTTTTGACTTTTTGATTCGACATTTTTACTCTCCTAATTCTCCTCGGGGTGATTGTGTGTTGTGAGGAAGAACACACAGAGAGAGGTCACCCGCATGCGGCCTTTCATTCAACAGGAATGGCCCGTGCGGAAAAGATAAGAGTTCTGCTTTGAAATTTCTCCTTTCGATAAGATTTAAAAAGGTCCCGGCAATTCGGAAGTGTTTCCGCGCTGGTTGCCCGCGGGCACACCCTGCACTTGCTTACGGTTGACCATAAGCCCTGGCGCTTTTCAGCGCCGGCACGCACTCGCCGAAAGCATGGCGATCCCTAATGCTCTAAACGCCCGCTGCGGAGAGACAACTTTCTCGTGCGGAACCAATTTTGGCCGAAGTAATTTTGCAAGTCCCGCCACTACCACATGACTTGAGAGGGTTGTGAATATCTACAGGCCAACTGTGAATGTGTAGGTGATGGCCTGCCCGGACTTGTTACGCTGGCCCCTGAATGGTTTATGATTTTCCGACCGACGCCCCACAAGTTTGTCTTGCAAAGGCTTACAAGACTTGCTTGCTACTGCCGGGAAAAACCAGTACTAAAACCGTTTAATCCAGCGCTCGACTAGGAGGGCCAATGTACGCTATTGGTCAAATCCAAGTCAATACATTTCTTGCATTTCAGATCATTCTTTACATTGTGAGGCCGTCCCCCGCAGTCGTCCGTCCATAGCAACATCAGTGATTGTCCCTATCCGGAGACCGCTTGTGACTCGAATCCCTTACTCAGACGTTTGACTTAGGAAGGCTAATCTAAAGTATCCGCGAAACTTGCGTCAATCGGTCTTTGGGAGTGGGGGAGAGGTTGAATCTTAGGACATAGGATCTGAATTTTAGGACGAGACTTTCGTAACGAAGATGGGTGTTCACGAGTGTAGTAGCGCCAGCGCCTCGCCGGCTGTCGTGCAGAGCAAAAAAACCGCGGATGACGAAGCATCCGCGGTTGTCGTGCCAGCGAGGGAGGAAAAGTTTACCAATCATCCATCTTCATTCTTAGTTGGCGGCTGCGAAAGCTCGCTTGGTCTGAATGCGCCAAACTGTCAATTACAGATTCACATCGGAATGTCCTGGATATTCCATTCATCATTCGGTCGCCTGTTCCCCTGCTTGCGATATGGCAGGCTGCGGCGCCCGCCCAAACATGATGCCGGTTTCCACCTCCACCGGTTGTCCACCTCGCAGGTACGGTCTGAACTTCCATTGCGCCAGGGCATCGCTGATGGCTTTTGCCTGGTCGGGAAAGGCGCTGAGGAAGTGAATGTGTTTTACCTTGCCTTTTTTATCGACAATAATTCGGACGGGAACAGGGTTAAACTTGTGTTCGGTAAAGACCGGGTCAACACGTTCGATCACGTTTTGTTCCCGAGCATAATCTTTGATGCACACAGGCGCAGCGCCCCCGCCCGTCCCGGCGGTGGGGCCGGCCTCTTCGGGCAACTTCATCTTCTCCATGTCCAGGATCAGGCTCTGCAGTAGTTTCGTATCCTGGCTGGTTAGCATAATTTCCACGGTGTGGCAGCGGATTTGGGTGGCCACCACATACCAATGCAACTCGGCCACGGGAGACCAATAGGCAAAGAAAGTAAAGGAGTGGCCGGCAATCCTGGTCTCGGTGGGTTTCAGTTCCACTCTGTAGTCTGCCTGCAAATTATTCCTGGTGTAGTTGATGAGTTCCAGGGCATTGGCCGCAGGCAACGGCGTGAAGAACATGTCCTGGGCGGTGATCAAGATACTTCCTCGAGCTGACCCTTTGTAGGCGGCCGCAGGCGTAATTTGCGCGAGAACATAGCGGCCGGTGTCTGATGGAGGCGGCCCTTTATATTTTTCGGTCCAACCCGGAGGCAGCGCGTAGCTCATTCCAAAATACTGGTCGCTAAAGACGTTGTTCACCACGTCGCCGCCTTCCGGCAGAGGGGTCACAGAATCGCTGGCACTCGCCCATGCGCCTTTTACCAGGATGACTCCCGCCGGCACCTTTTGTTTTTCCGTGGGATGGGTATTGGTGGAAAAATCACCGCCGCTCTGTGGGACGTTTTGCGGTTCGGCGCTTTGGCCCCAGGCGGGCAGCGATACGCAAAAGGCGAACACGAGCAGGAAACGTAAAAACCCAGAATGCATATTTCTCCTTCGCATTCAAGCAATTTCAGGCCGGTCGGCCCGATGGAAAGCTGGCGAGACACTTTCGTGTCTCGCCAGGAAGGGTAAAACGATTACAGCGAGCGCAGGAAGTTGAGCAAGTCCTGCTTTTGCTGGGATGAAAGTGAATCGAAGTTATCTTCCACCTGGTTGGCCTCAGAGCCGTTGCTCTCGTGGGCCTGGATGGCTTGCAACAGGTCCGAGGTGCGGCCATCGTGCAGGAAGAAGATCCGCTGTCCCAGTCCCCACAACGGTGCGCTGCGGAACTGATCTCCACCGGCGCCACCTTGCCCCACGTTATCCGCCAGGCCGGTGCCCATGTGATGGATTTCAAGATCACTGAACAGATTGGCAGTAACGCTGCCCAACCCGGCCGTCAAGTGAGAGGGCTGGGTCTTGAGCGACGGCGTGTGGCAAACCGCGCAGCCAATGGAGCTAAACAGTGCGCGCCCATTGGCGATCGAGGTTGCTCCGCCTGGGCTGGTCGTGGACGCAGTGGGTTGATCCAGGAATTGCATGAAGGCATTAAACAGCCCGACGTCACTGGCGACGGTGGAGGCGGTGGTGCCATCGGAGTGGGTAATATCCTCAGGGTAGCCGACCCCAGCCAGGTTCAGGCAGTTGGCGGGAAGCCCTCTTCCGTGCTGGTCCTCACCCGGCAGCGGCCGGTCTTGCGTAAACAGCTCGTTGCTGATGCCCATTTCCACGTTGTAGGCCTCACCGGCGAAGATCATCAGCGACTTGTTCTGTGCCTTCCAGCCGAAGCGGCTGATGGTGCCGTCGTTGCCGTTGTGGTTGAAGGTGCCGCTCACACCGATGTTGTTATTGGCATTGGCTGCCTGATTGTTGAGCAGGGTTGAATCGTCAATGTTGGCCATCAGGCCCGTGCCAAAGACTGGTGTGGGGATGCGGAAGATAATGTTGTTAGCCGCCACAGCAGCATTAAAGCTCGGCTGCGCCAGATTGCAACTACCGGCATCAGAGCGGCCGCTGACGGTGAACAGGTCTTCCACTCCGCCATTGGGCGCATTGGTATTGGCTGTTCCGTCAGAGTTAAAGAAGAATGGGAATCGGACCTCACGCACCGGACCATTGGCCGTGATGAAAGACGGAATGGTATTGGTGCTGCCGCTCACGACTCCATTGGCAATCACCTGGCTTTCCGGATTAGGCCCGACCTTCGGGAATATGTTGGCGCTCGGGCTGCTTCCGCCGGGGGCCGGTTGTGAATGACATGTGCCGCACCCATCCGTGTTGAACCGCGGCCCAAGGCCGGGGTTGTCACCAGTCACGGTTTGGTGCTCGTTGAATTGCGCGAGTCCGGATTGGAAGAAAGCCAGATCGTTGGGATTGGCGGTTACCGAAGCAAAGGGCTGGCCGGCATTCACTCCTGTGTTGCTGCGCACTCCCGGATCTGTCTGGGCCAGCGCGATTCCAGTGAACAGAAGAGCCATGCATATCAGCATTACAACCGTCTTCGCAAAAAGCAGGGGGATTTTTTGGGACATAGTTGGAGTTCCTCTTCTAAGCTCGCTTGTTGGCGAACTTGGGTGATTGTGTGCCACGAGGGAAGGACACACTAGAGAGAGTTCACCCGCACGGTGTCTGTCCTTGCGGAATAGGACCAGCTGCCTGCGGAAATATTTTCAGTGGCGCAGAAGACAAAGTTTTCGCGCGGAACCCAATTTGGCCGAAGAGAATTGTGAAAGTCCCGCCATTACCACATGGACTCGGGATCGTTGTAGAAGGATGTTGTGCAGGTCAAAATGACGAATTTTGACCCACCGGATTGCCGCGCCGGCCCCTAGAAGCGGTTGAATGGTTTCGCGAAGACCGCTATTCCGGCGTCAAACTGTTGCCGCGCACTTTACGTTATCGGCAAGCCCCATGTCAAATGGATTTTTTACTTAGAGTATTAAATTCCTGTGAACCCAGGCCAGCAAAGAACAGGCCGTTAGAGAGTGGGCGGTTTGAGCTTTAGGACCGTGCCGGTGAATTTTAGAACGATACCTTCGTAATGACGCCAGATGTGAGCTGGGAAATGCAGGCGGTCATTGACGAGCATGAATTGTAGCTTTGGGACCAGAAAATTTTTCTTGCGCTGCCGACGATTGCCTGTATATTGCAATTGCGGGCTTGTTCCGAAGGACATTCATGCAGAGAACGAGGGCCGCCCGAGGAGGTAGCCATAGAAATTGAAAACAGCCGTACAGCAGCAACCCACCCTCACCTCACAGTCTCCCAAAACTTCCAAAAATAAAAATCTGACCTTGTGGCCCCTGGTGGCCGCGACCTTCTTCATGGTTTCCGGTGGAACCTACGGAACGGAAGATACCGTGCATGGCGCAGGATACGCGGGCGCCATTCTGATCCTGTTGATTACTCCGGTGCTCTGGAGCCTGCCTACCGCCTACATGATTGGCGAGCTGGCCAGCGCGCTGCCGGAAGAGGGAGGATTTTACGTCTGGGTGCGCCGTGCGCTGGGGCCCTGCTGGGGGTTCCAGGAGGCATGGCTCTCACTGGTGGCCAGCATCTTCGATATGGCGATTTATCCCGCGCTCTTTATCGCATACCTCGCGCGCCTGTTTCCCTATTTCGGAATCGGACACCGCGGAGTGCTGGTAGGGTTGGCCATTGTAACCGTTTGCGCGTTGCTGAACATCGCCGGAGTCCGCCTGGTGGCGCTGACTTCACTATGGCTGTTCGTGTTGCTCACTTTGCCGTTTGTAGTGCTGATAGTTTTTGCGCTCTGGAAGCATGGCATGTTTGCCGGACAAGCCGTGCAGAGCACCACGCATGTGGATTTGATTGCGGGCATTCTTGTGGCCATGTGGAACTACATGGGATGGGACAACGCTTCGACCATTGCGGCCGAGGTCGAAAATCCGCAGAGGACCTATTCGCGGGCCATGCTGATCACCGTGTCTATTGTGGCCCTCAGCTACATTCTGCCGGTAGCTGCCATGGCAGTGACTGGAATACAGCCCAGCGCGTTCGTGACCGGATCATGGGCCGACCTGGCGGCATTGATAGTAGGGCCGTGGCTGCGCGTGGCGCTGGTGGTGGGCGGCATGCTCAGCGCCTTTGGCATGTTCAATTCGCTGGTGATGAGCTACTCGCGGCTGCCGCTGGCCATGGCGCAAGATGGCCTGCTGCCCGCGATGTTTGCCAAAGTGCATCCCAAGAGCAAAGCTCCGTGGGTGGCAATTGTCACGCTGGCCGTTGCCTGGTCTCTCTGCCTGGGCCTTAACTTCGAGCGCCTGGTGACGATTGATATTTTGATCTATGGCTTGAGCCTGCTGCTGGAGTTCGCCGCGCTGGCGGCGTTGCGGTTGCGTGAGCCTGATCTGCCGCGTCCATTCCGTGTGCCCGGTGGGACCTTTGGAGCGTTCGCCGTTGGCGTGTTTCCCATGCTGCTGCTGGGTTTCTCGGTGGTGAAGAGCCAAAGCGAGCGGATTGCCGGCATGAATGCGCTAAGCTTTGGGTGTGTGCTGATCGCAGCGGGATTTGTGATTTATTTCTTGCGCGTATCAGGACGCAGCGCTCAGCAGTCAGCCAGGAGCGGCATTTAGCACTTGGCATTTGGCATTCAGCCCCGAGAGCACATCGTAGCAACGAAATGGCTGAAGTCTTGATTCGTCTTCAACCCAAAATGTTCAGGGGCCAAATGCTAATTGCTAACTGCTGATTCTAAATGCCACATGCTGCTTCACTGTTTCGACCTCTCCAGCAGGTCACCTAAATAATTTCCCCAGATTGCCGGCCAGGTGTGCGTGCCGTGTCCGCGGGTTTGGTCGGTGATGGGCAGCAGTACGAATTTGCCGTTCTTGACCCGCAGGATGTCGCGATCAATGATCTTCAGCTCCGGCGGATTGATCTGGTCATCGGCGGAATTGATGGCGGTAAGTGGAGCGGTAATCTTTTCCAACTGGGATTCTGGGTTGTAGTTGCGCGAGGCGTCAACGTAGTAGAGCATGTCGTTGGCGTCAGTAGTCTTCATTCGCGTGGAGACTTGGTCTTCCAGATACGCGTCCGCCTGTTCTCGCGTGGGCTCTTCCTTTTGCATCCGTAGGGGAGCGCTGCCCATGATGAGCAGAATTTGGATTGCGGCGGCCAGTCCGTGGGGCTGCTGCTTGTACTCGCCGTTGTTCCACTCCGGGTCGGTGCGAATGTCGTCTATGATCATGCGCCGCATCATGCGGTTGCGTCCGGCAATTTCGATGGGTTGGCTGGCCAGCGGCATGAGGGCATCCATAAAGTCAGGATGCTGCTCGCCCCACAACCAGGTGTGCATGCCGCCCATGGAGGTCCCCAACACCAGCCGCAGATGGTCCACGCCGAGTCCCTGCGTCAGCAGCCTGTATTGCAACTCGATCATGTCCTCATACTCATAATGCGGGAAGCGCATGTGCAGGCCGTCGCTGGGCTTGCTGGATCCGCCGTGGCCTATGTTGTCGGGAAGGATGATGAAATATTTTGTGGCATCCAGCAATCCGCCGGGAACAAAAAGCACGCCGGCAAAGTTGGGCGTCAGGAACTGGCGGCCTGAGCCACCGGTGCCGTGCAAAATGAGCACCGCGTTGCGCACTTTGCCGCCGGCATCTTTCTGCGGCGCGCCCAGGGTGTAGTAGTGCAGTTTGACCTCAGGCAGGCGCTCGCCTGACTTAAACTGAAAATCTTTGACGATAAAAGTTCCCTCCTGCGGAGCAGGATAATCGGCGCCTGAGGCCAGCAGACAAGTACAGGCGATCAGCAACATCAGGACTGCGCGAGAAAATTTCATGAATATCTCCAAGTGGCTCTGCAATTATGACCTTATATACAATCGTTTTATTTCCTTTGGGAAATGGTCTTATTATCCCCCATAATATACACAGCTAAATACGCATCAAAGAACCTATGGCAAAGCGCAAAACTCAAGGCGCATACATGATCAGCACAGTGGCTGAAATGTATGAGATCCACCCTCAAACTCTGCGTCTCTACGAGCGCGAGGGATTGCTCAAACCTTCGCGCACCGAGGGCAACACCCGCTTGTACACGGAAGATGATTTGAAGCGGCTGGAGTTTATCCTGTCGCTGGCGCGCGATTTAGGCGTGAACATCAGCGGGATTGCCATCATTCTGCAAATGCGCGAACGCATGGAAGAGATGCAGCGCCAAATGCACGAGTTCGTGAACTTTGTAGGCAAAGAAGTAATGGCCCGCCGCCAGACCCCAGACCCGGCCAGCGGCGCCATCGTTCCCATAAGACGCACCGCGGTGGCGGAAGCCGCGGCGCCAAGAGAAAGAAAAAGATAGAAAAGCAGTTCTCGGTTCTCAGTTCCCAGTTCTCAGTTTTTTTGCACCTATCGTCATGGATCTGAAGACTGAGAACCGAGAACTGAGAACTGTTTTTTCATGCCTGAACTTCCCGAAGTCGAGACCATTGCACGCGGCCTGGCCAAGCGCGTTACCGGAGACGTGATCGAATCGGTGTGGATTGGCAGCAAGCCGGAGCCGTTGAAGTCTTCTGCGCGCGCTATCGCGGCATTGCTCGAAGGGGGCCGAATTGAGCGCGTGCACAGGGCAGGGAAGCACATTGTCATTGATCTCAGCCGCGGTCGCGTTGCAGGCAAAGACCTGGCCGGGCATTGGATCGTTCACCTGGGAATGACGGGCAGGCTGCTGATTGCCGATGCGCACACGGAAGTTGTTAAACACACACACCTGATCGCCAAGCTCGCCTCGGGACGCGAGCTGCGATTTGTCGATCCCAGGCGGTTTGGCAGACTCTCGGTCGTAAAGCCCGCCGGAAAAGACCAAAATGGGAATGTGTTTGCCGGTACAGAGCCGCTGGAGATCGGGTTCCAGGCCTTCGCCGCCCTGTTCCGCAAGCGCGATACACCTGTGAAGAGCGCGTTGCTGAACCAGAAATTATTGCGCGGCGTGGGCAATATTTATGCTGATGAATCGCTGTTTCGCGCCAAAGTTCGTCCGCGGCGCAGAGCGGGCAAATTGACGCAAGTCGAGCTGCAGCGGCTGCATGCCGCGATTCAGCAAGTATTACGCGAAGCCATTGCCGCCGGCGGCTCTTCGGTCTCTGACTACGTGGATGCGTCGGGAGAAGAAGGCTTTTTCCAGTTGCGGCACCGGGTCTACGGCCGCGAGGGCGAGCCTTGCCTGGTTTGCAAGACTCCCATCAAGCGCGTGGTGATTGGCGGGCGCAGTTCGCACTATTGTCCAAAGTGCCAAAAATAGCTCGAAGCTACTAGCTTCTAGCTGTTCTTGGGTGTGGGAGCTGCATGCATCATTCACAATCAAAAACAGCTAGTAGCTAGAGGCTAGAAGCTAGCCAGTCTTGGCATCATCAAGGTAATCTAGAGAACATGGCAACGTACGCTATCGGTGTCGATCTGGGCGGAACGAACCTGCGCATCTCAGCCGTGGATTCCGACGGCAACCTGCTGCACAAGATCACCAGCGGGGCGCAGGTCGCCAAGGGCCGCGATTTTGTCGTGGCGGAGATGAGTGAGGCCATCCGCCAGCTCTCGGCAAAGTTTTCTTCTCTGGGCAAACTGGAAGGCATTGGCATCGGCGTGCCCGGAATCATTGATATGGATACCGGCATCGTGCGCAAGTCGCCCAACCTGCCCGATTGGATTGATTATCCTGTGCGCGAAGAAATCGAGCGCCGCCTTGGAACCCACGTCATCCTGGAAAATGACGCCAATGTTGCCGCCTTGGGCGAAAAATGGCTGGGCGCGGGGCGCGAGGTCGACAGCTTGTGCATGATCACGCTGGGGACCGGAGTCGGCGGCGGGCTGGTGCTGAATGGAAAAATCTGGCGTGGCATGACGGGAATGGCGGGCGAGATTGGACACATGACGGTTGAGCCCGATGGGCCGCCGTGCGGCTGCGGCAGCCGCGGATGCATTGAGCAGTTTGCCTCCGCAACCGCCATCAAGCGCATGGCGATTGAAGCCATTGCCAAAGGCGAGGCGCTGGAGCTGGGACGCGCCATGAAAGAAGAGCCTGAGTTCAGCTCGCGCATTGTCTACCAGATGGCGGTGCAGGGCGACCCGTCAGCCCAGGAAATTTTCCGCAAAGTAGGAATCGCCCTGGGAATCACCATTGCCAGCCTGGTCAACGTTCTTAACCTGCCTATGTATGTGATCGGCGGAGGTGTGGTAAGCGCATGGGATGCGTTCGCGCCGTCGCTGATGGAAGAGGTGCGCAAGCGTTCGTTCGTTTATACCGCTACCGAACCTGACCTGAACCTTCCCAACAAGAAGAAAACTATCATTACCCGCGCGCTGCTGGGCAGCGATGCCGGCCTCTACGGCGCTGCCCGTCTGCCCATGCTGGAACCGCATGCGATAGAAAAAATTGAAGCCAAGGCGTGAGCAGGCTTCAATTTCGCCATCGGCTGTTAGCGTCTTTCTTCCTGCGGAGTAACGGTATTCAGTCCGTGAGATGCGCGAAGAAATAAACAGTTCCTAAATAAGGAAAGTTTTTTAAAACTTCTATTTCCATCGCGTAAAGTTTCGTGAAGCGCCATCCAGAATACAACCTTTCTTTTTGCCGCGAATCTAACCTGCTCATCCGAATAACAAACCTGCGTGGCTGACCCTGCCGCGAAGGCACATAGTTTTGACAAAAAGGAGAGTTGTCACATGGTGCATCGCATAGCGGTCAAAGGAGTAGTGTTGTCTCTCGTAGCGTGGTCTTGGGCCCTGCCTCTCAAAGCGCAAGACATTCCCAAAATGGACATATTTGCCGGGTATTCGTTTTTACGTTCACAGACGGGTGGCCAGGCTTTTGTTATATCGAACAACGACACTCCACAGAAGGCACAACCAATCGACGGATTCAACGCTTCTGTTACCGAAAACCTTAACAAGTGGGTGGGAATTACTGAAGACCTGTCGGGCTATTACAGCGACGCCGGCATCAAGGACCACACTTTGCTTGTGGGGCCGCAATTGTCGTTCCGGCAGGCACACGGCATAACCCCATTTATCCATGGCCTGTTTGGGGTCAGTTATCAGACGCCTGTCAGACAATCGCCTATCATCAACCAAGTCTTTTTGCCGCCGCTCTCCCTGAATTCGGGCACTACAGGGGCGATCTCTACTTCTGAATCCCAGTTTATTCCAGGGCCTCGAGGCGGACGTGCCGCGTTTGCTATGGCATTCGGCGGGGGCGTGGACTACAACGTCAATCCAAGGCTTTCCATCCGCCTGGTCCAGGCAGACTATTTCCGGAATACCTTCAAGTTTACCCAGGGATTTGCAAACCAGGAGTGTGAATTCACGGGAACTGGAGCCGCTGTCTGCGCCACGTCCTCGATTTTTAGTTCAATCGCGGAAAGGCACAACAACCTTCGGCTCTCATTCGGTGTTGTTTTCCATCTCTGAGCGCCGACGTGCCGGTTACAAGCGTGCCGTCTTGTAACCGGCATTACTTTTGCCTGGCCTGCTGCCGCACAGCGCGGCGTAGACTTTCAACTTCCCCAGCGGTCAAAGGACGAAAACGCCCTGCTTCCACATCCAACTCGAGCGGCCCGTAGCGCACGCGTTTGATTTTTTCCACGCGATGGCCAATGCGCTCGAACATGCGGTGGAGCTGGCGGTTGCGTCCTTCAATGAGCGTGACCTCGTACCAGGGATTGGGCGCGTTGTGCGCCAGTTGGATCTTTGCGGGAGCGGTCTTCACTCTTCTGCCTTCGACACCTGTAGGAATGGAAACACCCGCCCGCAATTTAGCCAAGTTGCCTTCTTGCGGCTTGCCACTGATCTTCACCAGATAAGTTTTGGGCACGTGCGACGCGGCGCGGGTGAGCTGGTTGGCGAGCTCTCCGTCATTGGTCATGAGCAGCAGGCCCTCGCTCGCCCAATCGAGCCGGCCGACGGGATAGACCCGCTCGGTGACGGAGTGTTTGCCCGCGTGCAGCAAATCCATCACTGTAGGACGCCCCTCCGGATCGGTGACCGTCGTGACGTAACCCTTGGGCTTATGAAGCAGCAAATAAGTCTTTCGCGCGCTGCGCTGCATGGGAAGCAGCTTGCCATCAACTTTGATGGAATCCTGCGCCGGGTCCGCCTTTGTGCCCAGTTCGGTGACAGTCTTTCCATTGACCGCAACCCGGCCTGTGGTAATCAGCTCTTCCGCCTTGCGGCGTGAGCAGATACCGGCAGCAGCGATGATTTTTTGTAGACGGTCCAAAGGCAGTTCTCGGTTCTCAGTTCTCTGTTCTCAGTGAAGTACTCAATACTCGGTACTCAGCACCAGTGGTTGGCTCTTAGCTTTTGGTTTTGACTGGAGCCAGTTTCATACATTAGCGTTGTATCAGGGCACGATTTTAGAGGTTGCGGAAAAACTCAATTTCTTGTTATTCCGACACGAAATCCCTATTGTGTCGAGAATGTACGCTGGGCTGCCCATAAATCCTTAAAGTTCATAGGATTCCTCGTCGCCTTGCTCCTCGGAATGACAATGCGAGCATGATCGTGAAACCATGCTTGCCGACATCCGTGAGTTTTTCCGCAGCCTCTTTAGTCGTGCCGCAAATCTCTGGAGAACAACCTTTTCTTGCTGCAGGCGTGCGCGCAGCGAAGCGCCCTAAAGAATCGTTTTACTCATGCCGTACGTGACTAGAGTGTATCGGGCTTTAGCCCGTGCAACTCGTTGGGGGTCTCATTCTTTTCTGCGGCCTGCCCGTTTTTTGAATTCTCATCTTCTGATTCCGCTGCGGCTTGGGCTTGCGAATTTTCTGAAGCCTGTGACTCGGGTTCCAGGTCGGGAATGCCGGTGGCATCGGGAATCGACACCTCAGCAAACAGGCCTTGCTGGTGGAGCGACTCGCTGGCCATTTTCTCAAATTCCTCCACGCTGGGCATCTCGTTCAGATCGCTCAACCCAAAACGAAGCAGAAAGTCTTTCGTCGTCTTGTAGAGAATAGGCCGCCCTACTACAGCTTTGCGTCCAGCGGTAGTAATCAGCTTGCGGTCAATCAGTGTAGCCAGCACGCCGCTGGTATCCACGCCGCGGATTTCGGCGATCTCTGGCGCAGTGATGGGCTGCTTGTAGGCAATGACGGCGAGCGTCTCCAGCGCGGGCAGTGAGAGCCTGATGGGCGGCTTCAGGCTTTTGGCGAAGGCGCGCACGGCATCGTGGTGCTCGGGCTTGGTGCTCATGCGGTAGCCGCCGCCGATTTTGCGTACTTCAATGCCGCGTTCGTCGGTGGCATAAGCGGCGATCAACTCTTCGACCGCGGCGCGCACTTTTTCTTTCGCGCTCTCTTTGTTGCCTGAATCTTCCCCGGCTGCCAATTCCTCTTTCAGGGCGACAGCAATCTGCTCAATGCTTACCGGTTCTTCGGCAGCGTAAATAATGGCTTCGATTTTTGACTTTAGGTTCATGAATGAATAGCTGCTGGCTACGAGCTTCCAGCTGTTGTTGAGCCTTTGCAACGAAAGCTAATTTATCCCTTCCAGATTTCAAAACAGCCAACGGCTGGAAGCCAGGAGCTGTTTTATCTCCAATCATCTTTAACGGCCGCCGATTCTCCATCGGCGAATACGGTGTCGAACATGGCATGCTTCTTGATCAGGATGTCGCCAAACACGCGGTCCTGCCGCAGCAGGATTGCCTGCAGCCGCACCAGTTCCAGCAGAGCCAGGAAGGCGCACACCAGGGTGCGCCGCGACTGGGTGTGCTGCAACAATTGTTTCAGCCGGATGGGCCGCTCTTCCAGGAGCAAACGGCGGCGCATGTAATCGATCATCTGCGAGACGGTGACGGTTTCCTCATCCACCTGCAGCAGCGGACGCGACCGCGCGCGCGCCAATATCTGCTGAAAGGTACGCACCAGGTCCACCACATCGGCAGCCAACTCGGGCTCAGTGCCTTCGGCGTCCTTAAATTCTTTCAGCGAGGGGTTCGACCACACCGCATTCTCGATCTGCTGTTTTTGCAGCAGCATCTGCGCGGCGTTCTTATATTTTTCGTGCTCCAGCAGGCGCTGCACCAGCTCTTCGCGCGGATCTTCCTGCTGGTCGGACGGGGCATCCGGATCGCGCGGCAGCAGCATTTTCGATTTGATGTGGATCAGCATCGACGCCATATAGATAAATTCGGCGGCAACATCCACATCGAGCTGCTTCATGCGCTCCACGTAGATCAGAAACTGCGCTGTAATGCGGGCGATGGGAATGTCGTAGATGTCGATATCCTGCTTGCGGATAAGATCGAGCAGAAGATCGAGGGGGCCTTCATACACGTGCGAGACGCTCACCGCAAACGGGAAGTCGCTCAGACGGTGCGTCACCCCCGAGTTGTTTACCGATGATTTGCCAGCGGCAGGAACTGAGCCGGGTTGTGGAGTACCTTCAGACATTATGAATTCGTTTTGCCGGCCACGCCTGCCGCAGGCTGCTCAAATTCGCTGGACATGTGCATGGCCGAGCGGGCTTCCTGCATGGTAGCTTCGGCAGCTTTCTGCGCCTTGGCCGAGCCTGCCTCCAGAATATCCCATGCCAGCCGTGGATTTTGTTCATATTTTTTCCGCCGATCCTGCATGGGAGCGAGTTTGGCCACAATGGCGTCCGCAGCCCAGCCTTTGCATTCAATGCAGCCGATTCCGGCGGAGCGGCAGCCTTCATAAACTTTGGCAAGCGTATCTTTGCTGCTGAAAATCTTATGCAAGTCGCCGACTGGACACACATCCGGGTTCCCAGGATCGGTGCGCCGCACCCGCGCCGGATCTGTAACCATGGTCTTCAGCTTCTGCCGGATCACCGGCTCGGGATCGGTGAGCAGGATTGTGTTGCCATAAGATTTCGACATCTTGCGCCCGTCGACGCCCGGCAGCTTGGGCGCCGGCGTGAGCAGCGGCTGCGGCTCGGGGAAGACAAATTTATCGTTCCCCGGATAGAACTGATTGAAGCGCCGCGCGACTTCACGTGTCAGCTCGATGTGCGCCACCTGGTCTTCACCCACCGGCACATATTGCGCCTGGTAGATCAAAATATCGGCAGACTGCAGCAGCGGATATCCCAGGAACCCGTAAGTTCCCAGATCCTTGTCGTGAATATTTTCACGCTGCTCTTTGTATGTAGGCACACGCTCCAGCCAGCCTAACGGCGTAATCATGGCAAACAGCAGAAACAGCTCGGCATGCTGCGGCACATGCGACTGAATAAACAGAGTCGAACGCTGGGGATCGAGCCCGGCCGCCAGCCAGTCGAGCAGAACTTCTACGCAATTCTGCTTGATCTGGGAGGTGTCCGCATAGTCCGTGGTCAGCGCATGCCAGTCAGCGATGAAAAAATAGCAGTTGTATTTGCTGCTTTCCTGCAGCTTCACCCAGTTTTCCAGCGCGCCTACATAATTTCCCAAGTGTAGCTTGCCGGTAGGGCGCATGCCGCTCAACACGCGCGGTTTTTGCATGGATATTGGCTCAGATGACATTCAGCTCTCGGAGACGCAGGTTTTTATGATGGTAACATGCGACAGTTTCAAGTTTCGAGTTCAGGTTTTTTCGCCGCGAATGACCGCGGATCAACGCTGACTTATTTTTTATCTTCGTGACGCACCTCTGGCGGTGCAATCGTTTTTACCTTCAGTGTTCTGGCGGGAATGCCGCCTTTGATGTGGTAGGGCTCAACATCTTTTGTTGCCACGCCCATGGCGCCCAGCATGCCATGCTCGTTGATCCTCACGCCGCTGAGCACCGTACCGTGGTAGGTGATGCGGGCCTTGGGACCGATCTCCGTAGGGGTGTTGGTGATGATCATGCCGTCGTTCAGGTCATGCTCGTGCGAGTAGACATTGGCATAGTCGGAAATGGAGCTGCCTTCGTGAATAATGATCTCACCCCGGTCGTCGAGCAGAACATATTTATGGATGGTGCAGTTATCTTCCACCGTCAGGTTGTAGCCAAACGAGATCTCGACGCCGTGAAAGATTTTTACGTTCTTGCCGATAGATTTAAAAATATGCCGCGCCAGCATGGCGCGCACGCGAAAGCCCAGCCAATGGTTGAGGCCAACAGGCGAGCGGTCATACATCATCCAGAACCAGATAAGCGGCTTGCGCTCGCGGTATTTCACCGGGTCCACGTCGCCGTAGTATTCCGGTTCAAGCGTGGCGTTCCGCGGATCGAAAGAGTGCACCAGCGCCTGCTGCGCCAGCGGTTCGGTGAGCTTGGGTTCGTGATAGGCGCGTCCGAGATAGAGTTCGTGCAGCTCATTGCGTACCAAAAGGCTGCGATGCTCCGGATCGCGATTCATGAATTCGCGGTCAAGCGCCTCGACCCAGCCCAGAAATATTTTTTCGGCGGCGGGCGGAGGTCCGATTTGGCGATAGTCGTAACGAGGCATGGGAAGGACGATTTACGAAGTTCGATTTACGATTTGCGATTTAAGATTTCTGATTTAGCCTGTGAGCAAATCTATCTATATCTTCCAGGAAATACTAAATCGTAAATCGAAATTCGTAAATCTAGCTTTTCCGTTTCAGGACGGCGTGGACGGCTTTGACGATGTAGGGCGCGGTGAGCCCGTATTTTTCCATCAGCTGGTCGGGAGCACCCGATTCGGCATAGGTATTCTGGATCGCGACGAACTCCATTGGGACGGGCCTGGATTTGGCGGCAGCTTGCGCCACATGCGCTCCCAGGCCGCCATCGAGCAGGTGCTCTTCGGCGGTCACAATGGCGCCGCATTCCTGTGCGGCCCGGGCGATTGCGGCTTGATCCAGCGGCTTGATGGTGTGCATATCGATGACTCGCGCGTGGATACCTTCTTCTTCCAGTTGCGCCTGGGCCTGCAGGGCATAACCGACCTCAAGGCCGCAGGCCACAATGGCGACATCGCGGCCATCGCCATGGATTTTCGCTTTGCCAATCTCGAATGTATCCTGGGCGGAATAGATGATCGGCGACTTCGGACGCCCGGTGCGCATATAGACCGGCCCAACGTGCTCGGCCATGCGATGCACCAGGGCGCGAGCGCAGAACTCATCGGAGGGAACCAGGACAACAAAGCCGGCGAGGCCGCACATGATCGCGATATCCTCCACCGATTGCTGGCTCGGCCCATCTTCGCCAATGGAGATGCCGCCATGCGAACCGCAGAACTTGGCATTCACCTGCGGATATGCCACACACATGCGCATCTGGTCGTACCCTTTGTCGCAAAGAAAGACGGCGAAAGAGGAAGCAAAAGGCAGCTTGCCCGAGAGGGCGAAGCCGCTGGCAATGCCGACCATGTTGGCCTCAGCGATGCCGCAGGTGAAGAAGCGCTCGGGGAATTTTTCCTGGAACTTGGCGCTAAAGGTAGATTTAGCCAGGTCGGCATCGAGCACGACGACGTTGGGGTTCTTCGTGCCCAGCTCGACCAGAGCCTGTCCGTAAGCTTCGCGGGTGGCTGAGCCCATCTTTAATTCGAATTTCGGTTTTGTCGGAGTGGTAGCCATTGTAGTGTTAATAAATTTAAATCCTAGTCCCAGAAAGCTTATTTGTATTCAAATCGACGTTAAAATTTACGATTTATGAATTACGATTTACGATTTTTTGATTCAAGAATGCAGCATTAATGTTTTTCACGCTTGCCAAATCGAAAATCGCAAATCAAAAATCGTAAATCTTATTTTTCCAGTTCCTTTACCGCTGCCGCAACTTCTTCCGGCTTCGGCGCCACGCCATGCCACTTGGGATTGTTCTCCATGAACGAGACACCTTTGCCTTTGATGGTGTTAGCAATGATGGCCGTGGGTTTGCCGCTTGTGTTCGCCCGCGCCTTTTCCAGAGCGGGAATTACCTGGTCGAAGTTGTGGCCGTCGATTTCAACGGCATTCCATCCAAAACTGGAGAACTTCGCCGGCAATGGGTCTACATCGAGAATGTCTTTGGTAAAGCCATCAAGCTGCTGGTGGTTGTAGTCAACAATGAGAGTCAAGTTGCTCAGCTTGTGATAAGGAGCGAACATGGCTGCCTCCCAGTTCTGGCCCTCCTGGATCTCGCCATCGCCGGCCATAACAAAAGTGTGGTAGTCAAGTTTGTCGAGGCGCGCCGCCAGCGCCATGCCGATGCCGATGGAAAGCCCCTGGCCGAGCGAGCCGGTTGAAGCTTCAAGCAGCGGCAGCATGCGCCGGTCAGGATGCCCCTGCAGCGGCGAGCCCAGCTTGCGCAGCGTGGGCAGAATTGCGGGATCGATATATCCAGCTTCAGCCAGGATGGCATACAGCGCCGGACAACCGTGGCCTTTGCTCAGAATAAAGCGGTCACGATCTTTCCACGCGGGATTTTTAGGGTCGTGCCGCAGCACGCGAAAATAAAGCGCGGCCAGCAGCTCAACTTCCGAGAGCGATCCCCCTGGATGCCCGCTGCCGGCGGCGCCGATCATTTTTATGATCTCTATGCGCGACCGGTTGGCCAGCCGCTTGAGCTCATCGGTGGAATCGATGCGCGGCCCTGCCGGGGTTAATTTGATGCTGTTGGAAACCACGGTTGTGCTCATGCGCGAAGCATCCCTCCTGCTGTGGTTTTGTGGCTGCTGGCTTTTGCCGCACTCGCCAGCTTGTCGGCCGCGGGCCCGGGTTTTTTATTGGAGGGATCCACGACGCGGCCCTGGTCAGCGGTCCGAATTTGCATATGCAGTTTCTGTATCACAACTTTCCCATTGGAACTCAAATAACGCGCTACCAGCCGGGCCACCTGCTTCAACAACACCTGGTCATGATAGGCGAGGCCCGTCGCTCCTTCTTTTTCCACATCAATAACACCGCGCACGCGGCCTGCCAGCTTGATGGGGACAGCCATTTCGCCATGAAGCCTGGAGCCTGCGCCATCGAACTGGAGCTGAAGCTGGCTTAGGAACATGTGTCCGCTTTGGACTACGGTATCCATGTTTCCTTTTCCCATTGCCACTTCAAGACAAGGCAAGACCGGCCCTCGGTAGGCCAGAAGAACATATGCCAGCCCAGAAGTTTTCTTTTCAACCACGGCGTAAATGCCAAGGGAAGAATACCCGCGCTGCCGGTAAAGCAACTCAGCCAGCTGTTCCAGCGGCGAGTCTTTGCCCGGGGCCGGTGTGTGCGCCAGAACGCGCTCAATCTGCTTCACCAGCTTTCGCGGGTCGATCCTTTTGGTTTTCAAGCGTTATCCACAGGGAAGAATCGGGAACTTCCTTACTAGTTTAATGTCGTGTTAACACATGGTCAATTAAATCTGCAGTGCAGCGGATTTGGTGCAGACGGCTCGGCGGTACCCGCGCCTGTATTTACCCAGCAAAGAAAAAGCGAATCATCTTCTCCAGCGAGAGCCGATGAATCCAGAGTACAATTGCGCCACACGAGACTGCTATGGAAACCAAAAGAACCACAACCAGATTTTCCTATCGCATTGAGGAGAAGCCCGGAGGTGGATTCATTGCCCGTTCCACCGATCCTGGGGCCGAACCGCTCGAAGGTGAGACCCGGGAAGAGGTCATGCGCAATGTGGAGGCCAAAATCAGCGCGATTATCGGCGAGCAGCTCCCCAGCTTTAAATTCGGCGGGGTGAATTTGACGGCGAAGGCCAAGGTCAATGTTACCCACCAGACCCGGTTTGGCGCTTCCGCCGATCAGGCCTCGCAAACAGATTTTTCCCAACCGGGCCTTCCTCAATCCATCGATTCGATGGGACCTATCATGCGAGGCAACCGCTCCGATCCTATGGGGCTTATCTTGCGTGTTCTGGCTGCCCTCATCGGAGTCGCGGCCTTGATCTACTTCTTTTTCCATCGCTGAAGCAAGCCCATTCAGCGCTGACTCCGACATCTCGAAACAAAATCCTGATGCAGGCCGAGAGCGTGCATCCGTTTTGTTGATTCCCACCATGAAAATTTTAGATTTGTCATTTCCCCGGTGATGCCACAAACTGAAAATGAGCCGGAACCGTGTAAGACCCGCCGGATATTACCGGAGAACTCTATGAACTTTGCTCTTCTGTTCAATATTGTGATTGGCGCGCTGGCCCTGTTACGCTGCGTTTTGTTGGTCGCCTTTTACCGCACCTTCAGTGAGGAAGAAGAGGTACATCCCATCTATCGGCAGGCATGCTCAGCGACGGTTGAAGCAGAACGTTCATTGCGCCTGGAAGGTTCTCCGACGCCGGCCACCACCATCGCCGCATAAGATTTACGAAGTACGATTTGCGATTTAGATCGTGAAAAGAATTGACGCTGCATTTGGAATCAAAATCGTAAATCACAATTCGTAATCGAATTTCCCTAGGCACGCTTGGGATGCAAGCGGTACTGCTCTTTCTTCGGATACCTGTGATGAGCGTCTTCAGTGGTGTGGCGCTCCACCAGCACCTCTGTGCCGCAGCCGTCGCATTTGAAGCTGACTTTGTGTTTGTGGCCCAGCGTCGCGCTGTTCTCTTTACCGCACACCGGGCATCTGAGCCTTGTCATACCTGATTTGGATGCCAGAGACAGTACAAAGGTGCAATTCACGTTTGACAGGCAAGAAGTAAGATTTACGAAGTACGATTTATGATTTTCGATTTAGTCTAGGTAAGTTAAGACGGGGAAAATTGATCCTGCATTTGTTTCAATCAAAAATCGTAAATCATAATTCGTAAATGGGAATCGTACTCTTACTTCGCTGTGAGCGGTGTGGGTTGCAGGGCGGGCCCGCTTGAGACTTTGGGGCCGGTTTTTTCGGTGGATTGGGATTGCAGTTCGACGGGCGCGATCTCAGGTTCCGTACCTTCGAGCCAGGCGCGTACCTGGGGTAGAATTTCGCGGGTCGCGGCTTCGCCGATGGCGATCATCTCCGGGGAGCGTTGGAACTCGTCATAGCCGAAGCGGGCGATATCAGGTTCCACCATCAGGTCGGTATATTGCTTCCAAAAAGCGCTCATCCTTTCCTGGGCGATGGAAAAGCACTGGCCGATCACGTCGAAGATGTGCCGTGGCCCTTTGCCTGTAACCCAGTGCGCCGCCAGATGCACGGAGATGACCCGGTCGGCGCCCATCTCGCGTAATGGCTTAGCCGGAACCGGGTAGCCTAGAAGGCCGTCCACATACAATTTTCCACCGAGGTTTACAGGAAGAAACATTCCCGGATACGCGCAGCTTGCGCGCACCGCATCAATCAACGATCCCGATTTGAAGACCACACCTTCGCCGGTGGTGAAATTCGTAGCCGCAACGGCCAGGGGCACGCGCAAATCTTCAAAGCTGCGGACCTTAAGCAGCTTCTCAAGAAAGCCGGTCATGCGGTCGTTGGAGCACAGGCCGAATCGCGAGATAGTCCAGCGGGCAAAGTCTTTAAAGCGCACCAGCATGGCGATCTCTTCCATCTCTTTAGCGCTCAGGCCGCTGCAATAGGCCGCGCCAATTACCGCACCTACGCTGGTTCCAGCGATGTAATCGATGGGGATGCGCTCTTGCTCAAAGACCTTGAGCACGCCGATGTGCGACATGCCGCGGGCGAAGCCTCCACCCAGGGCGATTCCAATACGGGGTCTTCTAGCGAGAGGGAGCGGCGCGGGCGCTTCCACAACACGGCCCTGCCGCCGAGAAAGCTCTTCTCGGAAAGCCTTTACCGAGCGCACGATTTTGGAAAACGGCTTCATGTAGCAATCCAGCTAAACATTCAGCTCTGGATATATTTAGATGCTCAATTGTGCTTTGCTGGATGTAGATTGTGACACGATTTGAGCCCCCAAAATGTCTAAATTGGTGAACCTTTTGTAAATCTCATGTAAATACCCTAGCTTGCGGGACTGTCTTAAACTCCCGCCGAAACCACCTGCCCGGAGGAAGCAACCGGCGCTTCGCTTTGCGCCAGCCGCTGCCGGTATTGCACATGCCGCAGCCGTGTCAGCTCCACCAGTGGACGCCAGACGCTGTGGACGAGATCATGTTTGATGAGCTGGTGCCAGAAGCGGTTCGAGCGCTTATATAAATAGGACATTGCCAGGTACAGCGGCACCGCCTGCCAATCTTCCGGACGCCTGCGCCAGATCGAAGTG
>Ga0070741_10002331_pt1 | contig 51805 bp, 31 predicted proteins | sample Coa_R1_4_FD_66440 | JGI IMG/M metagenome (GOLD analysis project Ga0070741, IMG submission 66440) | Surface soil microbial communities from Centralia Pennsylvania, which are recovering from an underground coalmine fire - Coalmine... | ecosystem: Environmental > Terrestrial > Soil > Unclassified ... | reverse complement strand
CCAGCCTTCCGCCAAAATCAAAACCGGATACAAAGTGGTTTCGGTGCGGCTCCGCGACGGCACTGACCTGCGTGGATTCGCGCGCAACCGGAGCCGCTACAACGTGCAGGTGCAGGATCTGAAAGGTCGCTTTCATCTGCTTGATGAGGAGCAGATCGCGGCATTAACTGAAGAACCGAAGTCATTGATGCCCGCTCCGCAGTGCAGCGCCGAAGAGTGCCGCGATCTTCTGGCTTACTTGAGCTCACTTACTGGCGTCAGTGTGGGAGCACGCGCCGTGCCGATGGAATCCGAAGGCGGCCTCACATTCGACCGCATCGTCGATCCGAAACCCGGCGATTGGCCTAGCTATCACGGGCATCTGGGCGGAAATCGTTACAGCGCGCTGGATCAAATCAACACCTCAAACGTAAAGGACCTGATGTTGAAGTGGGTCTATCCGATCAACCATTTCGTGCTCGAAGTGACGCCGGTTGTGGTCGATGGTGTGATGTTTGCGACCGGCCCCAACCAGGTCTTTGCGATCGATGCACGGGCCGGACGCACGATCTGGCACTACCAAAGGGAACGCTCCAAGGAAGTGACCGGCGACCCGGCCAAAGGCACCAATCGCGGTGTGGCGGTCCTGGGCGACCGCGTGTTCATGGTGACCGACAATGCCCATTTGATCGCGCTGCACCGCGTAACAGGGCAGTTGCTCTGGGATGCGAAGATGCCGGAGGGACCTCAGAACAACAACTACGGCGGAACGTCAGCGCCTTTGGTGGTGAAGGACCTGGTGGTGGCCGGCGTGTCGGGCGGGGATCAGGGAGTCCGCGGTTTTCTCTCCGCATACAAGGCTGCAACCGGCGAGCGCGTCTGGCGCTTTTGGACGACTCCGAAGCCGGGCGAGCCCGGCTCCGAAACCTGGAAAGGAACCGCCCTGGCGAAGTACGGCGGGGGCGGGGCCACGTGGATGACCGGCACCTACGATCACGAGACGGACACCGTGTTCTGGGGAGTCGGCAATCCTTATCCGGCAATGGATGGGGATCAGCGCCGGGGCGACAACCTTTGGACCGCTTCCGTGTTGGCCATCGACCCGAATACGGGAAAGCTGAAATGGTTTTACCAGTTCACACCCCACGACACACACGATTGGGATGGCGGCCAGACTCCGATGGTGGTGAACGCGCGCTACCTTGGGCAGGACCGGAAGCTGCTGATTCAGGCTAATCGCAATGGCTTCTTCTATGTTTTCGACCGCACCAATGGCCAATTGCTGCTTGCCGAAAAATTCGTAGACCGGCTGTCCTGGGCAAGCGGGATCGGCAAAGATGGAAGGCCGGTAGTGCTTCCCGGTTCGGATCCCACGCGCGAAGGATCCAAAGCCTGCCCGTCCGTTCTCGGCGCTACCAATTGGATGTCGATGTCGTTCAATCCGTCGACCGGTCTGTTTTATTTGATGGCTCTTGAAGCGTGCCAGATTTACGTGAAGCCGCCAGGACGCTGGAACCCTCAGCCGGTGGAACTGGAGCCGGGTCAGAAATTCTTGCGCGCGCTGGACATCGAAACCGGCAAGCGAGTCTGGGAAGTACCGCAGATCGGGCCTGCGGACAGTTGGGGCGGAGTTCTTTCGACCGGCGGCGGCGTGGTTTTCTTCGGCGAGGACAGCGGGGCATTTGCGGCCGTGGACGCGAAGACGGGAAAAGACCTTTGGCACATCCAGACGAACGCTTCCACCGAACTGGGCGACGGGCATAGCTGGCGGGCATCGCCGATGACCTTCCTGGCGGGGAACAGACAGTATGTGGCGGTGGCCGCAGGCCCGAATATTCTGTGCTTTGGCCTGCCGTGATGCGGCGGATGGCTCTGGTTCGCTTCTGTTAAAATTTCGGACATGCGGGTACTTGTCGCCGTTCTAGCCGCAGCGGCCTGCCTTCCAAATCTCTACGCGCAAGATCGACAGGTCGCCGAATGGACCTTGTTCATGGGCGGAGCGGTGGGCGTAAAAGGCGGCCACGGCCTGATGCACAACGTATCGGACCTGCCTCCCGGCGACTTCGAACTGGAAGTGCTGGACTGGGTCGGAATGAATGTCGATCCGCCCGACCTGGCCCGGCTGAGCGGGTTGCGTCATTTGAAAGAGCTGCACTTGCCAGGCCCGCTTTGGAACCGAAACGCCGACGGCAACAAAGATCTGAGCCGGGATCTTCGTTTCATCGCGCCCATCGCCACACTCGAAAAACTGACCTTCAGCTATCATTTTCTGGACCGCATTCGCTTTCATGATCCTGGTCTCGAAGAGATTCGCGGTTTGACCGGCCTCAAGGAGCTCGTTCTGCGGCAAGCCGGTGTAAAGGGGCGGGCGCTGGCTCCTTTCACGAAGCTCGAAGCGCTTGACGTGACGCTCTGCCCGGTGGACGACGAAGGACTGTCCAACGTCAGGAACATGACCGGTCTGCGCAGGCTGTGGGCTGGAGACACGCTGATCACCGATGCCGGCGTCAGGCATCTGAGTGGATTGCGGAACCTCGAAGACCTGGACCTCCACGGTACTCAGATCGGCGACTCAGGCCTAGCCCAACTTAGGGATCTGACGGGGCTGCGAAAGCTGAACCTGATGGGCACCGGGATCACAGACAACGGTCTGGAACAGCTCAGCGGCATGTCGCATTTGGAAGAGCTAAATCTCTATCGGACTCGGGTTACAAACGCCGGACTCGACCGCTTAAAAAAACTCGCCGCCCTGCGCGAGGTGGATTTGCGGTATACGCGGGCCACCGCGGCCGGCATCGAGGGGCTGAGGGCCGCCTTGCCTGGCGCGCGATTGCTGTCCGTCGAAACTATGGCCCGCGCCAAGAGTTCGGGCCCCCGGCATCCCTCCGCCACAACCGACAACGCGATAGCCCAGTGGATTCGATCGCTGGGCGGATCTGCGCTTCTGGAAGGCGGCAGGCTGGTGGAATTATCCCTCGCAGCGACGGGTGTGACTGATGAGAATCTCGCAGACCTCACCACGCTGGCGCATCTGCGGAAACTGAACCTGGAGGCGACGGAGGTCGGCGATCTCGGCGTCCGTCATCTGGGCCGGCTTACCGGCTTGACCGAGCTGAACCTGAACAGCACAGCCGTTTCCGATGCCGGGCTCACATCTTTATCCGAACTTCGCAAGCTGCGCAGGTTGAGTTTGAACAACACCTACGTTGAAGGCTCGGGATTGAAGCACCTTCAAGGGCTGGAGCAGCTCTCCGATCTCAGCCTGTTGGGATCGCCAGTGAAGGATGCCGGTCTTGCGGAGCTGGGGCGCATCTCTTCGCTTCGCCGGCTTTCGCTCGCGGATACGGATCTTACCGATTCGGGCATCGCCAACCTCGAGAAGCTTCCGCTCGAAGACCTGGACCTGTCCGGCACCGATGTGGGGGATGAAGGCCTGGCGCACGTGGCGAAAATCGGGAGCCTCACGAGGCTGAATCTACGTGATGGCCGCTTCACGGATAAGGGTGTCAAGGAGCTGGCGGTTTTGCAAAAGCTGCAGCGGCTCGATCTCGGCCGCACGCGCGTGACCGATACGGGTTTGGAGGCAATAGGTAAGTTGACTGCTTTGGCCGAATTGAAGCTCGATTACACAGAGGTAACCGACAAGGGGTTGGCCGCGCTGTCAGCGGCCCGCAAACTCCAAGCGCTCAGTCTGGATAGCACGTATGTCACCGATAAAAGCATGCCGCTGGTCCGCAGCTTCCAAGGTCTGACGGATCTTAACCTGTATCACACGCTCGTCACTGACAAGGGCTTTGCGGAGGTTCACAGCGCGTTGCCACAGTGCCGGATAATCTGGGATCCTGAATCCAGCCTGCCGAACAGGCGGAGGAGCTGACAATGCTGGGTACTGCGGTGGTGCTGCTGGCGCTTGCGGCCGCGCATGAGCCGAACCGTGATGACGTGGCGAGCTGGGTGACCGCGCAGGGCGGCCGAGTGGAGCGGAATGCGGCAGGCGAGATCGACTCCATCGATTTTACTTCCACCTGGATCACCGATGCCGATCTCGCCAGGATTGGGGCGCTGGGACATCTGAGCAAGCTCGACCTCGCCCACACTAAGATCACCGATGTCGGCATGCAGTATTTGAAGCCTCTTTCCGGCGTCAAAGAACTGAACTTGTACTATGCCGAGTACATTACCGAGGACGGTATTGCTCCGATCAAGGGATGGACAGGCCTGGAGCGTCTGAATCTTCGTGGAACCAAGGTCACGAGCAAAGTATTCGACCATCTCGCCCACCTTACTGGCTTGCGCTCTCTGGACTTGGCGTATACCCAGATTGATGACGAAGGCTTCGAGCAGCTTTCCGGGCTCTCGCATTTGGAGAGCTTGGCCATTGGAGCCAACCGGCTGACCGGCGCAGCGCTGCCGCTGCTGAAACTGCTGCCCGCGCTCCGCAGCCTGGATGTAGGGGGCATTCAACGCGTTGATTCGGGCTTGTGGGGATTGCCGCTCACGGATGAGAATCTCCGTCAGATCGCGGCCCTCACCGGGTTGCGCTCGCTGAATCTGAGCGGGGCGAATTTGAACGATTTCGGTACAGACCGGCCGGAGCGGACGCAGGCGCGCTCGGAGCTGCGCGATCTTTCCAAGCTGGCGGGGCTGGTCAACCTCGAAACGCTGGATCTCAGCAACACTCCGGTATCCGGCGATGCTCTGGAGTCCCTCCGCGCGCTCCCAAAACTGCGCGAGCTGCGGCTCGGCCTCGCGAAAAATATTGATGATCGCTCTGTGGCCATTTTGCTCAGGATGCCCCACCTGGAGGCCATCTATCTGGCCGGCAGCGGCCTCACCCCGGCCGGAATCGAACAGTTGCGTGCAGCCGGCCGTTTCAGGGTGCTGGATGCCGGTAAGCTATAGTCCAGTACCCCCTTCCTTCCCAGACCGAAATCTGGTAGTCTTCCTGCACGGCACCTAGCGCTTGGCGCGTGGCGGGGATCCACTTGGCGGGCTGCTGTGTCGAAACCCGAGGAATGTGAAGGAAACGATTATGTACCTCGAAGATCTGGACCAGGTCGCCGCAGATCTCCGAAAACTGGGCATTGATGCCGAGCATGAATTCCTGTACTGCCCGCATGGATGCGTAGAAGGTTTGGACATTGGTGAGGACTTCTTTCCTCTATGGGAGTTGAGTCTTCCTCAGAACCAGGATGCGCTGGCAAGCGCCGACTTCGCGGCCATTAAGGCACGGCGCGGCCCGGATTGGTCTGTGGAGCCGCCCAGACACTCGCACAGACCAGTGAGCTGACCAGCCTTCAGAAGCTGTACTTCAGCACAAACTGCATGATTCGCGGATCGCGTGTGGCCGTGATTTTGCCAAACGTGGCTGGCGCTTCGAGGTTTACTGCCGGAGGAAGCCACTGTGTGTGGTTGAAGGCGTTAAACATCTCCCAGCGGAAGCCGAGAATGTGCGATTCGCGAATGTGAATGTCCTTAAATACCTGCAGATCGAAATTATTGATCCCCGGGCCGTTTAGAACGTTGCGGCCCGCGTTGCCGACCCGCATGTCCGCGCCGCCGGGCGCATTCAGCCGGAAGGCGCTCACATCATAAAAGCGATCGAGCGTCCGCTCGCTCTTACTGAGGTTTCCATCGGCGAGACGGTCAGGCCGCGCGGTGCACGAACTGGCGCAGACCCCGTTGCGCGAAAGATTTTCCGTGGGCGACTGGGGCAAGCCGGTCTGAAAGAACGTAATGCCGCGAACGCCCCAGCCGCCAATGAGCTTGTCCACGAAGCTGGACGCATTGTTCAGCAGCGCCCGGCCGCTGCCGATCGGCAGCATGTATTCGTACGCGGCTGAGAATCGGTTGCGGGCGTCGAAATCGGACGGCCCCGTGGCAGTGTCATAGTTGAATGGGTCAACCCATTTCGGATCCACATTGAGCGTCGAAGCCTGGTCGATCGATTTGGAAAACGTGTACGCAACCAGGTACGAGAGTCCGTGCCAGGGCCGCTGCTCGAGCTTGACCGCCGCGCCGTTGAACGTTGCGCGTCCCCAATCGGAGTAATTCTCAATCCGCAGGTAGCCGGGCCAGCGCAGCGTCTGCTGTACGTTCCCCGGCCCCGGAGGCCTCACGTTGACATTGTCGAAATTGAGCAGGTGCGCCGAATTCGAGCCTTGGTACATCACCTCGGCGACGAATCGGGAACCGATCTGATGCTGGATGCTCAACATCCATTGCTGGATCATTCCGTATTTGAAGTTGCGCGATAGAAACGGGAACGAGGTGAGAGCAGCCGTTTTGAGCGCGGCTTCCGCAGAGGTATTTCCTTCCGGATTATAGCCGAAGCTCGGCACTCTGGGATCGGCGGTCCAGACCGGGCGAAGCGTGTTCGGCGCAAAGTCATTGGATGAAGCCATGGATTGCACCTGCGGCGCATCGAAGAACATGCCGTATCCGCCCCGAATCACGGTGCGTGGCAGTGCATTGTAAGCGAATCCGAAGCGGGGCGCGACGTTGTTCGTGTCCGCGTCGTAAGGCGCGCGGTGATCGTAGATCTGAATCGGAAGGTCCGGCCGGATATTCTTATAAAAATCCTGAATTCGGGCGAGATTGGTCGCATATTTCGAGACGAGCAGCGTGCCGGTCTTCACGTCGAAATCGACGGCCCCGTTGTCGGTCTGCCTGAGAGCGCTTTCCACTTCGTATCGAAGACCCAGGTTCAAGGTGAGCTTGCGCGTCAGTTTCCAGTCATCTTGAACGTACACGCCGAGGTATTTCACACGGGAGCCCCAGATCGTGGCGCGCGCCGTCTTCGCCACCTGGGATGCAACGCCCAGCAGAAAGTCCGATACGTTATTGCCCGAATAGGCATTGGTGAACTGTGTAGATCCGTTCGCTCCCGTGTAGAACATGTGCTCTCGGATATCGCGAAGGTCGCCGCCGAACTTGATATTGTGAGAGCCTTTGTTCCAAAACACGCTCTCCTGAAGCTGATAGTTGTCGGAAGTGCGATAGTTCGGCGTCACCTCCGAGGGCATCAGATACCCGGAGATTGTAATGATGGGAGCCGCCCAGAATAACGGGTCCGTTGCCGAGAGCGTGTTCGTGATGCCTGACGGCGTGATCCAGTCCTGCTTATAGGCATTTAGGGTTGTCGAAGTGTTGTGATAGCGGGTGTAACCAACGTTGAAGTTATTGATCATGTTGGGGCTGACCACATGGTTCCAGTGGGCGCTTGCGCTCTGAGCGCGGAGGCGGAAATCTCTCCCATTGGAATTGGCGGGCGGCGGAAGCTGCGGAGGGGTGATGGAGACCTCCTGGTCGAACAGGTAGCGACCATAGACGGTGTCCTTCGACCCGGCATTGTAGTCAACGCGGCCGACCACGGAGTTCCTTGGCGTGTAACCGGAAGGCACATTGTTGTAGATGAAATTGCGGGCAGGGTCGCCGGGATTGTTCGGAAGCGGAATCAGCTTCAAGATATTTTGCGAGATGGGATCGAAACGGCTCTTCGGGATTGTGTTGTTGGGAAAGGGAACGTTGGTGAACGGATCTTTCACCGCGGTTGAGAATACTCCGTTGCGTTCGTCTTCGGTAAACACGCGGCCGACCGTCGGGTTGCCGGTTGACGCCTGGCGCAGACCTTCATAGTTCGCGAAAAACAGCAGCTTATTTTTCTTAATGGGGCCGCCCAGCGCCGCCCCGAACTGGTTCCGCTTGAGAGGATTTTTCCGGTTTGAGAAGAAAGGCCGAGCATCCAGCTTGTCATTGCGTAGAAATTCATACACTGTTCCGTGGTAGGAGTTCGTGCCGGACTTCGTGACCACGTTGATGATCGTCCCGCCACCCCGTCCAAACTCGGCCGGCGCCATTCCGGTCTGGACTTTGAATTCGCTGATGGAATCGACCGGCGGGCTGATTGCCACGTTGTTGCGGCCGTTTTCTTTGTTATCGATTCCGTCAATCTGGTAATTGTTTTGTTCGGGGCGCTGTCCCGCTGAAGCCGGCATGGCAGTGTCGCGGTTGATCTCCGTCGTCCGGAAGTCCGCGGTTGCCGGTACGGCCATGGGCGCCAGAAAGGTCAACTGCATGAACTGCCGGACGTTCAACGGAAGATTATTCACCTGCTCATTCTTGATCACCTGGCCGGCTTGGGATGTCTCGGTCTCCAGAAGCGGCGCGCGGGTCTCAACCGTTACCGTTTCGCTCACCGTGCCCAACTGCAGGCCGAAGTCGACGGAGCGCACCTGCAAAATCTCGATGCGGATACCCGTCTGGACCTGGCTTTTGAATCCCTCCTTCTGCACGCGAACCGAATAGGTCCCGACGGGAAGAAACGGAACCCGGTATTCGCCCTCGCCGTTCGTTTCGACTTCGCGGCTGAGGCCAGTGTTATCGTTTGTAACCGTTACGTGCGCTTGGGGAAGAACGGCGTTGGACGGGTCGCGCACGATTCCGGTGATCGTGCCGGATGTATCCTGGGCTGCCATACGAAAGGGCGCGGCGGCAAAAAAAGCGGCGCAGAGAAGCGAAGCGATGTGTCTGCCACTCATCGGTTCAGACCTCCAAAGAGAATGGGAGGATGCTAGCATTTTCGTCGGCAGCTGTCAATGGAATAATTGTCGACGGATTTGCGAGAGAGCCCGATTCACACGGATTGACAATCAAGCTTGCATCTGCCTATTCTGTCGACAGATCTGGATATGAAACAGCAGCACGCCGGTTCGCGCAGGCTCCTGCCACGCCTCTTGTATTGCTGGCTAAGTATCGCGATCCTTGTCGCTTCGGACGAAACTTTTTCAGGCACTTTCACAGCCGTAATCTGCCCGGCCGCCAAGGAACGTCCTCGAAACACAGAGGCCGACATCGTAAAACTGAAGGATGGCAGTCTTCTGCTCGGCTATAGCGAGTTCGTAGGGGCTGATTCGAGTGACTTTTCAGAGGCGCGCATCGCCGGTAAAATCAGCCGCGATGGCGGCCGTTCCTGGTCGGCGCCGTTTATCCTTCTGGCCAATACGGGCAGGATGAATGTCATGTCGGTGAACTTTCTCCGGCTGCGGTCAGGCAAGCTGGCGTTGGCTTACATCCGCAAAAATTCGCAAGCCGATTGCCAGGTGTTCTTTCGGATCTCGGCCGACGACGCGAAAACCTGGAGTCCACCCGTCAAGGTTAGTCCAGCCGCAGGTTACTGGGGAATCAATAACGCGCGACTGGTGCAGTTGAAATCGGGACGGATTCTTGCGCCACTCTGGTTTGTGGAAGACTGGAACAAGAGCCATCATACAAAGAACGCGGTTGCGTATTCGGACGATGAAGGTCGAACTTGGCATTCGGGGCAGGTTGTCGACATTCCTCAAGGGAGGCGCGGCGCGGACGAACCCGCCGTAGTCGAATTGCGGGACGGACGAATTCTGATGATCATCCGCAGCGATCTTGGGACGCTCTATCGGGCATACTCGGCGGATTCGGGCGAGCACTGGACGACGCCTGAGTCTACCGGCCTGCCCTCGCCGACCGCGCCCGCTTCGATTGCACGGATACCCTCGACGGGAGACCTGCTGCTGATATGGAACAACAGCAAGCCTGGCCCCCAGCACACACAGGACCGTTTCCCGCTGACCTCCGCGATCTCGCGCGATGAGGGCCAGACGTGGAGACAGATCAGGAACCTTGATGATTCTCCGGGCTTCACTTATGCATATGCCAGCATCTCATTCCCTGAAAAGGACCGCGCGATCATCACGTATTATGCCAGCCCCAGGCTTCAACGGGATAGTTCCAATCGGAGTCTTCCGGGGGAGACTTTGGAACCGCGCCTCTTTTCTTTGAAAGAGAAGATAGTGCCAGTTACATGGTTCTATAAGACACGGCAATAAGATGAGCTCTTCCACCGTACATCCATCACCCTCCGCGCATGGGACACTGTCCGACCATATCGTGGAGTTACTGCGCGACCGAATACTCTCGGGCGAAATGCCGCCGGGAAGACGACTGAACGAAAGTCAATTGGCCAGGGAATTACGCGTGAGCAGAGCGCCAATTCGTGAAGCACTCCGCCGCTTACAGGAGCAGGGATTGGCCATGAACGATCCGCGACGCGGCATGTTTGTGGTGAGTCTGGAGGAGGAAGACCTGCAGAAGATCAATAGCCTGCGGCTGGTGCTGGAGGCCGAGGCATTGCGGCTCGCGAAAAAACGCATGACTCCGGCAGCGGAACGACGGCTGCGGCAACTGCTCGCCCGCATGGAGAAGATGGCCAGCGCTCCGGCTTTCGAGCTGATACGCATTGACATCCAGTTCCATCGCGTAATCTGGCGCCTGAGCGGGAATGAGTATCTGGATCGCGTGTTGACGGGCCTGACGGCGCCGCTGTTTGCTTATGCCGTCCTGCTTCAGGCCAGGAGTAACAAAAAGTTGGTGCTGGATTCCCACGAGCCGCTGCTCGACTGGCTGCTGGGAAAAAGCAATGAATCGGCTGAAGAGCTCATGTTTCGAATGCTGAATATCCGCTGGACAACGCCCGCCCGATTTTCGAGTTTTGAGAGCGGCTCCAAGGCGTAATAGATCGCCACCGGCTATTTGCATCTTCCGTGGTTTGCTCCAAAACTTCCATTGGCGCGATACTTGCGCATAAGATATCACCAGGAGCGAGATCCATATGAACAAGACTGCAATCGGCGGTTTCATGACGGGTGCGGCTTTCATGTATTTCGCAGATCCCAACCGCGGCAGACGCCGCCGGGCGCTTACCCGCGACAAGGTCATCGCCGGATGGCATGACGTGGCCAACGAGTTTGACAAAGCACAGAGAGACTTACGGAACCGCGCCCGGGGGGTCATATCGATAGCGCGGTCGCTCTCGGGGCGTGCTGACGTGGACGGCCCGATTCTTGTTGATCGCATCCGATCGCGGATCGGGCGCGCCGTCCGCCACCCACACGCAATCACGGTGAAAGCGGAAGGGGGCGGCCGCATCGTGCTGGAAGGTCCCGTGCTCGAAGACGAAGTGGAATATCTCACCAAATGCGTGAACTCGGTGCCTGGGGTCACTCATGTGGTGAGCCGCCTTGAAGTGCATCGCGAACCCGGGAATGTCTCGAGCTTGCAGGGAGGCGTTCCCAGGCGGCAATATTCCGAATTCGCACAGCAGAATTGGACGCCGGTCCTGCGGGTTGGCGCCGGCGCGCTGGCGGGGGCTGCCTTTTACACCAGCTTTCGCAACAATGGCCCGCTACGCTGGGCAGCTATCGCGGGCGGCGCGTCGCTGCTGGCCCGGGCTGTTCTCAATCGGCCGTTCCGGAAGATCTTCGGCGTAGGAGGAGGGTTTGATGCGGTTAAGTTCGACAAAACGATCCATATTGACGCGCCGGTAGAGGAGGTTTTCGCCTACTGGGCAAAATTCGAAAATTTCCCGAAGTTCATGACGCACCTCAAAGAGGTCCGGGACCTGGGCAATGGGAGATCGCATTGGGTGGCAGCGGGTCCGGCCGGCATTTCCATACCCTGGGACGCCGAAATCACCGAGCAACGCACGAACGAATTGCTGGCGTGGCGGAGCGTTCCGGGATCGCTGGTGCGCACAGCAGGTATTGTCCGGTTTGATAAGGAGGCGGACGGCAGCACGCGCATCAGCCTCCGCATGTCTTATTGCCCGCCTGCGGGCGTATTCGGTCACGCGCTTGCTTATCTGTTCGGCACAGATCCGAGGAGCGAGATCGACGATGATATGGTCCGGCTGAAGTCTCTGATCGAGGCCGGTAAGACGCGCGCACATGGGATCAAAGTGCGGCGCGAAGAGGTCGGCATTGCATAGGTGAGTGTGCTGGCGGCGCCAGCCACTTGTGCCAAAAGGCACGGCAATTGCTGTTTCGCCAAGGAGGGTTTGAATGCCGGTTACACGTACTCTGCAAGGTGAGATCTCTCACGAAAATCGCGAAGATCATCCCGTTATTCAGCATCTGCAGCGTCAGGTTGCAAATGCTTTCGTCTTATACGCGAATTACAAGCACTATCATTGGCAGACATTCGGCCCGCTCTTCCGCGACCTGCACCTCATGTTTGATGAGTTTGCGAAAGATGTGCTCGGAACCATCGATGAGCTGGCTGAACGGATCCGCATGATCGGGCCGGATGTCCAGCACGTGCAGTTGAGGCAAATGCAGGAAGCGGCTAACGTGCACTCAGCGGGGCCCGGCCAGTCCATGCGAGAGATGATCGAAGAGGCTGACGCCAACCTGCTCGTGGTGATTAAGGACATGCGGGATGCTGCCAAAATTGCCGACGAAAACAACGATCCCGGAACTGTCGATCTGTTCTCGAAGCTGGTGCAAATTCATGAGAAGCACGAGTGGTTTTTGCGCCAGGTGCTCAAGAAGAAGGATGGGCTCGTAGTTTAACGGCATTGAATCAGCCCGGCCGTATAGATGTACCGCCATTGGCCTGTAAATTCTACGAGGGCCTCGAAGCGGGGCCCTTACCTTTTTGCCAAAACTGCAAAGACGCTGCCTCTCGAGCGGCGGCAGGCCACGCCGCCGCCAGATGATGTGTTATTCTGTCGGCTATCCCGCGAGGAGAGACATGCCGCTTGATCCCGAGCTTGTCGAACGTTACCAGCGCGATGGATTTCTTGTAATCGAGAATCTGCTTACTGCCGCGGAGATCGAGACAGTACGGCAGCGTGTTTCCGATATCGCCAGCGCCGCGGCCGCATATCGCGACGCTGATATTGAATATGAACCTGGAGCGCCCCGCGTACGCGACCTGGCGTACATCCGGAAGCTGAACAATTGTGAGCACAACGACGACGTTTTGCTCAATGCGGCGAAACACCCCAAAATCCTTGACGTTGTAGAAGCTCTAATTGGTCCGGATATCAAGCTCTTCGGCGAGCAGCTTTTTATGAAGCCTCCAGGCGGCGTGGAAAAACCTTATCATCAGGACTCTCCATATTTCCACATCGAGCCTATGGCGCTCGTTTCCGCCTGGATCGCGCTCGACGACGTCACGGAGGAAAATGGCTGCCTCAAAGTCATACCCGGAAGCCATACTCTGGGGCCACTCCCGCACAGCGATGTCTGGATGGTAGGCGAGCGCGCCGACATGAAGATCCCGGATGGCCGGATTGATCGCCGGCGAGAAGTCCACATTGTAATGAAGGCCGGAAGCGTCAGCTTTCATCATAGTCTGCTGATGCATGCTTCCGGACCTAATCGGACAACATACAGCCGGCGGGGCCTGGCCGCTCACTATATGAGCGCCAAATCCCGCTGGACGGGGAAAGTGGAACAAAAGCCGGCTTACGTCCTGCTACACGGCAGGGAATACGCGGATTGCGTCTAACAGCCCGCGGCTTCTTCTCTCCGCTCCGAGGAGTCTGCATGGTGCGCGCGATCGGGAGCGCCACAAACCGGCGCGACCCGCAGCTTGACAACGCGCCTTTTCACTAGAAAGACAGCTTCAGCGCGAACTGCAAAATTCTGGGGCTGTTGGCGGACGTGATCTTCCCGAAAGCGCTGGTCGAGCTCACGACCGTACCCGGAGCGTTGAAGTTTACATTGTTGAAGATGTTAAAGAACTCGGCCCGAAACTGCAAACCCAGGCGTTCAGTCAACTTGAAATTTTTTAGCGCTCCGATATCGGCATTGAAAAACCGCGGCCCTCGCAAGATACTCTTTCCGGCATTTCCAAATGTGCCGAGCGCATTCACCCGAAATTTGGAAGTATCAAACCATTCGGCGATCATCTGAGCATGCGAGCGGTCACTGCTGAGCTGTGCTCCACCTCCCACGACATCAGCCCGGTCGCGCCCCACACCGGTGAACGAGTTATCGACGCCGCTGGTAATCGTCAATGGAAAACCGGCTCTCCAGATCGTGTTGGACGTCAGTTCCCAACCGTTAATCACCGCGCTCACGGCCTTCGGAACCGCGGCATGCGGAATCATGTAGAGGCTCGAAAACTTGAAAACGTGCGGCACGTCGTCCGTGGAAAGCCCGCGATCGAAGCTGCGGTTGTAGGGATTGGTCCAACCGAAATCATCAATTGTTCTGGACCAGGTGTAATTGGCCAAAAGCGAAAGCCCGTAGCTAAAGCGCTTCTCCACCACCAACTGTAGGCTGTTGTAGTGCGTGTTGTGGTTGTTGGGAATCATGGAGAGATTACTGAAGTCCTGGTTGGGCCGCCGGCTCTGCGTGTTGGCCACGGTGGACGCCCCAGGAATGTAAACGGCGGGATTGAGCTCTTGCGTAGCTTTGTAGAAGTCAGATGGCCCCATATGCGTGCCCTTGTTTCCCACGTAGCCGACGCGGAATAAAAAATCCTTAGCCACTTGCCGCTCGATCCAGAGATTCCAAGACGCCACCTGCGGCATGCGCAAGTGACGCGGCAGAACGTTGGAAATGCCAGTGGGCCGCGTAAAAGTAACATCCGAGCTGGGGAACTGAAACGCATACTGCGCGGGGAACGGATTATTCACGCCTGCACTGCCGTATGGATCCGCAAAGCTAACGCCGTTCAAAAAAATCTGCGGAGAGAACGGCGCGTTGGTTTGCATTGTAAACGTGTCGCTGGAGGCGCTCGTGTAATAGTATCCGGCTCCTCCGCGAATAGCCGTTCTCCCGTCCTGGGTCAAACGGTAGGCGAAGCCGAGCCGCGGAGCAAACTGATTTAATGCATTGTCGGTCCCTGCGGATGGGCAACCGGGATCGCCGCCGACCAGCAGCCCCACCGGTGCGTTGGGAAATTTTTGAGACTTGGCGCCGGGCACATAACAGTTTACGCGTCCGGCTGTTTCCTGGAAAGGAAAGAATGGATCCCAGCGCAGCCCTATGTTAACGGTGAGCCGCTGGCTGACTCGCCAGTTGTCCTGAACGTACGAGGCCCAGCGCGTACCGTTCAAGTCGGAAAACTCGCCTCCGCCTTGCACGAATTGAGTAAGCCGGCCGACCATGAAGTCCGCCAGGTTATCGCCGGAAAGATTGCCGGTGAAGAACGCGAAGCCGCCCATGCGATAAGTGTTCGCGATGTGCTTAGTCAGACGGACAATCTCGCTGCCAACGTGCAGCTCATGGCTTCCCTTAATCCAGGTCACATCTTCGCGGATGGTGTAATCGCCGCGGTCAAACGTTCCTTTCCATCCGGTGTTAGCGGTGAAAGCGCCTCCGATTGCGAGATACGTCTCCGGCGGTTGGCCGGCCGGCTGCGCGATCTTTACACCGATATCGGGATAGCCGAATGGAGCGGCGGCGATGGCGCCCCCGGTCTGGCTGTTCCAGCCAAACCAGGTGTTGAACAGCAGAGTAGGCCGCGCTGTGAAGTTATAGTTCGCTGCTACGTTGTGGATATGAACCGCGTTGCCGCTGCTGTCGGCCTGCAAAATATTGTCCGTATAGACGCGCGGAGTCTGTTTGAACCGCGTATCAAAATAGCGCCCGCTGATCTGATGGCGCCCCATGTTGTAGTCGAGCTTGACCATGTACTGGTCATCGTTCTGCTGAGTCGGGGGACCCACGTAGGTGAGCTGCCGTCCCGGCCCGTTCGGCAGCGGAATGTATTGAAGAAGCTTCAGCGAGACCGGGCTGAACTGCGAGGCTGGAATTCGGTTGTTCGGGTAGGGAACACCGCTAACGGGATCTTTCAGTGCCACTCCAGAGAGATCGGAGAAATCGCCATTGCGCTCAGCCTGCGTAGGTACGAATCCGATCTGGCCTTGGGCCGCGCTGCGGATGCGCGTGCCCTGGTACGTGCCGAAATAGAAGAGGCGGTTTTTCCGGATGGGGCCGCCAACAGAGCCCCCAAACTGATTGCGATTGAGAGAGTCGTGCTTCGGCGCAAAAAAGTTTCGGGCGTTCAAGGCGCCATTACGCAAGAATTCAAACAGATCGGCATGAATTTCGTTCGTTCCGGACCGTGTGACGATGTTGACCACGCCGCCGGCTGAGTTGCCGAACTGTGCGGAGAGGTTGTTCGAATCAAGCGAGAATTCCTGCACGGCATCGGGGTTGGGGAACGGCAGATTCATGTTCAGATAGGTGTCGTTGTGGCCCGCGCCGTCCAGTTGATAATTGACCTGGCCCGGACCTGTTCCATTCACGGCCGCCTGTTGCTCGCCCGGATAGACTCCGCCGAAACAGTTGACGCCGCAGTACCGGCTGGTCGTATCGACGGTGCCCGGGGCCAGATAGAGCAGGGACTGAGCCTGGCGGCCGTTCAATGGCAGGTCCACAATCTTGCGCTGATCCACAAGCTGGCCGCTGGTTGCCGTGCGCGTCGGAACGATTTCGGCATCAGCGGCGACCGTAACGCTTTCGCTCACGCCGCCGACCTGCAGCCTGACCGTTTGGCTTGCAGCTTCATTAACAGTCAGGCGTATGCCTTCCTGCGAATACGGTGCGAAGCCGGTCTTTTCAACAGTGAGCCGGTAACGGCCCACAGGCAGAGTGGGGAACACGAAGGCGCCCACGTCGCTCGTGGTCGTGTTTTGGGTCAGGCCGGTGTCCATATTTTGGACTTTGACCGAAGCGCCGGGGACAGCAGCGCCATTGATATCAAGCACGGTTCCGCCTAGGCTGGCGCTTGTAAACTGGCCCTGCAAGAAACAGGAAAATGTGGATAGACACACGAAAACCGCGGCAGCGCAAAGCGTTTTCATTCGAATGTAGACCCTTCGCCGCCATAGTACGTGTCATAAGGCCTGAAGTCAAGAAAGCATCAGGATATTACCGCACCGACGCTCAGAAAAAAATGCGTAATCCGAATTCCATTTGCCGCGGATTATTCGCCTGACCTGTCACAACTCCAAATGTACCGGGGCTATCGATGTTCAAAGTGGGATTGGCCGGTTGAAAGTGATTAAATACATTCACAAATTGAAAGCTCAAGGTTGCGCCGAGACTCTCTCGGATGCGGATGTCCTTCGTGACAGCGACATCCAGATTCCAGGTTGGGAAGCCGCGTAGAACACCGGAGCCGCCGCCGTTTGTATCGACGCCTAAGATCAATCGCCGAAAATTCGAATAGACCGCGCTCGGATCGGCGAACATGTTGATTCCCGAGCCGCCGTTGGACGGATTACCCGCAGTGCCCGCGACACCATTCGAGACAACATTGTAGTGTGCCGAATTGCCGCCCGTGTAAGGAGCCAGGGCCACAGCGTTTTCATGATTGCCTGTGCCGACCGATGTGCAGTCCATCTCACCGAAAGACTGGCAGCCTGTACCGGTTCCCCCGCTGATAATAACGGGCAGCGGAGCTCCGCTCTGTGCTGTGAACAGCGGCGCGAGCGACCAGCCGTCCAGCAAGTGGCGCAGCATCCCATGCTGCGCTTTGAACACTGAAGGCCGATACAGCATCAGAATGTTGTAGACCCATTTCATATCGAAGGGCTGAGGGCCGTACATGGCCTGCATGTTCCAGTTGTCCAGAATCGACGGTACTCCTGCTTGTGTAAAGCCGCCGGTTCCCAAAGAGCGGCTGAACGTAAGGTTCGAAGTCGCCGTAATGCCGTGCCAGTCGTTGAGGTGCATCGAGAGGAAGGCCCCGTTGTAATTCGACCAGCCGATGGCGGCAGCCATGGGCAGCGCGGAGATCTGCGCAGGGTTGGAGCTGGGCATGGTACGGCCCAATGTCCAGCCGGGCGCCCTGTTCAGAGCCGCCCATAGATCGTACACATGGGTAGTTATGATGTTACTCCGCTGATTGGAAGCCACTGCGGCGGTACAGCTTGCGAAGCCGGTGCAGAAAGTGGAACCGGGTCCTCCCATCGCCGCTTCGAAAAAGGGTTGAGGCTGAATCGCCTGTGACCTGGTCATGGCCAGATACAAATTCGCGAATGCCTGCGCGAAGGTCTGGCCGTTCAACGTCGTCATATAGGGAACCGAGTCCAGGCTGAACGCCTGCTGCTCATCCCGGATGATCCGGCCGATGTAGCCTATCTCGACTCTCACCTTGGAAGAGATCTCGCGCTGGATAGTGAAGTCGAACTGGTCGGTGTGCGCAGGCTTGAGATTCGGGTCTAATTCCCAGCTAACGCCTGCTGCGGCATTCCCGCCCACTCCGGGATAGTATGGTTGTGGAAAGGTCTGCGAAACGGCAGGTAGCGGCGCTGTCATGCCGTCGGTTCCGATGCGGAAGGCGGTGGTTGGGTCCACTCCGGCGGCTCCAAGGCACTGCCCGGAGCGGCTGGCTCCAATGCAGGAGACCGGCTGGCCGATGCCGGTACCTTGCAGCGGAACCTGGACCAGGTTTATCCCATTCATCCTCGCCCAGATTCTTCCGTATCCCCCGCGAAGCACCGTTTTTCCGGAGCCGAACAGCTTTCCAAGAATGCCGCCGCTAAACTTCGGATTCCATGCCGCTGCAAACCGGGGACTAAGTCCGCCATAAAATGGGTCAAACGGATACTTACGGCCTCCGCCCACATTACGCACGGTTGCAAATCCGATAGTGGGATTATAAACCTGTCCGGCAAGGGCGGCTTTCTTCCGTGCGGCGAGATAATCCTCACCCGTAAATGCGTTGCCGTTTGCATCGACCACCATTGGCTGGTTGCCATTTAGCTCATAGGGCGGCATCTGGATTTCGTATCCAAGCCCGTAAGTCAGCGTGAAAGTAGGCTTCACATGCCACGTATCGCTGAAATACATGTTGTAAGACGGTATGACGCTTTGCGAGAAGATAGAGCTTGGCACTGGCAATAGGTTTCCCTGCGGCCCGCTGCGGGCATAGAATACCTGCGGCTGCGAGACCAGGCCCAGCACGGAAGCGTAGAGCGTATTCCAGTTGGCGACCTGGTTGGCAGGGACGGTCGATGGTATGTACGCGGAGGGCATCGCAATTCCCGATCCTGAATTGACCTGATACACGATCGAGCTGAGAATATTGACGCCGTTGTCATTGCGCTGATGCTTATCGAAATTGCGCTGGTATTGGCCACCGAACTGGAAGAGATGGTTACCGTGGATGAGGCTGAGATCGTCGCGGACTACTTTGTCCTGGCCATCCCAGAAGCGGGACAAGGCGTTGCCTCGATCCACGGGGTATGGAACCAACGCATTGATATTGTCGGCACCTATCTCGATAGCTCCTCCCAGGCCGGGCAACTGCGGAGGAGCGCCGACACTGCTCCACTCCCAGGCATTACGCAAGTAATTAAAGCGAAAGTCATTGATCAAATGCGGAGTGATTACGCCCGTCAATCCGACGACGAAATAAGAGGGCGTCTGCGGCCGCTCGGATTTCGAAGAAGCCTGTCCGAACGTATCTCCCGGTAAAGCTCCTCCAATGTCGACCTGGTTATTAGTAAACTGCGAAAACTTGTAATAGCGATAGCTGGCCATGAAGCGCCAATTGGGCCCGAAATCATGATCGATGCGGCCAACCATAAAGTTCGAAGACACCGGCAGGCGCAGGGGCGTCAAATATCCCTGTGTATTGAACCGGTCTCCAGCCTGCGGATCATTCGGCAGAGGCATGTATTTGTTCCAAATTTGAGATACGATCGGGTTCAATCCGAGGCCCCGCGGATCACAGAGGCTTGCGCCGCACATCGCGGGCTGATAGGTAACGCCGTTCACCGTGACAGGATGCGGATTTAAATTGTACGGGATCCATTGGCCGGAGCTGTTCTGCACCTGAATGACACCTGCGCGCAAAAGTGGAGTTGGTACTAATCGATCGATCGTGGTGACTTGCGGAAAGCGCCGTCCTTCGTAGTTAAAGAAAAAATACGTCTTGCCGCCCCAAAATTCCGGCGTTAGCGGCCCGCCGAGCGCTGCTCCGAATCGGTTCTGATGAGAAGACGGCAGCGGAGTGTACGGCAGGCTGCGCGAGGGCGTGTGATTGTTCAACCAGGTGTTCGCCCCGAAGTTACTGCCGAAATAGTACTCATACCCCGAGCCATGAAATTGATTGGTTCCACGCTTTGTAACCATCTGTACCTGGCCGCCGGCTGCGCCGTTGAAATCGGCCGTTTGATTATTTGTTGCTACCTTGAACTCCTCAATGCTTTCAACCGGCGTGGGAATTACGCCTGAAGGAGAGCCGCCGGAGCTGCCGAAAATCGTGCCGCTGGAGAGAGTGTAGTTAGCGTAAGTGCCGTCCTGGTCGCTCGAATTGTTCCCGCCATCGAGCTGAAACATCGTTTGATCTGACGCAGCGCCCGATACTTGTCCTCCAGGCGCCACGGCAGGCTGCAAGATAAAGAATGCATTGGCATCGCGGCCCAGATTCGGTAGCGTAGTGAGGGCCAGCCCTGAAATCGTCGTGCCGACCGTCGCGTTAGTGGTCTGCAGCTCCGCTCCCGAAGCCGCCTTGACTTCCACGGCTGTGGCAGTCGAGCCCACCTCCAGAGTGACATTTAATGTTAGGACGAATCCGACCCGCACTGCGCGTCCGGACACTTTCGCCTGCGTAAAGCCGGGTTTGCTCACAACCAGGTCATATGTCCCAGGGGCGACGTTGAGGAACGTGTACCTCCCGACTTCGTTAGTAAGGGTAGTCTGACTGGTATTAGTCGAGGTATCGGTAAGCGAAACTTCCGCCCCGACAACGGCGGCATTCTGCGGGTCCGTGACCTGGCCGGAAACGGTGCCCGTCGAGGTTGCCTGCGCCCACGTTGCAGGCGCGCTACAAAGTGACGTTACAATCAGGGCGGCAGCACGCAGGCGAGCGGTTAGCGCAAACGGTGCGTAAGAGTGTTTGGTACGAGGCATCGGGTCAACGGCAGGCACTAATATCACAAAGCTTACGCAAGTGTCAATTCGCACAGCCGGCCAATCGCCGCCGCGTTGTTACCGGGCACTCGCGGCACTGGAATGGAACCGGCGTATCGTATATGTTTCGACCTGGAAAAGAGTGAATCGTTCCGGCGATGACGAAACGAAGGAAAACCGAAAACCTGGGCGAGGTCGAGCGGGTTTATGGCATTCTGCGCGAGTGGCTGATTACCGCCAAGCTGCCGCCGGGCGAATTCCTCTCTGAAGCTGATCTTGCCGCGCGCTGCCGTACGAGCCGTACTCCCGTTAGAGAGGCGTGCACACGGCTGATGCAGGACAAGTGGCTTTCCCGCATTCCCCGGAAAGGATTCCTGGTTACGCCACTCTCCGTGCGCGACATAGTCGAGATGTATGAATACCGAAAGCTGCTCGAGTGCTTTGCTGCCGAGAGGGTAGCGGCTTCCGCCAGCGCCGACCAGGTTGAAGAACTGAAGGCGATTGTTGCTCCGGAAAACGATGTAGAAGCCAAGCCTTCGGCAATTCTGAAAGCCAACGAAGTCTTTCATCTTCGGCTTGCAGAGCTCGCAGGCAATCAGCGCGTGGTCACGCAGTTGAAATTGACACTGAGTTATGTCAGCCGTCTGGACACGTTGTGCACGCGTACCGTGCCCGGCTGGATCGGACATGCATCAATCCTTCGGGCCATTGCAGCCCGGGAGCCGGTAAGCGCCCGCCGAGCGATGGCGCAACATATCGATCTATCACGGGATAAGATGGTCAAACTATTCAGTTCATAACATGTAATAAGACGTACCTTAGAAATTTACACTTCATCGTGAACTTTTGAGGCTCAAAACTACAGGTTTTTTCCTTATACTACAAACTGCGCCAGGCTAAATTGCTCGACTAAGGCGGAGGCAATCTATGGATCTACGACGGTTGCTCTGTGCAGCGGCGCTGGCGGCAGGCACCGGCATGATAGTGCCGGCGGCCACCATTAACTACGCTCAACAAAATTTGGTTTCGGATCTGCCAGGTATGGCGCCTACTACGGATCCGAATCTTGCGAATCCCTGGGGAATTGCGTTTAGCCCCACCAGTCCTTTCTGGATTTCGGACAATCATACCGGGCTCGCCACTGTTTACACCGGTAACGGCACCATTCGTCCCTTGGTGGTGACGATTCCTCCCCCGGCCGGTGGTTCACCGCCGGCAGCGCCTACGGGCATTGCGTTCAATGGCGGCTCGGGTTTCATGGGGGACCGGTTTGTCTTCGCCACCGAGGACGGAACAATTTCAGGATGGCAGAGTGGAACCAGCGCAACGTTGCGAGCCTCCTCCTCGGGCGCCGTGTATAAGGGGCTGGCAATCGCTAACAATGGTACTGGCGATTTTCTGTACGCAGCCAATTTTTCCGCGGGGCGTATCGACGTCTTCAACAGCAGTTATCAGCCGGTCTCGTTATCGGGAAACTTTTCCGATCCCGATATACCAGCCGGCTTCGCTCCTTTCGATATTAAGACTATCGGCGGCAAGCTGTACGTAACCTATGCTCTTCAGGATGCGGCTAAAGAAGATGATGTGCCGGGTCCAGGCAACGGTTTCGTCAATATCTTCGATGCAAATGGCCATCTGGAGCAAAGACTCATCGTTGGCGACTCCACAGGGCACACCGGGCCGCTAAACTCTCCGTGGGGGCTGGCATTGGCCCCGGCAGGCTTTGGTGCGTTTGGTGGTGACCTGCTGGTTGGGAATTTCGGTGACGGACGCATCAACGCATTCAATGGCACGACCGGCTCCTTTGTCGGCACGGTCGCCCCGGCCCACGGCGGTCCTCTCGTTAATACGGGGCTTTGGGCCTTGAGCTTCGGTAACGGAGGAATGGGAGGCGATCCGAACGCCCTTTACTTTACTGCGGGCATTCCGGGGCCGGGTGCAGTTGAAGACCACGGTCTATTCGGAAAAATTACCGCCGTGCCGGAGCCGGCGACACTGCTGCTGATTGGCGCGGGCTTGGTTCCGATTGCCCTGACACGGCGGCGCTGGATCTCAAGGTAGCAGATCAGAACAGGTAGCGGAGCGAAAACTGGATCTGGCGTGCCGGCCGGGTATCCGTAATCCGGCCATAGGTTGCGCTTCGCATGTTCTTGTCTGCTGTAGACCACTGCGTGTGATTCCAGGCGTTAAAGAAGTCTGAGCGGAACTCCAGCATATGGCCTTCCCGCAGGAACGACAAAGGAATGCGCTTGGCTGTTGCTATGTTCCAGTTATTAATTCCAGGCTCAGTCACTGCTCCGAGCGTTGAGTTACCCCAGACGCCGAATGGCGGATCGACAAAGCAGGACGTATTGAACCACTGCAGTTTCGTGCGGATATTCGGTCCACTATTTGGATTACAAATCCGGTTCGGTTGCGCTAGGCTCGACGCGCCGGACAGCCCTGTGCCGGTGAGGTCTTGATCCGTTACCGGTTCAGGACTGCCGGTAGACGCAGTAAATGTTCCGCTGATTACCCAGTCGTTTACAATCGGGCGCAACACTTTGTGCACCCCGAGCCTTGGCGTCTGGTAACTCAGAGCTGTAATAAACCATAGATAGGGAGTAATCGCCGAAGGTCCGGCCCAGATATACGGCACTCGATAATTGATGTTACCGTGGTCCGAGGTGCCGATCCGCGACGAGGCCAGGTTCTTGGCGAACGTCAGGTTGCTTTGAAGCGTCAGGCCGTGCCATTGATTATTCCTGACCGTTGCAGTGCCGGCGTTGTATTTTGCCCAGCCGATCGGCGCCCATGTCCCCAGCACGCCCCATTGCGGATAGGGCCGCCGCTGCTGTAATGGCAGGCTGGCGACCGGACCTTGCGGCAGAGCAGCAGCATTCACATCGATGAATTGGAATTGGTGAATCGTGTGAGAGCCGACATAATTCCCTTCTGCAACCCACGATGATCCGAGCCGCCGCTGCACACTAAAGGACCATTGATACACGGCGGGAATGGGATAATAGGGCATGGCGAATCGGAAGCTGGCCGGAGGGTTGGCATTCGGTTGCGGCGGCACACCAAGCACACCTGCCGGATACTCATTGCTGACCAGCCGCGAAGGCAACGGTTGCGAGGTGTCGTTGACCACCTCGTAGCGCAAGCTAAACGGCGCTGCCCCCGATTGAATATCGTTGAACTGATTCATATTGATATTGCCATCGAAGTACACACCGAAGCCGGCGCGCACCACCGTACCGGGCGTCAACGCGTATGTAATACCCAAGCGTGGGGCGAAATTTTTCGTGCCAATTTTATAAGCTTGCCGTGGAACTCCGGGTGTCTGGGACGCACAGCTTCCAAAGCACTTTGACGGATCGAGAAAGTCGTTGGGATTTTGTAGTGCGAAGGCCGGCTGTCCGGTCTGAAAATTAAAGCTTACTGTAGTGTTCCGCGGAACCGTCCACGGACTCCAATATTCGTAGCGCAGACCGTAGTTCATAGTAAGCCGGTTGGTGATGCGCCACGAATCCTGGCCGTAAAAGCCAAGATATGTCTGATGGCCAACATAAGGAATTTGCCGCACGATCAGCAGAGTGCTGGAGTAAGCGCCGAGGAGATAGTCGGCGAACTCAAGGCCGCCTTGCGGCAGACCGGCAGCCTGCCGCGCCTGCTCGCATTTGCCATTGCCTGGAGGGCACGCCTGCGTGAAGAAACGGCTGAACGAGAACTGGCCCTTATCGCCCGACGGATTGTAGTAAATGAATCGCTTGTTAATGCCGTCAAATCCGAACTTAAGATTATGCCGTCCTTTCACCCATGCGAAATCGCCTTTTAGCTGAATATTATTCGAGTAGGCGTTGTAAATGTAGTTTGTCGCGCTGCCGAGATCAAAACCCGCGACGCTCCATTGCGTCCCGCCAGTGTAGCTCGAAGTATTCGGCAGACCAATATCGGCCGCCGCATCGGGCAGGCTTAACGGGCGGGTATAGGCCCAATTCGGCCTCGTATACGAGACTCCAAGATCATTCACCCTGGATGCGCTCAACACCTGAGTCCAATGCAGCACGGCATTGGTTGTTACGGAGGGATTTCCCGTGCCTTGCAGCGGTTGTAGTCCTCCCGCCAGCGAATTCTGCTTGTTGTAGGTGAATCGGGCGAAGATCGTGGAGTTGGTATTCCTTAACCAGTCGGCCCGCCCAGTGACCTGGTTCTGATCGAGCGTAGTTCGCACGGAGTCAGTAACTTGCGCAATGCCATCCACTACAATGTTCGATTCGCGCACATACTTTTGCAGATACTTCGCTGTCACCGGGTCCACGCAGCTTGGACGCGGCGCGCACAAACTCGTCGGCCCTAAGGGAATTTTGTTTCCGGGAAATGGGCGGCGCAGCCCGGTGTTCGGGTCGACATCGTAAGGATTGTAGATAACTGGCGTTGGTAAGAATGTTCCGCCCGGCCCCGGGGGATGATACTGCGAAAAATCACCTTGCCTGAGGTTTGCATCCGGTACCGTGGCGAATTGCTGTTGCCGCTGCACGACCCGAAAACCCTCGTAATTGGCGAAGAACAGCAACTTATTCTTTTTAATTGGCCCGCCGATGGACCCTCCGAACTGGTTTTGCGTATAAGGGGGATTTGCGCGTCCCGCCTGGTTGTTGAAAAACAAATTCGCGTCCAGCCGGCTGTTCCGGAAGTACTCGAACAACTCGCCGTGGTAACTGTTCGAGCCGCTCTTGGTGATCACGTTCACGGCGGCCACGCCGTTGCCAAACTCCGCGCTCATGTTGGCAGACTCTACGCGCACCTCCTGCACGCTGGCGCGCGCCTGCAACTGCGTCGCCTGGCCATAAACGGGAATCTGGACATTCGACCCGTCAATTGAGATGTTCGAGCCGGAGTCGCGATTCCCGGAGAGAAACGCACCCGAAGCTTGGAACGTGTTACCGGCTCGCACGAAATTTAGCGACTGCGCTGCGAACGAAACAGCATTTCCGATGTTCTGCGGCACTACGCCGGGCGTCATTTGAAGCAGGTCGAAGAAGTTGCCGCGGCTGAGCGGGATGTTTTGCACAAGTTCCGGTGTGACGCTGCCGGTAACTTCAGCCGATGCTGTGTTGATCAGCTCGGCGCCGACCGCGGACACGGTGACCTGCTCGGTAGTGGCGCCCAGTTCGAGCTGGATATCGAGATGCGCCGGCTGTGCCGTCTCTACGGTACGGTCGGTGATGGTCGTCGTCTTGAAACCACTTGCGGAAGCCGAAATTGTATATCGGCCGCCAGGAAGCGACTGGAACGAATACACGCCTTCGGCATTGGTGGTCGCCTCCCGGACTGCGCCGGTGTTCTGATTCGTTAGTCTGACCGTGGCGCCCGGAAGCACGGCGCCTTGTGGGTCCGCAACTGTTCCGGTTATTGAAGTCGTCGTCTCTACCTGGGCATATAAGGCGCTAAGGCACATAAAGAATGCAATCAGCGTTCTCATTGACAGCTCCAGCGATCCCAACGAGGGCGGTTTGAAAGAGAAGTATACCCTAGAAACAAGCGTCTCAAAATTCCAGCTTCGCGACTAACTGTATCTGTCTGGACGTGGTGATTGTGGAGCTGATCGTACCTCCGGCCGCCGTGCCCAGGTTCAAGTTTGGAAGCGCGAAGTTAGCTCGGTTCAGCACGTTAAACCCTTCACCGCGCAACTGCAGCCGCAAACGCTCCGTCAATGCGATATTTTTGTGGATCGCGAAATCCACGGTCGCCAGGCCCGGCCCGCGTAGAATGTCGTAACCCGAATTGCCGAATGTGTATGCCGGCGGAAGATCGAAAGCGCGATTCGGATCACTCGGACTGATGCTGGTGTTGAACCACTGTTGGATCGTGCGTTGGCTTTCCGGCAGGGAGCCGTCTCCAATACGGTTCGGCAACTGGTAGTTGCCGTTGTTTAGCCCGTTGTTCGCCAGCACCGGGGTAAACGGCAGCCCGGATTGCAACGTAATAATCGCATTCAACTGCCAGCCGCCAATCAGCTTTTCGGTCACGGCATGCGCGCCGGAGCCGAACCGCTTACCACGGCCGAACGGCAGCTCATAATACCCGCTGAAAACGAAGCGCGACGGTATGTCGAAAGAGGAAAGCCCGCGTGCTGCCCTCATATTATTGATGTCCTGATATTGCGAAGAGACGTTCGGCCTGTTTCTTTGGCCGCTTGACCCGGCGATCGCATTGTCGATCGACTTGGCCCAGGTATAAACCGCTAGAAACTCGAGTCCCCGCCCGAATCGCTTCGAGAGTTTTGTTTGTAATCCGTGATAGTTGGAATCGCCGAAAAATCCAAAGTAATTGATCGTTGGAATATTGTTCAGCGCCTGGATGGGGCGCCGCGATGCCAATGGTGTTGCGCCGGGAACAGGCTGGTTTAGGTTGTATGCCGAAAATAGGTGCGATCCATGTGTTCCCACATAACCGACATCGAGCAGCAGCCCCGATATTATCTCGTGCTGCACGTCGAAACCCCACTGCTGCGCTCTAGGTGTGTGCGTCTGTAGTTCAACTGCGTAAATCGAGCCGCCCGCTGCATTCAACTTCGCAGCCGTATCAAGCGGAACTGATGGCGGAATCGGCAGGCCGTCGGCAAGGTTGCGGCCGACGAAGAGGCTGCCGGGCTGGAAATCCTGCGTCGGCATAAATGGCGGATTGCGGCCAAGCGAACCCTGACCCGCATAATGCACGCTAACGTAGTGAATGCCATAGGATCCTCGGATTACGGTGCGGCCGCTGTCAGTAAGGCTATATGCAAAACCTACCCGTGGAGCGAAGTTTCGCGGATCCGTCTTGCGGCCGGCGTGCTCGTCTCCATTGCGCGCGATCAGACTGAGGGCGGGGTTAGCCGGATCGAAATTGAAGTTCGCGATCCGGCCCGCCGCTTCGGTCAAAGGTGGATAGAGTTCATATCGCAGACCCAGATTCAACGTCAGGCGCCGTGATACTTTGAAATCATCCTGCAGATACCAGGAGTATTCCCACGCGCGCAGCCCGAAAGGCCCGAGCAGCGTCGTGCGCGTGATGCGCGCCGGGTATCCCAGAAGCAGGGATCCGATGCTGTTTCCGGTGTTCGCGACATTCGGCTGTCCCGTGAAGGTCGAATCAAAATTAAAGAATCCGCGCGCTGGGTCCTGCGACTCGAAGAAATTCAGATGTCGCCGGATCACCTGAAAACCATACTTCAGCGAATGCCGGCCGACGATGTGCGTGACGTTCTCCGAAAGCTGATAATTCGTGTTCTGAGATATTGACGGAATCGGCGTGATGTTGCCCAAGTTCATGTAGCCGGTCGGCCGTACGCCAATCAAGCCGCCGGAATAAGGCGGCACCGCGTCGTTAATTCCTGCGATGCCGATCGCCGCCGCCGAGTTAAACTGCATGTTTTTCGGCAGCGCATGCAGGTCAAAACGCGAGAAGCCGATGCGAAACTCATTCACCAGGTTCGATCGGAATACATGCGTGTCCGATAACACTCCGCCCCACGTTACCAGATCGAAATCGGCGCTATCCGCGCTTTGCGTATTGTCGGACCCGACGTAAGGGCCGAGGGGGATAGCAGAGTTCGCCGGCGATGGCAAGGAGCCGGGCAGGCTGGTAACATTATGGCCGCGGCTTACGCGCACGAACATATTGTTCTTTTGTGTGACAATCTTATCGCTTCGTATGTTGAACGAATTGTCGTTCTGATATTTTGATGGCGAAAAGAAGTAGTTATTTACGAGCGTGCCGGGCACGTTCGGGTCCGGGTAGAGATTTGCGAGCGTTCTGGCCTGGCTCGGAATGCGGCTGGCCGGAATGATGTTATTCGGAAACTGATCCCGGATGTAGTTGCCGGGCGAATTCGGGTCCACCCGGGTAGTAAGAGGATCGTAAATCCGCGTGCTTCCGAAGTTACCCTGCTTCTGCGCGACCGTGGGCACCGTGGATGTAATGTCCAGCCCAAGCGCCTGTCGAAATCCCTGGTAATCACCGAAGATGAACCAGCTATTGCGAATGATCGGTCCTCCGAAAGTGGCGCCGAACTGGCTCTGCACGAAATTCGGAATCCGCCGCATGTCGAGCGGCGTTCGGCGCTGGAAAAAATTGCGGGCATCGAGGGCCGAGTTCCGCAGGTACTCGTAAGCGGAGCCGTGGTATTCATTGGAACCGCTTCGCGTCTGAAGATTCACGATTCATCCGGAGGAGCGTCCGAACTCGGCAGGGGCGTTCGCGGTATAAACCTTGAATTCGCGGGTGGCTTCGACTGAAGGCTGCAGGATCGTAGAATTGATCCAGCTCTCGTTGTTGTCGATGCCGTCGACCATGAAATTGTTGTTTTGCCCCCGCTGGCCGTTGGCGTTGAAACTTCCCGTGCCCCGTTGCACAAATGCGCCGCTGCCTTCAATATTGCCGCCCTGCTGTCCGGTAGTTACACCGGCGGTCAGAAAAACCAGTTGCACATAGTTGCGACCGTTCAGCGGCAGGTCGCGGACAGCCTTCTGCTGCACCACTTCGCCCATTTCGGAGCTGTCAGCTTTTACGAGCGGCGCCGCCTCGGTGACGTTGACGGTTTCGTTCACTTCGCCTACCGTGAGTGTGAAATCCAGGCGGGCTTTCTGATCCACCTCGAGCGTAACGCCGCTCCGTTCGACCGTCTTAAAACCCGGAGCCTTGGCAGAAACCACGTAGCTGCCGAGCGGGACGTAGGGCATCTCATAAGTCCCGTTGCCGTCGGTCGGAACTTCACGGCGAAACCCCGTTTGCTGATTTGTAATCGTGATGGTTGCATTTGGTATCGATGCGCCGGTTGCATCCGAAACACTGCCGAGGATTGTGCCGGATGCCAACTGCGCCGGGAGACGAGGAGAAAAGAGTACCGCCAGGCTCACTGCCAGCACGAGAAACGAGCGCATCAAAACCCCTCCTGCTGATGCGACGATTATATAGCACCGTGGTGCGCGGAGATCGCCGGATTGCATCGTGTGTTGTGGAAGCCCCGTCGACAGTGTAGATTTGTTGTTAAATGCTGGAGAAGCAAACGGCCGTCAAAGAGAGCCATGGAAAAGCGTGGCACAAAGAACTGAATCGCTACCACTGGTTTGTGCTCATCGTAGCGACTCTTGGATGGCTGTTCGACACAATGGACCAGCAGGTTTTCAACCTCGCTCGCCGCCCCGCTGTCGCCGAACTGCTCGCCTCGCACGGCATCACAAGCTCAGGCGCCATTGCGGAGTATGCCGGGTACGCCACGATGATTTTTATGATCGGCTGGGCGACTGGTGGCGTCTTTTTTGGGATCCTGGGCGATCGGATCGGCCGGGCCAAAACGATGATGCTTACAATCCTGTGCTACTCGTTGTTCACAGGCTTGAGCACGTTTTCCGTGGGCATTTGGGATTTTTCGATCTATCGCCTGCTTACGGGCCTCGGCGTAGGTGGACAATTTGCCGTGGGAGTGGCCCTGGTTGCCGAGACAGTGCCGGCGCGCGCGCGGCCTTTCGCCCTTGGCTGGTTACAAGCGGCTTCCGCCGGGGGAAATATGCTGGCCGCGATCATCGGGATGGTGCTGGGTGGGCTTGAGCAGTCCGGGGCCATTGGCAGCGCGTGGCGGTACATGTTCATCGTGGGCGCGCTTCCCGCGCTGTTGTGCCTCATTGTTTTCCGGCGCCTGAAAGAGCCCGAGAGCTGGCAGAAAGCCGCGCACAGTGCGCAGAAGCTCGGCTCTGTCGGCGAACTGTTCTCGCATCCGCGCTGGCGAAAGAACGCGATCGCCGGAATGCTGCTCGCGCTATCCGGTGTCCTGGGACTATGGGGTATCGGTTTCTTCAGTTTCGACCTGCTTCGCACCGTGCTTGATAAGACCGATATGAGCGCAGGCCAGAAAACATTCTGGACGGGAGTGACTTCGCTGCTGCAGAACCTGGGAGCCTTCTTCGGGATCTACGTTTTCACGCACGTCACGCACCGCATCGGCCGTCGGAAAGCATTTGCGATTTCGTTTGTGGCCGCCATGCTCGCCACTGCATTCACGTTCTGGAATTTGAGGACCTTCAGCGATATTTTCTGGATGATCCCCATCATGGGTTTCTGTCAGTTGGCGCTGTTCGGCGGATACGCGATCTACCTTCCGGAATTATTCCCCACGCGCTTACGGAGTACGGGGACCTCTTTCTGCTACAACGTGGGCCGCTTCATTGCGGCAGTCGGCCCTCTTGCTTTGGGCCTGCTTACCAGCCGTTTGTATGCCGGCTATCCTGAGCCGATGCGCTACGCCGGCGTGACGATGTGCCTGGTGTTTCTGCTGGGCCTGGCAACGCTGCCCTTCGCTCCGGAGACTAAAGACCAACCGCTTCCGGAGTAACCGCACTCGCCGCGTTTGCTCGCGCGCTCTCGCTCGGTGTAGACTTGCGAAGTGTATGGCCTGTGACACCAACGCAACCAGGCGGCGCGATTTCCTTCGGACGGCAAGCGCCGGCATTGCAGCAGCGGGCATCAACAGCAGCTTTGGCATCCTCTCGGCCAGCACCAAAAAAACCGATATCCGCGTCGAAGATGTCTCCACCAGCTACGACGACTACAAATATCGTGCTCCGATGAAGTTCGGCGGGCATGTCGTAGATCGTGTGACGGTGCTGAATGTCAACTGCAGGGTCCGGACCGCGGATGGCCGTGTGATGAAGGGCTTCGGATCGATGCCCCTGAGCAACACCTGGGCTTTCCCGTCTGATGTGCTTTCGTACGACACCACGCTCGGAGCGATGAAAGCGTTGGCCGAGCGGATCTCGAAGATCACCGCGAGCTACAAAGAATACGGGCACCCGATTGACATCAACTGGTCGCTTGAGCCGCTCTATCTGCAAGCCGCTGACGAGATCTCGAAGAGCCAGCATCTCGCCCAGCCCATTCCTAAGTTGTGCACACTAGTAACCGCCAGCGCATTTGACGCGGCGGTGCATGATGCCTACGGAAAGGTCCACGGGCTCAATTGCTATCACACGTACGGCCCGGAGTTCATGAACCATGATCTGTCACATTACCTCGGGCCTGAGTTTAAGGGCGAGTATCCCAGCCGCTACGTTCTGAGAGAGCCGAAGGCGCGCATGCCGCTCTATCACTTGGTTTCGGCGGTGGATCCCATCTTCGAGAGCGACATCAAACAGAGAATCAACGACGGGCTGCCCGAGACGCTCGCCGAATGGATCAACTACAACGGCCTCACTCATCTGAAAATCAAGCTGAACGGCAATGACCGGAAATGGGATGTGGAGCGCGTCCTGAATGTTGACCGGGCGTCGACGGAAACACAGAAGAAACGCGGCGTGAGCCGCTGGGTGTACTCACTCGATTTCAACGAAAAGTGCCCGAACGTCGCGTATTTGCTGGATTTCCTGCGCGAAGTCAAACAGAAGAGCCCGGCAGGCTACGAGCGCATTCAATATGTGGAGCAGCCCACCGCCCGCGATCTCAAGGCTCATCCGGAAAATGTAATGCATGAGGCCGCAAAGCTGCGCCCGGTGGTGATTGACGAATCTCTCACGGATGTCGAAGCCCTTTGGCTCTCACGGAAGATGGGCTACACGGGCGCGGCGCTCAAGGCTTGCAAGGGGCAGAGCCAGTCCATGATTATCGCTTCAGCCGCCGAGAAGAAGAAGATGTTTTTGTGCGTTCAGGATCTCACCTGCCCGGGTGCGTCCCTGATTCACTCGGCGGGTCTTGCCGCTCACGTGCCATCTGTTGCAGCCATTGAAGCCAACTCCAGGCAGTATGTCCCGGTGGCGAACAAAGGATGGGAGGATCGCTTCCCTGGCATCTTCCATGTAACAGACGGCATGATGGATACGCGAGCGCTCAATGGGCCGGGACTGGGAGCGGTGAAAGCCTGACGTTCAACCCGTCAATTCGATACCGGAACGATCACGGACGCTTCTTCCTGCGCGGCAAGTACGCTGCGAACATCATGTAGGAATGCAATAAACCGCCGCGCGTAAGAATCCAGATTTTCTATTTCACCACCGCCGAGAACAGGCGAGCAGATTTCGTAAGCCACACTGCCTCGAAACCCTGCTTGCCAGAGTGCCAAGAGGAACGCGCGGTAATCAATGAAGCCTTCGTCTATGGGAACGGCCTGCATCGCGGGCGCCATCGGCGTGTAATTCACGATTGCGGGCTCATATCGGTAGCGCGGACGTTTCTGATAGTTGGCGATCGTAGTGTGGAAGGTAAGCGGCGCGAGCCTGGCCGCTGCTTCGCCCAGGTCCGTTCCATGCAGCGCCGGAGCCCAGGCGTCGAACAGCGCGCGGCAGTTTGGTTCGCCGATAGCTCGAATCAGATCAAACTGGCTTTCGTAACTCACGGCGATGTCGTGATGGTTCTGCACGCCGATCGTCACGCCATAGTCGGCCGCGCGCCGCGCGCACTCTTTCAGGGCCCGCACCACCAGGTCCCATTGCGCACCTAAGCCGGCAGCCGGGCTCTCGTAGCCGGTAAAAACACGAACCATGTTGCCGCCGAGATCATGAACCAGGCGCGCAAGCTCGGTAACGTACTGCACCTGGATCTCGTAATGCGGAATATCTCTATGCTCCAGGTCGGCGGTGAAGTTCGTGTAGCCCGCCAGATACACCGTGCGCAGCCCCTTGCTTTCGATGCGCTGCCGCAATTGCGCGCGCTCCCGGGGTCCATAGTCCAGCACGGAAACGTGAGGCCGCTTCGCCATGAGCAGGACCCCGTCGAAGCCCAGCTCCGCGGCTTTATCAACGAACTGCTCCGGCGTCAGACACTCCTGACCCCACGTACCGGAATAACTGACGGAGTGAAGTACAGACGGTAAAAGGGCTGAGGGAGCTTTGGTGGGCGTAGCCATGCCGACCATTCTAACTTGGCTCGCGCGGCGCAGCCGCTCCTCGGCGCTGCGCGGCGCCCACTCCGCGCGCAGACCAAGATCTGACACCAGAACCTGGGCGCAGTTATAGCCCGGCAAGCCGGTAATATTTCCCCCGGGGTGGCTGCTCGCACCACACAAATACAAGCCGCGCACAGGACCCCGATAATGGCCGGCTCCGGCGAAAGGCCGGTTGTATCCGGTTTGCCCGTATCCCAGTGAGCCGACCAGCAGGTCGCCTTCGCGCATATTCAGCAGCGATCGTTCCGTATCGAGCGGCGATTGCGCGAAGAAATCGAGGATTGATTCACGCAGATTCGGCGCGTATGACGACCAAAAGTCGAGCATTAATTGCGCGTGGCTATCACGCTCGCGGTCCCAATTGGCGGGATCGCCATTCAGGCGATACGGCAGTTTTTCCCACATGAACGCTGTGTGGAAGCCGGGAGGCGCCTGGCTGGGATCGAATAGTGTGGGGCACGACCCCCACATTACTGGAGGCGGGATGCGGCCCTGCTCGTGGCAGCGCACAATCTGGCGAAACTGCTCGGGGCTTTTCAATCCGAGGATCACCATGAATGCTGATTTCAGTTCCGGAAGCCGCTCGGCGGCGAGATAACGCGGCGGCGCCTTCAGATTCAGGTAAAGCCCGAACAGGGGCGCGAGCGTGTTAAAACGAAAGTTGCGCGCCTTCTCGCGCCAATCATCCGGAACAGCGCGAGCATCCATCAACTCGAGCAGGGTCTGCAGCGGATTGAGCCCTGAGGCGACGAAATATCGCGCTCGAAAAATCTCGCCGTCGCTGCTCTCGACGGCGGTTGCCCGCCCTTGCTCCACGTGGATTCTCACCGGCGTGGTATTGAGGCGGATCTCTCCCCCGCCAGCGGCCGCGGCTTTCGCAAGCGCGCGAGCGAGCGAAGCTGAACCGCCGCGGCACATCTGTGCCTTTCGCGTTCCGGCCAGCAGCGCGGGAATGTGATGCCCAAAGCCGGGGGCCAGAGGATCGACCTCGCGCAAGCCGTTAAAGAATAGGAGGCCGGCCTGGATCACCGGATTTTCGAACTCGCTTTCGACAAATTCTAAGGGCGAAGCTGCGCTCACCTGCAGAAGCCGCCTGCCTTCGCGAGTTCCGGCCAGGAGCTCCTGCCGGCGCTGCGGTGGAATGGGGGGCGATTGGCTTTCCGGCAGCAAAATGTCTTCAATGATCGGGATGAATTCTTTCCGCCAGCTCCGCAGCTTCGCGGCGTCTCTCTGGCTGAATCGTGCGAATGAGTCAAACGTCCGCTCGAAATCGGTCCACCACTCCAGCGCGTCGCCATTGTCGAGAATAAGCGCGACGTTCAATTCCGGTTCGATGTACTCGGCTCCGAGCTGTGCGAGACCAAGATCCCGATACCAGGGCATATCGGTCAGCGCTCGGTGATAGAACGAGTGCAGGTTGTGAAAGAAACCCGGCCGCCGCGGATCCTCCACGGTCGAGAGTCCTCCGCCGGCCACCGGCTTTCGCTCCAGGCACACGGTGCGCAGCCCCGCGCGGCCGAGATAGGCTTGCAGGATGAGCGCGTTGTGCCCGGCCCCGAGCAGGACCCCGTCATAGTCGTGCTGCGCCGGCATATATCGCCGTTATACTATCGGATTTTAGGACGGCGCTCACCTAAGATGCTTTCAATCGCTGCGTGTGCGTTCCTGCTGCTTGCTCCTGACGCGGCCGCGCTCACCTCGCACGCAATGCGAGCATACTATCGCCGGGAATTCACTCAGGCTGAGCGGTACGCGCGAGAGGCGCTGGCATCGAACCCGGGTTATGTACGGGCCCGGCTCGCGCTCGCGCGCACGCTGATTGAGGAGGACAAGGTTCCAATCGCCCTCGAAGAGCTGCAGCGGGCGCTTGAGATGCAGCCCGTATCACCCGACACGGAGTTTGAGGCCGGCCGCATCCTTGAAATGCTTGCGGAATCACGCTTCGCCCGTCTGCAACAGCTCGCGCCGCATTCAGCCGATGTCCGGGAGCTCGCCGGTCGCCAGTGGGAAGCGCGCGGCGATCTTCCCAAGGCGCTGGCCGAGTATCGTGCCGCGCTAAGCAAGGATCCCGCGCGGCCCGGTCTCCACTTCCGAATCGGCAATGTGCTCTGGAAAATGCGAGACAACGAAGCGGCGCTGGCGGAGTTGCTCTCTGAGATTCAGCGCAATCCTGGACACACGTTGGCGAACTTGCGGGCAGGGCAGGCTCTTTTGGCCGCTGACCAAGCAGACCGGGCAATTCCACTGCTTGAGCGAGCTGCTCGAAACTCGCCGGAGGCGAAGCGGGAACTGGGCAAGGCGCTCGCGCAGGTGGGCCGGCGCGACGAGGCTCGCAAGGTACTTGAAGAAGCTGCCGCCGCGCTCCCGCGCGATGAATCGGTGCACATGCTACTCGGACGCGTCTGCCGCGCCTTGGGAGATGAAGCCGCCGCGCGCCGCGAGTTCTCGCTCCACCGGGAGATTTTGGCGCGCAAACGAGCCGCTGCGCAAAAGCAGCTTAAGGCTTCGCAGACGAAATAGATTGAAGCGCCATCCTCGCCTCTTCCGCCGTCTGTGGCCAGCGCATTGCCTGTTCCAAGTATTTCCGCGCTTCATCGAAACGTCCTGCTTTGACGAGCGCAACGCCAGCCTGATAACTTGCTTCCGGCTCTCCGGGAAATTGTCTCAGCTCCAGCTCGAATTCGGCCAGTCCTTCAGCAATCTTGCCCATCCCAAGCAGCAGACGTCCGATATTGACACGAATGCCGGGCCTCTTTGGATCGATGTTCAGAGCCTCCCGATAGGCTTCTAGCGCAGCGCCCGTGGAGCCTTCAAACTCCAGTGCACGTGCATGAACCTCGTAGCCCGCCGCGGTGTCCGGTCTCCGTTCGGCTACGTGATTCCAGAGCGTGGAATTGAATTCGGCATAATTCTCGGCGAGCAGCCGCAAGACCTCCCGGTTTTTTGGATCGCGCTCGAGCAGCTTCTCCAAAATACGCAAGCCGGGAAGATAGTGTTTAAGCGCCAGGTGAGTGGCTCCCAACCAGAACTCGACTTCTGGATGGTTGGTGAGAGAGCGGGCCTGTTCGAGGGAGTTCAGCGCCCGGGAAAACTGGTTGATCCGGTAGTAATCGATGCCCAGAAACAGATGGGCGCCCCAGAGTTTCGAATCTTCGCGGATCGCCTGCTCGAAGGCAGGGATAGCCTCATGGAACTTGTTCTGCATGTGCCGCACCAAGCCCAGCCGTTGCCAGATCTCCGCGCTGGGTCGCACGGTCAGAAGCCGCTCATAAACGTGCTCGGCGGAGGCAAAATCGCCGGCCCGTTCCGCCTTCGCGGCCGCCTCGAGCTGCGTGTCCGCCTGGAAGCAGGCGAACGCCGCGAGAGCGAGGGCGGGGCACATGTCAGTAGATCAACTTCAGGCCGAATTGCAGCGAGCGCTGGAAGACCCCGCTCGGGACGCCGGTAATTCGCCCGAAATTCGCGTTCGTAATGGAGCCGCCCGGATTATCGAAATTGGTGTTGTTCAGCAGGTTGAACGCCTCGGCACGAAACTGGAGCCGCATGCTCTCGCTCCAGAGGGGGAAGTTCTTGAATAGTCCGAAATCTACGTTGTGAAATTCCGGCCCGCGCAAAACATTCCGTCCAAGATTGCCGAAGGTATATTGCGGCGGCACAGCGAAGGCATTGGGGTTGAAGTACAGACTGCCGGGACCGTAACCCTTCGTGAACCCGGAGGGGAAGGGATCGCCTACCAGATTAGGCCGCTGGAAATCGCCGCGCGAGCCAACATTGGCATTATCGAACGGGATGTTGATATTGAAAGGTCGGCCGGTTTCGAGCGTGATAATGCCTGTGGTTTGCCACCCGTTGATTAGCTGTTTGGCAACGCCGCGCATGTTCCTGCCGAGTGGAATCTCCCAAATGAATGAACCATTGAACACGTGTGTTTGATCGAATCCGGAAGGAGCCATGTCGAGCCTGGCGTTCCGGCTGTCTTGCGGGGAAGTACCGCCAAATTCCGAGTTCAAGTCGATACTCTTCTGATAGGCATACGATGCAATGACACTCAGGCCTTGAGCGTAGCGCTTCTCGAGCTTCGCTGTGAGACCGTGATAGTGCGAGTTGGCCACTGTCTTCAGTTCGCTCAACGAACCGGCAACCGGGAACGGCCGCCTTGGGTCGGGATCGCCGGGTCCGGGAGGCGGGTCATTGGTGCTCAGAAAACTCGACAGGTTCGTGCCCTTGGCGCCCTGGTAATTGAGCTCTAGCACCAGGTCGCGCGCGAGCTGCTGCTCGATCCCAAAATTCCAGTTCTGCATATACGGCATCTTCAGGTCGCGCGAGATCGTATGCTGGGCCTGCGCTGGAATTGTGCTTGGCTCGAAGCTCCGGAAGAGCTGGTCAGAGCGGATGGGAGTTGATCCGGCTATGTTCAATGCCTGCAGGTTCTGGCTTACGGAGTACGGCCAGTTGCCGCGGCCGGTGCTCCATTCCCAGCCCAGGTTGGAATTGTAGAAGATGCCGTAAGCGCCACGTACAACCGTTTGCGGCCGGAGGCGATAAGCGAAGCCAATCCGCGGAGCCCAGTTGTTGAGATCCGGCGCCGCGATCGTCGGCCGAGCATTCGCCGGTTGGCCCGTAATCGGGTTCGTTGACGTCCAGTAGAATTGTCCTGTCGTCATATCGAATCCGCCCATACGGCCTCGTATATGATGCGGCCATTCGTTGTATTCGTAGCGCAACCCGAGGTTCAGCGTCAGTTTCGGCGTCACGCGAAAGTCGTCCTGGAAATAGCCATGATAAAGCACTTGCCGGATGTCCAGGTCAGCCTGGCCCGCGATCGTGTTGGCGTTGGAGGGCAGGCCCAGCAAGAAGCTCGCGACACCATTGCCGGTCGCCGCAATGTTCTGCGGGTCTGACGTGGGGACGTTATCGTAGTTTACGGTTGCAAAAACAGAGTCGTGGAAAATGCGCAGGCGCGTGTAATCAAAGCCGAAGACCATTTGATGCCGGCCCACTGTCTTGTTCAATGAAACCGACCCTTGGTAGGTGAAATCCGGTCCGTTTACCAGGTTGCCGAGATTCGGTCCGTTATATCCCGCGATATCAAAATTCATCGGGAAGTCGAACTGCCTAAAGTTCAACGGCAGATTCGTGAGGCCCGCCTGGCGATAAACATCGATGAAGTGCTCCGTCGGGCCTTGGCCCAGGTTTGCGCGCAGATAGCCCAGCCGTACATCCAAAACCGGCGGGGTCCGTGAGCGACAGGTCAGCCCAGGAGAAGCGGCCGAACAGGCTGTTATTCTCGGTGAGCTTCTGGTCGATACGTGTATTCACCTGATTGTCTTCGCGCTTCTGCGGCGTGCCGTTCACGAAATTACCGGTCAGCAGCCCGGGCGTACGCGGCAGACTCGACGGCCACCAGAGATTGATGTAGGCAGTTGCATACGGCTGGATCCGGTTCTGGGGGATGATGTTGCCGGGGAACGGGTCGCGCAGGAATTGGCCGGGATGCGCAGGATCAGGACGCGTCGTCTGAGGATCGAAAATCGGAGGGGCTACCGAGCCGTCCTGCAGTCGTGAGAGATCGCCGTTCAGCATCGCTGTCGTCGGGATAGTTTGAGATTGCGTAACGCCACGCCGTTGCTGAAAACCTTCGTAGTTGAAAAACCAAAAGGTCCGGTTACGCCCGTTATAGAGTTTCGGAATCAGCACCGGGCCGCCGATCGTAAAGCCGAATTGGTTCCACTTGAAGTCGCGGCGCTCGTTCGCGAAATAGTCCCTGGAATCGAGTTTAGAATTGCGCAGAAACTCGTAGATGGTGCCGTGCAATTGGTTCGTCCCGCTCTTGATCGATACGTTGATGTTGGCGCCCGCTGCCGCGCCGTATCGAGCGGACATGTTGGTCTGAATGCGAAATTCCTGAATTGCATCAATCGATGGATTGATGGCGGAAGTCTTGAAAAACGTGCCGTTGTTGAAAGTGCCATCGAGCGTGTAGTTGGCATTATCGCTGCGGCTGCCCGTCACGGCGAAAGTTTGGGCATTGAGCGTTTCGCCCGCTCCCGTAGTGCCCCGAGTGGCTCCGGGAGTCAGCCGGATCAGGTTATTGAAGTTGCGGCCGTTAAGCGGCAGCTCAACTACTTGCGCATTTTCCACCGTGGTGGCGATAACTCCTTCGGTGGCTTGCAGCAGACCCGCTTCGGCAGTCACATTGATCGACTCGGTAACTTGACCAACCGTAAGCTGGAACGTCAAGCTGACCGAACCGGAAACATCGAGGCGAATATTCTCCTGCACCTGCCTTTGGAAGCTCGGCGCCGTAACTTCGACCGAGTACAGCCCCGGAATAAGCGAGATCACACTGAAGTAGCCGCTGGTATTCGTCGCTGTTTCGCGCGAAACACCTGTCGCTGTGTTTGTCACTTTTACCCGGGCATTGGGAACCGCTGAGGAACTCGGGTCGACGACTGTGCCGACAATTTGGCCAAGCGTAGTAGCCTGGGCATCGAGTCGGGCCGCGCCCAATGTGACTGTGAAAAATACAACAAGCAGACTACACCACTTCCAACGTGCGGAAAATCCGAACACGGGATCCTCTCCTGCACCTCTAAAAAATTTGTAATTACTTCCCCAATGGAGGGATCATATAATTAATTTCTACTAGGGTCAATTACAATGCTGCGTGCGCTTGTAAGTTTTCTCCTATTTTTGGTTTACGAGTCTTACGGCAATGCGCAAGAGCTGGGGGAAGCGGAGGCATTAATTCAGAAGGGGGCTTTTCCGCGGGCGCAGTTCCTGCTCGAGCACGCTTTAACACTAGACCCCACTAACACGGATATTCTGTATCGCCTCGGATACGTTCACTACCGGCAGCGCAATCTGAAAGCTGCCGAGCAACAGTTTCGTGCTGTAGTGAAGCTGGCGCCTCCGGCTTTACACTCGCGCTATTTTCTGGGGCGTATTGCGCTGGCCGAGAATCGGCCTAAGGAATCGATTGAGTGGCTCGAACCGGTAGTCGCATCCAGTGAGGCGATTTTCGATGCGCCGTCCCAACTCGCCAAAGCCTACGAGTTAACCGGACAGGATGCACGAGCCGCTGAAGCGCTGCGAGCTGCGGTGGCACAGAGACCGTGGGACAGCGCGCTTTACTACCGCCTGGGGCGCTTGTATCAGAAGCTGGATCGTCCGGAGCTGGCGCGCGATGCCCTCGCAACCAGCCAGCGCATGAAGTCCGCCGATCGGGAGTCGGTGCAACTGCTGCAAGAACTGGCTGAATACACGGCCAGGCAGCAGAAGCCGGAGGCGCTTCGTGTCTGTGACGCGCTTCTTGCCCGGTCCGATCTTGATCCCAACACCTGGGTGGCAGCGGGCGTCCTGCTAGGGCGCGCGGGCTGGCAGCAGGAAGCCTTAAGGGCGTTTGAAGCGGCGGCTCGGCGCGAACGCTCGCTGTTTCAGGCCCAGTTTAACCAGGGTTTGGCGCTGCTGAAGCTGGGCCGGGCCCAGGAAGCCGAACAGCCGCTGCGCAATGCTGTCGCTCTGTTACCCCAATCGATGGAAGCCAATAGTGCGCTCGGATTGGTATACGTGCTGGCCAACCGTTTTCGGGATGCGAAGCCGCCGCTCGAGAGCGCCCATCGCCTGGAGCCTGCGAATCGAAAGGTAACAGCGCTGCTTGCACTGGCATGTATACGAACCGGCATCCCGCGCGAAGCCATTCCGCTTCTGCGCCCGCTGTTGGCTGCGCCGAATCCTGAGCCGCAGCCCTTCCTGCTGCTTATGGAGGCGCTGAATGCGGCCGAGGATCCTGCCGGTGCTCTGAGCGTAGCCGAACGCGCGCGTGCGCGCTTTCCGGATGCTCCACAGGTGCAAATGGCGGCAGCGCAGCAATTAGCGCGCATAGGCCGCTACCAGGAGGCTGGAAAAGGATTTGCCCGGGTTGTAGAGCTCGCGCCCGATAACGCGGACGCCTGGCTTGGGAAGGCTGACGCGTTGCAAAAAGCAGGCGAGCACGCGCGAGCTGTCGAGAGCTATGAGCGGGCGCTCGCTCTTTCTGCCGATCTGCTCGCCGCTCGGCTGGGCCTGGCGCGCAGCCTTGTTGCCCTGCGGCGATTCGAGGACGCCCGCCACTCTCTTGAGCAAGCCCTGCTCGTTCACCCCAATGCTCCGCAATTGCGCGTAGAGCTGGCGCGCGTTTACGCGCGTCTTGGCAAGCCGGAGCTGGCTGCAGAGCAAACCCATATCCTCGAGCAGTTGCAGCATCGCAGCCCGTGAAAGCCGCAATCCCGGTGCTGCTGCTCCTGGCAGGCGCCGCACCCACTGAGGTTACTTTCCGTGACATTAGCGCCAAAGCCGGCATCAGCGCCCTGATTGTCTCCGGGGGTCCAAAGAAAAATTACGTTCTCGAAGTGAATGGCAGCGGAGTCTGCTGGCTGGACTATGACGGCGACGGACTCCAGGATCTCTATTTCGTCAACGGAACCACCCTCGAAGCAATACAGGGCAAGTCCAGATCCATTTCGCAAAACCATTTGTACCGGAATAACGGGGATGGAACATTTCGCGATGTAACTGCCAAGGCCGGAGTTGCGGGCCGTGGATGGGGCTTCGGATGTGTTGCCGCCGACTACGACAATGACGGGCACCCGGACCTGCTGGTCACCAATTTCGGAACAAATATCCTGTATCACAACAACGGGGACGGGACCTTCGCGGACGTTGCGGAGAAGGCCGGCGTCGCGGGCGGAAACATCTGGCATACCGGCGCGGCTTTCGGCGATTACGATAACGACGGCTTTTTGGATCTATACGTGGCCGGCTACCTGGATTTTAACTTCGCCGCGCCGGAGCTGCGGACATGCGAGTACCGCGGTGTAAAGGTGCATGCCTGCGGACCGCTGGGGTATAAGGGCGCGCCGGACGCGCTTTATCACAATAACGGCAACGGCACATTTACCGATGTTACTGCCCGGGCCGGCGTCACCGACAAGAACCTATACTTCGGCTTCACGGTCCTGTTCGAAGACCTGGATGACGATGGCCGTGCTGATATCTTCGTCGGCAACGATTCCAATCCCAATTACTTTTATCGCAATAAAGGCGACGGTACCTTCGAGGAGACGGGTGTAGCCTCAGGGCTTGCATTCAGTGGCGATGGCCAGGCGATGTCGAGTATGGGGGTGGCCGCGGGTGACTATGACGGGGACGGACGTACAGACTTGTTCGTCACGACTTTCGCCAACGATCACTACGTGCTCTTCCACAACGACGGCGGCGGGTTCTTTACGGATGTCTCATATCCGGCTGGGGTTGGCGAGGCCACGATACCCTTTCTCGGGTGGGGAACATTTTTCCTGGATTACGACAACGACGGGCGCAAGGATCTGTTCGCCGCAAATGGCCATGTTTACCCGGAAGTCGACGGCGCTATTGGCGAGACATATCGCCAGACGCTGCTCCTGTTTCGCAATGTGGCCGGAAAATTCCGTGACGTTTCGAGCAATACCGGGATGCGGCAATTGGGACCCCTTTCAGCGCGCGGGGCAGCGTTTGCCGATTTCGACAACGATGGAGACCTCGACATCGCCATATCGAGGATCGAGGGCTCGCCGCTGCTGCTTGAGAACGTCGGTGGAAATCACCGGCACTGGTTGAAACTCCGGCTCACGGGCGTCAGATCAAACCGGGACGCAGTAGGCGCGCGAGTCAAGGTCGTGGCGCGAGGCGCGGCACAATATGATCGCGTTCGTGCCGGAGGTAATTATCTCTCGGGCAATGACATGCGCCCGCATTTTGGACTGGGAGACGCGGCCACGGCCGATGAAGTGGAGGTGCGCTGGCCAAGCGGCATAATTGATCGCCTGGCACATGTGAAGGCCGATCGTCTGCTCACCATCAAGGAAGGGGACTACCAAAAAACGCGTGATCAGTAACCTGCCGATTCCCGACTGGAGAAGAGGGTCAATCACCTTGCCTGGCGCTCTACCTCGCGCATAACCCGCAGCGTATTGCCCCCAAGAACCTTTTCGATATCGGTATCCGAAAGACCGCGCTCCATGAGGCCCCGCGCCAGGTTCGGCATCATTGAAACGTCCTCCATCCCTTCCGGCAGCATGTCATTGACGCCGTCAAAGTCCGAGCCGAGGCCTACATGGTCGATGCCGGCGACCTCAATCGCGTGCTGGAAATGGTCCAGCAGCCGGCTGAACGGAACCCTCCCCAGCCGGGCAATGCGCTGCGCGTTTGCCTTACGCTGCTCGGCGGCGCGCCTCGCCGGATTGTTGCCAAATTGTTTTTCGATCTCGTCGGAATTGCTTCTGTCCGCGTTATAGCGGTCCATGAACGCTTGATCGAGATATGAATTGAAGTAGTTGATGTGCACCACCCCGCCTTTCTTGCCCAAGGCCCGCAGCATATCGTCGGAGAGGTTGCGAGGGTGCTTCGAATAGATCCGGCAGGAAGAATGGGAGGCGATGATAGGCGCGCTGGAGGTCTCAAGTGCATCCCAGAACGTCTTGTCGGAGACGTGCGAAATGTCCACCATCATGCCCAGCCGGTTCATCTCGCGTACCACATCCTTTCCAAAACCGGTAAGACCGTTGTGCGCCGGCGGCAGCGCCGAAGAGTCAGCCCAGGCCGTGTGCGTAAAGTGAGCGAGAGTCATGTAGCGGGCGCCAAGCGCGTAAAACGACCGGAGAACCGCCAGGTCCGAGTCGATCACGTGTCCTCCCTCCAGCCCGATCAGGATGGCGATACGGCCCTGCTTCTTCGCTGCAAGAATCTGGTCGGCTGTCGTCGCAAGCATCAGCTCTTGCGGGTGCCGGCCCACCTCGCGGCGGATGGCATCGACTTCATCCAGGCAGCGCTTTACGGACTCGAGCGGGCTGAGCCGCCGCGAATCGGGATTTGATGCGAAAAACATGGCGGAAACATGCCCGCGCCGCATACGCTGGATATCTACCTGTCCGTAACTGTGGGGCTGGCTTAAATCGAAACCCTCATCGAGGATCAGTTGCGTCGTGTCTGCATGCAGATCAATCACGACAGCTCGCTTTAACAGCCGATCCACGCGGGCGGATTCGACTGCGGCCGGAGTGGCCGCCCATCCCAGGGACGCCCCGCCACACGCTTCCAGGAACACTCTTCGATCCAACATCGGCTACAAGCCTCCCCTTAGGTACGCGATGATATCGGCCACGTCCTGCTTACTGAGGGATTTCTCCAGATCCTCGGGCATCAGCGAGACTGACGAGGCGCGGATCTCGGTGATGTTCTTCCGCAGCACGGTTTCATCGCCCTCCTCCGATCCGCCGCGAAGCGTGACGGATCCTGGAGTTTCGTTCGCGATCACGCCGTCGTACATGCGGCCGTCCTTGGTTGTTACGATGTAATTCACGAATCGCGGCTCGATTGCGTAGCTCGGATTGAGAATGGAAGTGAGCAGTTCTTCCTTGGTCTTGTTATTGATGCCGGAGAGGTCCGGGCCGACGCGGCCGCCCTGCTTGCGCGGCATGTGGCAACGCGCGCAGTTCTCTTCAAACGCTTTTTTCCCGCGCGCCTGATCTCCCGGGAGCGACAAAGCATCACGATAGCTGGCCACGACCTTGGCGCGATCGCTATTTCCACTCTCGAGCAACAGGCGCGCTTTCTTGCTGATTGCCGCATCGGGAATATCGTAGAGATGCGAACGTGCCGCGGCGTCTAGCGCCGACCGCTCGACCTGCCCGTCCTCAATCGCCGCCAGCAGCAGCGGAACCCGATTTTTCTGGGCGATCATGGCATCTACGGCGTGCTTTCTGGCCGTTGGGCTGTACTCGCGCCAGTGCGCCAGAATCTCCTTTCCGACGACGGGTTCGTCGAAGGCGGCGAGTGAATCGACTGCCGCCGCCTCGACTTCCGCTGGTGGATGAGTCGAGAGTACCTTCGCCAGCACGGGCGCCACAGCTTCATGACGGCCGCCTCGCAACGCGCGAATCGCCAGGATGCGCTTGGCCGGCGTCAGGTTTGAATCTACGGCGTCTTGACTTGCCTGCCGCAGCAGCGCCGTTAACTCGAAGTAGCGCGACGCCTCCCAGGCCGCCTGCTGGACTGGCGCACCGCCGGACATCAGCAGTCTTGTCAAAGTCTGCTCAGCGCCGGGGACCTTAAGATTGCGAGCGCCTGCCAATTTCAGTCCCCGCGTCAGCCCCGCCAAAAGCTGATCAGGCGCGCTGCATTTGCTCAATGCGTTGAACCAGCGCGAAAGCTCCCCCGCATTCTGGCGGGCGCCGATCAACGCTGAAAGCTCCACCAGCAGTTCCGGCGCTACCCACGATTCGCCCTTCGCGAGTACCATGTGGAAAAACGGCGAGGCGGCATCCGCGGTCGAGCTTAGAACTGCTATCCGGAACCATGGATCGGCGGAACGCTCGTGTGCGAGCTCGGCTAATGTGCCCAGCCCCCGGCCCTCTTTTACCTCGCCGATGCTGAGAGCCGCTTGAAATTGCACATGCGCGTCCGGATCGCGCGCCATTCCAAGCACGGCGCTGGCCAGCGTCTTCGAGCGGTTCAGAAATTGTTCGCTTACCTGCAGCGCATTTTGGCGAATGCGTGGATCACTGTCCTTCAGCGCGCGTTCCACATCGGCCGGTTGGATTCCCGAAAGAGCATCGAGGAGCCATAGGGCGTGAACCCGCGCTTCCGGTGTAGCGCCGCTCGCGGCCATCTCTCGTAATGCGGGAATGACTGAGCGGTCCTGCCGCTCCAGCAGCAGCCGATGTGCGGTGAATCGGTGCCAGCCGTTCGGATTCGCAAGCTGCTTCACCAGTTCAGCGGCGTTCGCTTTCCCGAGCGCAGGCTTGAGATCGCCGCGCCGCAGCGGGTGATTCGGAACAATGCGCCACAGGCGGCCCATTGTGTCGCCGTTATAAAAATTAATGCGCTTACGAATTTCTTCCGGAATGGAAACAGGCGTCTCGATCACCTGCCGGTAAATATCGGTTATGTACAGATTGCCGTCCGGAGCGTTCGCGAAATTGCAAGGCCGGAACCAGACATCCTTGGAGGCGAGGAACTCGACTTTGTCCTTCGCGCGATGCGCGAGAAACGTAGCTCCGTCGGGCTGAAGGATGTCGCGGTGTACCAGGTTTCCACTGACATCGCCGGTGAAAACGTTGCCCACATACTCTTTTGGAAACGCGTCGCCGTTATAAACCGTGCTGCCCGAGGCCGCCGTGAACCAGCCGCCGACCTGCTCGGTAATGTTCAGCTTGTTTTCGTTGTAACGCTGCTGGCGCAGCCGTGTACGCTCTTTTCGCCACTCCTGAGGACCTGTAAGAGGATACATCGGTGAAGAGGGCCTACCGTGATCCGAGATATCTTGCGCTACGGCGCGCACCTCCAACAGCGGCGCTCGAGCCAGATAGCGCATCGGCACAACGACGTGACGAATGTGCGTTGTGTTTTGCGTGATGAAGCGGTTCCCGAAATCGTCGAATGTAGAGCCGAATTGCGCCGGGCCCGAAGCCGCTTCCGCCTTTCCAGTGATAGGGTTGAACCGGAAATCCGCGCCGCGGATCAGCACGGGCGGCATCTCCGGATGCTCGGGAGAAGTGATACGCCCGTCAGACCCGGTGTTCGAACAATAAATCCAGTTATCGACGCTCAGCCGGGGGTTCGTGATTCGTGCTTCGTGATTGACAAGCGGAAACCCCGTGTACAAGACCTTACGCACGTCGGCCCTGCCGTCCCCGTTGGTGTCCTGCATGAACAGAATGTCGGGTGCACTGGTCACGATGAGCCCGCCCTTCCACGGCATGAGTCCGTCCACGGCAAGCAGTTGCTCTGCAAAGACCGTGGTGTGGTCGATCCTGCCGTCTCCGTCGGTGTCCTCGAGCAGGCGAATACGCGAGCGCGCCGGTTTGCCCGGCGGCGGATCCTCTGGATAGTCCATCATTTCCGCCACATAGATTTTTCCGTTTTCGTCAAATACAAGCTCGACGGGACTCATGACTTCAGGCTCTGAGGCAAACAGCTCGACGTGAAAGTCGTCGCTCAGTTGCATAAGCTTGAGCGAGTCCTCGGCGCTATGGGGCTGTTCTTCGGGATTCTTTTTTGAACAGGCGCAAAAAAATACGCAGCAAGCTACTAGGAGAGTTCGGAAGGTCATTGAAGCGGATGACTGCCATTCTAGCAATATTGCGACAGCAGCTTGAGGGTTCGTGGTATCTTGCCCCCTATGCGAACGACATCGAAAGGAGTGCTGGCGGCGTCTTTCCTCGCAGTAGTGTTTACCTGCGCGCTCGCCATGCCGGCCAAGAAAATGACGAAACAGTTCCTGAATGTTGAGGGTCATAAGCCGAACGGCTATACGCACGTGGTGACTTCTCCGCCCGGCAAGATGATTTTCATCTCGGGGCGAGGTGGAACGGCTGCGGACGGTTCCATGCCGGCGGACTTTACGACTCAGGCTAAAAATACGTTTGAAGACCTCAAGCGCTGCCTTGCTTTAGCTGGAGCAAGCTTCAAGGATGTGGTAAAGATTAACTACTTCGTGAAGGACCTGGCCAACACGGCCGAACTGCGGCGAATTCGCGCCGGGTATCTGGACATGGAGCATCCGCCTGCATCCACTCTGGTGCAAGCAGGACTTTCAGAAGGCCTCCTGCTGGAGGTCGAAGCTGTCGCGGTCGTGCCCGAATAGAGTGCGGTGTGAGCACCCGCGTCGCAGTGCATTAGTTTCCGTGCGAGCCTCCAGCCACGGCGCAGGCGTAGACACCCGCACAAAGAATCGCGAGGTGCGGCCCCGGTTTGTCAAAGCGCGTCTTCAGGCAGGTCGCTTGTACCGGTCTGGCTCAGCCGCCTGGCGCGCATGCGGACCACCAGCTCCAGATGTTCAATGGCCTTGTTCAAATGCGCGTACTCGGCGTACAGTCTCTGGAGCAGCAGCGACGACGGCGTCACGCGGGTGTATGGCCGGAGCACCCGCCGCTCACCGTTGGTCTGGGCGTGAGGACGGCATTTCATATGTGCCTCGCTGTTGAATCGCAATCCGCGCCAGCGAACGAGAGTTCGGCATCGCTGGAGCAAATAGCGCTCCACCGATGTAGCGAGTCAGCAAAAAGCATCGACGGTTCCAACATGGTGCCTCCCTAGTTTTGCAGCAAATCTATTGCATCCCCTGAACTGCCTGAGCCGCCTGCACGATATCCAGGCGCCCGTGACCGAGAGCAGGCGTCAGCGGCTTTGCATGCGCAACGGCATCCGACGCTGCTCCGTAATCCAGGCCCGAGCGCAGATCCAGTAATAGAGCTACGGTTCCGGAAACGAACGGGGCGCTAAAGGACGTGCCCCACGCCGCGGCATACGTGCTAAAAGGATACGTCGTGACCACGCCTTCGCCCGGAGCCGCTACCCAGACTAAGTTTTGGCCGTAATTTGAGAAGGTCGACCGCACGTCGCTGTTCGTCGTCGAAGCCACCCCCATCACGTTATTAAAAGCAGCCGGATAGACCGTCGTCGCCTGGCCGTCATTTCCGGCGGCAGCAACCGATACGATGCCTAACCCCGTTGCATAGTCGATTGCGCGCTTGAACTCCGCAGAGGAACTCGGCATGCTGAAGCTCATGTTGATCACGCGGGTTTGGCGCCGGACAGCCCAATAGATCGCGCGGAGAATATCGGAAGTATACCCTCTGCCGTTTGCGGCGAACGCCTTGGCGGGCAGAATCATTACTTGCGGAGCGACCAGGTGAATAACACCTGCCACCATCGTCCCGTGGCCGAAGGCTGCGTACTCAGGATTATCCACAACCGCCGCGGTTGACTGGCTCACGACAGCGGCGGTAGTTCCGTTGACGTAGGTGGGGTAAGCGCCGTCTACCACGGCCGCCGTTGACTGGTTGACATCGCATGTCTCCGTGGCGCCATCCCGATTGCGTGTAAAATCGTAGCCGGGCAGCAGAACATTCTGCAGCACGGAATGATTTGGGTCTACACCAGTGTCAATAACCGCCACGATACCGGCCCCGGCAATCCCGTATGTAGCCTGGGCTTCACGGATACGCAAAATCTGGACGGCCGGTTGAGCAATATACCCGTGCCGGACGCTGGTGCCGTAATAGGGCACGGGAGCCGAATCGTAAAGCGCGTCCGGTATCGGGGGACTGCTGTCGAGTACGGTCATCACGCGATCCGGCTCTACGCCCAGGATTCCAAGCAGGCCTGAAAGTACACTGGCCAGAACGTCTGCCACAGGTCCGTCCGGGAACACGATCACAAAAAGCTGTGATAGCGGGTCTTCGACAGCCTGCACAACGGTGCATCCGAGCAGCAGGCAATCATTGTTCAGATTCAGCAAGCTCGTCGTCCGGACGATATAACGCTGCCCGGCGCTCAAGGAGCCGGTAAACAACGCACATATCAGTAGCCACTTAATCAGAACACGCATGACACCTCTCCTCTTTCTTCAGTACTGGAGCCGTTCCCCGTGTACCCGCAACTCTATGCGGCAGCGTCCGGAATTGCGATCGCGATCGGCTCGCAGCCGACGATCTCGACGTAAATTTTCAGATCCTTCGCGTACTCACATTCAAGCTGAAATTCTCCAAACTGATTCGCGGCCGTGCGAGTGACAACCGTCTCGCCCCGCGTCAAGACAATCTCGGCTGACTCCGGCGCCGCGGGCTTGCGCCCGGATCGAAGCACCTGACCCGCCACCGATATTGACTTGGCATTCAGGCGCTGCAATCGCAAATCGATCACCCACCCCCCCAGCCGGTGCAACAATCGTCGCTCAGCCGAAGAGGCCGACCGCAGTCCCGCAAACGCGCTGGCCGGCATCAGCAAGCTATCAAACAGCAGATGAGCGAACTTAGCTGGTTTGCGAGCCGCAGAGTTCGAGCGCACCGTACGCCACAAACCTTTTGCGGAATGCACAATTGGTTCATCCGGCTCATAGCCTGCTTCACGGCCGGCTATTCTGGCTACCGTCCTCCACAACCGGTAAAGCTTATTGCATCGCTCACAGCCCTCATCCAGGTGCTGCTCTACCTTTTCCCTTGGAGCCGGCGGAAGAAGCCTCCGAACAAAATCCAGGCAAGTTTCATCGTCGATGTGATTCATCGGCATTTCCGGCTAATATGCAACCAGTACGATTGCACCCTGTCAGCGAATAGGAGCAAGATAAACGGAAAAAAATATAGGAAAATCTAGCTTCCTCTGTCGACGGCATCGCCGACGAGGATAAAGGCGGCCCAATGGTATGGATGGGGATGGCTCTTTCTTAGCTCCAGCATAGCTTTACGGAGCGCTTGAGCCTTATTATGCTGCAGTAAATTTCGATAAAACACCGGCATGAATTCGGCGGTTGAGCGGTCCTGCACGTCCCAAAGGGTAAGCAGCAAAGCCCGAGCTCCCGAAAAAAGCAATCCTCGGGCTAACCCAAGGATCTCGTCGCCTGCCGCAACGACACTCAATCCGGTACCGCATCCGCTCAAGGTCAGCAGGTCCACCGGAAGACTTAACTGATAAAGGTCATATAGGCTCAGGTAGGAGTCGGCGAGACGAACGCTCGAGAACATGGGATTGTCCTGGCGAAAGCACCCGTGCGTAGCGATATGCACTACGTGGCTTTCGGCCCCCGCAGTTCGCAAAACGTCCGCCGTGGCTTTCGCGCCAAGGAAAACATTCGGCTCACGCACGACAGCGGCGACGGAGCGTATTTCTCGTTTGATCCAGGGCGCATTACGGTCATGAACGCCCAGGAGCAGCGAGCCGCGCCCGGAAGCCGCTGGCCTCTGGCGGCACATCGCATAAATACTGGCGCTCGGCGCGTAGGAGATCGTGAATCGGTCGATGAGGTATTCACCGCCTTCCAAAAGCGCATGAAATGGAAGATAATGCAGCACTCCGTGAGGAACAATGACGAGGTGCCCGCCGTGGAGGGCGGGGCCGACGGGCCCCAACAAGTATTGGTGCAATTCTCTCAGCCGATTCTGTGTAGCCGCCAGCAATTCGGCCTGGAATGCGCGAGTGTAGGAGTTTCGCAAGTGGAATTTCCGAAGCTGAAATTCCAGCATGCGAAGGCTCGCCGTCACCTTTGAGGCATCCGCGAGCCGCACGGTCCGCAGATCATTCCTCGTCAGGATCGCGGCAACAAAATCCGATCCTAGCTGGAAGTACTCGATAAGAGTTGCTTCGGTACCCAGGGCGGCCCGAATCGTTTCGAGCGTCACCGGATTGGCCGCGCGGAGAGCCCCCGCCTGCTCGTTCC
>Ga0070741_10002330_pt1 | contig 51808 bp, 52 predicted proteins | sample Coa_R1_4_FD_66440 | JGI IMG/M metagenome (GOLD analysis project Ga0070741, IMG submission 66440) | Surface soil microbial communities from Centralia Pennsylvania, which are recovering from an underground coalmine fire - Coalmine... | ecosystem: Environmental > Terrestrial > Soil > Unclassified ... | reverse complement strand
ACGGGTGCGACTGGCCGGAGTCGCGCCGCGTCGTCGACGAGATGTTCCGCGACGTGCCCACCGCCGAGCGCCGACGCATGTGCGCGCTCAACGCCGCCGAGCTCTACCGCCTCGTTTGACGAGCCGGCTACCCGACGGCGCGGTCCACGTCTGGTGGGTGCGGCCGGAGCGCGTCGTGGGGGCGCGCATCGCGGCGTGCGCCGCCCTCCTCGCGCCCGACGAGCGCGCTCGGGTCGCCCGCATGCGGGCCGGCGAGGCTCGCCACGCGGCGCTCGTGACGCGCGCGCTCGTCCGGACGGTCCTGTCATGCTACGCCGACGTCGACCCGCGCGCCTGGGTCTTCGGCGCGGGCCGCCACGGCCGTCCGCGCATCGCCGGCCCCCCCGGCGCCCCTCGACTGTCGTTCAACGTGTCGCACACCCGGGGACTCGTCGCCTGCGCCGTCGGACGGCGCGCCGTCGGGGTCGACGTCGAGCGCCGGGCGCGGCGGGCGCCCGCGCTGGCCCTCGCCGGGCGCTGGTTCGCACCGGCCGAGGCGCACACCCTCCGCGCGCTCCCGTCCGCCCGCCGGCGGGCGCGCTTTCTCGCCCTCTGGACGCTCAAGGAGGCCTACGCGAAGGTGCGAGGCCTGGGGCTCACGCTCGGGCTGCGCCGCGTCCGCTTCGGGATCGATCGCACCGGGCGCGTGCGCGCCGCCTTCGCCCCCGGCGCCGGCCGTCCCGGCCGCTGGTCCTTCGCGCTCGTGCGGCCGACGTCGGGGCACCTGATGGCGGTCGCCGCCCGCCGCGCCGCCGGGCGGCGGACCGCGATCGTCGTCCGGGAGCTCCGCACTCTCGGCGAATGCGTTCCCGCCCGGCGGCCCGAACGTCCCGTTGACGGGTAGCGGGATCAGGCTCTAGACATCGGTAAGAGGCGCAAGGCCGGAGGGCCTCATGGCCGGCAGATCGTTCCTCGCGGCGTTGGTCCTCGCGCTCGTGGCGCTCGCAACGCCGGCTGGGATCGCGATCGCGCGCCGCCGCGGCCGCGCAAAGGACGCCCTGCGCGCGAGCGAGGAGCGCTTCCGGGTCCTCTGTGACTCGACGCCGCTCGGCATTTTCGAATGCGACGCGGGCGGGGCGTGCACGTATGCGAACCCCGCGTTGGAAGGGCTCACGGGGCGGCTGCTGGCGAGCCTGCGCGGGTTCGGCTGGGTGGATGTCATCCATCCCGAGGAACGCGACGCGATCCTCGAGAGCTGGGTGGCGGCGGCGGCTTCGGGACGGCCGTGGGGGCAGGAGCATCGCCTCGTGACGGCCACGCGCGAGGTCCGCTGGGTGCGGACCCTCGCCGCCCCGGTCCGCGCGAGGGACGGCGCGGTGATGGGCTACGTCGGTACGGTCGAGGACGTCACCGAGCACCGCAAGGCGGACGAGGCGATCCGCGACCTGCTCCAGCACGTGTCGGAGGACGTCGACCGCCTGAAGGCCGCCGAGCAGGCCCTGCGCACCGCCGACGCCGCGAAGGACCGCTTCCTCGCGAACGTCTCGCACGACCTCCGCTCGCCGCTCGGGGCGATCCAGATGTGGACGAAGCTGCTTCGCGCTCAGGCGCACGACCCGCGCGCCGTCCACGCCGCTGCCGCGGGCATCGACCGGGCGACGCTCACGCAATACCTCCTCGTGCAGGACCTGCTCGACGTGTCGCGCATCGTCGCCGGGAAGATGACGCTCGACGTCGCGCCGGTCGACATGCGTGCCGTCGTGCGGGCGGCGCACGATGCCGTCCACGAGGACGCGCAGGCCCGCGGCCTCCGCATCGTCGTCGACGAATCGACCGAGGTGCCGACGATCCACGGCGATCCCGCACGCCTCCAGCAGGTCGTGTGGAATCTCCTCGCCAATGCCGTCAAGTTCTCCCACCCCGGCGGGTCGATCACGGTCGGCCTCCGGGTGAACGCGCTCGACCTCGTCCTCTCGGTGCGCGACGAGGGCGTCGGGATCGAGCCCGATCTCCTGCCGCACGTCTTCGAGCCCTTTCGCCAGGCCGAGCCGCGCCCCGCCGCCGGGCGCGGGGGCCTCGGCCTCGGGCTCGCGATCGTGCAGCAGGTCATCGTCCTCCACGGGGGACGGGTCGTCGCGGAGAGCCCCGGGCGGGATCGCGGGGCGACGTTCACCGTCCGCCTCCCGCTCGCCGGCGTGCCGACGCACGCCGTCTCGCCCCGGAAGGAGCCCGCGCTCGATTCGTGAGCGGCGGAACGGTCAGAACCGCAATTCCCGGATGCTCGCCGCCTGCTCCGTCAGCGCCGCCACGACTTCCGAGACGCACGGCTCGTCGAGTCCGTGTCGTTTGCTCCCCCTCTTCACGTCGGCGCGCAGCTTCAACACCATCCGGCGTGCCTGCTTCACGAGCGCTCGCCCTCGCCTCTTGCTCGCATGATCGGCCGCTCGGAGCCGCTTCTGTATCTGCGGGACCCGCTTGTCGATCAACTTCTCGATCCACGGATTTCCCGCCGCGCGGCACGCATCGGAGGACGTGAGCCGTCCGAGCCGACATGCGAGGCCGGTCCCGGCGGGGAGCGGCAGGTGCCCGCATCCGAGGACTCGGTCGCACGCGTCCACCGTGCAGTCGTCGCCGTCGTCGCACACGAGCGGAAAGCTCCTCACGCAGCCCACGCCGGGGTCGCAGGTTGCGACGCCGTCGCACACGTTTCCGTCGTCGGGGCACACGAGGGCGTCGTGTCGACAGACGCCGTCGTCGGCGCAGGCGTCGACCGTGCACACGTTACCATCGTCGCAGGCCGCGTCCTCGAGACATTGCGCGAGCGGAACGGCGTTCACCGCCGCCAAGGCGTCGAGGCGGCCGGCTCCGGCGGCGAAGTCGGTCCCGCCTGGCCCGATGTCCACCGCCGTCGACCGCAGTATGGTGTGGACCGATCGCGCCGTCAGCCGCGGATTCTTGCTGCGCATCAGGGCGGCGACGGCGGCGGAATGGGGCGCGGCGGCAGACGTCCCGAAGAACCGACAGAACGGAGGGCATTGCGGAAACCCGCCGGCGTTCGAGATCGACACCCCGTCGAATGCCGCGATATCCGGCTTCGCGCGGCTCTCGATCGCGGGAACCGTGATCGTCACCGGGCCGCGGGAGCTGAAGTCCTCGACGTCATCTTCGCCGGGGTCCGACACATCGATTGCCCCGACGGTTACGACTTCGGGCACCGCAGGATGCCCGAAGATTCCTCCCGCCGAGGAATACTCCCATATGCTCCCGCCGATGCACAAGAGCTTCATGCGTCGCGCCTCGCCGCTGAATTTGTCGATCACGATGAACGCGACCGCCGGAAACGGCGATGCATTGACGACCGCCACGAACTCCCGCGGATCCTGCGTTCCCGTCTGAACGTCCGTGCTCGACGCGACCGGGGTGAGAAACTCGTCGAGAACGTAGAGATCGTAGTCGTCGGCCGCGTGGCCGAACGGATCGGCCCATTGAAGCACGCAGCGAAGGAGACCGAAGCCGTCGATGAGAATGCCGTCGGTGTTGTCGACCGGACCGCCGAAGAAGTCATGAAAGGACGTCGACGGCGAGGCTCGGTAGTCCTGTTCCAGATAGTCCTGTCCGTCGTTCCCCGCGGCAGAATGATACGAAACGCCGGCCTGGACAGCGGCCCGGACTGCCGTCGCGACGGGCCCGTCCTGAAAGAAGGGCTCGCCGAGGAATCCGACGTCGTCGACGATGACGTCGGCGCCCGCGGCGGTGAGACACTCGACCGCCTCGATCATCTCGACGCTCGTCCCGGGTCCGGAGAAAAGGAGCTTCGCCCCGGGTGCAATGTCGTGAACGATCTCGAGGATCGCGGTACCTTCGTCGCCGGTCCCCGCGCGGCACCGGACGTCGTTCGGGACGGTCACTTCGCCGAGGTCCCCGCTTGCTTGCGAGACGGTGAGGGAGTCGATGCCGTCCGAGATCACGCCGACCGTCACGCCGCTGCCGTCGAAGCCGAGCATCCGCGCGAGGTCCGCACGGGCCGCCTGGTCGCCCTCGGTCGTCGCCGCACCCACGCGAAAGACGGGAACGTCGGCCGGGTTCAACGCTTCGACGAAGGACAGCGCCGCCAGGCGCTTCACGTCCTTCGGCTCGATCGCAGCCTGGACGACGTTCAGCGCTTCACGGCTCGTCTCGATCCGAGCGCCCAGCTGCCGCAACGATTCGAGCTCCGCCGCGCCGACATGCTTCAGTCTGAGGTACACGCGCACCCGGCCGTCCGAGGAAAGGCTCGGCGGGAGGGCGACGAGCGGCCCTGCCGCGGGCCGCTTTGCGTCGGCCACTGCACGCAATGCGCTGCCGATCTTGCGCGTGGCCTCGGTGAGAGTCTGCTTCTCGAGCCGCACGCGAGAGAGGGGCGCGGACGCCGACAGCTCGCGCAGCTCCATCGAGCTTGTCAGCGGGACGGAGCGCGGAAGGGGCGAAGCCGCGCGGATGCGAGAGGCCGTCAGGCTGGCAATCGTGCAGAGCAAGACCGCTGGGAAGGCACCTTTCAAGCGCGTGCGCATCGTTAATGTCGGTAGCGCCGGCGGTTCGCGTCGAACAATACGCGTCGCGTTATCGCACCTCATGCGGCCCCCTTGCCCCACCTCCACGGCCCCCGTAGAGGGTCCGCATGAGCGCGCGCGTCGCTGCCGTCGTGGGCGTCGGTCCGGGGCTCGGCGCCGCGGTCGCGCGCCGCTTCGCGCGCGAGGGGTACGCCGTCGCGCTCCTCGCCCGGCGCGAGGAGTCGTTCGCGCCCGTCGCCGCGGCGATCGAGGCGGCCGGCGGACGCGCGCTCGGCGTGCCGGGGGACGCGACCGATCCCGCGGCGGTCCGCGCCGCCTTCGCCCGGGTCCGCGAGACGCTCGGGACGCCGGAGGTCCTCGTCTACAACGCCGGGGCCTTCGCCATGGCGCCCGTCGTCGACATCGCGCCCGACGACTTCGAACGCTGCTGGAAGACGGGCTGCTTCGGCGCCTTCCTCGCGGTGAAGGAGACGGTTCCGGCGATGGTCGCGGCGGCGCGGGGGACGGTGCTGCTCACGGGCGCGACGGCGTCGCTCCGCGGCAGCGCGAACTTCGCGTGCCTCGCCGTCGGGAAGTTCGGGCTGAGGGCCCTCGCGCAGTCGCTCGCGCGCGAGGTCGGCCCGCGCGGCGTCCACGTCGCGCACGTGGTCGTCGACGGCGTGATCGACACGCCGCGCATCCGGCACCTCCTCCCCGACCGTCCGACCTCGACGCTCCTCGCGCCCGACGCGCTCGCCGAGACCTACTGGCAGCTGCACGTGCAGGATCCGACCGCGTGGACGCTCGAGATCGACGTGCGGCCCGCCGTGGAGAAGTTCTGAGCGTCCCGTGACGGGACGATAGCGGACCGTCACGCCCGCGACGCTCGCGCGCGGCGCTCGCAGGGGGGTCGCAACGGATCCCGGTTGGCACGCGATCCGCACGTGCGCCGACGGACCCCGCTCGGGTCGGAGGCGACAATGCGAATGCTGCGTTCATCGGTCATAGTCGGCGTCGCGCTCCTGTCGGGGCTCGCCGTCGCGAAGGGGAAGCCAGAGCCGGCGCCGTGTCCGCCCGACGTCGCCGCGGCGCTCGCGGAAGCGTGCCCGTGCGACGGCGGGACGGCGCCCTGGAAGAATCACGGGCGGTACGTGAGCTGCGTCGTCCGCTTCCGCAACCAGCTCCGGAAGGGCGGCTGTCTTACGCCCGAGGCGAAGCGGGAGACGGCGCGCTGCGCGGCGCGCTCCACGTGCGGCCGCCCGGACATGGTGCTCTGCTGCCGCTACACACCGGGCGTCTGCAGCGACCCGACGCCGGGCGACACCATCGCGGCGGGCACGTGCAGCAACGACGCGACCGCAGCGTGCGACACCGACGCGGACTGCACGCAGGCGACGGGACCCGTCCTCGCCCGCGACGCGGCCGCCTGCTCTGCCCGCAGCGGCACGGCCGTCGGGAGCGGCAGCGTCTGCTCGACCTGCCCGATCCCGGCACCGGCTCCCTAGTCGTCCCCCGGCTTGACGGCGAGCGGGCCGGTGATCGAGACAACGATCGCATGCCCGCTCGCCTCGACCTCCCCCCCGACCATCCGCACGTCGCCGTCGTCACCATCGACCGCCCGGCACGCGCGAACGCCCTCGACCCGCCGACGCTCCGCGAGCTCGCCGCGGCGTGGCGGCGCATCGCCGCCGACGCCGAGATCCGCTGCGCCGTGCTGACGGGTGCGGGCGACCGCGTGTTCTGCGCCGGCATGGACATGACGACGACGATTCCCGCCGCGCAGCGTCTCGCGCGCGGCGAGCGCGTCGACGACGAGACCTTCGAAGGCCTCCGGAGCGTCGCGACGGCGCTCCTCGCCGGCTTCGACCTCGGCACCCCGCTCGTCTGCGCCGTGAACGGCCACGCCCGCGCCGGCGGCTTCGACCTCCTGCTCGCGTCCGACGTCCGCTACGCCGTGCCGCACGCGACCTTCGCGCTCGAAGAGGTGGCGCTCGGGCTCTACCCGACCGGCAACGCGACCGTCCTGCTGCCGCGGCAGATCCCGTGGGTGCATGCCCAGGAGCTGCTCCTCACGGCGCGTCCGATCGACGCCCGCCGCGCGCACGCGATCGGGCTCGTGAACGACGTCGTCGCGCCCGAGGCGCTCCTGCCGACGGCGCTCGCGACCGCCGACGCGATCGCGGCGAACGCGCCCCTCGCCGTGCGCGAGACGCGGCGCGGGGTGCGCGAGCTCCTCCACCTCTCGCTCGCCGACGCCTACCGCCGCCAGGAGGAGATCGGCGCGCCGCTGCGGGCCACGGAGGACGCGCGGGAGGCGCAACGGGCGTTCGTCGAGAAGCGCCGTCCGGTCTGGACGGGGCGCTGACCGCCGCCAGGGCGCGAGCGGCGAGGACACGGCGAGCCGGTCGAGCGCCTCGATGCGCAGTCGCTCCGGCGCGGTGAGGCGGGCGGCGCGGAGCGCGTCGATCGCCGCCGCGCGCGTCGGACGCGAGCGTCGGGTCGGCCTCGAACGCGGGCGCAGCGCGCCTCGTCGTCGGCGAAGAAGGGCCCGGCCGCGTCTCCGAGCGTTGCGGGCCGCGCCGGGCGCGAGGCGCCGCGCGATCGCGGCGACGATGCGCGCGCGGAGCCGCTCGGGACTCTCCTCGCCCGCCGGGTGAGGTAGTGGTCGAAGAAGCGGCGTGCATCGCGCGTCGGCACGAGCCGTCCCGCCCGTCGTTCGCTCCGTGGTAGAAGAGCGACGTGAGTCGAGCCGGCTCACCTCGGTGACGAAGACGCGCGCCCCCTGATCGGTGAGCGTGTCGGCGATCCCGAACCAGTAGTCGAGGACGCCGAAGAGCGAGTCGAAGCCGCCGGCGCCGCGCGCGAGGACGATCGGGTACCTCGTCTTCGCGTCGCCGCCGTCGAGGAAGCACGCGGCAGCCGGCGGCGGCGCGGCGACGCTCCCCAGGACGACGGTACCGGCCACCCACCGGACGAGACGCCGCATACGTCCCCTCCTCCGTTCGTGGTAGAGCCGCCCCGACGGACTCGCTCGCGGGCGCTTCTCACGGAAGGGCGAGAGGAGGGAAGGATGGAGCACCGGCTGCGCGACACGATGATATTCCATGGGGCAGTCGTCTTTCTCCTCGGACTGCTGGCAGGCTTTCCACATGCCTTCGTCTTGACCGGGCAGATGATCGGCTCCGAGCGTGCGTGGCGCATGGCACACTTGGAGGGCGTCATGAACGGGCTCCTCCTGCTCGTCGTCGGCGCGATCGCGGACCGGCTCGTGTTCGGGCGGCGGCGCGGCGCGATCCTCGCCGGGTCGCTCATCGTCGCGGGCTACGGGAACGTCGTCGCCTCGATCCTCGCCGCGGTCTGGAACGTCCGCGGCCTGCGGGCGGAGGGGCCGGCGACGAACCTCGTCGTCTGGGTCCTCTTCGTCGCCGCGATCGTCGGCGTCTTCGTCGGGCTCGCCCTGGTCGCGATGCAGGCGCGGCGGCACCGCGGCGGGCGGGCGGCGGCGCGGGCGCCCGAGCCGACCGTCTAGCTAGGAGGCCGCGCCGACCCTCACCCCGGCTGAGCGGCGTCGACGACGCGCGCCGCCTTGTACGCGAAGCGCGGGACGCCCCCGCGCGCCACCATCTCGAGATGCGCGACGACGCCCAGGCGGTCGCGGAGCCGTGCCGCAACCCGGCGCGCGAGCGCGTCCCGCGCCAGGGCCGCCTCGGGCGGGTACTCGACGCGGAGGTGCAGCACGCCGGCCGGCGGGGCGCCGCGGACGATCTGGTACTCCGCGGAGGGCGTCGACAGCTCGGGGAACTCGTAGAGGACGAGCGCGACGTCGATCGGCAGGACCTTCCGCCCCGCGACGGGGACGACGTCGCGGACGCGGCCCTCGTAGAAGAGCCGCCGGTGCGTCTCCCCGCACGGGCACGGCCGCAGGTTCCAGCGCACGACGTCCTCGAGGTCGTAGCGGAGGAGGAAGTTGTCCTTCTCGAGGACCGTGACGACGAGGTTCCCCCGCTCGCCGTCGCCGCAGGCTCGGCCCGTCGCCGGGTCGATCACCTCGACGACGGCGAGGTCCTCGGCGAGGTGCGCGCCGTCGCGCTCCTCGCACGCGCTGCCGAGGAGCGGGAGCGCCTCGAGGCCGGCGCTCGCCACGAGGTACTGCTCGGCGGGGTGATCGCCGGCGATCGTCAGGTTGAGATCGCGCGCCGGGTCGAGCCCGCGCGCGCGCGCCGCCTCGGCGTACGTCGTCGCGACGTTGCCGAAGAGCCGGTACACGTCCGGCCGGACGCGGCGCCACACCTCGAGCACGTCGGCGACGTGCCCGGCGCCCAGGGGCGGGCCCGACGGGACGTTCGTCGCGCCGAGCGCCTCGACGCCGTGGCTGAAGTGCCAGCCGCCCGCGTTCTGCCCGAACGGATGCGCGTTCGCGAGCACCATGCCGGGGCGGAGGCCCCACCGCCACCGGCCGCGCGCCGAGGCCGCGTGGTCCACCGCGAGGTCCTTCCGCGTCCAGAGGATGAGCGTCGGCCGCCCGCTCGTGCCCGTCGACGCGCCGAGGCGGACGGCGGCCGACACCGGCGCGCCGCGATAGTCGCCGAAGGGCGGGTGCTCGTCCTCGCTCTCGCGCAGCTCGGCCTTCCGGGTCGTCGGGACGGCGCGGAGATCGTCGAGCCCGCGGAGGTCGGCGCGCCGGAGGCCCGCCCCTTCGAGCTTCCGGCGAAAGAACGGCACGGGGACGGACCACACCCGGTCGAGCTGCCGCGCGAGCCGCTCCGCCTGGAGCGCGCGAAGGCGCTCGAGCGGCATGGTCTGCACGGCCGCGTCCCAGTAGCGGCGCTCGGTCATGCCTTCGCGCGCCGGTCGACCATCGCCTCGGCGAAGCGCGGCGCGCCGGCGGCCTCCGGGATGGCGCTCTCCGGCACGAGCTCCACGTCCATCCCGACGAGCACGGTCGCCTTCAGGCGCGCCCCGAGCTCGCGCGCGAGCGCCGCCGCATCGGCGGGCGGCCGGACGGTGCCGGCACGGAGCAGGGCGCGCTCGTAGCGGGCGCCCGGCGGGTGGTCGACGACGATCTGGAAGCGGCCGAGCTCCGGGAACCCGCTCACGACGGCGTGCACCTGCGCGGGGTGAACGAGGACGCCCTTGATCTTGCGGATCGCACCCGCCTGCCCGACGAAGACGAGCCGCGGCGCCGGGTCGCCGCACGCGCAGGCGCCGGGGAGAAGGCGGAACACATCGCGCGGCGCGTAGCGGACGAGGGGCAGCGCGTGCGGGCCGAGCTGCGTCGCGACGAGCTCGCCCGTGCCGCCGGGTCCGACCGGCTCGCCCGTCTCGACGTCGAGAAGCTCGCAGAGGAGATCCGCCGTGTGGAGGTGCATGCCGTCGTGCATCCGGCACTCGCCCGCGAGGGGGCCGATCTGCGCCTCGCCGCAGTGGTCGAAGAGCTCGATGCCGAGCGACGTCTCGAGGTCGCGGCGGAGCGCGGGGGTGAGGGCCTCCGCGGTCGAGAAGCCGACGCGGTACGGGAGCCGGAGGCCCATCTCGCGCGCCGTGTCGCGGAGGTTCGCGAGGAAGCTCGGCGTCCCGGCCCACACGGTCGCGCCGTAGTCGTGCGCCACCTGCACCTGGAGCCGGCTCGCTCCCGTGCCGCCGTTGATGACGAGGCAGCCAGCCTCCTCGAACGCGCGATGGAGCCGGAGGCCGCCGGGCATCACGTGGTAGGAGAGCGTCACGTGCGCCACCTCGCCGCGCCCGACGCCCATCGCCCGGATCGCGGCCGCGAGGACGGCCGTCCCGCCGCGCTCCTCGGCGAGGCGGGGGACGTAGATGGGCCCGGGCGAGGTGTGGAGCGACGCGATCTCCTCCCGGGGCGCCGCGAGCAGCTCGCCGAAGGGCGGGTGCGCGCGCTGGTTCGCGACCAGCTCGGCCTTGTCGAGGCGCGGGACGCGCGTCCGGAACTCCTCGTAGCTCGCGAGCCGGGCGGGGTCGACGCCCGCCGACTCGAAGCGCCGCGCCCAGTATGACGAGCGGCGTGCCACCCAGGCGAGCGTCTCGCGGAGGCGCGCGAGGTCGGCGGCGACGGGCGGCCAGCTCGCCATCGTACCGGGCCGCTACCAAGGCCCCGGGGGACGGTCAAACGGCTTGCCGCGGCCGCCGCGTCCGTGCGAGGGACCGGCGATGCGCTTCGGCATCGCGCTCCCGAGCTACGGGCCGCTCGCGACGGCGGACACGCTCGCGCGGCTCGCGCGGGTGGCGGAGGACGCGGGCATCGACTCCGTCTGGGTGAGCGACCACCTGGTCGCGCCGGTCGGGTCGCGTACGATCTACCCCTACGACCGCCGCCCCGACGCGAAGCCGGGCGACATGGGCGTCATCGAGCGCTTCTACGAGCCGATGACGACGCTCGCCTGGCTCGCCGGGCGGACCCGCCGGGTGCGGCTCGGGGTGAGCGCGTGGGTGCTGGCGTACCGGAACCCCGTCGTCGCGGCGAAGGTCGCGGCGACGCTCGACGACCTCTCCGGCGGCCGCCTCGTCCTTGCCGTCGGGACGGGCTGGCTCCGGGAGGAGTTCGAGGCCGTCGGCGCCCCGTTCGCGGCGCGGGGCGCGCGCATGGAGGAGTCGCTCGCGATCATGGGCGCGCTCTGGCGGGGCGGCGAGGCGCGCTTCGACGGCCGCCACCATCGGCTCCCGCCCGTCCGCACCGGCCCCCTGCCGGTGCAGCGGCCGCGGCCGCCGATCTGGATCGCGGGCAACTCGGCGCAGGCGCTCGACCGCGCCGCGCGCCTGGGCGACGGGTGGCACGCGATCGACCTCGCCCCGGACGAGCTCGCCCCGCGGGTGGCGGCGCTCCGCGCGCGCCTCGCCGCGGCCGGCCGGCCGGCCGCGGCCGTCGCGGTGACGCTCCGGAAGGGCGTCCTCGTGCGCGACGGAGCCACCGGACGCCCGCTCTACGGCGACCACGCGACGATCCGGCGCGATCTGGCCGCCTATCGCGCCGCCGGCCTCGACTACCTCGTCGCGGGGCTCCGGCAGGCGCCGAGCGCCGACGCGCTCGAGCGCGCGCTCCGGGAGACGGCGGAGGCGCTCGGCGGCTGAGCGCGCCTGCGCTCCGCGCTCGGCGGCGTCGAGATGCAGAACGACATCGTGCACGAGTCGAACGTCGGCAAGCGCGGGCGGGGCGGCGTGCTCGCGGAGGAGGTCCAGAAGCGCGGCGTGACGAGGACTTCGTCCTCGAACGCACCGTCGGCGTCGACGGCTCGTACGGGACGCAGCTCTACCCCGTCCTCCGGATGCGCCGCGCTGGGAGGGGACGGATGAGGGCGGAGCCGTGCCCCGCGTGCGGCGGGCGGCTCGTCGCGGTCAAGGCGAAGCTCGTGTGCGAGCGCTGCCGGCGGATCGCCGAGGGCTGCTGCGAAGGCGCCCCGCCCGGGCGGGGCGACGGGCCGCGCTAGAACGCGTCCAGGTTGTAGTAGAGGACGCAGCCGCCGCTCGCGTTGGCCGCGTTCGCGGTCGTGACCGTCGACTTGACGCTCCAGTGCACGCCTTCGCCGACGGCGACGCCGCTCTCGTCGCGCGCGGTGCACGACTTGTCCGCCGACCCGATCGTGCAGACGAGCGTCGTGTCGCTCGCGTTCTGCCGGAGGGTGAACACGCGATTGCTCGTCGTTCCGGGGGCGACCGTGACCGAGCACGCCATCGCGTAGACGTGCACGTTGCCAGGCGTGACGGCGGTGCAGTTCGACTCGACCGAGCACGCGCCGCCGGACGCCCCCATCTTCAGGTAGTTCGTCGAGCTGGTGCTCGAGTTGAGGCCGCCGTTGCCGCCGTCCGTACCCGCCGCGTGGACGGTCGCGTACCCCATGCGCCAGACGTGGCCGCTCTCGTTCTCGAAGTAGAAGCGGTTCGGGCTCCCCGCCTCGACGCCCCACACGCCCTCCCCGGCCGGCACGGCGCCGGTGATCGTGTGCTCCGTCGCGCCGAACTGGAAGCGCGCCGCGCCTTTGGAGAGCGCGCCGACGTGCCAGCCCCACTCGCGCGTGACCGTGCCGTACACGCTGCTCGCGTCGACCGCCTGCCCGCCCAGGTAGAGGTCGGTGACGGTGCAGTTCGTGTCGATCGTCCCCGCGGCGCCGAGATGCCCGTACATGGTTGGGATCGTGTAGGGGGTCCCCCCCGTGCTCTTGCACCCCGGCTGGCTGAAGAGGCCGATGTACGTCGCGCTCCCCGGGGACGCGCCGGCGACGTTGTTGTCGATCGTCGGCTGGCTGACGATGGTGTAATCGGGGCCGTACTGCGCGTACGCCTGATCGGCCCGGTGGGTGTGGATGTCGTAGATGGAGAACATGCCGTAGGTGCCGCTCGCGGTCTGGGTGAGCGTCGAGGGGACGAAGAGCACGCTCACGGGGCCGACGGCTTCCTTCACGCCGTCCCCGAAGGCCGTGATCGCAGGGGCGACGACCGTCGCGCCGTAGTCCACCGGCGTGCCGCCGTTCTTCCCGACGTGGACGGTCCCCGACCACGTCGCCGCGGAGGACGGCCGGAGCTCCAGGCTGTCGCCGCTCGCCGTCCCGCCGCGGATCACCTGCCCGCCGCTCCGCCCGGCGAGGAGCGCGTAGCCGTTCATCGCGAGCTGCGCGGTCCCGCCGGCGTTCGTCACGAGCGTCGCATCGGGCTCGGTGAAGTCGATCGCCGTCGGGCTCGAGACGACCGGGCTCGCATCCTCGGAGACCGCGCCGACGACCCCCGTTGGACCGGTCGCGCCCATCGAACCGGTCGCGCCAGTTGCGCCGGTTGGCCCCGTCGCGCCCGTTGCACCGGTCGGGCCGGTCGCGCCCGCGGGACCCGTGGGGCCGGTCGCGCCCGCGGGGCCCGTGGCGCCCGTGGGTCCCACGGGACCCGTCGCCCCCGTGGGCCCCGTCGGCCCGGTCGGGCCGCCGGCCGGACCGGTCGGCCCGGTGACGCCGGCGGGGCCGGTCGGGCCCGCGGGGCCGGTGGGGCCGGTCGGACCCGCGGTCGATCCGCCGTCGTTGCTGTCCGTCTCCGACGTGTAGGTGAGGAACAGCTCGGGCCGCGAGAAGAGGCCTTCCTGGCTCGCGAAGGTGATCGCGGCGTCGGAGGCGGCGGTGAGCGCGACGCCGAAGTTCGCCGCCGGCGAGCGGACCCACGCCGCGACGAGCGGCGTCACGTCGATCTCGACGTAGCTGCCGACGTCGTCGCGGGTGACGGTCGCGAGCCCCGCGACCGCCGCGTCGATCGACGGCGCGTCGGCGCCCGTCACCGTGCGCTCGTCCCACGGGCCCGTCACCTCGTGTGCGGCGATCACGCCCGCCTCCGGCGAGGCGGGGAAGCGGAAGCAGAAGAGGCGGAGCCGCCCCGCCTCCACCTTCACGCCGCCGGCGATCGGCGTGAGGTCGAACTGGAGCAGCGCCGTCTGCCGGCTGCCGACGCGGAGGTAGCCCCGCTTGCCGGCCGGCCGCCCGACGCGCGAGCCGACGAACGTGTCGTGCGAGGACGGCAGGACCATGAGCTCGACGGGCGCCGCGGCCGACCGCGCCGCGGGCAGCGCGAGCGCGCCCCCGAGCAGGAGCCCCGCGGCGCGAAGCGCCCGTCTCCGCGAGCGCGCTCCGAACCTTCCACGCGTCCTCGGCCCTCGCATGTGCGGTACCGTCCCGAGCGCGTCGGGGACGACGCCGGACAGCAACCGCCGTGCCGGGGACCGTGCACACCGCGCGGGCCGAGGCCGCCGCCCGCCGCGCGCGGCGGACGGGCGGGCCCCCGCGGCGCCGCGACGGGAATGTGCCGCATCGACGAAGACGTGGCGGTCGGCACGGCGGACGACGACGCGCGCGCGGCGCTCAGCGCGCCTTCCAGCCGGGCTTCCGCTTCTCGACGAACGCGCGCGGGCCCTCGGCGTGGTCCTCCGACTGCTCGACGATCTCGAGGTAGCCGGCGGCGATCTCCTCGGCCTGGGCGATCGGCAGCCCGAGCCCCTGGAGGATCGCCATCTTCGTCCCCCACACCGCGAGCGGCGCGTTCGAGCAGATCATGTCGGCCAGCTCCCGCGCGCGCTCCATCAGCTTCGCGTGCGGGACGACCTCGGTCACGAGGCCCACCTGGAGCGCGCGCTCGGCGCTCAGGCGCTCGCGGCTCCCGAGGAGCGCCATCCGGAGGCAGACGGCGAGCGGCACGCGCCGCGCCATGTTCACCATCTCGTGCGACGAGACGTAGCCGAGCGACACGTGCGGGTCGACGAAGGACGCCTTCTCCGACGCGATCGGCACGTCGGCCTCGGTGACGAGGTCGAGCGAGAAGCCGGCGACGACGCCGTTCACGGCGGCGATCACGGGCTTGTGGACGCGCATCCGGCGCGGCGTCGGCAGCTCGACGATCCCCTCGATCATCGCGAGCTCGCGCCACCGATCGGCCTTCGTGAAGCCGCCCGTCGCGAGCGACTCGACGTCGGCGCCGCTCGAGAACGCTTCGCCCGCGCCGGTCACGATCGCGGCCCAGACGTCCGGATCCGCCTTCACGCGCTGCCACGCGGCGCGGAGCGCGTCCTTCAGCTCCTGGTTCATCGCGTTCTTCCGCTCGGGGCGGTTGAGCGTGATGGTCGCCACGCGGTCACGCACGTCGACGAGGACCGTGCCGGAGCCCGCCATGGCGGCCATGAACCACAGGACGGACCGGCTCCGCAACCGCGGCCGGCGCGCGAGCGGCGGCCGCTGGTGGCCGCCCGCGCGCGCGTGCTAAGCGCGGCCGCATGACCGGCGACGCGTCCGGCGCGCTCCTCGGGGGGGTCCGCGTGATCGAGAGCTCGCTCCTCGGGCCCGACGCCGTCGGCATGCACCTCGCCGACCTCGGCGCGGAGGTCGTCAAGGTGGAGCCCCCGGGCGGCGACTACGTCCGGAAGATGGCGTTCCCGATCGTGGACGGCATCTCGCTCCTCCACTGGCACCTGAACCGCGGGAAGAAGAGCATCGTCCTCGACCTGAAGACGGCGGAGGGCGTCGCGACGTACCTGGACCTCGTGCGCGGCGCCGCCGCCGTCATCGAGGGCATGCGTCCCGGAGCGCTCGCGCGCCGCGGGCTCGGCTGGGAGCGGCTCCGCGAGGCCAATCCGCGGATCGTCCTCTGCACGCTCTCCGGCTACGGGATGACGGGACCGTACCGCGACATGCCGAGCCACGGCATCGCGTACGACGCCTGGGCGGGCGTCGCGCGCCCCACGTTCGACGCCGACGGCGTCCCGTCCATCCCGTCCTACACCGCGATCGGCATCAACGCGGGCCCCCTCTACGCGGCGCTCGGCCTCTGCGCCGCCGTGATCCGCGCGCGCGCGACGGGCCGCGGCGCGTGGCTCGAGGTCGCGCAGAGCGACGCGGCCGCCGCCTTCAACTGGAACGGCATCGAAGGGAACGCGGCCTACGAGCGGCCCGAGGACGAGGTGACCGGCAACGACGGCGACGGCCGGGGACCGCGGCGCCCCGTCGGCGACGACAGCATGAAGGACGCCGTGCGCTACCAGTACTACCGTTCGAAGGACGGCCTCGTCCTCTTCATGGCGTCAGAGCGCGAGTTCTGGAAGAACTTCTGCGAGGGCGTCGGCCGCCCCGATCTCTTCGCGCGGAACCCGGGCGCCCGTTGGGCCGATCACGCGCGCGGCGACGCGGCGCTCCGCCGCGAGCTCGCCGCGATCTTCGCGACGCGGACGACGGCGGAGTGGATCGCGTTCGGCCGGCGCGTGAACACGCCGATCGGGCCCGTGAACACCGTGAAGACGATCACCGCCGACCCGCAGTTCCGGGCGCGGCTCCCGCTCCGGCCGCACGAGGAGGCGGGCACCGAGCTCATGCCGTCGCCCATCAAGCCGATCGGCGAGGCGCTGCCCGTGCCCGGGACCGCCGCGCGCGAGCCGGGGCGCGACACCGAGGCGGTGCTGCGCGACGTGCTCGGCTACGACGCGGCGCGGATCGCCGCGCTCCGGCGCGCCGGCGCACTCGGCTGAGGGCGGCTAGCTAGCCGCCGCGCCTCACGCGCCGCTCCGCCTCCGCGCGGAGCGCCGTCTTCTCCACTCTGCCGCTCGCCGTGCGCGGCACGTCCTCGTCGCCGACCAGGAAGACGTGCCGGGGGACCTTGTAGCTCGCGAGCGTCGCGCGGCAGAAGTCGCGGAGCGCCTGGGCGGTCGCCGCGGCGCCGGGTCTCAGCACGACGAACGCGGCCAGGTTCTCGCCGCGCGTCGGATGCGGCACGCCGACGACGTGCGCCGCCGCGACGGCGGCGTGGCGCGCGAGCGCCTCCTCCACCTCGGCCGCGGCGACGTTCACGCCCGCCGTCTTGACGACGTCCTTCAAACGCGTCGCGAAGTGGAGGCAGCCGGCGGCGTCGAGCCGGCCGAGATCGCCCGTGTGGAAGAAGCCGGCCGCGTCGAGCGTCTGCTCGCGCGGCACGCGGTAGTAGCCCTCCATGAGCGTCGGGCCCCGCACGAGGATCTCGCCCGTCTCGCCCGGCGCGAGGTCGCGCCCGCTCTCGGGGTCGACGATGCGGACGGTCGTGCCGGGGAGCGGCCGGCCGAACGTCCGCGTGCGGACGTCCTCGGGGTCGTCGAAGCGCGCGCATGCGACGCACGTCGCCGTCTCGCTCATCCCGTACATCCCGACGGCGCGATGGTCGGGCCCGAGGAGGCGCGGCGCGAGCGGATGCCAGGACCCCTTCCGGAGCCGGAGCTGCCGCGTCGCGAAGTCGGGGTGCTCGAGGAGCGGCGCGGCCTGGTGCCAGCCGGCCATCACCGTGCATCCCTCCGCCTCGAGGAGCCGGAGCGCCGCCCCCGCCTCGACGACCTCCTGGAGCACGATGCGTCCGCCGCCGGCGATCGTCGCGAGCGCACCGAGGACGAAGCCGCCGCTCCAGAAGAGCGGCATGTGGCCCCACCACGCGTCCTCCGGCCCGATGCCGACGGCGTCGGCGATCCGCCGTGCCGAGGCGACGAGCGCGCCGTGCGCGTGGACGACGGCCTTCGCCCGGGCCGTCGTCCCCGACGTGAAGAAGATCGTCGCGAGGTCGGCCGGCGCGATCGCCCGGGCGAGGGCGTCGAGGACGTCGTCGGGGAAGTCGGCGGCGAGGTCGTCCCAGCGCTCGGCCCCCGGCGGTGCCGCGCCCTCGAGGACGACGACGCGCCGGAGCGCCGGCGCGGCCGCCGCGAAGAGGCGTCCCGGCCGCGCGTGCGCGAGCTCGGGGAGGATCTCGCCGAGCGTCGCGGCGTAGTCGTGCCGGAGAAAGCGCGCCAGCGTGACGAGCACCTGCACGTCCGCGTGCGCGAGCGCGTACGCGATCTCGTCGCGCTTCCAGAGCGTCGAGAGCGGGACGAGGACCGCGCCCGTCCGGAGGGCGCCGAACGCGATCGGGAGCCACTCGAGCCGGTTCGACGCGAGGAGCCCGACGCGCGTGCCCTTGCCGACGCCGACGCCGGCGAGCTTCTTCGCGGCGGTCCGGGTCGCCGCCGCGAGCTCCGTCCACCCGAGACGCGCGGCCACGGCGTCGGCGGGCGCCCAGGCGAGCGCCTCGCGGCTCCCGCCGCGGGCGACCGCGGCGTCGAGGAGCGCCGGCAGCGTCGCGGTCACGACGCGAACCGCTCGCGGAGCAGGCCCACCTGCACCTTGTTCGCGGCGTTGCGCGGCAGCGCCGCGACGAACTCCACGCGCCGCGGCTTCTTGAAGCCCGCGAGCCGCGCGCCGGCGAACGCGACCAACGCCGCCGCGTCGACGGCACTCCCGTCGCGCCGCACGACGACCGCCGTCACCTGCTCGCCCAGGCGGGGATGCGGCGTGCCGATGACGGCGACGTCGGCGACCTCGGGGTGCGCGCGGAGCACGTCCTCGACCTCGGCCGGCGAGACGTTCTCGCCGCCGCTGATGATCACCTCCTTCACGCGCCCGGTGACGTAGACGAAACCGTCGGCGTCCTGGCGCCCGAGGTCGCCCGTGTGGAGCCAGCCGTCGCGGATCGCGGCGGCGGTGGCCGCCGGATCGCGCCAGTAGCCCCGCATCACGGTCGGCCCGCCGACGACGATCTCACCCTCCTCGCCCGGCGCCCCGAGCGTACGGACGGCGACGAACGGGTTCGCGCGCCCGACGGTGCCCGGCCGGTCGAACACGGCCGGACCGCGCGCCATCGTGACGCCGTCCGTCGACTCCGTCTGGCCGTACGCCTCGATGATCTCCGCGCCCTCGAAGATCGCCGCGAGCGCGCGCTTCGACTCCATCGGCGTCGGCGCGCCCCCGACGCTCACCTTCTCCACCGTCCGGCGGACCGCCGCCGGAACGGCGCCGCGCGCGACGACGTCGAACACCATGCCGCCGATGAGCGGGAGGTCGGTGACGCCGTGGCGCTCGACCGCCTCGAGCACTGCCGCGACGTCGAACTTCTCGACGAGCACGGCCGTCGCGCCGACGAGCACGCGGCAGAGGAGATGCGAGACGAGGACGGGCACGTGCGTCAAGGGGCTGAGACACGCGCCGACGCCGTCCGGCCCGTCGCCGCGCGCCTGCCCGCAGGCGAGCGTCGCCCAGAGGAGGTTCGCGTGCGTCAGCATGACGCCCTTCGGCGCGCCCGTCGTGCCCGAGGTGTACGCGATCGCGGCCAGGTCGTCCGGGCGCGGCGCGCGCCCCGGCCGCGGCACGCGGCGGGCCGCCGCGCGGCGGTGGAGGCGGGCGCGGAGCGGCAGGTCGGGGTCGCAGACGAGGGCGGGGAGGCCGGTCGCGCCCGCCGCGGCGCGCGCGAGGTCCGCGCGGTCGCCGTCGGCGAGGAGCGCGCACGCGCGCGCGTGCGCCAGGAGACGCGCCGCCTCGTCGGCCGTCGCGCGGACGCCGACCGGCACGGCGACGGCGCCGAGGCCCCACACCGCCCACAGCATCGCGACGATCGCGGGCTCGTTCGCCGCGGCGACGGCGACCCGGTCGCCCGCGCCGGCGCCGCGGCGCGCGAGCATCCGGGCGAGGTCCTCGGCGGCGTCGGCGAGCGCGCCGAAGGCGTGGCGACGATCGCGGAACGCGACGCCTCCCGCATCGCCCTGCCGGCGCGCCTGGAGGCGGAGGAAGGCGGGCGTCGTCGGGAGGAGCATCGGCATCGGGCGTGGTTTAGCCCTGCCGGCGGGGGGAAGGCGAGCGGCGCGCGCGGGCGCCGTCGTCGGCTCAGCGCCGCCGCGATCCGCCGAGGATCCCGCCCAGGACGCCGCGGAGGATCTGCCGGCCGACCTGGCTCCCGACCGTGCGCGCGGCCTGCTTCGCGAGCGCCTCCACCATCCCCTGGCGGCGCCCCGTGCCCCAGAGGAGGTCGCCGACCGGCGACGCGGGGCGCGGCGGCGCGTCGCGCTTCGCCGGGGCCGTGGGCGCGGCCCGCCGCCCGAGGATCTCGTACGCCGATTCGCGGTCGACGCGCGCGTCGTACTTCGCGCCGACGGAGCTCCGCGCGCGGACGGCCGCACGCTCCCCGGGGGCGAGCGCGCCCATGCGGCAGCGCGGCGGCGCGATGAGCGTCCGCTCGACGGGCATCGGCACGCCGCCCTCGCGGAGCGTCGAGACGAGCGCCTCCCCGACCTCGAGCTGTCCGATCGCCTTCGCGACGTCGAGCTTCGGATTCGGCACGAACGTCTCCGCCGCCGTGCGGACAGCCTTCTGCTCGCGCGGCGTGTAGGCGCGGAGCGCGTGCTGGACGCGATTGCCGAGCTGCCCCAGGATCTCGCCCGGCACGTCGTCGGGGAGCTGCGAGCAGAAGTAGACCCCGACGCCCTTCGAGCGGACGAGCCGAACCACCTGCTCGACGCGCTGGCGGAGCGCGGGCGGCGCGTCGTCGAAGAGGAGGTGCGCCTCGTCGAAGAAGAAGACGAGCCGCGGCTCGTCGACGTCGCCCACCTCGGGCAGCGTCTCGAAGAGCTCCGAGAGGAGCCAGAGGAGGAAGCTCGCGTAGAGCCGGGGCTTCAGCACGAGCTCGGCGGCCGCGAGGACGCCGACGAGGCCGCGCCCCGCGGGGTCCGTCCGGCAGAGGTCCGCGAGGTCGAGCGCGGGCTCGCCGAAGAAGGCGGCGCCGCCCTCGCGCTCGAGGCCGAGCAGCGCGCGCTGAACGGCGGCGATCGACGCCGCGCTCACGAGGCCGTAGTGGGTCGAGATCTCGCCGTGGTTGTCGGCGACGAATCCGAGCAGCGCGCGGAGGTCGTCCAGGTCGAGCAGCAGGAGCCCGCGGTCGTCGGCGAGCTCGAAGGCGATCTCGAGGACGCCCGCCTGCGTGTCGTTCAGCTCGAGCATGCGCGCGAGGAGGCTCGGCCCGATCTCGCTCACGGTCGCGCGCACCGGGTGCCCGTCGGTGCCGTGGAGGTCCCAGAGGACCACCGGGGTCGCCTCGGGCGCCCACCCCTCGGCCCCGACCCGCGCGGCGCGCGCCGTCACCTTCTCGGTGGCCACCCCCGGCACGGCGAGCCCCGCGACGTCCCCCTTCACGTCGGGCATGAAGACGGGGACGCCGAGGCGCGAGAAGCCTTCGGCCATCACGAGGAGCGAGACGGTCTTCCCCGTCCCCGTGGCCCCGGCGACGAGCCCGTGGCGGTTCGCGTACTTCGCGAGCAGGTAGACCGGCTCGTCGCCCCTGCCGAGGAGGATCTCCATGCGGGGACGATAGCGGCGCCCGGGACGGCGTCCAGTGGGGGTCCCGCCGCTCAGTCCTCGAGCTGGAGCAGCTCCACCACGTCGCCCAACGGCCCGCCCGGCTCGAGGAGCGACATTTCGAGGATCCCCGGCCCGTCGATCGCGGTCCAGTCGCGGCACCGGAAGGGCGTCCCCGTGCGGAAGAGGACGACGTCGTTCCCGCCCTGGCGCGGATGCGCGATGCGTCCCGTCGTCGTGCCGGTCGTGAACGCGCGCCGGACGGGGGGTGCGGCGGCGAGCGCGACCTTCGCCGGGTCGCCGCAGTCGTCCACCACCGTGCACGCGGGCGGGGCGCAGGCGACGACGCGGACCGTCGCCGCGACCCACCCGGCCCCCGGCGGCCCGGGCGGACCCTGCTCGAGGAGGAGCGACGGCGTGGCGTTCGGCCCCGCGCCGCCGTCGGCGGCGACGACGACGTCGACCGGGACGCCGCCCGCGCAGGCGAGCGTCCCCGCGCTCCCCGCCGCCTCCACCTTCACGCAGACGACGGTGCCGTCGACCAGGCGGAAGCCGAAGATCGTGTCGAGCCCGACGGCGAGCGCGGCGACCCCGTCCGGCCCCGGCGTGCCGGCGTCGAGGACGAGCGAGCCGTCGAACGTGCCCACCTCCGCCGTGTCGAGCCCGTTCGCCGCCGACGAGTAAAGATGCCCGCCGCGCCGCCCGAAGCCGTTCGTGAGGGTGTACAGACGCCGGCCGAGCGGCGGGCCCGCGGGCAGCGCGAGCGTCGTCGTCGTCGCGGGCGCGGCGGCGGTCGTCGTGCTCGTCGTCGCGGTCGTGGTCGTCGTCGCGGACGGCGCGACGCATGCGGCGGCCGGGCACGTCGCGCAGCAGCTCGTCGCCCCCGCGACCGTCGCTCCATGGCGGCACACGCCGTGCCGCGCGATGCGGCAGCGAATCCGACCGCGGGCGTCGGTCCGGGCGCAGACAGCCGCGTCCGGCCGCCCGCACGTCGAGCGGCCGGCGCAGCGGGCGGCCTTGGACGCGCACGCGCGCGGCAGGAGGCCGGCCGCGATCCGGTCGCGGACCACGTCCTTCGCGCAGGCGACGAACCGCCGATGCGTCGCGGCGGCACGGCAGTCGCACGCGCGCCCGACGGCCGCGAGCGCGTCGGCGACGGCCGCGCGCGCGGCGGGCGCCTGGCAGCGCGCGCCCCGCGCGACCGGCGCGGCGAGGAGGACGGCGGACGCGCAGGCACCAGCGACGAGCGTCGGGCGGAGGCGCGTCCGCATGCGACGACACTACCCGCCCGCCGCGGCGCGTCGCTCCCGGCAGCACGGGAGCGCGTTGCACGGGCGGCGGCGAAGTGCGATGGAGTTCCTTCCGGAGGAGCCGTCCATGGACGTACCGTTCCTCGAGCAGGTGAAGATCCAGGCGCAGGTCCTGGTCCCCCTGATTCAGGGCTTCCAGCGCGAGTTCGGGAAGGAGCGGGTCAACGCGCTCGTGCCGAAGGCGCTCTTCGACTTCTACGAGCGCTTCGGCGCCGAGTGGTGGAGAAACACGCCCGGCGAACCCGCCGAGAGGATCGCCAAGGCCATCGACATGTTCGCCGTCGGCAACGCGATCGACGTGAAGGAGATCGCGCGCACCGCGGATCGCTACGAGTTCGACATCACCGGCTGCCGCTACGCCGAGTTCTTCAAGGCGCTGGGCGTCCCGGAGCTCGGCTACCTCCTCGTCTGCAGCATCGATCCGCCGATGACCGAGGGCTACGGCGCGGACGTGACGCTCAAGCACGACAAGACGATCATGCAGGGCGCGGACCGCTGCGAGTTTCGCTATCGGATCGGTTCGAAGAGCGATGCCGGCGCGGACCGCAAGTAGCCTCGCCGCCGCCGTCATCGCCATCCTCGCCGCCGTCTGCACGCCGCCGGCCCCCGCCCGCGCGGCGCCGCCGGCCGCCGGGCCCGAGCGCCATCTCGTCGTGTGGACCGGCGACGACGACCGCGAGGACGAGGACTTCCTCGCCGTGCTCGACGCCGACCCGCGGTCGCCGACCTACGGCAAGGTCCTGCACACGGTGCCGGTCGGCTCGAAGGGCAACGAGCCGCACCACGTCGACTACGAGCCGCGGCCGGAGAAGACGCTCTGGGGCTCGGGGCTCATCACCAGCCGGACCTTCGTCTTCGACGTCGCCGACCCGCCGCGCGCGAAGCTCGTCAAGGTCGACGAGCCCGGCGGCGCGGGCCGGCGCTTCTTCGCGCCCCACAGCTACATCCGCCTCCCGAACGGCCACACGCTCGCCTCCTTCCAGGAGGCGGGGGACCCGCGCCACGGGCACGTGCACGGGCAGACGGGCGGCATCGGCGGCCTCGTCGAGTTCGACGCGAAGGGGAATTTCGTCCGCGAGGTGAGCGCCGCCGACCCGCGCGCGAAGAACGAGATCATCGCGCCCTACAGCCTCCAGGCGAAGCCCAGCCTCGATCGGCTCATCACGACGAACGAGGCCCACGGCTTCGTGTCGGGGGACTTCACGCCCGGGCGGTCGGTGCAGATCTGGCGGCTCTCCGACCTGAAGCTCCTCGAGACGATCGTCCTCCCGGTCGGCAGGCGGGGGAACGAGAACTGGGCGCCGTTCGAGCCGCGCTTCGTCCACGCCGACAAGCCCGTCGTCTTCCTCGACCCCGACCTCGGGAGCTCGCTCTACGTCTCGGAGAACATCACCGACGAGCATCCGACCTTCACGCTCGTCTGGGACTTCGGCGACCACGCGTTCCCGGGCGTGCCGGTCCTCACGCGCGACGACCGCTTCCTCATCGTCCCGCTCGAGGGCGCGACCGAGGACGGCGGCAACCGCGTGATGGTCCTCGACGTGTCGACACCGTCGCAGCCGCGGAAGGTGGGCGAGGTCCGCCTGGATCACGACCCGGAGAGCCCGATCACCGCGCGCTTCGGTCGCCCGCACTGGGTGAACCTCGACGGCGCGGAGGAGCGGCTCGCGGTCGCCTGCTACACGATCGACGTCCCCGGCGTCATGATCGACGGCGACCGCCGGATCTACCTGATGCACTTCGACAAGATGACCGGCGCGCTCAGCCTCGACGGGACCTGGCGGGACGAGGGGACGCACAAGGTCGGGGTGTCGTTCACGCGCATGCACTGGCCGCACGGGTCGACGGGGCCGGCGCGCCCGCACGGGATGATGTTCGTCGACTGAGCCCGTCCCGCTCAGTCCTCGGCGAAGAACCGCCGGCGGGCGGCGGCAGCGGCTGGCACGTCGGGGCCGGCGAGCTGCTGGTCGGGGATCCGGCTCGGATCGACCGCGAGAAGGGGAGCGCGCGTTCACGGCGGGCGTCGGCGTCCGGGCCCTGCGCGAAGAACGTCTCGGTGAGCCGGTCGTTCACCGCATGGATCGTGCCGTAGTGACGGTCGTGCTCGTCGGCGTACGCGTGCGCGGCGGCGTCCCAGTCGCCGCCGGCGAGAAGTCGGTCGGAGCACGCGGACGTCCCGGAGCGTCAGCGAGAGACCCTGGCCGAAGGTCGGGTCGCTCGAGGCCGCCGCGTCCCCGACGAGCACGAGGCCGTCGCGATACGGGTGGTCGACCCAGGTGTCGGCGCAGTCGAAGGTGGCGAGCGGCCCCGCGGCGCGTGCCCCGGCGTAGCAGTGGCCCGGGACGCCGATCGCGACGAACTCCGCGACGAGCCGCGGCACGTCCGCCTCGCCCCGGAGGCGCGGCTTCGCCCGCGCGGGCGGCACGACGTCCGCGCGCGCCTCGGCCGCTCCCCAGGGCGCGATCCACTCGCCGCGCACGCGGCCCCTGAACTGCCGCTCCCGTTCGAGCACGAGCACGCGGACGCCGCGCACGGCGAGCGCCCGGGCGAGGGCGGCGCCGCCGAGCCCGCCGCCGACGGCGATCACGTCGGGCGCCGTCGTCACGATCCGCGTCTCCGCTACGGCGCGCCGCGCCCCTGCCCGGCGCGGAAGAGGAAGCGGACGAAGAGCGCCGCGAACACGAGGTCGCCCGCGCCGAGCGCGGCGACGCCCGCGGGCACCGAGCCGGCGAGGTAGTGCCCGAAGAGCACCGCGAACGCCGACGCCTTGCCGACGGCGCCGATCACGACGAGCGCGTCCTTTCCCGCCGGTGCCACGCCGATCCAGAGGTAGGCGATGCCGAACAGCGCGACGAAGGTGAGGAAGAGGTGGAGGAAGAGCGGGTCCGCCGGCTGCGCCAGCCCGGCGAGCTGCCAGGCGCGCTCCCCGGGGAGTGCCAGCGAGAGCGCGACGAGCCAGTTGAAGACGGCCGCCGTGACGAAGAGCGGGGCGGCGCGGCCCGGCCCGACGCGCGCCTCATGCGGCGCTCGAGAGATCGCCCCGCCAGCCACGACGACGGCCTCTACCCCGGAGGCCGCGGCCGCGACAAGCGACCATGCGTCCGCCGCACCCCGGGGCGCGCGCACGTCGGGAGGGGGATCAGCTCCGCGGCCCACCCCCGTCCGCCGCCTCCCACGGGAGCGCCGGCACGAGCGCGTCGAGCCGCCGGCGCGCCTCCTCCGCGCACGACGCCGGGTACGTGAAGCGGGACTTCACGATCCAGCGGTGGTCGTAGAGCTGGAGGCGCAGCTCCGAGACCGTCCGACCCTCCTCGAAGACGAACGACGGCCCGTCCAGGAGCGCGCCGCGCGGCGCGGCCGCCGCCGGCGTCTCGCGCGGCGATTCGACCGCGTGCTGCGCCCTGATCTCCGCCGTCGCGCGCGCGAGCTCCTCCGCGAGCCAGCCGCGCTCGACCGACGCGACCACCTCGGGCGCCGCGGCGACGAAGGCCATGCGCGGCGCGGGACGGAGGAAGAACGTCGCGACGACGGCGCAGCCCGGCCGGCGGGCGTCGTATCCGACGCCGACGTGGAGCCCGGCGGTGTCGTAGCGGAGCGCCTGGACCCGCCGGAAGCGTCCGTACGCCTCGGCGAACGCGAAGCCCGTCGCCTCGTGCACGAGCGGACCCGGGGCGTCGATCGACACGGGCGCCGCGAGCGGCGTCGTCTTCGGGAGGCGGTCGAGCCGCGTGACCGTGCCCGGGCAGCCGGCGAGCCCGGCGGCCGCGGCCACGAGTGCCAGGCGGGCGCCGCTCACACGAGCCGCTCCTCGGCGATCTCGTCGACCGTCGCGAGGATGTCCTTCGTGTCGAGCACGCGGAGGTCGTCGTCCCACGGTACGCGGACGCCCGCTATTTTCGCGAACAGGACGCGCGCCCCGTGCGGGATGCCGGAGACGTTGACTCCGAGCCCCTCCTCGCCCGGCTCGGTCGCCTGCGCGCGCGCCACCTCGACGACCTCGCCGTAGAGCGCCTCCTGCATCCGCTCCTTCGCGCCAGGCGGCAGATAGAGGCCGCTCGAGGCCACGTCTTCCTCGCGCAGCACGCGCACGAGCACGCGTGCACCGACGGGCTGGATGTGCCGAACCGGACGGGGCATCGCCCCAGGGTAGCGCACGGCCGCGCGAGACCGAAGCGCGCGCCGCCTCCCGCGGGCGTCCCCGAGCCGGGGACGCGCTGGACTCCCCTCCCGCGCCGACGTAGGAACCACGAGTTCATGGCCGAGCGATCGCGCCTCGAGCAGCTTCGGATCGACCGCTCCCAGGGCCCGTCCGAGCGCCCGTGGCGCCGCCGCCTCCTCCTGCTCGCGCTCGCCGTCGCGCTCGTCGCCGTCGCCTGGTGGGCGCTCGCCGGGGCGCGCGCCGTCGCGGTCGACGTCGCGACGGTCGTCGAGGAGGACCCGGGCGCCGCCGCGTCCGTCCTCGACGCGTCGGGCTACGTCGTCGCGCGCCGGCAGGCGACGGTGGCGTCCAAGATCACGGGACGGCTCGTCGAGGTGACGGTCGAGGAGGGGATGAGCGTCGCCGAGGGGCAGATCCTCGCGCGGCTCGACGACGCGAACGCCCGGCGCGCACTGGCCCTCGCCGAGGCGCACGCCACCGCCGCGCGGAGCCAGCTCCACGAGATCGAGGTGCGGCTCCACGAGGCGGATCTCCAGCTCGGACGCATCCGCGCGCTCGCGTCGACCGGCGTCGCGAGCCGCGCCGACCTCGACGCGGCCGAGGCGCAGCGGAACTCCCTGGCGGCGCGCCTCGCCGCGACGCGCGACGAGATCACGGTGGCGGACCGCGAGGTCGCCGTCCGCCGGCAGGACGTCGAGGACACGCTCGTGCGCGCGCCGTTCGCCGGCGTCGCGGTCTCGAAGAACGCGCAGCCGGGCGAGATCGTGTCGCCCGTCTCGGCGGGCGGCGGCTTCACGCGGACGGGCATCGGGACGATCGTCGACATGACGTCGCTCGAGATCGAGGTGGACGTGAACGAGGCGTTCATCCAGCGCGTCCACCCGGCGCAGCCCGTGACCGCGACGCTCCAGGCGTACCCCGAGTGGAAGATTCCCGCGCACGTCATCACCACCGTCCCCTCGGCCGACCGCCAGAAGGCGACCGTCAAGGTCCGCATCGCCTTCGACCAGCTGGGCGACCCGCGGATCCTGCCCGACATGGGGGTCAAGGTCTCCTTCCAGGGCGACGCGCGCGACGGCGCGCGCGGCGGAACGACGCTCCTCGTCCCGGAGCGCGCGCTCCGGCGCGAGGGCGACCGCACCGTCGTGTTCGTCGTCGCCGACGGCCGCGCCGCGCGGCGCGCGGTCGCCGTCGGCGGCACGGTCGGCGACGCCGTCGAGGCGCTCTCCGGGGTCCGGCGCGGCGAGCGCGTCGTGCTCGACCCGCCGCCCGCGCTCGCCGACGGGAGCCGCGTGAGGACGCGATGACTGCGGCCGTCGTGGAGGTCCGCGACGTGCACAAGGTCTACCGGCGCGGCGCGGAGCGCGTCGACGTGCTGAAGGGCATCGACCTCGACGTGCCCGCGGGCGAGTTCCTGGCGCTCATGGGCCCGTCGGGCTCGGGCAAGACGACGCTCCTCAACCTGATCGGCGGGCTCGACACCCCGACGTCGGGCCGCGTGATCGTCGCCGGACGCGATCTCACGCACGCGTCGAGCCGCGAGCTGGCGCGCTGGCGCGCCGAGCACGTGGGCTTCGTCTTCCAGTCCTACAACCTCCTCCCCGTGCTGACGGCCGCGCGAAACGTCGAGCTGCCGCTCCTGCTGACGCGCCTCTCGCACGCGGAGCGGCGGCGACACGTCGAGGCGGCGCTCGCGCTGGTCGGGCTCGCCGACCGCGCGAACCACTACCCCGCGCAGCTCTCCGGCGGGCAGGAGCAGCGGGTCGGCATCGCCCGCGCGATCGTCACCGACCCGACGCTCCTCCTCTGCGACGAGCCGACGGGCGACCTCGACCGGGAGACGGCGGGCGAGATCCTCGACCTCCTCGGCGAGCTGAACGCGCGCTACGGGAAGACGATCGTCATGGTGACCCACGACCCGCTCGCCGCGGCGCGGGCCGGGCGCGTGCTGCACGTCGACAAGGGCGTCCTCGTCGCGGCGCGGGCGGCGTGAAGTACCTCCACCTCCTCTGGCGGAACCTGCTGCGCCGGAAGGCGCGGACGACGTTCACCTTCCTCTCGATCGTCGTCGCCTTCTTCCTCTTCGGCCTCCTGATGGCGATCCGCAACGGCTTCGAGGGGGGCGTCGAGATCGCCGGCCAGAACCGCCTCCTCACGATGCACCGGATGTCGATCATCCAGATGCTGCCCGAGCGCTATCTCGCGCAGATCCAGGGGACGCCCGGCGTCCGGCTCGCGACGCACCTCACGTGGTTCGGCGGCATCTACCAGGACCCGAAGAACGTCTTCGCGCAGATGGCCGTCGAGCCCGACGCGATGCTGCGCCTCTATCCCGAGTTCATCCTCCCCGCCGACCAGCGCCAGCGCTGGCTGCTCACGCGGACCGGCGCCATCGCGGGCCGCAAGCTCGCCGCGCGGTTCGGCTGGCGGATCGGCGACCGCATCCCGATCCAGCCCACCTTCTGGCGCGTGCGCGACGGGAAGCCGGACACGTTCGAGTTCGAGCTGGTGGGCATCTACCGCGGCGCGACGCCGGACGTCGACGAGACCCAGTTCTTCTTCCGCCACGACTACCTGATGGAGCGGGTCGGGAAGCCCGGCCTCGTCGGCTGGTACGGCGTGCAGGTCGAGGACCCGGCACGCGCAGACGAGGTGGCGCGGGCGATCGACCGCCAGTTCGCGAACTCCCCGGCGGAGACGAAGACGGCGACGGAGAAGGCGCTCATCCAGTCGTTCGCGAACCAGGTCGGCGACACGGGGACCATGCTGACGGCGATCTCGGCCATCGTCTTCTTCGTGATCCTCCTCATCGCCGCGAACACGATGGCGCAGGCGGTCCGCGAGCGGACGAACGAGCTCGGCGTGCTCAAATCGCTCGGCTTCACGGACCGCGGCGTCATGGGCCTCGTCCTCGGCGAGGCCCTCCTCCTGAGCGGCACCGCGGGGCTCACGGGCCTGGCCCTCGTGCTGCTCGCCGTCCCGGTGCTCGCGAAGCTCGTCGAGGCGTTCCTGCCCGTCTTCTACGTCCCCGCGCGGGCGCTCGTTCTCGGCACGGGGCTCGCGGCGCTCCTCGGGCTCGCGAGCGGCGGGGTGCCCGCCTGGGTGGCGCAGCGGCTCCCCATCGTCGAGGCGCTCCGGAGGCGCTGACCGTGCGCCCGCTCGCCCAGACGCTCGCCGTGACGGCGCTGAACCTCCGGAGCCTCGGTCAGCGCGCCGGCTCCTCGGCCGTCGCCGTCGTCGGCTTCGCGGGGGTCGTCGCCGTGTTCGTCGCCGTGCTGTCGATCGCCGAGGGCGTCCGGCAGGTGATGGAGCGCGGCACGTCGCCGGACACGGTGCTCGTGCTGCGCGCGGGCAGCGACACCGAGATGTCGAGCGGGCTCTCGCTCGAGGAGACGCGGGTCATCAAGGACGCCCCCGGGCTCGTCCACGGTCCGGCTGGGACGATCGCGTCGGCCGAGCTCTACGTCGTCGTGAACGTGCCGAAGCGGACGACGGGAACGGATGCGAACGTCCCGCTCCGCGGCGTCGAGCCCGCGGCGTTCGGCGTGCGGCCGTCCGTGCGGATCGTCGAGGGCCGGCGCTTCCGCGAGGGGAGCAACGAGGTGATCGTCGGGCGGGCGGCGGCGCACCAGTTCTCGGGCCTCGACGTCGGCGCCCGCCTGCGGTGGGGCGAGAACGTGTGGCAGGTGGTCGGCGTGTTCGACGCCGACGGGTCGATCTACGAGTCCGAGATCTGGACGGACGTGCGCGTGCTCCAGCCCGCGTACCGGCGCACGGGCTTCCAGTCCGTCTACGCGCGCCTCGAGGCGCCGGAGGCGTTCGCCCGCTTCGAGGCCGCGCTCGGCGCCGACCCGAGGCTCCACGCGACCGTGATGCGCGAGGACGCGTACTACGCCGCACAGTCGAAGGTGCTCCGGACGCTCGTCCGCGTCCTCGGGAACACCGTGGCCCTCCTCATGGCGGTCGGTGCGACCTTCGGCGCGCTCAACACGATGTACTCCGCGGTCGCGGCGCGCGGGCGCGAGATCGCGACGCTCCGCGCGATCGGGTTCCAGGGCTCCCCGGTCCTCGTCTCGGTCATGACGGAGTCGCTCGTCCTGGCGCTCGTCGGCGGCGCGCTCGGCGGCGGGCTCGCGTACGCGGTCGCGAACGGCTACGAGACGGCGACGCTGAACTTCCAGTCGTTCAGCCAGGTGGCGTTCCGGCTGACGGTGACGCCGCGGCTGCTCGCGGGCGGGGTCGCGTACGCGCTCGCGATGGGGTTCCTCGGCGGGATCTTCCCGGCGATCCGCGCGGTGCGGATGCCGGTCGCGTTCGGGCTCCGCGAGCCGTAGCGCCGCCGCCGTCGCTCCTCACTGAGCCGCGCGCGACGACGACGCGCGCGCCTCCGTCGGGACGCCTCCCTCGATCCCCGCCTGGTCGTCATCCAGATTGCCGAGTCCCAGGCGTTGTGGATGCCGACGAAGAGGAGGAGAAGCGCCGCGGCGGCGACGACGTCGAGCGCCCCCGCCGGCGAACGACGGAGCAGGACGCCCGCCGCGAGCACGGCCGCGTACGCAACGACGGGCAGGACCATGTGCCACGCCGAGTCCGAGAAGACCGGCGCATACGCGTCCTGCCGGCGGGCGTGGAAGGTCACCCGGCCCATGTACGCGAGGCCGCCGATCCCGACGGCGAGGAGGCACCGCCCGAGGGTCGCGGCCGTCTGTCCCGGCGCGCTCAGCAGCGCGGCGAGGAGGAGCACGACGCAGAAGGGAACGACGGTCGGCGTCGCGAACGCGCGGGCGGCGCGTGCGCTCTCCGCCGTCCGTGTCTCCGCGCCGAGCGCGATCACGACGAGCATGAGGCCCGTGAGCGCGCCGGCCGACGAGCCGACGATCACGTAGAAGCTCTCCCATTCCGAGAGCGGCGGAAGCGCCGGCGCGGCCGTCATCCTGCCGCACGCACGCGGGCGCTCTTCCGGAGCAGCAGCAGAGAGATCGCGAGCAGGAGGATGAGCACCGTGAGCACCGCGAGCGCGGTCACGAAGAACACGAAGACGTTCGAATCTCCGGGCTGCGGATGCCCGATCTCCGCCGTCAGCACGAGGACGCGACGGATCGCCGCGATGACGTCGACGAGCAGGAACGGCTCGGGCACGATCGCGTGCTCCCGGAAGGACACCGTGTAGAGCAGCTCGACGACGGGCAGGACGAGGAGCATCTTGTCGAGCAACGCGACGACGTTGCCCGTGAGCGAGCCACCCCCGGCCGTCCGCGGGAACTCGTAGGCGCTCGTGCCGAGGAGCACGACGGCGCTCACGGCGAGCAGGAGCCCGAGGTTCGCGTACACGAGATCCTCCACCGCCGTGAAGGCCCGTGCGACCCAATCGCGGGGGACGGGAGGTCGTTCGCCCGAAGGCATGGCCGCCGCGACGCCGCGCTGACACGACGGCGCCCAGGTCATCCATCGGGTCGCGGCGCGGTCGGCGCGACCCGATCGCGCCCAGCCCATCGACCCGACGGGCTGCACGCGCTAAGAACACGCGATGGCGATCTACCCGGAACCCGAGCAGCTCGCTGCGCTCCTCGCGGGCGCCGGCGACCGGCCCGTCGTGATGCTGAACCTGCTCCGCTTCAAGCCGCACGCGGACTCGCCGGACGCCGGTATGTCGGGCGAGGACGCGTACCGGCGCTACGCCGACGCGATGGTGCCCTTCGTCGAGGCGAAGGGCGGGCGCGTCCTCTGGACCGGCCGCGTTGACGCGCAGGTCATCGGCGAGGGCGGCGAGGGCTTCCACGTGGTCGCGCTCGTCGAGTATCCGTCGCGGCGGGCGTTCGTCGAGATCGCGACCGATCCGCACGTGCAGGCGATCGGCGTCCACCGCACGGCCGGCCTCGAGAGCCAGTGGCTGCTCGCGACGACGACGGAGGAGGACCGGACGCGATGACCGCACGGCCCTACCGCGTGCACGGCATGATGCAGTCCTACTTCACGCGGAAGATGACCGGCTACCTCGACTACAAGCGCATCCCGTGGCGCTTCCGCCGCTTCGCGGGCATGAGCCCCGAGGCGGCGGCCGCGGGCTATCCGGGCGGCGTCCCCGTCATCGAGACGCCCGACGGCGAGCTCATGTGGGACTCGACCGCGATGATCCACCACCTGGAGCTCCGCTTTCCCGAGCCCGCCGCGCTCCCCGACGATCCCGTGCAGCGGTTCTGCTGCTACGTGCTCGAGGACGCCGCCGACGAGTGGTTGTACCGGCCCGCCGTCGGCAGCCGGTGGCATTTCCCCGAGAACGCCGCCGTCGGCGGCTTCGAGCTGGCGCGCGACATCGCGGCGCGGATGCCGCTCACCGGCGACCAGGCGTTCGCGGGCGTCGGCGCGCACGTCCGGTCGAGCTGCGGTCCGCTCGGCGTCACCGCGGACAACGTCCGGGTCTGGGTGGACGAGGTGCTCCGCCCGTGGATGCGGACGCTCGGCGCCCATCTCGCGGTCCGGCCCTACCTCTTCGGCGTGCGCGCGTCGCTCGCCGATTTCGGACTTTTCGGCGGGAACGCCGCGCACTTCACGAACGACCCCCTCTGCCGGCGCTGGCTCGACGAGGACGCGCCGCCCGTCGTCCGGCACACCCACCGGCTCCTCGAGCCCGAGGACGAGACGTTCGGCGGCTGGGACCGGCCCGGCGACGTCCCGGCAACGCTCGTCGCCGTGCTCGCGGAGCTCGGGCGGACGTACCTGCCGTGGGTGAGCCGCGCGTGCGCGGACGGCGTCGCCGACGTCGTGTTCCCGTCGGGGGCCCGCGTCCCGGTGCGCGCGACCGACTTCCTCCGCGAGGCGCGCGCGACGCTCCTCGCGCGCTATCGGGTGCTCCGCTCGGCGGCACTCGACCGCATCCTCGGCGACGCGGGCATCCTCGCGTTCTTCGCCGACTGGGTCGACGCCGCCGGCCCGCTTCCCGACTACCGCGATCCGCCGCGCCCGAAGCTCAACCGGCCGTTCCCGCCCGCGGACGCGCCGGGATGACGTCGGAGCCCACCGGCGAGCGCGTCCCACGACGTCCCGCGGTCGTGGAGGCCCTCGGGAGGGTCGGCGTCCTCCTCCTGCTCGGGCTCGTCCTCGTGGTCGGACCGCTCGGCATGAGCCGTCTGAACGACGCGCTCGGCTGGCCGCGCTGGCGGGTTCCGGGCGGGCGCGTGCTCGCGGGCGCGATCGTCGCCGGCGTCCTCGCCCTCTGGCTCCACGCCTCGAATCTCTTCGTCCGCGTCGGGCACGGGACGCCGTTCGTGACGGCGCCCCCGCGACGGCTCGTCACCGTCGGGCTCTACGCCCATTCGAGGAATCCGATCTACGTCGGGCACGTCGCGCTCCTCTGCGCCTGGTTCCTCGGCTCGGGCCGTGTCGCGCTGCTCCTCTACGCGGCCGCCGTCTGGGCGGTCATCCAGGCGGGCATCGTGTGGTTGGAGGAGCCCCAGCTCCTCCGGCGCTTCGGGGCGCCGTACGCCGAGTACACGGCGACCGTGCCGCGCTGGCTCCTCCTCCGCCCGCGCCGATCGCGGTGATCGGCGGGCGCGAGCGCGCCGCGAGCCGCCGAGCGCGTAGAGCGGCGCCGGACGCTCGCCGTTCGCGATCGCGTGACGGGTCCAGCGGACCTCCGCTGCGTCGCGTCCACGTCCGTCGGGAACCCGTACCAAACCGTTGCCGTGGCGCGCGACGCGCCGCGCGCCACCCGTGCCGAGGCGAAGCCGCGTCGATGTGCGCCGCGACGTGGGCGAGCGCGACGAGCGGGTCGAGGAACGGTGTCCGCGGGTCGGAGGGCCCCGTGCACCGCCGACGCCTCGCGGCCCTCGCGGCGCCGCCGCGTCGGGCTTCGACGGCGCCGATGTCGCACTTCGACGGGTCGGGGCCCGCCGGGTTCGGTCGCAGGTGGTGGAAGAAGTCCGTGCTCGGCACGGGCGGCCCGGACGGCGCGGAGCACGTGCCCGCGTCGATCAGCGGCGAGCCGGCCTGCGGCGAGAACGTCTTCTCGCCTCCGCCGGCGATCTTCGCCGAGTTCTTGCTCGTGATGGTCGAGTTCCGCGAGCCCGCCGCCGCTCGCGCTGCTCTTGTTGCTCTCGAAGACGACGTCGTCGAGGAGGACCGTCGGCGTCCCGTGCTCCGAGGTCACGGTTGCGAACATCGAAGCTTTCATCGTGGCCTCCAATCTGCCGAGACGGCGCGCGAACGTCGGAGGGCGGCTGCCCATACGACGGCGACCGAGGCGGCGTCACACCGAGGTCGCCCGCACACGACGCCCATGCCGCATCGCAGGACGGGGTGGTGCACCTCGTCGTCTCCGCGAGGACCTCCCCGTGCTCCCGCACGATGCCGTACGAGCCGCACACTGACCCACTACGATCCGGCGGCGTCGAGGCTGCGCAGCGGCGCGAGGCCACAGACGAGGATCGCGGCCGAGAGCGCTAGTTCGAGACGAGACCGGCCGGCTGGGGATCGGCGCGCGGCGCGGATCGGGGACGAGACGGTCGAGCGCCGCGCCTCGCGCGGCCGAGAGCGATCACGGCGCACCTCCCTGGCGGCGGTCGCGGAGCACGACGACGAACCCGATCCAGTGCGCCATCTCTCCCGTCACGGCGTCGGCTCGTGGTACCCGACGAACACCGTCCGCCCCCCGGCGACCCTCCGCAGCACGAGCCAGTCGCCCTTGTACGCCTTGTGGTCCCACGGCCCCAGGCTCATGTGCGTCCGCGGCCCACCGTTGACGGCGGGCAGCATCCGCACGCGCTCGAGCCCCTCCTTCACGCCACGCGGCGTGAGGAGCGGCGCGCGCGCCAACCCCTCGGCGATGAGGCGCGCCGTGTCGTAGCTGAGCGCGGTGACGGTGTGATCGCGTCGCTTCCCGTGGCGCGCCGCGAAGCGGTCGAGCAGCGGCCGCAGGCGCGGGTTCTCCTCGCACATCTGGTCGACGCCGACCCACCCTTCGAGCGCGGCCATCCACTCCGGCTTCGCGTAGCAGAACTGGAAGGCGGAGGTCATGATGCGCGGCGGATCCCAGCCGAGCCGCGCCCACATCGGCCCCATGAGGATCGTCGGATATCCGTAGCCGAGGTACGCGAGACAGTCGGGCTTCTGATCCCGAATCTTCCGCAGCACGGCTTCGAGATCGTCCGGGATCTGCGTCGTGTACGCCTCGATCAGGACGTCGAGCTTCTCGCGCGCGGCGTACCAGCGGAAGTTCGACGCGTACTCGACCCCGCCGGGCGACAGCTCGTGGATCATGCCGACGGTCCGATGGCCGCTCCGCCGGATCCACGCCGCCATGATCGCCGCCTCCTCGGCGAGGCCGCCGTTCCCGAGGTTGAAGCAGAACTCGCCGTGGTAGCGGTCCGTCCCGGTCCACGTGACGGCCGGCACGCCGCACGCGTCGATCACCGGCGCGAGCGCGATCGAGTTGTCGGTGATGAGCGGGCCGATCACGCAGAGCACGCCCCCGTCGACGAGCGCGCGGTAGCCGTCGATCGTGTTCTTCGCCTCGAGGCGCGGAAGGCCGATCGCCTCCCGCACGACGAGCTCGACGGGCCGGAGGATCACGCCCTCGGCGTGCGCCTCGTCGAAGCCCATCCGGAGCGTCGCGAGGAAGTCCTCTTTCGTCCCCATGTCGATGTCGACGAGGACGCCGACCTTCGTCGGCGCGAAGGGCAGGCCGTGCGGTGGCGTTCGCGGCTCGGTCACGACGGCATCCAGACGCGGTAGTGCGTCGGCGTCGCGAACCCCATCGTCTCGTACACCGGCCGCCCCATCGGCGACGCCTGGAGGTTCGCGAAGGCGCCGCCGCGCCGGAAGCCCTCGCGCACCGCGGCCCACGTGACGGCCGCCGCGTAGCCCTTGCCGCGCGCGTTGGAGACGACGCCCACCCAGCCGATCCCCGCGACGCCGTGCGACACGTACGCGAGCGCGGCCGCGACCGGCCGCCCCTCGACGTAGCCGACGAAGCCCTGCACGTGCGGCGCGCAGACGCTTTCGAGGGAGGCGAACGCGTCCTCGGCCGTCTCGCGCTGCTGGCCGTACACCGCGTACGCCTCGGCGGTGACCTCGAGGTAGTCGCGGCGGCCCGCGTCGTCGATGACGGGACGGATCGCGAGCTCGGGCGGACGCGGCGCGGTCCCCCGGTCGCCGAGCAGGACCATCCCGGGGAGCGAGAACGCCTCGTGGAAGCCCTGCGCCGCGAGCGCGTCCGCGAGCCGCCGATCCGCGTGATCGCGCGTCCAGACGGCGTGGGGCGCGCCGTGGCGCCCGTAGAACTCGCGCGCGGCGAGGGCGACGGCGGGCAGCTCCACCGCCTCGCGCACCATGACGGCATTCGTGAAAAAGTTGCCGCGCGGATGGCGGACGAGCGTCAGGCCGGCGGGCTCCCATACCTCCCCGCCGGGGACGACGCGCGCGAAGTCGGCGTACATCGCCCACATGTTCAAGTCCATGCGGCGGAGGAGCGACGCTTCGTCGGCGGGCACGGCGAACGCGCGCGTGACGAGGTGCGTGTCGAGGTACTCCGTCACCTCCGCGACCCGGTCGCCGGCGAAGCGGAAGACGAAGCAGTACGTGTTGTCGTACGGCGCGCCCGAGCGGAGGGTCGCCGTCCCCTCGCCCTCGACCGTCACGACGTCGCCCTCGACGGCGAGCCGGTCGACGCGGATCGCGAGCGGCGTCGCGAGCGCCCCCGCGAGGGGCCCGATGAGGCGGCGGACGACCTCCTCCGTTCCGCGCATCACCCCCGAGACGGCGGTCGTGCCGATCACCCGATACACGACGTCCGGCGCGAGCAGCGCCGCGAAGGTGGACGAATCGCCGCGGCCCAGGTCCTCGAACGCGCGGCGGACGAGCGCTCTCCGGTCCCCGTTCGTCATCCGACCTCCAGTGCGACGCCGCCGGCCCCGCACGCGCACGACGGCCGGAGCCGCGCCCGGAGGCCCGTCGCGTAGCGACGGACGCGCCCGGCCCCCGGCGTGGCGACGACGGCCTCTCCGTCGACCACCTCGGCGGCGACGTGCGCCCCCGCGTGGAACGCGCCTTCCGCGCACGAGTGGGCGAAGAAGCTCGTCACCTCCGGCACCGCGACCCAGGTCCGCTGCCAGCCGCCGAAGTCCGGCACCGGAACCGGTGCGGGCGTCGCGGGCGCGACCGCGAGCCAGACGACGCCCCGCCACCACGGGCGCGGCGCGGCGGGCGCTGCCGCGAAGAGCCGCGGCGCGGAGGGCGCGTCGACGACCAGCACGTCCGCCTGCACGCGGTCGAAGAGCTCCCACGCGGCGCGCGCGGCCGCATCGCCGTCGACGTGCCCGAGCGGCACGTCGAGCGCGCCGAGCTCCTCGACGACGTCGCCGAGGAGGAGCGAGCCCGGCGTCGCGAGCGCGCCGGGCAGCGCGTTCGCGACGCGCATGCCGGGCGCGACGCCGAGGGCCGCGAGCATGGCCGCCCCCGCCGCCCGCTCGCGCGCGAGCTCGTCGGCGGTCCAGGCGAGGACGAGGAGCGACTCGCCGGTCCCCGTCGCGCCGACGCGGACCGGCGGCGCCGCCGTCGCCCGCGAGCCGTACGGCAGGTGCGCGAGCTGGTCGCGGACGAGGTCGTCGCGCCGGGTGATCGCGACGTCCGCTCCGGCCCCGCGCTCGGGCATGCCCGCGTCGCATAGCGCAGGCCCGCGCCGGCCGACAAGCCTCGGTCGCGAGCCGGCTCCACGTTCTTTGCCTCGTCCGGCACCGTGCGCTACGACGGCCGGCGATGACGTTCCACGACGACGAGGAGCTCGTCTTCCCCGAGGGCCGCGGGTGCTTCGGCTGCTCGCCCGAGAACCCGGTCGGGCTCCGGCTCCGCTTCCGGCGCCGCGGCGACGCGGTCGTCGCCCGCTATGCGATTCCCGACCACTTCCACGGCGCCCCGGCGATCGCGCACGGCGGCATCGTCGCGACGATCCTCGACGAGGTCTCCTGCGCCGCGGTGTTCTTCGGCCGCGCGCAGCTCGTCGTGACGGGCGAGCTCACGGTCCGCTACGTGAAGCCCTGCCCCGTCGATCGGCCGCTCGACGTCTCGGCGCGCGTGACGGCCGAGCACCGGCGCTACGTCGTCGTCGAGGCGGAGATCCGCGAGGGCGACGTGCTGCTCGCCCGCTCGCAGGGGAAGTTCTTCCTCCCGCAGGCCCGCGCCGAGCCGGCGCCGTAGCGGGCGTCAGCCGGAGCGCGGCAGCCCGAGCGCCCGCTCGGCGAGGAGCGTCCGCAGGACCTCCGAGGTCCCCGAGGAGATCGTCGTCGAGCGCGAGTAGAGGTACTGCTCCTGCCACGCGCCGCCGTCGAGGGCGCGCGCGCCGCCGGCGAGCTGCGCCCACGCGCCCTCGAGCGCCGTCGCCAGCTCGAGCGTCCGCTGCTGGATCTCGCTGCCGAAGAGCTTCTGGAGCGCGGCTTCGGCCGGCGCGCCGGCGGCGGCGTGGAGGCGCGGCAGGATGCGGAGCGTGTGCGCCGCGAAGACCTGCGCCTCGATCCACGCCTGCGCCACGCGGTCGCGCAGCACGCGCGCGTCCGGCCCGCGTCCGGCGCCGCCCGCGACGACGCGGCGGTAGAGGTCGGCGAGCGCGAGGACGCCGTTCTGGAGGCGCACCTTGAAGTCGAACGCCCACAGCGTGCCGCGCTCGTTCGCGAGCGCGGCGCGGACGATCGGCCAGCCCGCGTTCTCCGGCCCGACCGTGTGCGCGACCGGGACGCGGACGCCCTCGAGGAACACCTCGTTGAACTCGCGCCGGCCGCTCATCTGCACGAGCGGCCGCCACGTGACGCCCGGGCTCTTCATGTCGACGACGAGGCACGAGAGCCCCTTGTGCTTCGGCGCCGCCGGGTCCGTCCGCGCGAGGAGGAAGAGCCAGTCGGCGACGTGCGCCTTGCTGGACCACACCTTCTGCCCCGTCACCACCCACTCGTCGCCATGGCGCTCCGCGCGGCAGCGAAGCGAGGCCAGGTCCGAGCCGGCGTTCGGCTCCGAGAAGCCGAGGCACCAGACGTCGTCGGCGGGGAGGATGCGCGGGAGCCAGCGCGCCTTCTGCTCCGCCGTGCCGAACGCGATGAGCGTCGGCCCGACGATGTTCACGGCGACCGCGTCGAGGATCTCCGGAGCGCGGGCGCGCGCCATCTCCTCGGTGAAGACGACCTGCTGCTCGAGCGTCGCGCCCCGCCCGCCCCACTCGCGGGGCCACTGGACGCCGACCCAGCGGCCGGCGGCGAGCTCGCGCTGCCAGGCGCGCTGGAAGCGGCGGCGGGCCTCCTCCTCGGCGGGCACCGGCTCCCGCGGCAGGTGCGCCGCGAGCCACGCGCGCAGCTCGGCGCGAAAGGCCTCGGCAGCCGCGGAGTAGCCGATCGCGAACACGCGTCCCGATCGTTACCGGAAGACGGTCGCCGCCGGCAAACGCGCGGCCGGGGGGGCTTCCCGGCGGCGGACGGTCGTGTATGACGAGCGACGATGGACACGAGGGCTCCCGACTTCGGACTCGTCTTCGATCTCCTGACCGGCTACCAGCGCACGGCCACGATCAAGGCGGCGATCGAGCTCGACGTCTTCACCGCGATCGGCGAGGGCGCCGACACGGTCGAGGCGCTCGCGGCGCGGTGCGCGGCGGCCCCCCGCGGCGTGCGCTCGCTCGCGAACTCCCTCACGGCGCTCGGGCTTCTCGAGAAGTCCGGCGACCGCTACCGCCTCGGCGCGACGGCGGCGGCGTTCCTCGACCGTCGCTCGCCGACGTACGCGGGCTCCGCGGTGCATTTCATCGGCTCGCCGATGATCGCCGCGGCCTTCGCCACGCTGACCGACGCCGTGCGAAACGGCGGCACGGCGATCCCCGACGACGGCACGCTCGCTCCCGAGCACCCGGCCTGGGTGGAGTTCGCGCGTCACATGGCGCCGCTCGCTGGCATGACCGCGCAGGCGCTCGCGGCCGTCCTCGAGGCCGACCGCGCGCCCGCGTGGAACGTCCTCGACGTGGCGGCCGGGCACGGCCTTTTCGGGATCACGATCGCCGAGCAGAACCGCCGCACCACCGTCACCGCGCTCGACTGGCCCAACGTGCTCGAGGTGGCGAAGGAGTTCGCGCGCGCGCGCGGCGTCGCCGACCGCTTCCGGACGCTCCCCGGGAGCGCCTTCGACGTCGATCCCGGGACGGGCTACGACCTCGTCCTCCTGACGAACTTCCTCCACCACTTCGACCCGCCGACGTGCGAGACGCTGCTCGGCCGGATGCACCGCGCCCTCGCGCCGGGCGGCCGGGTCGCCATCGTGGAGTTCGTCCCGAACGAGGACCGCGTGTCGCCCCGCGAGGCGGCGACGTTCAGCCTCGTCATGCTCGCGTCCACGCCGGCGGGCGACGTCTACACGTTCGGCGAGTACGAGCAGATGCTGCGCGCGGCCGGCTTCTCGGACGCGAGGCTCCACGCGCTCGACCCGATGCCGCAGCAGTTCGTCATCGCGACGCGCTGAGGCTCACGCGCGCTGGAGGACGTGCACGATGCACACGCTCCCGCCGCCCATCATGTGGCAGAGGCCCGTGCGTGCGTTCGGCCGCTGGCGCTTCCCCGCCTCGCCGCGGAGCTGGAGCGTCGTCTCCCAGATCTGGGCGAGGCCGGTCGGGCCGCCGGGGTGGCCGCGGGCGATGAGGCCGCCGTCGGTGGAGACGGCGACGCGCCCGTCGAGCGCGAAGTCCCCGCGCGCGATGCACGCTTCCGCCTCGCCCTCGCCGCAGAGGCCGAGCAGCTCGTAGTACTCGAGCTCCTCGATCGCGAACGCGTCGTGCACCTGGACGAGGTCGAGGTCCGTCGGGCCGACGCCCGCCTGCGCGTAGACGTCGGCCGCCGCGTCGCGCGTCATGCGCGCGGGGCCGACGACGGGGCCGACGAAGAGGTGGCCCCGCTCGTACTTCTCGCTGCCGAGATGCGACGCCTTCACCTCGACGACGGGCCGGCCGGGCCGGAGCCTTCGCGCGAGGTCCTTCCGTCCGACGATCGCGCAGGCGGCGCCGTCGCCGATGGGGCACGCCATCATGGCGGTGAGGGGCCACGCGACCATCTTCGACGCGAGGACCTTCTCGACCGTCACTTCCCGCTCCGCCTGCCGTTGGCTCATCGGGTTGAGGCGCCCGTTGTTCCAGTTCTTCGCCGCGATCGCGGCCAGGTGCTCGGGCTTCGTCCTGCGCTCGTGCATCCGCCGCGTCGCCCAGAGCGCGAAGAACGCCGCGGGGAGGATCGCGTCCTCGAGGTTCGCCGGGTCGGTCCCCTGCGTCGACTGCTGGATCATCGCCGTCATCTTGTCGAAGCCGAGGACCATGACGACGTCCCAGCGCCCGCTCTCGACCGCCCAGCACGCCTCGGCGAACGCCGCCGAGCCCGTCGCCGACGCGTTCTCGATCCGCTGGACCGGAAGCCCCGTGCAGCCGAGCTCCTTCATCACGCGTACGCCGGACATGGCGGGCGCGAAGATGTGGCCCGTGTACGCGGCGTTCACGTCGCGGAAGGAAAGGCCCGCGTCCGCGAGCGCCGCGAGGCCCGCTTCGAGCCCCATGTCGGCGTTCGACCTGTCCGGCCACATCCCGAAGCGGGACATGCCGACGCCGAGGACGGCAACGTTCTTCATCGCGCGCCCTCCGCGGGCCGGAATCGGACGATGACGACGTCGCGGCCCGCGTCCTCGCGGAGCGGCTCCAGCTCGGCCACGACCGGCATGCCGACGCGGTACTCCTCCTGTCTCCCGGCGAGCGGCAGCTGGACGCGCGGGCCCTCGGCGAGGTCGACCTGGCCGACGCCGTAGCCGATGTGCTCGACCTTCATCGAGCCGAAGAGCGGGAAGTGGACGAAGGTGTAGCTGTAGAGCGTCCCGTGAGGGCCGAGCTCGACGTCCGTGGTCCTGGTCGAGAGGCACTCGGGCCGCGCGCAGACCTTGCGGCGCGGGAAGTAGTGCTCGCCGCACGCCTCGCAGCGCGTGCCGAGGAGCCGCGGCGGCGCCGCCGGGTCGTCGGGGATCGTGAAGTAGCCCGGCTTCACGGGCACGCGCGGGCGAGGGGCGTCGGGCATGCGCCTCCGTACCGCGGATCGCCGCCGAACGGCAAACCAGCCCGGGGGACGAAGCGACGATATCGGACCCTCCGCGCGCGAAGCGCGCGGCCGAGCGAAGCGAGCCGGGGAGTGGGGTCCCCGGCGGGCTCCGCCCGACGGGGCGAGGGGAAAGAGTCCCCTCGTCGATTCATCTAATTGCTCCGCGAGCGCAGGACGACCTCGTGCACGCTCGCGGGATCGCGCGCCGCGAGCTGGAAGACGACGGCAGCCGCCACGTCGGCCGGCTCGATCATCGGCGCCGCGGGATTCAGGAGCCCGCGGGCGCGCCACGCGGCGAGCGCGTCGGGGAGGAGCGCGGGGTCGAAGCTCCCGGCGAACTCCGTCCCGCGGACGTTGTGGACCTCGAGCGTCATGACGCGCACGCCGCGCTCGGCCACCTCGGCCCGCAGGCCCCGCGAGAGCGTGTGCACCGCCGCCTTCGAGGCGGCGTAGACGGCGAGGTAGGGCCACGCCTCGTGCGCCGACGCGGAGGTGACGTTCACGATGTCGCCGCGGCCGGCGGGCAGCATGTGCCGGAGCGCCGCGCGGCACGCGACGAGCACGCCGAGGACGTTGGTCTCGAGGATCGCGCGCCACTCCGCGGTCCGTCCGTCGGCGATCGGCCGGATCGTGCCGACGGCGGCGTTGTTGACGAGCGCGTCGAGGCGCCCGTGGCGCGCGACGGCGCCGTCGACGAGGGCCTCCACCTGCCGCTCGTCACGGAGGTCGGTCGCGACGGCGTCGGCAGTGCCGCCCGCGGCGCGGATCTCGTGCGCGAGCGCGTCGAGGCGCTCCGCGCGCCGTGCGGCGAGGACGACCGTCATGCCGGCCGCGGCGAGCGCGCGGGCGGCCGCGACGCCGATGCCGGCGGACGCGCCCGTCACGATGCCCACCCGGCCCGCGAGCGGCTCCATCGGGGAGAGGTGTAGCGGGCTCGGGTCGAGCGGGTCAAAGCGCCGCCGAACGACACCGAATTCTCTTGTCCGCCGACGCACGAGTGCGGCACGACGACCCACATGAAGGCCCTCGCCGGTGCGGCCCTCGGCCGCGCGCTCCCTCTCGTATGCGAAGAGTCCCGCAGGCACGTTCGCGTCGGGCCTGAGCTGCGTCCCCTGCGCACCCGGCGGGGTTGACACCCGGTCGCCCTCCCCCGTATTTAACCTTTCGGTTAAACGTACCGCTCGTCCCGCGGATGTCGCCCGACCCTCTGAGCACGACCTTCGCCGCCCTCGCCGATCCCACGCGGCGCGCGATCCTCGCGCGCCTCGCGGCCGGCGACGCTCCGGTCATGGAGCTGGCGGAGCCGTTCGCGATGAGCCTACCGGCGATTTCCAAGCACCTGAAGGTGCTCGAGCGCGCCGGCCTCGTCGTGCGAGGCCGTGACGCGCAGTGGCGGCCGTGCCATCTCGAAGCGGCCCCGCTGAAGGATGCCGCCGCCTGGCTCGAGCGCTATCGCACGTTCTGGGAGCAGAGCTTCGATCGCCTGGACGAATATCTCGACACATTGACGCGAAGGGGGAAGCATCATGGTCGAAAGAGGTAGCCTCGCGATGGACCGCACCGAGCGCGAGCTCGTCCTCGAGCGGGTCCTCGATGCGCCGCGGGCGCTCGTCTTCAAGGCCTGGACGGAGCCGGACCGGCTCGCGCGTTGGTTCGGTCCGCGGGGATTCACGACCACGTCCTGCTCGATGGACGTCCGTCCCGGTGGGGCGTTCCGCGTCTGCATGCGCGGGCCCGACGGGACGGATCACTGGCTCCGGGGCACGTATCGCGAGATCGTCGCGCCCGAGCGGCTCGTCTTCACGTGGGCCTGGGAGGACGCGGAGGGCCGGCCCGGGCACGAGTCCCTCGTCAGCGTGACCTTCGCCGAGACGGGCGGCAAGACGAAGCTCACGCTGCATCACGCGCTCTTCGAGTCGCGCACCGCGCGCGACCAGCACGAAGGCGGCTGGACGAGCTGCCTCGAGCGCCTCGCGGAGTACACCGCTGCGGGAGGCGCGCGATGAGCGGCGTCCGTGTCCTCGTCGGCACCCGCAAGGGGGCGTTCGTCCTCACCGCGGACGGGACGCGCCGGCACTGGGACGTGAGCGGCCCGCACTTCGGCGGGTGGGAGGTCTACCACGTGAAGGGCTCCCCGGCCGACCCGAACCGGGTGTGGGCCTCGCAGAGCACGGCGTGGTTCGGCCAGCTCATCCAGCGCTCCGACGACGGCGGGACGACGTGGGAGCCCGTCGGGAACCGGTTCGCGTACGACGGCGTCCCGGGCACGCACCTCTGGTACGACGGCACGCCGCACCCGTGGGAGTTCGCGCGCGTCTGGCACCTCGAGCCCTCGCTCACGGATCCCGACGCGGTCTGGGCGGGCGTCGAGGACGCGGCGCTCTTCCGCACGGCGGACGGCGGGCAGACGTGGCAGGAGCTTCCCGGGCTCCGCACCCACGCGTCGGCGTCCTCGTGGCAGCCGGGCGCCGGCGGGATGTGCCTGCACACGATCCTCCTCGAGCGCACCCGTCCCGATCGGCTCCGGGTCGCGATCTCGTCCGCAGGCGCGTTCCAGACCGACGACGCGGGGACGACCTGGCGTCCGATCAACCGCGGGCTGCGCTCCGAGCAGCTCCCGAACCCGACGGCCGAGGTCGGCCACTGCGTCCATCGCATCGCGATGCATCCGTCGCGGCCCCAGGTGCTCTTCATGCAGAAGCACTGGGACGTCATGCGGAGCGACGACGGCGGCGCGAGCTGGCACGAGGTGAGCGGGAATCTCCCGAGCGACTTCGGCTTCCCGATCGACGTCCACGCCCACGAGCCCGAGACGATCTACGTCGTCCCGATCAAGAGCGACTCCGAGCACTACCCGCCCGAGGGGAGGCTCCGCGTCTACCGGAGCCGGACGGGCGGCCACGAGTGGGAGGCGCTCGGGAGGGGGCTCCCGCAGCGCGATTGCTACGTGAACGTGCTGCGCAACGCCATGGCCGTCGACACGCTCGAGCCGTGCGGCGTCTACTTCGGGACGACGGGCGGCCAGGTGTACGCGTCCGCCGACGCCGGCGACCACTGGGCCCCGATCGTGCGCGACCTCCCCGCCGTGCTGTCCGTGGAGGTCCAGAGGCTCCCATGACGCGCGTCGTGCTGCCGCAGCATCTCCGGAAGCTCGCGCGCGTCGGGGGCGAGGTGACCCTCGAGGTCGCGCCGCCCGTCTCGCAGCGCGCGGTGCTCGACGCGCTCGAGTCCCGCTATCCGATGCTCCGGGGGACGGTCCGTGACCAGGTCACGCTGCGCCGCCGTCCGTACGTCCGGTTCTTCGCCTGCGCGCAGGATCTCTCCCACGAGCCGCCCGACGCTCCGCTGCCGGACGCGGTCGCGACGGGGGCGGAGCCCTTCCTGATCGTCGGCGCGATGGCCGGCGGCTGAAAGGAGTCGATGCCGTGCAGCTCAATCCGTATTTGAATTTCGACGGGAACTGCGCCGCGGCGTTCCGCTTCTACGAGCGCTCTCTCGGCGGACGAATCGAGGCGATGCTCACCCACGGCGAGTCGCCGATCGCCGGCCAGGTGCCGTCCGAGTGGCACGCTCGGATCATGCACGCCCGCCTCGTGGTCGGCGACCAGGTCCTCATGGGCTCCGACGTGCCGCCGGGGCAGTACGAGCCGCCCCGGGGCTTCGCCGTGTCGCTCGTCGTCGACGACCCGGCGGAGGCGGAGCGGGCGTTCGCGGCGCTCGCCGAAGGCGGGACCGTGCGGATGGCGATCCAGGAGACCTTCTGGGCGCTCCGCTTCGGCATGCTGGTCGACCGCTTCGGCGTCCCCTGGATGGTGAACTGCATGCGCCCGGCCTGAGCGCGCCGGTCGCCGGACCGCGCGGACGGGTGCATCGGCCGGCGAGCCGGCGTACACTTCCACCGTGCCCCCGGACGTCCCCGTCCTCGTCTACGACGGCCGGTGCCGGTTCTGCGTCCGGTCGGTCGGCTGGCTGCGCGCGCGCGTCGGGGACCGCATCCGCTACGAGTCGTTCCGCGACCCGGGCGTGCTCGAGCGCCACCCCGAGCTGACCGCCGAGCAGTGCGAGCGCGGCGCGCAGCTCGTCGAGCCCGGCGGACGCGTGTGGAGCGACGCGGGCGCCGTGCTCCGCGCGCTCGCCACGCGGCCCGCGTTCGCGCCCGTCGCGTGGCTCTACGCCGTCCCCGGGCTCCGGGGGCTCCTCGAGCGCGGCTATCGGGTCGTCGCGCGGAATCGGATGCGGATCGGGGGCGAGGTGTGTGCTGACGACGCGTGCGGGCTCCATCCCGGCCGCTGACGCGTTCGGCCGGGGTCGGGTCCGTGATCTGTTCCTCCGCCTCCTCGGGCTCTGCTTCCTCGCCGCGTTCCTCTCCCTCCTCACGCAGGTGAGGCTCCTCTGGGGCGCCGAGGGCCTCCTCCCGGCGGCCGCGTACATGGAGCGCGTCCGGCGGCTCGCCCGCTTCGTCGACGCTCCGACCGTCTTCTGGCTCGGCGCCGGCGATCGCGCCCTCTGGTGGACGGCCGCGGCCGGTGCCGCCGTGAGCGTGCTGCTCGCGGCCGGCATCGCACCGCGCTGGTGCCTCGTCGCGCTCTGGGCGCTCTACCTGTCCTTCGTCACCGTCGGCCAGGACTTCCTCTCCTTCCAGTGGGACAACCTCCTCCTCGAGTCCGCCTTCTTCGCGCTCTTCGTCGCCCCGCCGGGGCTCCGGCCCCGCCGCGCCCCCGCGCCGCACCCGCTCGGCGTCTTTCTCCTCCTCTGGCTCCTCTTCCGCCTCCAGCTCGAATCGGGCTTCGCGAAGCTCCTCCTCGGGGATCCCACCTGGCGGGGCCTCACGGCGATGGTGAGCTACTGGGAGACGGCGCCGCTCCCGACCTGGGTCGGCTGGTGGGCGCATCAGCTCCCGCGTCCCGCGCAGGAGGCCGCCACGGGCGCGACGCTCGCGATCGAGCTCGGCGCCGTCTGGCTCTTCTGGGGACCGCGGCGGGCGCGCGTCGTCGCCGCGGTCGCCATCGCGGCGATGCAGATCGTGATCCTCCTCACCGCGAACTACCAGACGTTCAACTACCTGACGCTCGCCCTGACGCTCCTCCTGCTCGACGACGGCCACCTCGCGTGGCTCGCGGCGCGCGTCGGACGGACGCTCGCGCCCGCGCCGCCGCCGCTGCCGGGCCGCGGCCGGACCGCCGCCTACGCCGCGGCGACGGCGATCCTCGTGCCGCTCTCCGTCGTGCCGTTCCTGCCCCTCGTCCGGCGCGTCGCGCCGGTGCCGGGCGCGCTCGCGCCGGTCGAGCGCGCCCTCGCGCCCTTCCGGACGCTCAACGCGTACCACCTCTTCGCGCAGATGACCCTCGTCCGCCGCGAGGCGGTGATCGAAGGGACGGCCGACGGCGTGTCGTGGCAGCCGTACGAGCTCCGCTGGAAGCCCGGCGACCCGAGGCGCGCGCCGGCGTTCGTCGCGCCGCACCAGCCGCGCGTCGACTTCCAGCTCTGGTTCCTCCTCCTGGGCGGGCCGACGCCGCGGTACTTCGAGCGCCTGCTCGAGCGCCTCCGGGACGCGCCGGCGGTCGTAGCACCGCTCTTCGCGGCCGACCCCTTCCCGCGCGACCCGCCCCGCGCCGTCCGCGTCGCCGTCTACCGCTACCGCTTCAGCGACCGGGCGACGCGCGCGAGGACGGGCGCGTGGTGGACGCGGGAGCTGCTGGGGACGACCCGTCCGTTGAGCGGCCCACGACCCTGACGGCCGGCCCGCGCGCAGCCCTTGACGCTTGATGAATATTCGAGCGAATTATTCACTCCGTGAACGCAGCCGCGGCCATCAATACTATCCCCCAGGACGGCCGCACCCGGCGGCGCATCCTCGCGGCGGCGCAGAAGCGCTTCGCGGTGCGCGGGTACCGGCACACCGCCATCGCGGACATCGCGCGCGAGGCCGGGCTCGCCGCGGGGACGCTCTACCGGTACTTCGCCGACAAGGAGCATCTCTTCCGCGCCGTCCTCGAGGCGCTCCACGAGGGGTGGCTCGCGCGCGCTCGGGAGGTGCTCGCCCAGCCCGGGACGCCCGTCGAGCGGCTCGCGCGGCTCGGGCATGCGAGCATCGCCTTCAACCGCGAGAACCCGCTCATCAACTCCGTCTTCGCGCGCGACAACGAGATGATCTTCGCGCCGCTCCTCGACGAGCTGCACACGCGGTTCACGCGCGCGAACGTCGCGCTCATCGCCGACGTGCTCCGCGCCGGCGTCGAGGACGGGAGCTTCCACACGAGCGACCCCGAGCGCGCGGCGTACGTGCTCTTCATGACGGGCGAGGTCCTGAGCCGCAACCAGCACCTCTACCTCTACGAGGACGTGCTGCCCGTCTTCCAGGACGTCGTCATGCGGGGGCTCCTGCCCCGCTGAAGCTGCCCACCGAGGAGGTTGCCATGCAGGCATCCCGCCCGATCGCCACGAGCCTCCCGCGAACGCCGGCGCTCCCGCCCGGGCCGTCGGCGCCCGCCGCCGTCCAGACGCTCCGTCTGGTGCGGCATCCCTACGACTTCCTCGAGCGCTGCGCACGCGACTTCGGCGACGCGTTCACGCTGCGGACGCTCGGCCAGCCGCCGAGCGTCGTCATGAGCCACCCGGACGCCATCCGGGAGATCTTCACCGCCGACCCCGACGTGCTGTCCGCGGGCGAGAGCAACGCGCCATTCCTCGCGCCGATCCTCGGCGAGAACAGCGTCCTCGTCCTCGACGGCGCGCGCCACCTCCGCAAGCGGCGCCTCCTCCTCCCGCCGCTCCACGGCGAGCGGATGCAGGCGTACGCCGTCACCATGCGCGACCTGACGGACGTCGTCGTCGACGCCTGGCCGGTCGGGCAGCCCTTCCCGATCCTCGCGTCGATGCAGCGGATCACCCTCGACGTCATCATCCGGACCGTCTTCGGCGTCGAGACGAGCGGGACGACGGGACGGCTCCGCGAGGCGCTCTTCGCGATGCTCGGCATGGCGGGAAGCCTCGCCGCGCTCTCGATCGCGATTCCGGCGCTCCGCATCGAGCTCGGCGGCCTCGCACCGTGGGGGCGCTTCCGGCGACATCGCGCGACGTTCGACCGGATCCTCCGCGAGGAGATCGCCGCGCGGCGGCAGGCCGGGACGGAAGGTCGAACGGACATCCTCTCGCTTCTTCTCGAAGCGCGCGACGAGGACGGCGAGCCCATGAGCGACGCCGAGCTGCTCGACGAGATGTTCACGCTCCTCATGGCGGGACACGAGACGACGGCGGCCGCGCTGGCGTGGGCGTTCCACCACGTCCTCGTCGAGCCCGCCGTCGTCACGCGGCTTCGCGCCGAGCTCGCGGCCGTCGTCGGCGGCGGGCGACTCGAGCCCTGGCACCTCTCCCGGCTCGAGTACGTGGACGCGGTCGTGAAGGAGACCCTTCGGGTCTTCCCCATCATTCCGTCCGTCGTCCGCCGCGTGAAGGCGCCGGTCCGGATCGGCGGCTGGGACGTCCCGGCCGGCGCCACGGTCTCCGCCGCGATCTACCTGGCGCACCGCCGCGCCGACTCGTGGCCCGAGCCCGATTGCTTCGTCCCGGAGCGGTTCCTCGGCGCCCGCCCCAGCCCATACGCGTTCCTGCCGTTCGGCGGCGGGACCCGGCGGTGCCTCGGCGCCGCCTTCGCGAGCTACGAGATGAAGGTCGTGCTCGCAACGACGTTCCTCCGCGCCGAGCTCCGCGAGGCGCCCGGCTATCGCATGCGCCCGGTCTCGCGCGGCTTCGCGGTCGCGCCCTCGGAGGGGACGCCGGTCGTCCTCGAGCACCGCCGTCCGTGACCCGCGCGCCTGCGCTCTCGCACGACGTTGACACCGCGGACGGACGCCGCTTAGAAGATCGCGGCCCCGCCGGCCCGAGGGAGGTTCGCATGTCCACGACCGATCGGTACGCGATCCCCGTCGACGACACGCTGTGGAACGTCGCGGCCCGGTTCGAGACGACCTTCCGCTGGGAGTACGCGGACGGACGTCCGTCGCTCCTCGGCCTCTACGAGAAGGGCAAGACCCAGCAGTGGAACACGAACGTGCGGATCGACTGGTCGCAGGACCTCGACCCCGAGAACCCGCAGGAGCTGCCCGACGAGTCGGTGTCGATCTTCGGCTCGCCCGCCTGGAACAGGATGACGGCCCGCGAGCGCGCCAGCGCCCGCCGGCATCTCCAGGCGTGGCAGCTCTCGCAGTTCCTCCACGGCGAGCAGGGCGCCCTCGTCTGCACCGCGAAGATCGTGCAGCAGGTGCCGAACGTCGACGCGAAGTACTACGCCGCGACGCAGGTGATGGACGAGGCGCGCCACGTCGAGACGTACGCGAAGCTCCTGCACGACAAGTTCGAGCTCGCGTACCCGATCACCCCGACGCTCGAGCGGCTCCTCGACGACGTGCTGACCGACTCGCGCTGGGACATGACGTACCTCGGCATGCAGGTGCTGATCGAGGGCCTCGCGCTCGCGGCGTTCGCGTCGATCCGCGACCAGGCGAAGAACTCGCTCGCGGCGGCGGTGAACGCGTACGTGATGCAGGACGAGGCGCGCCACGTCGCGTTCGGACGCCTCGCCCTCCGCGACTACTACCCGCAGCTGACGGACGCCGAGCGCGACCAGCGCGAGGAGTTCGTGGTCGAGGCGTGCTACCTCATGCGCGACCGCTTCCTCGCGGACGAGGTCTGGGAGACGCTCGGGCTGCCGGTCGAGGAGTGCGTCGGGTGGGTCGAGGCGTCGCAGACGATGCGCGAGTTCCGCTCGCGGCTCTTCACGCGCATCGTGCCGACGATCAAGGCCATCGGCCTCTGGGGGCCCAAGATCCGCCGCGCCTATTCCAACATGGGGATCATCGGCTTCGCCGACGTCGACTCCGAGGCGCTCGCGCGCGACGACGAGCGCGTCGCGGCCGAGTTCGACGAGCGGCGGAGCCGTTGAGCCGCATCCCGAGGCGAGTCCAATGAGCACGGTGCGGGTGGGCGACGTCGAGCTGTATTACGAGGAGCACGGACACGGCGATCCGCTTTTCCTCGTCATGGGCCTCGCCGCCGATTCGACCGCGTGGCTGTTCCAGGTCCCGGCGTTCTCCGAGCGCTA
>Ga0070741_10002329_pt1 | contig 51814 bp, 42 predicted proteins | sample Coa_R1_4_FD_66440 | JGI IMG/M metagenome (GOLD analysis project Ga0070741, IMG submission 66440) | Surface soil microbial communities from Centralia Pennsylvania, which are recovering from an underground coalmine fire - Coalmine... | ecosystem: Environmental > Terrestrial > Soil > Unclassified ... | reverse complement strand
GGCCAGGCGATAGGTGGCGTTGACGACGACGAAGCCGCGCCGGGCCAGCTTCTCGGCGATCAGCTCGGTGTGGCTGCGGTTGCCGCCGGCCCAGCCGCCGCCATGGACCAGCAGCACGCCCGGCAGCAGCCCCTCCGTCCGCGGCACGTAAGTATCGGCATGCAGGGCCCGTGGCCAGCCGGCCGGCGTATAGACGCGGTCGCGGTGGCGGCGGTAACGCAGCTCCAGGCGCGGCGCCGGGGCGCCGTGCGGGCGTCCGCTGTGCTGCGCCCTGCCGGCATGGACCAGGGCCAGCGGCCGCAGCGCGGCGCTGACCAGGCGGAAGGCGCTCACCGGCCGCTCACTCGGCGGTGCGCACGTCGGTGATGAAGTACTCGGTCTCGCCGAAGCAGGAGCTGGGGATCCACTTGTGCTGGTCGTAGACCAGGGCGACGCGCTTGCCGATGCTGGCGTTGACCTTGGCGGCCATGGCGTCGTCGGCCACGGTGAAGTAGAACTTCTCGGCCACGGTGCCGGGCATGGTCACCAGGGCCATCTCGCCTTCCCAGGTCTTGCACAGCCAGCCCTTGCGCGAAAACTTCTGCACGTAGCCGGCGCGCTCGCCGGTCGAGTAGGACCAGTGCAGCGTCAGCCAGGTGAAGCCCGCCGCGCCGAGCACCACCACTGCCACGAACAGCACAACTCCCTTGATCATCGTTTGTTCCGATTGGTCCGCCCCGGCGAATTATGCCTGTACCGCGGCGGCGAGGCGGCGCGCCTGCACGGCGCCTGCACAGAGTTCCGCGCCGCTTGCATGGCCAGGCCATTGGCGCCGCACGCGCCGGCCTGAGACTGCACTCCCGGAACGCAACGCTGCTGGACCGCCGTTCCAGGCCGCACCCCCTCGGCGGGCGGCCGGACCGTCCAGCCTGTCGCTGGGGAGTGGCAACCATGTCGGAACTGGATCATGTGAACGGGGCGGACGGCCTGGGCCGCCGGCTGTGGCGGGCGCGCGGCGCCGTGCTGGTGCTGCTGGTGCTGGGCGGAGCCGGCTACTCGCTGTACCGCCATCCGCCGCTGCAGGCGGTGCAGCACGGCGAAGTGGGCCTGCGCAGCAACCGCCTGTTCGGCGGCGAGGTGCGCGAGTTCGGCGAGGGCAGCGTGCTGGTGCTGCCCGGCCTGCAGGAGCTGCGCCGCTACTCGCTGCGCGACCGCGTCTACCGGCCCGTCGACAGCGCTTCGGCCAGCGGCGCCGCGCCGTTCCAGTCGATCGAAGGGCTGTCGCTGGGCGTGGACCTGGCCATCCGCTACGCGCTCGACCCGGCCCGCGTCGCCGCATCGGCCGGCAGCCTGCCCGAGGACATCGACGGCCAGGTGGTGCAGCCGGCGGTGCAGAACGCGATCTACCGCATCTTCGCCCGCTACACGGTGAGGGAAATTTTCACCAGCAAGCGCGCCGAGATCCAGCAGGTGATCGAGTCCGAGCTGAAGCCCCGCCTGGCCGCGGACGGCATCCTGTTGCGCGGCGTGCAGATGGGCAAGGTCGACCTGCCGCCCGACTACCGCGCCGGCATGGAAAAGCTGCTGGCCGAAGAGCTGGAGAACGAGAAGATGCAGTACACGCTGCAGCTGAAGGACCAGCAGGTGAAGCAGTCGGCGCTGGAAGCCGAGGCGGAGAAAGTGCGGCGCGAGAAGGCCGCCGAGGCCGCCGCCAACGAGCAGGTCATCGCCGCGCGCGGCCAGGAGGAGGCGATGAAGCATGTGCTGCCATTCAAGCAGAAGCAGATCGAGCAGCGCGCGCTGGAGGCCGAGGCCGAGAAGCAGGCGCGCATCAAGACCGCCGAGGCCAACGCCCAGGCGCGGCGCATCGAGGCGGCCGGCGAGGCCGACTCGCGCCAGAAGCTGGCCGACGCCGACGGCTACCGCCTGGAGCGCCTGGGCAGGATCGCCAGCGCGCAGATGGAGCGCGACGGCGAGCTGCTGAGCAGGCATCCGCTGCTGATCCAGAAGACCATGGCCGACAAGCTGTCCGACAAGGTCTCGGTGATCATCGCGCCGCCGCCGGCCAGCGGCGGCTTCATCGGCTCGGCCCTGCTCGGCCAGGCCGCGCCACTGCCGGTCAGCGCCCAGCCCGCTGCGTCCGGGGAGGGCGAGTAATGCTGCTCGCCACGCTTGCCACGCTCGCCATCGTGGTGCAGGACCAGGCGGTATTGCGCGCCGCGCCCAGCCGCACCGCGCAGCAGCAGGCCACCCTGTGGCAGGGCGAGGCCCTGGAGGTGCGCGGCGCGCGCCTGGATTACCTGCAGGTCTACGACCACCGCATCGAGCGCGGCGGCTATGTGCGCCGCGACGAGATCCGCGGCACCGGGCTGGAGGCGGCCGACGCGCCGGGCCTGCTCGCGGTGCTGCGCTTCCTGCGCGATGCGCCGGGCCAGGAGTCGCTGGGCATCGCCTACGCCGCCGCTTATCTCAAGGCCGCGCCGGCGCCGGCCATCGACGCCGAGCCCTTCGACGCGCTCGGCGCCATGGCCGACCGCCTCGCCGCGCGCGCCTCCGCGCGCCACGGCAAGGCCGACGATCCCAAGCTGGCGGCGCAGCTCGACGTCGCCGCCGGCTACGGCCTGGGCTGGACCAGCTTCGAACGCGACGGCCGCATGCAGGTCTGCTACGAGGGCGAGGCCCTGCGCCGCGTGCTGGCGTTGCCGGCGAGCGAGGAGCAGAAAGCCCGGGCCGCGCTGGCCCTGACCCGCCACGAGTGCGTCGATCCGAACCTGCCGCCGCTGCAGCGCCAGGCGCTGGACCAGTGGCGCGCCGAAGTGCTGGACCGGGCCGACACGCGCGGCCTGGCGGAGCCGCTGAAGAACCGCGTCCGCCTGCGCCGCGCCGGCGTCTGGGCCAGCCTGGCCTGGCAGCAGAGCCGGCACGGCGAGGCCGGAGCGGCCGCCGCCACCGCGGCGGCGGCGCGCGCCATCGATGAGCTGGCCCTGGTCAACCGGCACGAGCTGGCCGACGAGGACCAGGCGGCCTACATCGAGGCGGCGGTGCGCAGCAGCGCCTCGCGCTGGGCCGCCTCCGCCGCGGTGCCGCCGAAGTCCGGCCTCGCCGTGCGCACCGCGGCCGGCGACCCCGGCCAGACCTGCGTGCTGCTCACCGACGCCAGGCACGGCGCCGACGCGCCGCTGCTGCGCCGCTGCACCTATGGCACGGTGTGGACCGCCTCGGCCTCCGCCAATCCCGCCGGCACGGCGCTGGCGCTGGCGGTGCAGCCGCTCGACACCTGGCGGGAGCTGTGGCTGTTCCGCAAGACCGCCGACGGCTGGAGCGTCGAGGTGCTGCCGCCGGCGGCGACCGACCCGGGCATCGGCTACGCCGAGTTCGCCGGCTGGGTGCCTGGCGGCAAGCGCCTGCTGGCGGTGCGCGAGGCGCGCGTCGATGGGCGCTGGAAGCGCAGCTTCGAGGTGCTGCTGCTCGACGGCCTGGCCACCGAGCGGCGCGCCGACAAGCCCGACTTCCTCAGCGCCTTCTACCGCTGGCAGTCGCCGGCGTGGAAGCGCGAGACGCTGAGCCTGCGCTGAGCTTGACCGGCCGGAGCTTGCCGCATGGCGGTGCCGGCGGATGCCCGGAACGGGCAGTACGCCGCTTTCGGCTAGGCTAGGCGGGCCGGCCGGGCCGGTTTTGGGGGATGTGGCACGCGAGCCGTGCACCGCGGGTGCCGGCGTTTCCAGATCATCACACGGGGGCAGCTATGGAACCGGAGGTCCGCGTCAAGGCGTTTATCGCAGACTACCTGCGGGCACACCGGCAACTGCGGGCGGAAAACGTCATAGAACACGAGCAATTCAAGCGGTGGGGCTCGCTCATCGCCGGGATCGACGCGGAACACGGGATCAATCGCGGATGCCTGGCGCTCGCCAGCTCGATACCCGGCAAGCCGCCGCACGTGCCGGACGCCGAGCCGGTGATCGGCATCCGGCAGGACGACGGCAGGGCTTACGTCGACACCCGCGTCGACAGCCTGCCGCCCCAGTACTACGAGTATGAACTGTGGCCATCAGGCGGGGATTGGCGCATCGCCAAAATCAGGGAGTTCCTGCAGCCGGCGGACGCGCCGCTGCTGGCGGAGGAGGACCGGCCCCGCTTTGCGAACCCGCCCGTACTGCCGCTGCGGGACTTGCCGGCCGATGACGCGGACGCCGACGGCGATTCGCTCTTTGCTTCCGGCCGCGAACTCCAATTCGACGGCCGCGCCAGTCGCATCGAGGTCAGGCCGGTGGGGCGGCTGCGGGTGACCACCGGCCGGCTGGTGGTCGGCGACCTCGGTTATGACACCGCTGTCCTGGGCGCGCTCGGCCAGGCGGTGCCCCCGGGGGATTACGCCGTCGACGTCGCCACCGCCTTCGATCGAATTGCCGCGCTTCGCGTGCGCTTTTCGGAGGAGCCGGTCGACCGGTGGCTTCCCGCCGACCACGACCGCGAGAGCTCCGCCAGCCACATCGTCGACGTCGATGCCGGAAACGTGGCGATCATGGACCTTGCGGCCGTCCTGACCGCCAGGTCCCGCGCCAAGGAGCGGGCATTCGAAGCCCACGTGGACAACCGGGCCTCGCGCTGTTCGATGCTGGCGTTGGCGCACGCCGACGACACCGTGATCGCGGATTCGGGTTGGGGCGACGGCGGCTATCCCGTGTACTGGGGCGTCGACGGCAACCGCCGGCCGGCGGTCCTGGTGGTGGACTTCATGCTGGTCCCCAGGGACAGTGCGGACCTGGACGAGGCGCCCGCGGCGCGGCCTGTCCCCGGCGCCGAGGCGCGCAGGCCGCGCTTGTCCTTGTTCAGGAAACTGTTTGGAGGCGCTGAGCCGCGGTGGCCGGGCCGCGGCGCCCCGGCGTAGAGTAGCCGCACGATGACGCGCCATAACCTCATCCTCGACACCGACAGCTACAAGCTGACGCACTGGCTGCAGTATCCGCCGGGCACGACGCGCATCTCCAGCTACATCGAGAGCCGCGGCGGGCTGTTGCCGGAGGTGCTGTTCTTCGGCCTGCAGGCCTTCCTCAAGCACTACCTGAGCCGGCCGCTCAGCCGCGCCGACATCGACGAAGCGGAAGGCGTATGCCGCGCCCACCTGGGCGTGTTCAACCGCGCCGGCTGGGAGCACATCGTCGAGCGCCACGGCGGCTACCTGCCGCTGGAAATACAGGCGCTGCCGGAGGGCACGGCGGTGGGCCACCACGTGCCGGTGGTGCAGCTGGTGAACACCGACCCGCAGTGCTACTGGCTGCCGAGCTACCTGGAGACGGCGCTGCTGCGCGCAGTGTGGTACCCGAGCACGGTGGCCAGCACCTCCTTCGCCTGCAAGAAGGCGCTGCGCCTCTACCTGGAGGAGACGGCCGAGACGCTCGACGCGCTGCCGTTCCAGCTGCACGACTTCGGCGCGCGCGGCGCCACCTGCCACGAGGCGGCGGCCCTGGGCGGCGCCGGCCACCTGCTCAACTTCCAGGGCACCGACACGCTGGAGGCGCTGGAGGTGGCGCGCCGCCATTACGGCGAGCCGATGGCCGGCTTCAGCATCCCGGCGTCCGAGCACAGCACCATGACCAGCTGGGGCAGGGCCGGCGAGGCGGACGCCTACCGCAACATGATCCGCCAGTTCGCCGGCCCGCAGAAGGTGCTGGCCTTCGTCGTCGACAGCTACGACGTGTGGCACGCGCTCGACCATCTCGTCGGCGAGGCGCTGCGCGAGGAGATCGCGGCCTGCGGCGGGCGCATCGTGGTGCGCCCGGACAGCGGCGACCCAGTGGCGGTGGTGCCGCGCGTGGTCGAGCACCTGATGCGCCGCTTCGGCCATGCCGTGAACGCCAAGGGCTACCGCGTGCTCCCGCCCTACATCCGCGTGATCCAGGGCGACGGCGTGGACCTGCGCTCGCTGCCGCGCATCCTGGAGGCGCTGAAGCTGCGCGCGATCAGCAGCGAGAACCTCGCCTTCGGCATGGGCGGCGGCCTGCTGCAGAAGGTGGACCGCGACACGCTGCGCTGGGCGATGAAGGCCAGCTGGGGCGAGGTGGACGGGCAGCCGCGCGAGATCTACAAGGACCCGGTCACCGATCCGGACAAGCGCAGCAAGGCCGGACGCTGGGCCGTGGTGCGCGGCGCCGAAGGCTGCGAGGCGGTGCGGGAGGAGGCCCTGGCCGGGCGCGACAACCTGCTGCGGCCGGTCTGGCGCGACGGCCGGCTGCTGGTGGAGGAGAACTTCGCCCAGCTGCGCGCACGCGCCGCCGAGCACTTCGAGGCGGCGTACCGGCGGGCGCTGGCGCAGGCGGCGGCGGCGACCTGAGGCCGGCCGCTACTCCTCGCGGATCACCACCTGGGCCTTGGCCATCTCTCCAGCCAGCTGCTTGTAGAAGGCGCGGAAGGTACTGTCGTTGTAGCTGTCGAGCGTGATCCACTCGGTGAACCACCAGTCACGCTTGCCGGAGCTGCCGATCAGGCTGCCATCGATCCTGGCTTCCGTCTCGCAATCGCCGTTCGATGTCTCGTAGCAGTGCTTGCGCGCTGTCGACACGTAGACCCGCAGCAAGGGCACGCCCTTGCCCGGCGCGCTGACGGCGACGCCGTACGGCCGCAGATGGTCCGGGAAGTCCGCCGGGAATTTCTGCGCCAGGTCGCGGGCGAAGCGCTGCACCAGCTCCACCCCGGCTGCGGTCGGCGCATCGGGTCCGTTGTCCGGCGCATAGCCGGCGTTGACGGCGAGCGCCAGCACGCTCAGCGGTGGCTCGGCGGCGGGGCCGCCGGATTGGAACGTCGCCTCGGACTGTATCTTCTGCAGGGTTTCCACCGCCGCGCAACCCGCCAGCGGACCACAGGCGCAGACCAGCAGGATGCGGACCGCTCGTTTCATGAATGCGTACTCCCTTGTCCGGCCACGGCGCCACGCCGCGCCTTCAGCCACAGATACAGCGGCACGCCGGCCAGGATCAGCCCGGTGCCCGCCAGCGAATGCCACAGGTTGCTGGCATAGGTATAAACCAGCACGGCGCCGGCGGCGAGCACGAACAGCGCCGGCAGCAGCGGATAGCCCGGCGTGCGGTACGGCGAGGGCGGCTCGCCGGGGCGGCGCCGGAACACGAAGAGGGTGCTCGCCGCCAGCAGGTAGAACAGCCACTCGGCGAAGATCGCCAGCTCGAACAGCGCCTGGAAGCGGCCGCTCAGCAGCAGCAGCGCGGTGGCGAGCACGGCCTGGGCCAGCAGCGAGACCGAGGGGCTGTGGAAGCGCGGGTGCACCGTGGCCATGCGCCTGAAGAACAGGCCGTCGCGCGCCGCGGCGTAGGGGATGCGTCCGCCGGACAGCACCGTGCCGTTGAGCGTGACCAGCATGCTCAGCGCCATCGCCGCCGTCACCAGCCCGGCGCCGAACGGACCGGCGCTGCGCAGCATCGCCTCCACCGCCGGGCGCGGCGAAGCGGCCATGTCGTCCGGCGGCAGCACGTAGAGGATCGCGGCGTTGGTCGCCATGTACAGCGCCGCGACGATCAGCACGCCCAGCACCAGCGCCAGCGGCAGGCTGCGCTGCGGATCCCTGACCTCGCCGGCGGCCATGCTCAGGTCGTTCCAGCCGTCGTAGGCCCACAGGGTGGCGGTGAGCGCGATCATGAAGCCGCTGAAGCCGCCGATCGCACCGGGCAGTACCGCCTGGAAATTCGCCGCGCTGCCCTGGCCGCCGAACAGGCAGGCGCCGCAGATCGCCAGCACCAGCAGGCCCTTGAGCCAGGTGAAGACCAGCTGGAAGTCGCCGGCCTTCTTCACGCCGAGGTAGTTGAGGCCGGTGACCAGCCAGGCGCAGGCGATCGCCGCGGGCTGCGCCCACAGCAGCGGCCAGCCCTCGGCGACCGGCCGCTGCAGGAAGGCCAGCGCCGGGAAGCTGCCGAGCACGCGGGTGATGCCGATGGTGACGGTGGCGATGGACGCCGGCTTGGCCACCGCGAACCAGGTCCACATGTAGAGGAAGGCGGCGAGATCGCCGTAGGCGTCGCGCAGGTAGACGTACTCGCCGCCGGCGTGCGGGCGCGCCGCGCCCAGCTCGGCATAGGTCAGCGCGCCGAACAGGGTCAGCAGGCCGCCGGCGATCCAGGCCAGGTAGACCAGCCCGGCCGAGCCGGCGGCCTGCATCATCTCGCGCGGCACCAGGAAGATGCCGCTGCCGATGATGGTGCCGACGACGATGGCGGTGGCGTGCGAGGCGGTGAGGACCCGGGGAAGCGGCGTACCTGGCTGGTCTGTCATCCTGGGCGTGGCGGAGGATCCGGCCGCTACTGTAAGCCAAGTGGTGGGTTCATCCTGGTGCCGGGCCGCCTCGCGGCCTTTTTCCCTAGCGGCCGGCCTCCGAGCGCGGCTCCAGGTATTTCTTCTCCCCCGCCGGCAGTGCCACGCTCAGCCAGTTCTGCCGCGGCGGCAGCGGGCAGGTGGCGTAGGGCGTATAGGCGCAGGGCGGATTCTGGATGCGGTTGAAGTCCAGCCACAGCTCGCCGGGCTGGTCGAGGCCGTGGTCGGGAAACGCCGTGTAGAGGAAACGGCCGGCGCCGTAGCTGGTCTTGGGGCTGGTCGTGTCGCGCAGGATGAAGAACAGCTCGGTGTCGCCCGGCTCCTCCAGGATCGGCTCGAGCCTGTAGCTCTTGCCGCCGATCTCGAACTCGGCCACGCCCGGTACCGGCGCCCGGTCCTCGGTGCCGATGATGCTGGCGATGGCGATGGTCTTCGGCGGAACGTACGGCGTCCACTTCGCGCGCACGCGATAGGCCGGGTCCGGCGCGTACCAGTTCAGCTGCCTGAACTGCAGCCGCGTCGGCGCCTGGGCGTCCTTGACGCGCAGGATGTAGCGATCGTCGCGGGCGTCGCCGCGATGGATGACGAAGAACACCAGGCTGCCGACGGTGAGGCGCGTCGGTTGCGGCTCGTCGTCGGCATGCAGCACCTGCTGCCGCGCCGGCTGGCCGTCCACCTCGAAGCCGGCCGGGAAGCCGCCGGGCGGCGGCAGCAGCGTGATGAGCCTGCCCTTGCGCTCCAGCACGCCCAGGTGCGCCGGCACCTGGCCCTTCAGGCGCACGGCATTGTCCGCGGCGCCGCCGAAGGGGTTGCGGCCCTCGGCGATCGGCTCCAGCCCGGTCAGCGACAGCCAGCCCTCGGGGGCGGACAGCTTCTGCGCGCGCTCGGCGCGCCAGGCCAGCAGGTCCTGGCTCCAGTCGGCGGGCGGCGCCGGGTCGGCCGCCGCCCGCGCGCCGGCCAGCGCCAGCACGCAGGCCGGCAACAGCGCGGTCTTGATCTTCATCGGCAGGTTCCGGAATGCGGTGCACCGATTCTGCGCTTCGGCCGGGCGGAACGGAACGACTTTATGATCATGGCCTTATTCCGCTGGGACCAACCGTCTTGTCAGGCGGCGGCGCTTGCCGCATCGTGGCGCCGACAACAACCCGGGATCCTCTCGATGCGCCTCGTGCTCCGCAAACCCCTGCTGGCCGGCCTGCTTGCGCCGCTGCTCTGCGGGCTGGCCGCCTGCGGCGAAAGCGCCACCCAGACGGTGGCGGCCGGCAGCGGCCCCGACCCGGTGCTGCCGCCGCCGCACGCGACCCTGCTGCCGACCGTCAACGTGGCGCGCGTGGTCGGCTGGAGCGGCGCCAGGCCGGACGCCGCGCCGGGGCTGGCGGTGAGCGCCTATGCCTCCCTTCTCGACCACCCGCGCTGGCTCTACGTGCTGCCCAACGGCGACGTGCTGGTGGCGGAAACCAACGAGCCGCCCAAGCCGGTGGACTATGCCGGGGTCAAGGGCTGGGTGGCGAAGCAGGTCATGAAGCGGGCCGGCGCCGGCGTGCCCAGCGCCAACCGCATCACCCTGCTGCGCGACACCGACGGCAAGGGCGTGGCGACGCAGCGCAGCGTGTTCCTCAAGGACCTGCACTCGCCGTTCGGCATGGCCCTGGTCGGCGACACCCTGTACGTGGCCGACACCGATGCGGTGCTGGCCTTCCCCTACCGCGAGGGCGATACGACGATCACCGCGCCCGGCCGCAAGCTGCTCGACCTGCCGGCCGGCCCGCGCAACCACCACTGGACCAAGAACCTGCTGGCCAGCCCGGACGGCAGCAAGCTCTACGTCACCGTCGGCTCCAACAGCAACGTCGCCGAGAACGGCATGGCGGAGGAGGAAAACCGCGCCGCGATCCTCGAAGTGGACCGCGCCAGCGGCAGCTTCCGCGTCTATGCCTCCGGCCTGCGCAATCCCAACGGCCTGGCCTGGGAGCCGCACGGCGGCGCGCTGTGGACGGCGGTGAACGAGCGCGACGAGATCGGCAGCGACCTGGTGCCGGACTACATCACCTCGGTGCGGGACGGCGGCTTCTACGGCTGGCCCTACAGCTACTACGGCCAGCACGTCGACACGCGGGTGCAGCCGCAGCGTCCGGAGCTGGTGGCCAGGGCCATCGTGCCGGACTACGCGCTCGGCCCGCACACCGCCTCGCTGGGGCTGGCCTTCTATGACGGCAAGCTGCTGCCGCCGCATTACGGCGGCGGCGCCTTCGTCGGCCAGCACGGGTCCTGGAACCGCCAGCCGGCCAGCGGCTACAAGCTGGTGTTCGTGCCTTTCGCCGGGGGCAAGCCGAGCGGCCCGCCGGAAGACGTGCTGACCGGCTTCCTCGACCCCCAGGGCAATGCCCGCGGCCGCCCGGTCGGCGTGGCGGTGGCGCGCGACGGCGCCGTGCTGCTGGCCGACGACGTCGGCAACACGGTCTGGCGGGTGACGGCGGCACCTTGATCGAACGGATGCTCACCGACGGGGAATGACATGCGCATGTTTGCGGTCGCCGTGCTTCCGCTGGTCCTGGCCGGCTGTGCGTCGGCGCCGGGCAGGGTCGACAAAGCCGTGTTGCAACAGCAGGTGGCCGACACCGAGCGCGCCTTCGCCAGGACCATGGCCGACCGCGACCATGCCGCCTTCACCGGCTTCCTGTCCGAGCAGGCGGTGTTCTTCGGCAGCCGCCGCGTGCTGCACGGCAAACGCGAGGTGGCCGAGGCCTGGCAGCCGCTCTACGACAAGCCGCAGGCGCCGTTCTCCTGGGAGCCGGCACAGGTGGAAGTGCTGGATTCCGGCGACCTCGCCCTCAGCACCGGCCCGGTGCGCGATGCGCAGGGCAAGCAGATCGCCACCTTCAGCTCGATCTGGCGGCGCGAGGCGCCCGGGGTGTGGCGCATCGTGTTCGACAAGGGCAACGACGTCTGCAACTGAGCGGACGGCCAGAGGCGGCCCGGTCCGCTTCCGCGGCAGGCGTGAGCAGGGAGCAAAGGCGTCATGCGCATCGGCGATAATCGCCCCATGCTCGACGCCCTCGGCCACCTCGCCAGCTTCGCCCGCTTCGCCGCCGCGCGCGCCGCGCGCGAGCGCCACGACGCCGCGGTGCTGGGCGAGCTGGACGCGGCGGCGCTGAGCCTGCCGCGCGGGCTGGAGCTGCAATGGCTGGGCACCGCGGGCTACCGCCTGCGCTACCAGGGCCAGGCGCTGTACATCGATCCCTACCTGTCGCGCGTGCCGCTGCGCAGCCTGCTGCGCGGCGCCGCGGCGATGCCGGATGCGGCGCTGCTGGCGCGCCTGCTGCCGGACGAGGCGGTGGCCGGCGTGCTGGTTGGGCACTGCCACTTCGACCATGCCGTCGACGCGCCGGCGATCGCGCGCCGCTTCGGCGCCAAGGCCTACGGCTCGGCCTCGCTGGCGCGGCTGCTGGCCCTCCACGGCTCGCCGCAGCTGGCGGTGCAGGTGGAAGCCGGCAGGGCCTACGAGCTGGGGCCGTACACGGTGCGCTTCTTCCCGAGCTGCCATTCGAAGCTGGTGCTGGGCTACCGGGTGCCCTTCGACGGCGAGCTGAGCTGCGAGCACCTCGACCACCTCGCGCCGGGCGCTTACCGCTGCGGCCAGGTCTGGGCCATGCTCATAGAAGTCGCCGGCATCCGCATCTACCACCAGGGCAGCGCCAACCTGATCGACGAGGCGGTGCCGCGCGGCGGCGTCGACCTGTTCCTCGCCGGCATCGCCGGGCGCCGCTTCACCCGCGACTACTGGCGGCGCATCCTCGGGCGGCTCGAGCCGCGGGTGGTGCTGGCCAGCCACTTCGACGACTTCTTCCGCCCGATCGAGTCCGCTCCGGGCTTCTCCGCCAACGTCAACCTGGCGGCGCTGCCGGAGGAGATCGGCAGGGTCAGCCGCGACTTCCGCGTGCTGGCGCCGCGGCCGCTGCAGCTGCTGAAGGGTTGAGCGCCGGATGACACGGCGGGAGGCCGCCTCCGGGCTAGCCGCGCCGCGCCTGGTCCTGCGTGAAAAACTGATCCAGCACCGCGCCGGAGGCCGCATCCTTGAGGGCGGTGAAGGTCCCCTGCCGGGCGATCTCCTCCGCCGCGCGCATGAATCCGCCCCAGGCCGCACGCGCCAGCGCACCGCCGACGCTGATGCGGCGCACCCCCAGCGCCGCCAGTTCGTCCACGCTCAGCTGCATCGCCTGGTTGGCCAGCACGTTGAGCGGCCTGGGCGCCGCCGCGGCGACCAGCTCGGCAATCTCCTCGCGGGTGCGCACCCCCGGCGCATAGAGCACGTCGGCGCCCGCCTCGGCGTAGGCGCGCAGGCGCTTCACCGATTCCTGCAGCGGCGTGGGATGGCCGGTGAGGAAGCATTCGGCGCGCCCGACCAGCAGCGGCCCGCCGCCGCGTTCGTCGATCGATTCGCGCGCGGCGCGCATGCGCTCGACCGCGTCGGGCAGCTCGCGCAGCGGCTGCCGCGGGTCGCGGGTGGAGTCCTCGATCGACAGCGAGGCGGCGCCGGTGGCGACGCACAGCGCGACGTTGCGCGCCACGCCGTGCGCGTCCGGCGCAAAGCCGCCTTCGAAGTCGGCGTTCACCGGCAGCTCGGTGGCCTCGACGATGGTCTGGATGTGAGCCAGGGCCATCGCCAGCGACAGATCATTGTCGGGCGAGCCCATGCTCCAGGCGGCGCCGGAGCTGGTGGTGGCGAGCGCCTTGAAGCCCAGGCTTTGCAGGTAGCGGGCGCTGCCCACGTCCCAGGGATTGGGGATGACGAAGCAGCCGCTTTCGTGCAGCTGGCGCATCGTCGCGTACTTCTCGCGGGGGCTCGGCATGGCAGACTCCATTCTGCGTGGCGCGAAGCGCCGATGCTGCGGCGCATACCGTAGTGATTGTGCCCGGCGCCGCGGCCGCTGTCGCCTACGGCGCCCGGCGCGGCGCGGGCCCGGCCTGCTCGAGCAGGTGCCGCAGCTGAGCCGGGTCGCGGATCAGCACCCGGCCGTAGTCCAGCGCGATCCAGCCGCGCTTCTCCCACTGGCGCAGCTCCTTGCTGACGCTCTGGCGCGAGGCGCCGAGCATGCGGCCCAGGTCCTCCTGCGGCAGGTGCAGGTCGAGCAGCAGGCCCTGCGGCGTGTCCTGGCCGTAGACTTTCGCCAGTTGCAGCAAGCGCTTGGCCAGGCGCAGCGCCAGCGGCAGGAACACCGCGTCGTCGATATAGGACAGCGCCAGGCGCAGCTGCCGCGCCAGCCGCGCGGCGAGGTGGCGGTACAGCCGCGGCTCGGCGTCGAGCAGGGCCAGCAGCTTCGGCCGCGGCAGCACGAACACCTCGGCCTCGCCCATCGCCACCGCGTCGTGCGTGCGCGGCAGGCCGTCGAACAGCGACAGCTCGCCGATCCAGTCGCCCGGCTCGAACAGCGCCATCAGCACCTCGCGCCCGTCCGGCGCGACATTGCTGAGGCGGATGCGGCCGCGGATCAATCCGTAGAGGGCCTCGGCCGGGTCGTTGCGGGCATAGAGCAGCTCGCCGTCGCCGAGGGCGCGCCGGCTCGCCAGGCTGGCGAACTGCGCCGCCGCGTCGGCCGGCAGGTCGAGGAACAGGCCGCCGTCGTCCTTTGCCTGGGTATGCATGGCCCCTTGCCCGTGGCGGCGGAATGTCGCGGACGCGACAGAGTTTTTCCGCCCCGCCGCGCATTATGCCCCCATGAATACCCCAGCCCGCGACTTCGCCTCCTTCGAGGAGTTCTATCCCTTCTACCTGGGCGAGCACGCCAACCGCATCTGCCGGCGCCTGCACGTGGTCGGCACCTCCGTGGCGGGGCTGCTGCTCGTCGGCGCGGTTGCCGCCAGGCTGTGGTGGCTGATTCCACTGGCGGTGGGGCTGGGTTACGCCTTCTCCTGGGTCGGGCACTTCGTGTTCGAGAAGAACCGGCCGGCGACCTCCCGGCATCCCTGGTGGTCGTATCGCGGCGACCTGCGCATGCTGCGGGAAACCCTCAGCGGCAGGATCGCGTTCTAGCCGCCAGATCGTAGGGCCGGCTTCTCAGCCAGCTTTTGCAGGATCTGCTGAGCATCGCGAAGCGCATCGATCGCGCCGGATGCCGAAGATGCGCTTCGCTACGCTCGGCACATCCTGCAAGTTCTGCCTGGTGACCTAATCGAAGTTGTCGGCCCTTGCGCGCTAGGCGGGCTGGCCGGGCCGGGACCGGGCGGCCTTGCGCGCCGCCAGGTTCTTGCGCCCGTGCTTCTCCAGGTCGGCCAGCACCAGGCGCATGATCCAGACGAAGGCGCCGAAGGCGCGCAGCAGCCAGCCCTGCAACGCCGGCACGGTGACTTCGCGCGGCTTTTTCGCCACCGCGTCGACGATGTGGCGCGCCATCGCCTGCGCCGAAATCGGCGGCTCGCCGAAGGCGGCGGCGGCGCTGTCGTCCTGCGCCTCCTGCTCCAGCATCGGCGTCTCCACCGCGGGCGGATAGACGATGGTGAAGTCCAGCGGCTGCTCGCGGTATTCCCAGGCCAGGGTGTGGTGGAAGCCGCGCAGCGCGTGCTTGGTGCCGGCATAGCTGGCCAGGCTGGGGAACGGCATGTAAGCGGTGAGGCTGCAGATGGTGATGAGGTGGCCGTGCCCCTGCGCGATGAAGCGCGGCAGTGTCGCCAGCACGCCGGCGATGTTGCCGAGGTAGTTCACCTCCACGGTGTGGCGGTGCCGCTCGAACGGCACGTCCAGCACGTAGCCGGTGTGGACCACGCCGGCGTTGTTGACCAGCACGTCCACCCCGCCGAAATGCTGCCAGGCCTGGTCCAGCGCGCGCTGCCACTGCGCCGGGTCGCGCACGTCCAGCTCCAGCGCCAGCGCGCCCAGGCCAGCGGCGGCTTCGCGCACGGCGGCGCCGTCGATGTCGGCCAGCGCCAGCCGGTAGCCGCGCGCCGCGGCCTCGCGTGCCGTGGCGGCGCCGATGCCGCGCGCCGCGCCGGTGATGAACAGCACCTTGCCGTCAGCCATCGCCCATCCCCGCACTTTTGGTATGGGTCATTTTTACCCCGCGGAATGTCGACTGCTTGACACTCCGCGACAGGCGCCGCGCCGTACCATGTAGGGACCGGCAAGGAGACAGCGTCATGAGCGTGCAGGCGATCAAGACCCCGAGCAACGTGCGGGAGCAGGTCAGCAAGGAAGAGTGGCAGACCCGCGTCGATCTCGCCGCGGCCTACCGCCTGGTCGCGCTGTACGGCTGGGACGACCTGGTGTTCACCCACATCACCGCCAAGGTGCCGGGCACCGGGCACTTCCTGATCAACCCCTACGGCATGATGTTCGAAGAGATCACCGCCTCGTCGCTGGTGAAGATCGACAAGGACGGCAGGAAGGTGGCGGACTCGCCCTACCCGGTGAACCCGGCCGGCTTCACCATCCACAGCTGCGTCCACGGCGCGCGCAAGGACGCGCACTGCGTCATGCACACGCACTCGATCAACGGCGTGGCGGTGTCGGCGCAGAAGGAAGGCGTGCTGCCGATCTCGCAGCAGTCGTTCTTCGTGCTGTCCTCGCTGGCCTATCACGATTACGAGGGCGTGGCCCTGCTCGAGGACGAGAAGCCGCGCCTGGTGCGCGACCTCGGCGACAAGATCTTCTTCATGCTGCGCAATCACGGCCTGCTCACCGTCGGCCAGACCGTGGCCGAGGCGTTCGTCGCCATGTACATCTTCGAGGCGGCGTGCATGGTGCAGGTGCGGGCGCAGTCCGGCGGCGGCGAGCTGGTGCGCATCCCGCAGAAGATCCTCGACCTGGCCCCGGGCCAGGTGGCCAAGGTCACGCTCGGCGGCGGCGGCGCCCTGGCCTGGCCGGCGCTGCTGCGCAAGCTGGACCGCGCCAATCCGGGCTACGACGCTTAGCGGGCCATGGCCCTGCCTGCTTTGCCTCTCCCTCTGGGAGAGGCCGCGCCGCCAGGCGCAGGTGAGGGGCGCACTTTCGACGGAGTGCTGGCCTGCTTCTTACCTGCGCCCCTCACCCCAACCCCTCTCCCGGAGGGAGAGGGGTTGTTCGGCATTTCGGCTGAAGGCTTGTGAATCCATCTCCCAGAATCCGCGTCTACGGCGCCGGCAGCATCGGCTGCTACGTCGGCGGCCGCCTGCAGGCGGCCGGCGCCGACGTCGCCTTCGTCGGCCGGCCGCGGCTGGCGCAGGAACTGGCGCGGCACGGCCTGCATCTCACCGACTTCCACGGCGCCGACCTGCGCGTCGCCCCCGGCAACCTGCGCTACGCCACCACGCCGGACGCCGCCGCCGGCGCGGAGCTGGTGCTGGTCACGGTGAAGTCGGCCGCCACCGCCGAGGCCGGGCGCGAGCTCGCCGCCGTGCTGGAGCCGGGCGCGGTGGTGGTGAGCTTCCAGAACGGCATCGGCAACGCCCAGGTGCTGCGCCGGGAGCTGCCGCGGCACACCGTGCTCGACGGCATGGTGCCGTTCAACGTGCTGCACCGCGGCGAAGGCGCGTTTCACCAGGGTTCCGAAGGCCGGCTCGCCGCCGCCGACCATCCGGCGCTGCGCGCGGCGCAGCCGTGCTTCGAGCGGGCCGGGCTGCCGCTGGAGCTGTACCCGCAGATGCTGCCGGTGCAGTGGGCCAAGCTGCTGCTCAACCTCAACAACCCGGTCAACGCCTTGTCCAACGTGCCGCTGAAGGAAGAGCTGTCGCAGCGCGCCTACCGCCGCTGCGTGGCGCTGATGCAACGCGAGGCGATCGCGCTGCTCGACCAGGCCGGCCAGCCCCTGGCCCGGCTCACGCCGCTGCCGCCGCACTGGATTCCCGCGATGCTGGAGCTGCCGGACTGGATCTTCCGCCGCGCCGCCAACAAGATGCTGGAGATCGATCCGCTGGCACGGTCCTCGATGTGGGAGGACCTGGAAGCCGGCCGCGCCACCGAGATCGACTGGCTCAACGGCGAGGTGGTGCGCCTGGCGCAGCAGCTGGGGCGCAGCGCGCCGGTCAGCGCCAGGATGATCGAGCTGGTGCGCGCCGCGGAGCACGGCGGGCGGCGCGCGTGGCGCGGCGACGAGCTGCTTGCCGCGCTGAGGAATCCGTAACACCCGTTCGCGCCGCGGGAGCATCACATTCACACCCAGGGAGCTGCCGTGCGTCTCAAACCCCTCATCCTGCTGCTGGTGCTGTTCCTGTTCGGCTACCTGCTGTTCTGGCCGGTGCCGATCGATCCGGTCGCCTGGACGCCGCCGAAGGCGCCGGACTATGCCGGGCCCTATGCCCCCAACGATGCCCTGGCCAAGGCCGAGCTGCTCGGCGTGAACCTGGGTGAAGGCCCGGAGACGGTGACGCCGGACGCGCAGGGCCGCATGGTGGTGGGCTACAAGGACGGCCGCATCGAGCGCTATGCCGCCGACGGCCGCGGGCACGAGACGCTGGTGAACACCGGCGGCCGGCCCGAGGGCCACGCCTACGATGCGCAGAACAACCTGATCATCGCCGACGCGCGCAAGGGCCTGCTGCGCCTGCACCCGGACGGCCGGCTGGAGGCGCTCACCGACAGCGCCGACGGCGTGAAATTCGGCTTCACCGACGACGTCGCCGTGGCCGGGGACGGCGCCATCTATTTCTCGGACGCCTCCGACAAGTTCGGCGACGCCATGCTGGGCGTGGACGACGTGCTGGAACACGGCGGCCACGGCCGCCTGCTCAAGTACGACCCGGCCAGCGGCAAGACCACGGTGCTGCTCGGCGGCCTGCAGTTCGCCAACGGCGTGACGGTGGGACCGGACGACGCCTACGTGCTGGTCAACGAGACCGGCAACTACGACGTGCTGCGCTACTGGCTCAAGGGCGACCGGGCCGGCACGCACGAGGTGTTCCTCGGCAACCTGCCGGGCCTGCCCGACGGCATCTGCTTCAACGGCCGCGACACCTTCTGGCTGGCGATCTACGCGCCGCGCGACAAGCTGCTCGACGCCGTGGCCGGCCTGCCGTTCCTGCGCAAGATCACCATGCGCCTGCCGCAGGCGCTGATGCCCAGGCCCGAGCGCCACGCCTTCGTGCTCGGCCTGGACCTCGACGGCAAGGTGGTGCGCAACCTGCAGGACCCGCGCGGCGACAGCTTCGCCCCGATCACGGCGGCGAAGGAAGCCAACGGCATGCTCTACCTGGGCAGCGTGGTGCGGTCGGAGTTCGCCCGCATCCCGGCGCCGAAGTAAGGCGCGGCGTCCTCCCCGGCTCGACGGGAAAGGCCGGCGTGGAACCGGCCCCCGCTCAAGCCGGATCTTTCGCGTACGCCACCGTACCCGGCGGCAGCACGACCCAGGGATGCCGCCGGCAGTCGTAGACCGACACGGTCGGCGCGGGAAAGCCCGGATCGGCGAACGCGCCGACGGCGACGCTCACCGAGCCCTCATCGCCTTCCTCGGTGTGGAACAGGTTGGTCCCGCACACCGGGCAGAAGCGGAACCGGAAGCGCGCGCCCTGGTCGCCGGTGCGCACGTACTCGGTCGCCTGGCCGGCGACCTTGAACGGGGCCTTGAAGCTGGCCAGCGCGGCGAACACGCTGCCGGTGCGCTGCTGGCAGGCCAGGCAATGGCAGACGCCGACGCCGCGCGGCTCGCTTTCGACTTCGATGCGCAGCTGGCCGCAGCAACAGGAAGCGATTCGGCTGGACACGGGCACCTCCGGGATCTGGTGCGGGAAAGCGCCGTTTTGCAGGCCTTCGTCACTTCCCGCGCTCGAACGTATAGATGAGATCGCCGCCGCTGGCCACTCCCGACTCGGTCTGCAGCTTGAAGCCGTGGCCGATGTCGTAGAGCAGGCGGAAGGTCTGGCCGGGCTGGAACAGGCTGACGCCGTAGCTGACGAACAGCCGGGGCGTGAGGTACTTGCCCAGGGTGAGCTGCGCCGCCTGCGAGGTGTAGGCGGTGCTGGTGCCGGCGGACTGCTGCGCCTGCGAGCCCTGGATGGCGGTGGCGTCGGCGGCAACGGCCGAGCCGCCCACCGGGCCCTGGCCGACGGAGATCAGGTCCAGGCCGACGCTCTTGCCGATCTTCTGCGCGAAGTAGTCGCCGCCGGACAGGCCCAGCGACAGCGCGGCCTGCGAGACGGCGCTGCGGTCGCTGGACGAGCTCTGGTCGAGCGAGCGGCCCAGCACCAGCCAGGACAGCTGCTGCTCGCGCGGCATCGGCGGCTCGGACTGCAGGGTCAGCTGCGGCTTGTCCAGGGTGCCGCGCACGCGCACGCCCACCGTCACGTCGGACTGCGGATGGCGCGTGGCATACAGGTCCACCGCGGGCTTGGTGATGGCGCCGCCGTCGAAGATCAGGCGGCCGGTCTCGATGGTCAGGTCCTGGCCGTAGGCCTGGTAGCGGCCTTCGGCCAGGCGCAGCTCGCCCAGGCCGGTGGTGACGCGCTCCGGCTGCTCGTTCACGGTGACGCCGCCTTCCAGCCGCGTGGTCAGGCCGAAGCCCTTGAAGTCGACCTTGTCGCCGAGCGTCAGGGTGATCACGCTGTAGATCTTCAGGGTGTCGGCCCCGGCCTTGGGCTCGGCGCCGACGATGACCTGGTCCTCGCTGATCGACACGCCGTTTTTGCCCAGCCCCTGCGGCGTGATCTCGGCGCGCGGCACGGTGAGCGTGCCTTCCAGGTGCAGGCCGTCGGGCGCACTGCTCAGGTGCAGGTCGGGCGTGACCCAGATGCGGCCGTCGCTGCTGGCCATCGCCTGGAAGTCCTGGCCTTTCAGCGCCAGGTCGGCGTGCGGCGGCGCCACCGAGGGATCGAGCGTGCCGGCGAGGCTCAGGCTGCCGCCGCCGGACTGCATCGAGCCGTCGATCGCCAGCGGCCCCTCGCCGCGGCCGCTGAGGCGCAGCTGCACCTGCTGCAGCTCGATGCCGGCCTGGGCCACCTTGGCGTGGCCGTCGCGCAGCGCGATCTCGCCCTGCACGCGCGGCAGCGCCACGGTGCCGCCCAGCTGCAGCGCGCCGCCGATGGAGCCGCCCACCGCCTGCAGCTGCGGCACGAAGGACTGCACGAAGCCCAGGTCCGGCACCGCGGCGTGCACCGTGCCGCTGAGCGGGCGCGCCTGGAAGTCCGCGGCCGGCGCGGCGCTGACGTCGGCGCCGAGGCTGCCCTGGGCCAGCTGCAGGTCGAGCACGGCGTGCACCACCCCGCCGGTGTCGTCGGCCTTGAGGCTGCTCGGGCGGATTTCCACCGCGGGGGCGCCCGGCGCGCGGACGTGGATGCTCTCGGTGCGCAGGTCGGCGCTGATCGCGGCGATGTCGCCGTGGCTGTAGTCGAGGCTGGCGCCGCCGTTGATCTCGCCGTCCAGCTCGTACTTCTGCGGCAGCAGCGGCTTGAACGCGGCGAGCAGCAGGCGCTGCACGTCCAGCGACAGGCGCAGGCCCTGGCGCGTCACGTTCTGCTCCAGCCGCAGGCAGGCGCGCCCGGCGCCGCCGGCGAAGCAGGCCGGCTCCAGGCTCTGGCGCTGCGCGCCGAGCAGCAGGCCGGCGCCCTTCTCCAAAGTCCACGGCTGCAGCTTGGCCGGCGCCAGCCTGCCGGAGCTCAGTTCGCCACCCCACTCGCTCTTGCGGCGGTCGTAGCCGCCGTTGATGGACAGCGCGACTTCGCCGTTCTCGCTGAGCACGTCGAGGTCGGCGTGGTGCCAGGTTTCCTGGCCGCTGGCGGAGAACCGGGCGCTGTGGATCAGCACGCCGGCCCGGGCCTCGCTGGCCTGCAGGTTCAGGTGGGACGGCTTGGCCGGATCGACGTCGGCATCCCAGTCGAGCCTGGCCACGCGGTAGGCGCCATAGCGCAGGCCCTCGGCCTGGCCCTTGCTCACCACGTGCGGTTGATCGAGCGGGCCCTGCACGGTGAAGCTCAGCGCGGCCTTGCCGCCGAGCTGGGGGTCGAGCGCGGCGAGGTTGGGACTGTCGAGCGTGCCCTTCAGGTCGAACGGCGGCGTGGCCTGGCCGCTCGCCTCCAGGCGGGTCGCGCCGGAAGTGAGCAACAGCTTCTGCACCAGCACCGTCCTGCCGATCAGGTCAGCGCTGGCTTTCAGCGCCAGCGGATTGCCGCGCAGCTGCGAGCGGTCGATGTCGACGGTGACGGCGATATCCGCCTTGCCGTCGCGCTGCGTGGTGCGCGAGACGATGCTGCCGTTGATGTTGCCCTTGAATGCGGCTGCGAACTGCGCGGGATCGAAGTTGGCGAGTTGCGCCGTGAGATCCGCGCGCAGCGCCGGCTCCCAGGCGACGCTGCCGCTGGCGGTCAGGCTGCCCTTGCCGGATTGCAGCAGCAGCTGCTTCAGCTGGGCGCTGCGCAGGTCGGTGCTGCCCTGCGCCGCCAGGCCCAGCGGATAGCCGCGCAGCTGCGAGTGGTCCAGCCGGGCGTTGAAGGCGATCAGCGGCTGGCCGTTGCTGACGGTGGTGTGGGTGTCGAAAGAGCCGTTCAGCACGCCCGCGGCGCAGCTGCCCGCCGGCCCTCTGCCGCGTGGCGGGCGCGGGGGCGGCGGCGAATTCGAGCAGGTGCCCGCCCATTCCGACGCGAACAGCGCGGGATCGAGCTGGGCGATGGTGCCCTTGAGATCGGCGCGCAGCAGCGGCGCCCAGGCCAGCGTGCCCTGCACCCTCGCCGTGCCCTTGCCGGCGGCAAGGCTCAGGTCCTCGAACTGCACCTGCCGCAGATCGCCCTCGCCCCGCGCCGCCAGCTTCAGCCCCAGCTGGCGCCAGGTGAGGTCGGTGTCCAGCGCGTAGCGGTACTGGTCGAGCAGGCCGCTGAAGCTGCCGCTGCCGTTGAGGCCGCCGACCAGGGGCTCGGCTTCCTCGCCCCGCAGCGGCCAGCGCAGCTCGCGCCAGCGCAGTTTGAGGTCGCTTGCCGTCTTGCCCAGGCCGAAGCGGCCGCTGGCCTCCACTTCGCCGGGCCCCTTCAGGCTGAGCCTGGCGATGTCGATGTGGTCGCTGGCCATGCGCGCCTGGCCGCTGAGCGACAGCGGACCGGTCGCCGCCAATTCCGCCGTCATGCGGCCGATGTCCAGCGCGTCGCCGACCCAGCTGCCGGCGAGGCTGGCCGCGGGGATGCGGAACGGCTCGGCCGCCTTGCCGCCCGCGGCGGGCGCCGGCTGGTGCAGGGCGAAGTCCTGGAGGCCGAACGCGTCGACCACCAGGTCCAGCGGCAGCCGCGCCGGCAGGCGCGTTTCGGCGCCGCTCTTCGGCGGCGCCGGCGGCGGCAGCCAGACGTCGAGCCCCTGCACCTCGGCCAGCTGCAGGTGCAGGCGGTGGGACAGCAATTCGCGCGGCACCAGCCGCAGGTGCAGGCGCCGCAGCTCGACGCGGGTGCCGTCGCTGCCGGCGTAGCGCAGGTCGGTCAGGACGAATTCGCCGAGCAGCCGCCCCTGGGTGCCGCCGATGCGCAGGCTGCCGCCGCTGAAGCGCTGCGCCAGCGCGGCCAGCCGCGCCAGGCCGTGCTCGCTGGCGAGCGCGAACCAGGCGGCGCCGGCCAGCGCCGCCGCCAGCAGCAGCGCGGCGGCCAGGCTCCACAGCAGCACGCGGCGCATCACAGGATTTATGGGTACACTCAGATCGTTAATAAATGCCACCTGCGTCGGCAAATCGGACCGAAGTTCGGGGCACGAGGCGGAGCTTTGTAAATAAAGTCCGCCGAGATCCCTGATTTATTTACAGATTGCACGAAGCGCTCCATCCAGGTCACATCCGCTTCGACGGGGGCGGGTTCATCAGCATCAGGTATAGCCCCGGCGCCGTGTCTTCGTCCCACTCCGTGCCCTCGACTAGAATCGGGTGCCCCTCACTGACCACCGTCAGGGCCCGGTTGCGGTGCACCAAGCAAAAAAAAGAAATCGGGGTAGCGGGTGGTGGCGTGGATCCACCCATCGCGCCTACCCAGACGTACGTCTGGGCTTCGAGGCAGGCCAGGTAGTAGGACGTCGTCACTTCATGATCTCCGCGCTTTATCGTCAGCACGCCGGGTCTGGCGGCGATCGACTGCGGGGATCTCTTGATTGAGCTGAGGCTCGGTCAGATTCCTGATCGAAGCGTTGTAGATCCATCGCACCCGCTCTTCCTTGTAGCCGCTGACAACCGCATTCAGGCGCTCGACCTCCACTTCTAGAGAGACAATCTTGGCAAGAGCTGCCTTCAGCTCCGGCGATTCAGGAAAATCACCGCCATCTTCCGGCTCGATCCGCTTGCGCTTCCGGAACGCCAAGGCGATCGAGTCGTGGCCTGCAAGGCTCTGCCGGGTGTAAGTAGCCCCCAGTTCCTTGTAGACCCTGGCGAGCAGCAGCTCCCACGTTAGCTTGCCGCTCCAGTTCCCGAGGACGGCGACGATCTTCGACACGGCAGCATTGCCAAGGTTCGGACTGCGCTTGCGCCTCCTGCCCTGCTTGGTGCGCGCCAACAACCCCTTGGCTGCTCTCTTCGCATAACGATCCGGTGACATGATTGGGTCCCTGTACGCTCCAGAATCGAACAATCCAAACAGTTCGGGTTGCAAGTCTCCGGCGAAATTGTACTGTGCCCGTGTGCAGCTCCAGTACACGGAGCTCGGCCAATATTGCAGTTACCTGCCGTCAGTCCTTGTTGCTGAATCGGAAGAATTGGGGGGCCTATGAGAAGGGAAAGCCTTTTCGGCGAGCTGGCGACTCGTCTCTCGTCGCATCCGGAAAACGTCGCCACCGAGGCGCTGCTGTACCTATTGCAGCACCACGCTGGTACATGGCCGGCGCTGAGGGCCTTCTTGGGGGCCATCGGGATTCCTGCACCGCTCCAGGCGAGCTTCCGCACCCAGTTTCCATCCAAGGATGACACCTCGATTCCAGACTTGGCCGTTGCTGACCAGTCTGGGGCGCAGGTCCTGCTGATGGAAGCAAAATTCTGGGCCGGTCTCACCCCGAACCAGCCTACCACCTATCTGAAGCGTCTCCCTGTGGGGCAGGCTGGAACCGTCCTGGTCATCGCCCCGGCACAGCGCTTTGTTACGCTCTGGCACAAGCTTGCGGAGAAATGTGCCGCCGACGGACTGACCCTTGATGCACCAGTTGATCCCGCCCCCGGATTCAGGAAGGCCACGCTATCCGGCACCCAGCATTTGCTGGCACTGACGTCGTGGCGGACAGCCCTCGTAGTGCTGGCCCAGGACGCCGAAGGGCGGGCCGATGCCGATGCGCTGGGGGACATCCAGCAGCTGTCTGGACTGTGCGAACGCATGGACAGCACTGCATTTCTTCCGTTGCGGGCCGAGGAACTATCGCGTCAGGTCGGCCAGCGCATCGAGCAGCTCTCTGCTCTGTTCGAAGATGTGGTCGTGGAGCTGGTCAAGAACCACGGTGCGATGAGCCAGAGCACCGGTGGCGGCGGATCCACGCGGGGACGGTTCTTCAAGCTCGGGCACCTGGGCTGCTTCTTGGCGCTGTCGCCTGGTCTCTGGGCCAGGCACGGCGAGTCGCCCCTCTGGCTGTCAGTGCAGTACATCGATCCAGAGGGCCATTGGACAACGGCGCCCTGGATACATGACCGCTTGGTGCTGATCTCGGGGAATACGCCGGCGGTTGTCAGCCATGACGATTCATGGCGCCCCTGCGTTTCCGTCGACCTGCCGACGGGCGCCGAGAAGTCCGAGCTTGTCCCCGTTGTGGGCGCCCGGATCGCAGCCATGCTGGGGACCATCGGGCAGCCGCCTGATCCGGGCCCGGCATGACTGTCCGGCTCCTTTCATCCAGAAACCGGGGCGGTCTCGAAATCGGACGCCTCTCCGGCGATGAACTTTTGCAGCTGCTGCGCACACCCATCAAGGTCCTCGCGGACTGCGCACTCCCAAACGACCGCGACCCGCCAGCCGAGTGCGGTCAATGCCCCAGCCTTTTTCAGGTCCCGCTTACGGTTGCCCTCGATCTTGTCGCGCCAGAAGTCAGGGTTGGTGCCCGGAAGCTTGAAATACCGGCATCCCTGGTGCCCATGCCAGAAGCAGCCGTTCACGAAAACCACCGCGTTGTGCTTCTTGATGACAATATCGGGACGACCTGGCAAACTTCTGTCGTGCAGGCGAAACCTGAGCCCTCGAGCAAAAAGGGCCTTGCGCACCAGGATTTCCGGTTGCGTGTTCTTCCCGCGGATGCCCTTCATCATGCGGGAACGGGTCGCGCGGTCGACGACATCCACCATCAAGAAACTCCTGAAAAGCCACAACGCTGATGCGCAGCCCTATTCCCGTAGTCGATCTCTTTGCGGGCCCCGGGGGGCTCGGGGAGGGCTTTTCCAGCCTGTCGGTAAGGGAGGCTGGCGGGCAACGTGAACCGTTCCGCATTGCGCTGTCGGCGGAAAAGGACCCCGCCGCCCACCGCACGCTCAGGCTCCGGTCTTTTTACCGGCTGCTGCGCGCCGACGGCCGCGACCTGTCGGGATATTACTCGTACCTCGCCGGCGATGCAGAGGAACCTTTCGATCACTCGACCAAGCGGGTCTGGGAACGCGCACTGGACGAGGCGATCCAGCTGGAAATCGGGACAACGGCTGGCACCAGGCAGTTGCATGAGAAGGTAGCCGCGATCACCGAGAATCGTCGGCACTGGGTGCTCATCGGCGGCCCCCCGTGCCAAGCGTACTCGGTCGTCGGCCGCGTGCGGAACAAGGGGATCAAGCATTACAAGCCCGAAGACGATACGCGGCACTTCCTCTACACCCATTACCTGGAGTTGATCCGCCGGTTCAGGCCGTCGGTGTTCGTGATGGAGAACGTGAAGGGCATCCTCTCGTCAAACGTGTCCGGGACGCAGATCTTTTCCAGGATCCTCGAGGATCTGCGCAACGATCCTGGCGGCAAGGCGAAGTCGGGAGCAGAGCCCTACCGTATCTTCAGCCTCGCCGAACCCGACTGCGTTTACGACGGATCGAATGGCGCCGAGTTCGATCCGCACGACTTTGTCGTTCGGTCAGAGCTCTACGGCATCCCGCAGACCAGACATCGCGTGATCCTCGTAGGGATTCGCGGAGATCTTGAATGCCAGCAGTTCGATGCGTTGCGGCCGAAGGATACTGTCACTGTCGATGATGCGATCGGGGATTTGCCGCCGCTGCGTAGCGGCGTGTCCCGAAAGGATTCCGCTGAGGCGTGGAAGAACGCTGTCATGGAGCAGGCCAAGCGGGTAGTGGCCACCCTCCCGGGCTCTGTCAAAGGCAAAGGGCTGGTCAAGTCCGATGTCGGCCTACAGGCGATCCTCGCCGGCAAGTTGCCCCACGCGCTGCGCGGAGGATTGCGTTTCAAGGCGGAATTGAACGCCTCTTCCAAGTTCGCCAAAAAGCTTGTCGACCCCAAGCTGGATGTTGTCCTGAACCACGAAAGCCGGCAGCACATGAGCGACGACTTCTGCCGCTACCTGTTCGCAGCCGCGTTCGGGAAAGCCAACGGTCATTCTCCCAAGCAGCGGCATTTCCCCGCTGCGCTGGCCCCGGAGCACGAGAACTGGTTTGAAGGCGGATTCTCGGACCGCTTCCGGGTCCAGCTCCATAACGAGCCCTCGACGACGGTGACCTGCCATATCTCCAAGGATGGGCACTATTACATCCATCCTGACCTGAAACAGTGCCGGAGCCTCACGGTGAGAGAGGCGGCTCGCCTGCAGACGTTTCCGGACAACTACTTCTTCGAGGGCAACAGAACCGAGCAATATGTGCAGGTCGGCAATGCGGTTCCGCCGATGCTTGCCAAGCAGATTGCCCGAAAAGTGTTCGAGGTCATTGGCGGCCAGTAGCCTCTGGCTGCTACCCAGCTTCCTGAATTTCTTCCAAAATCTGCGCAACCGTCGCCGTATTCAAGTGAACCCGTCGCCCAATTTTGATCCGAGCGCGGCGAAATGGGCGGCACCAAGGTAAGTTGTTGGCGAACCCATTGGATATACGTCGGGGTGTGCTCCCGAGCAACTCCGCTAGATCGCTGGGGCTCATCAGCGTCCCATACTTTTCCAATAGTGAGACTTCAAGCTTGCTTTCCGACATCGTTGGCTCCGCTCGGTGCCGACTGGACTCCTGGCCGCCGCCAGAAGTCGATGCCGCTTCGGCGGAGACAATAGGTGTATGCCTCGGGACTTCCGTCTTCCAAGCGCCTCACCCCAGTTGAATAGTCTGGGTAGTAGGTCTTCGGCTGGGCATATATGAGTTGTGCTCCTTCGTTGTCGATCGCAGCCAAACCCATCGCTAGCGCATGAGGCTTGGGCCCAAGGGGTACCATATCGACAACGTCGCTTGCCTCGTCGCTCACCATCCGAAGATAGTCGAGCGCCGCGAACATATCCAGCGCGTTTACCCTTTGAATCTCGAAGGTCGCGCTGCTATCGGGAATCAATTTACGTAGGAGTTTCCAATTCCGGCGCGAGGCGGGGGACCCAGGCGGAAAAGGGAACAACGCCTTAAGCCTTCCTGTCCCTGTCTGTTCCATCAAGTCGTTAATGTCGAAGGACACGTACCCAACGCCTATCACTACGGTTGGTGCAACTGCGGTTTGCATCTCTCGCGAAAACCCGGGCAGTGCAACCAGAGGGTTCGCATTTTCCGATAAGGGCCCTTCTCGATATTTCAGCGGCCTCGTATAGCAAACGACCAAGTCGCTGAGCTCTTTTCGGGCCAAGAGGCGCTTCACGACAAATAGGAAGTACCGCTTGGGTAAGGAGGTAATATCAAGAAAAATGGACCTTGCATCGATAGTCTTCAATACGCTCTCGATATCTGCCGGCTGCGTCATCAAATCGAGAGCATGAACTACCGGCGTGCCACCTAAGGCACTTTCCATTGCCGCAACGTTCTTGTCTGTCTGCACCTGCAATTCGGCAGAAAACCGATTTGGAGGATCGCTGACTCTAAAAGCATGAAAGCGATTGAAGCCCTCCCGACCAACGATCTCGGCAGAGCCAACGCACCTATCCTCGAATGAGGCACAAGCAATGGTTGTCCATTCTCGAGGGCCAATCTTTGGCATTAACCAAGCATGAGTACCCCATGGAGTAATAGCCATGGCCTAGCCTCAAAACAATCTGGCTTGCGGATCAATCGTGCCGGGCTTTTCCCCCGTCCTTCGCGGCACCTTTTCATCAATGGCCTTTATCCCCGCCGTAAGAAGAGACTCCAATTTCTCTATGGTCGTATATATCGGCTCCTTCGTACGAACATGCGGAATCCTGAAGTAGGGACTTAGTATAGGATTCAAGTACCACTTGATTCGAAGCTCTGCCGACTTCTCTTTTGTGGTGTGCTCAGATTCCATTAAGTCGCCATGGTCTCGACAACTTCTGATTATTTCGACTACTTCCGAAGAGCTAGTCTCAAAGTCCCTCCGGGCCAGCGAGAATCCATTGTGGCCCGGATTGGAAAGTACGCGATCCTTCCGTATGTTGGATGTAAATAAGGTTCCGACGGATTGAATAAATAAGTAGCGACGATCTCCGTCCTGGCCGTCACGGATTTTTTCGAACCACACTCGACTCGCGTCAAAAATGCCGATGACCTGTTCATCTACCTCAATCTCGGGCACCTTTACCAAGCGCAGCTCTTTGTCACTCATCTTTCGCAGCCAAGCCGCCCAAATGGCTCGGCATATCGACATGAACGCCAAGATATTTGAGCCGCTCAGATCGAGCACGTGCCGCGCCCCGCTCCACATAAGCGACTGCATGGCTTCACCCGCCATTTGCACGAGCGCTGCTTCGTTCCGCTCCTTCCTCCAGTATTGCTTCTTTTCACTCAGCCATTCTGCACCATCCTTAGGTGCGGGCTTGTATGCCGTTCCGGCTCGTACTTGTTCCCTCTGTCGCAGCCAAGCTGCTCCCAGTTTGGCCCCGAGCGGATCATCGCCGTCCCATATACTTTTCAGCAAGATCGACCAGCTGGCGTGCCAATCACTGTCAACTTCTACTACGGCTTCAAACGGTTTGTTTGCCACATATCTCTTGGCACGATCCTTCGCTGCCATGGAGTTACCCAGCACCTCGGAAATCCAATCCTTGCAATCCTCCCCCAATTCGATAGAGCAAGAGCGCAAGCGCCTCTTGAAGACGTCCTTTGCAAAATCGTCAAATGCCCGGCGAGTGGACGAATTCTCATGCCGTCTGAAAATCAGATCCAGATCGACAAAATTGTAATCCCTGAGATTCTCAATCTTGGCACCGCTCGCCCAAGTTGTTGTCTCGGCGTCCCAAGCATAGTGCCTGGTACCCACGCGATAAAAAACTCGGTTGTCCCTCATCGCCAATGCACGGTTGATGACTTGGCGAAAGACGTTACCGAACCCGGACGACTTTTCCAGAGCGTAGAGCTCTTCGTGCTGATCGATACGAATGAACACCAATGAATCGGCTGGAATGACACCACAGCTTCTCAATGCCTCCGATAGAAGCGCTATAGGCTCCCCAACCTGCGTCTTTGACCGAGCGATCTCATCGGAAAGATTGTCATCGTGATAGTTGAAGTAGCGAATATACGATCGGATCCGCTGGCCGAATCTTGCGGCCACGTCATCGATGCTCTGGCAATTGTCCAGGTAGCCGCCCCAGATATGGGATGCCTTCAAGGTACCTACGAGCTTCCGTAGATTTGGCTCACTCCAGCTGATGGGAAATTCATCGCGAAGAGATGACGACGCAAGCTGCTCTTCCGCTAGCAGCTGAATGTTCCGCAGCAGATCTGTGCAAATGAAATAGTTCAGATAGTCAGCAAACGTGGATGCTGCCCACTCCTTTCGCCGATCTTCCGGTATGTCGCGCAATCGCGACGCGACTATGCTTGCGTTATCCCTTGTGAGATTTATTGATGCAGAAATGAATTTTCGAAGTTCTTTCGGGACCGGGTACTCTTGCCCAGCTTTGTGGTATTCAAGACGCGTGCTTGTACCGAGCAACTTGAGCAGCATGCTCTTACCGCTGCCCTGCCTTCCTCTTACGACAATGTTTCCCGTTTTGAAGATTTGCTCAGCTTCCTTCACTACGACAGGGCTGAACATCTTGACGAATTCACCGGGCGCCAAGTTCTCGGTGACCCATAGATCGTGAAATGGATTCTCAAACCGAAACATGTCGATTCCTAAATCGGTCATGGCGAGGAAACGGGGGCATCCATCCATTTCCATCGAAGTGATATATAGGGGGAGTGTTGTTGGGGCAGTTCCCTTTCATCACCACAAGGCTTCCAACGCCGCCATATCCAAAAGCTCCGCCTTCCAATTCGACGCCAAGCTTTTTATACCCCCCGTTTATGGCTTCGCGAAGCCCGGCAAATAGCCGGGGCTCACCGGCCGTGGCGTCTTGTTGCACAAGGCAGTCACGCTCAACAACGAGGACTGGCTTGTAGGCAATGTTGCCGCGCTTGAGGTCTTGTACGCTCTTTTTCAGAAGCCTGTCGCCATCGGCGCAGACGACTAGTGGGATGAGCAGTATTGGGCCGGCGAATGCTTCCGCAGCAAACTTCAAGACTCGTGATATCTGACCACCGCTCCCACTGAAGTCTTCCAGCAGAACCAGCCTGGTCAACTTGTGTCGCTCCACATGTCGAGCAATTTTGTCCTTGTCGCCGAGTATCTTTAAGACTTGCCAGTCCGGGCGAAAAGGGTGGCCTGGAATTCCTGTTATTCGAAGAAATTCGTTAATTAAAAAGCTATCTGTCACTGGGCATGGCCAGCACGTTGCCATCTCGCTCTTCAAACAACTGTCGGCATCGGCAGCAAAAATATCGATGCCCGAACATTCGATCAACCATCGCTCGAGAACAATTTTATGAGCAGCTCTATAGAGCTCGAAAAACTCTCCAGAGCCTATGAAGAGGAGATACTCAATGGAGCGGAACGCTGCCCATTTCTGTTTTTCATTTTCGAAGCCATCGAGCCACCGATCCAGGCGCTTCAGAAATTTCCGCGATATGCGATCAGTTGGGAGCAGGGTCGGTTCATACTGCTCGAACAGGTAAACCGCCATTAGCTCGTAGAGATCGCGAAGCCGACCGGCATCTTTTTTCAGCTCCTCGCTTAGCTCCCAAGCTTTCAACTGAGACACGGCGCTTCACCTACTCAAGTAGTCTTGTGCGTACAAGATTGGCAACTGTGCGGGCCATCAATGGCGGCACTGCATTTCCGATTAGTCGGTACTGGTTGCGAGAGGATGGCCCAAAGACGAAGGTGTCCGGAAAGCTTTGAATCCTCGCGGCTTCACGGAGAGTCATACCTCGATGCGCAGTAGGGTGTAACACATATCGCGGATCCCCGAAGTAAGAATCTACCGTATTCGCGACTCCAAGAGGATTCAGACGGCGATACTTTCCATTGAACGTAAATTTCAGGTCCACTCGCCGGGATACTTTGCGCAGGTACCCCTTCATTAACAGGCTGTCAACTACTGGCGCAGCATCAAATTTGCACGCCCTCCCCAACCGTGACATGGTGACTGCGTCTCCCTCACCGTAGTCTCTTTCGCGTTCGGTTCGGCGCAGTCGGATCAGGGCGTCGAGCAGAGTGCGTTCATTTGCATTTGTCCGACCGAAAACCTCGGGGATGTCCCACGTATGAACGGCTCCAGAACCTCTACGAATGTCGCAAAGTTTTTGGCCAACGCCGATTTTCAGGGAAATCTTGTGGTCATTCGATCCGTGCGCCACTTCGGCGGGCTCGTGGTTCGGCTGCCCGTCACAGTTCTCGAGCACCTCGCCAACGGTCTTGAGCGGTTTGGCCTTCACATCAAAGATGGGTGCGACGTTTGATTTCCAAGCCAACAAAAAAACGCGCTTGCGATTCTGTGGCACTCCCAATGATTGCGCATTCAGGCTGATCGTTTCAGTCCTATAGCCGGCCTCGCGAAGTAGCTCACACGCGCCATCAATGTAAGTCTTGTGACTACCGTACATCAGGCCAGGCACGTTCTCTAATACGATCACGCGCGGTGATAACGCCAACCCTATCCTTACAGCCGAGTCGAGAAGCCGATTCCTGGGGTCATCGACCTTTCTGTGCCCCGCAGTCGAAAAGCCCTGACATGGAGATCCCGCGACCACTACATCCGGCCGAAGAGCTAACGGGCTCGGTAACCCGAGGCGAAGATCAGCCTTCTGAATATGGGTCCCCAGGTTGCGCTTGTAGCACGCAATCGCTTCATCCCAGTTATCAAACGCAGCGAGGGGGCGGAACCCTTCGTTGACAAAGCCCAGATCCAGGCCTCCACACCCTGAAAAAAGACTTAAAAAAGAAGGACTTGGCAAAAGTTACCCCTAATATGACACACCGAACCACCGCCGTCTGCATGCGGCGCTAGCCTTATTGTAACGATCTCAACCAGTTACCTATCTGATCGCGAATAGTAAATTCGCCACAGGCAACGGTTCCGAGGGCGTCTTGCCCCTGAGCCGCGCCTTCGACTACAAAGGCCCACGTACCTCCGGAATTCCGTCGTTCGGCGACGAATAGGTCGCCGAGCTCACCCCAACCCAGCACTCGGGCTTCTTTGCCCACTCCGACACCATCCGGCCCGATGCGGTCCGATTGAGTACATCATTTACTTCCGTGGCCCATGCCGCGAGCTGCGCCTTGAGCTGGTCGGAGAGATCCTGGCGCTCCCAGATCCGGTCGAAATCGAACCCGGTGCCGATCCGTTGGGAGACGAGGGAAACGAGGTAGCAGGTGATGTTGGCCTGGAAGGCGCGGAACATCGGCCGGACGATGGCCTGGGCTCTCTTGAACAGGATTGCCTTGGCGACCGTGGTTTTGTAGTAGGCGACGTCTGGCACCAGCTGCTTTTCGCCTTCCTGTTCCTTGATGGTGTCCATCAGCTCCTCGAAGTTCTTCTGCGAACCAAGGCTGACGACGTGCGGCTTCTGGTCCCAGGCATTGAGGTACTTCGCCAGGTCGGTCTTGGTAATCTTCTGGCTGGGTGGCGAGACCACCTGCTTGAGGTGGCGCAGCCTCGCCGGCGTCGTCCCCTCGCGTGCCAGCATGGTGTTGTAGCTTCCGGCTGCGCGTTCGTAGAACCAGCGGCCGACGCCGTCCGGACAGTAGACCGACATCGCCAGCTTCTCAAGCTCGACGTGGAAGGGCTTGTTGGCGGACAGGTCGGACTGCTTCACCGAATTCTGTGTGTTGGCATACCGCGAGATGTCGGAAATCAGGACCTCCTCCGCTACCGGGTCCGGGTTCCGGATGACGATTATCTTCGCAGGCACCCTGACATTGCCGATGTCGATCTCCGGGCTTTTCCGCTTGGCGAAATAGATGGATGCCGTGGTCTGCCCGCCATTGACGATCTGCATGCCCTTGAGCCACTGGAGACCAGGGCCTCCGTCGGCGGCCTTGGCCAGCTGCGCTTCGTCTGCCACGAGCACAATGCCGTTGTTGTAAGCCATGAAGCGGTCAGGCGCATCACGGAGCGTGTCGCGGATTCCCTTGTTCACCTTGCCCGTGACACTCAGGAACGAGCGCACATTGGCCTCGAGCAGGCGCTGCCCGTACTTCTCGTAGATGAACCTGAGGGCCTCGGCAGGGATCGCGGTCAGTGCATAGTCGTATTCTGTAGCCCGACCAGGTACGTAGACGCAAGGCAGCGCCGCACCGCAGACCTCCTCGAAATTCACCACCAGCTCGTCACGGGGCTTGCCTTCCGAGCGATGGCGGAACAGGCGCTCTATGTCCATCACTTCCAGCTTGACGGTCTTGCCGCTTACCTCGCGCGGCTTGAAGTTCTTCGACTTCGCCTGACGGTCTGTGACGACGTAGATCCGGATCTGGTCCAGGTTGGCGTAGCTTTCCTGGATGGTCATCGCCAGGGCAAAGGCGTCGTTCGACTCGTCCATCGACTGGGCGAGCTTGCCCTGTGCGCACTTGGCCAGGAAACGGAGGCATTGCTCCGCAGCGTTCTTGGTTTCGCTGTCAGCGACAGGCGTGATCGTTTCGACTCCCGCGTACAGGCTGACAAACAGGTCGAGCTGGTCTGCATCGTCGGAGATGGCGAAACCGCTCAGCCGCAGAGTGGCGTTGCCGATCTTGGTCTCATAGTGGCATGCCTCCGGCTCGAAGGTCATACCGATCTCGGCCATGTGCTGCATCACGATTTCGACGAACACCGATTCCGGGTAGGGGTATGCCTTGCCGGAGGACTTCAGCCGCTCCTCGATCTCTGCCTGGACCTCGGCCCGCGTTTCCCGCAGAAAGTCTTGCAGTTCCATCAGGTGATCGCTCCGAGGTTCTTCAATGCATCGGCCAGGCTGACGTCCGGCTGGTTGATGGAATCTATGTCGATTTCATACTGCGCCTTGGTGATCCCTTGAGGCACATTGCCGCGCGTCAGGCGTGGAACGCCGTCGGTGACTTCCAGTAGACGGAACCGGACGGGGCGGAACGTCCGCGTGTACCGGTTAGCCATTGAGTCGAGGTATCCGACGTGCAGCAGTCGGCTGTCGAAGAGCTGGCGCGCCACCGGGTCGGAATCCAGTAGGGCGCGCGTCATGTGCACAGCGTTGCCGAGGGTTGCCCCCGGCTGCGCTAGCTCAAGCCGGACGCAGGCCAGGAAAAGCGGCTTGACCAGATTATGATCCAGTTGTTCCAGAGAACCGATCCGCGCCGGGAACGCACCCACTGCTATGGTGCTCTTCACCTCGATGCCGCCATTGCCAATCGAGAAATCATGCACTCCATCGAGCGGCCCGGCCCACGAGCTCACCGCCAGGTGGCTGGTGGCGCCAGCTCCGACAATAGCCCGCAGGACCTCGAGTTCCCCGAACAGGCCTACCTCGGCCTCCGGGCCGAGGACACCATCTGAACCCCGCAGCATGAATTCCTGCCAGGCCCGGATGCGCGCCAGGAATGCCTGGAAGATCATTGCCTCTTTGTCGGCCGCGGAGGCCCTTAGCATCCCCGCTACGTCCTCCGCCATCACGCCGAACAGCTCTCGGCTGCCTGATGTCTGCCGGCACAGTCCGATCCAGGTCTGCCCGGCGGCATCCTGGCCCAGCTCCGCTTCCATCACCGTGAAGCCCCCGCCAGCGGGGAGTTGCTCCGCCCGCGGGAGCCTGATTTCGCGAAAGCCGATTAGTAGTGCTTCCTCGCTACCCGGGAAGTGCCGGCCCGCACGGAGCTGGAACGGCCCACCCGCAGCAACCCTGATGGTCTTCCAGCCCTGGCCCTCCGTCGGCGCGGAGTCCAGGGCGCGCCAGGCCGCCGCGATTTCCCCACGGTCAGTCAGCGGATCCATATTCCTGCTCCCAAAGCACGTTGTTGACCTTGTACTCCACCAACTGTTTGGATTTGCTCTCGGGGAAGCTGACGGCAAAAGCGATGATCGGGGGCGTTCCTTCGGGGAACTCGACACCCGCCTTCTGCGGATCAAGAGCGTAGATGATCAGCAAACCACTTTCCGGTGCGGGTTTCACATCTGGTGCGCCCTGGCCACGTATGTGCCTGATCGCTGGGCCGTTGGGGATCTCCGCCTCCGCCTTGTCCTGAAGGCGCGCCGGATCATGCTGCTGGGCTCTGCGGGTGAACTCGAGCGCAGCCTGCCAGGCCTTGATGTCGAGAGCGATCGCCTCGTCCTTCGGGTCCAACAGCCGCCCGATTGAATAACGGTCTTCCCGGAGTTCGTCACCGGCGCGCTTGTTCATGGCTACGGAGATTCCGGGCGTAATGTCACGCTGTTCTCCGGTGCCGCCGCCAATCAATGCCACTGTCCACTTCGTCAGCTCGCCCGATTCCGCCATCCCCCGGATGAACTCGGCGAGCATCGCGCTGTTCACCTTGCGCGCCGCCGGATGGGTCCGGTACGCGAGAAGGAAGTCCACGACGTCCCCGAATGGGACTGCTTCCCAGAGGTATCCTTTCCATGCGTCGGTCCGGTCATCGGTGCGCTTGCGCTCCGGGTTGGTCTCGGCCGGCCGACCCATCGCCTCCACCAGCCGCACCGCAGCCCGCAGGTTGATGTCCAGTTCGCGCCGATCGCGGTAGAGCGCGACTGTTTCCAGCAGGCGCCCGCTGAACGACAGCCAGAGCGTCTTGGCCGTGCGCATCTTCAGGGGTGAAGTGACCATCAGCACGGGATGGGAAGCAACCTTCAGGCCGTACTCGCGCGGCGTCGCCCCGGCTTCCGACATCATGTCGAACTCCTCCCGCAGCTCCTCGGCGGCATCAGCGATGTGGCCGAACCACTCCTCGAGCTCGAGTGGCATGTACAGCCGGCACAAGTCCACATAGCCAGGGCGGTAGCCGAACCACCGGCCCATCTGCATCAGGGTGTCGTACATCTTCGAGGCACGGAGGAAATAACTCACGCACAACCCTTCCAGGGTCAGGCCACGAGAGAGCTTGTCACCGCCGATGGCGATCACCTTCAGGCCCGTGGAGGCATTTTCAATGTAGTCGAGGGCGTCCTTTGCGGTTCCGTTGATGGTACGGACTTCGATGTCGGCCAGCGTATCCGGCAGGACGTCCACGATGTCTTCCCACGACGAATCCTCGTCGACGACCCAGTCGGGGTGGCGGGAACGGACCTTCTCGCTCGTCGCCAGGAAGTCCTTCTTCCAGAGCGTGTGCATGCGGTCGAGCACACCCTCGTGGTCGATCCGCCGCTTGATGCGCTGGCGCAGCTGCCTTACGTGTTCGTCCACTTGGCGGCGCACCTCGCTCTGCACGCTGTTGAACCGCGTGACGTGGATCAGCATCGAGCAATGGTCACTGCCCTGGCCCCGGAGCCGCCTGATCGCCGAGGTCAGGACGTAGGCATCGATCGCGTCGACCAACGACGGCGGGATCGTCTCCGAGCCGTCGTGCACCGGAACATGGCCGTTGCGATGCTTCGGCGGCATCCAGCCACTGCCATCCTTAGCGACATGGTCGGTGATGATGCGCACCAGCGGCATACCGCCCTCGCGGCCATCTGCCGAGGCCAGGCCGAAGACCCTGGCAGGCCCGACGTAGTCCGACGGGGCGGCGAGATTTATGACGAAAGCCGCCGGGAAGAGATCCGGGCCTTCGTCGCCGGTCTCGCTGCGCTCGTGGATGAAGATGTTGGCGAAAGGGGTGGCCGTGTAGCCGACATAGGCCGATCGCGTGAAGGTGTGGAGGATCTTGCGGATGCGGCTGTTGATGGCGGTCGGCTCATGCTCCAGGTCCGGCTTGCCATCGGCGCCGAAGATCTGTTCTCCGGTATCAACCGAAGCATGGTCGGCTTCGTCGTCGATCAACAGCAACGGCAGGTTGCTGACCAGCTTGCGGCCCGTCTTCGCGTCCTGTGTGTTGGCAACGTGGTTCTTGATCCATTTGAACAGGCGCTCCAGAACCGTCTTGTTCTTCTTCACCACGAATAGCCAGGGGCGCTGCTCGGGCGAGATGCCGAGGTTGCGCGCCACGGCGGTGCTGAAGTCACCGGCCTCGGACCGGTTCGTCGCGTAGTTGGGTCGGATCGACGGATCGGCGTCGATCTCGCCAACGCCGATGACCCTGATGTCCTCGGGATCGGGCTTGGTCTCGTAGCCCAGGAAACCCTCGTCGAGGCGGATCTGGGTCTGGGACCGCAGGTTGTTGTGCAGACCGGCCAGCACGATGATGATCTTGTAGCCGGCGTCCGCGGCCTTGGAGATCAGCCCGGTGTAGTGGCCGGTCTTGCCGGACTGCACGTGGCCAACGACCAGACCACGGCGGTCCCACTGGCCTTCCCGGGTCGGATCCTCGAGCAGACCCAGGACAGTGCCGGTCGAGTTGTCCAGTGCTTCAACGGCGCGGTAGGACAGCTTCCGCTCCAGCAGTTCGCGGTAGCGCTGCCAGTAGCGCCAGTCCTTCTTGCGGGCAGCGGTGAGCCAGGGCACGTGGCCGGCCTCGCTTTTGATCGTGGAGTCGGTGCCTATCCACAGACTGAAGCGCCGGATCAGCTCGTCGGTGACCGCATCGCGGTCGAGGCCGTCGGCCCAGGCCGGCTTCATCCCCAGCACCATGTCGATCTTCGTCGAGATGAGCGCGGGAGTGACCGCAGACAGGTCTCCATCGTCCAGGAGGAGCTCCTGGACGAACTTGATGATCCGCTGGCGGTTTTCCTCGGGTGAAGACATCTGCGGTCTCCTTATGCAGGCTCGTCGGGCAAGGCCGCGACCAGCTCGGGAAATTTGTCGAATGGGTCGGTGCGCAGGAGCTGCTCCCGCGCCGCCGCCGGCGCTACCCCCTTGCGCCGGATCAGGTTCCTGTACATCACGGACAGCACGGACACAACCTCCGCCGGCGCGCTGCCGGAATATTGCGCACGCGGGGTCTCCCTGGCTTCGGCCGTATCGAGCCAGATGCGCTGCACGGGAATCGTCTGCTCGATCACCGAGAGCATCGCACGGATCTGCGGTTCCAGCGGCCCCGCCTCATCCAGCACCGCACGCACTGCCGGGTGCTCGCACTCGATGCGATAGCGCATGCCGTCCACGTGGTGCTCGGCCCGCCATGCCTGCATCACCGGCGAGCCGTCGGCCCTCCGGATCACCTGACCCCGGTGGGCGAACACACGGCGAGCCCGGTCCCGCGTGTCCTCGGCGAGGCGCATGAGGCGGTCACGGAGTTCCACCGGTGGCCGGGCCACGGACTTCCGGATATCGATCTTCCAGTCGGCGTCGGCTGAGTTGGTGATGTCCAGGCGGATGCGCGCCAGGCGGTGCGATTCCTCCTTGGTCCAGGAACGGCCCTGGCCGAGGCCGAGCCAGCTGCCGGCAAGCAGCAGGCGCTCGTTGCGGTAGACATAGAAGCCCTGCTGTGCGGTCCACCCATCGGGGCCGGCGCCTTCGGCGTAGCTGCGCGGGTCCAGCTTGTCGCGGTGGGGCAGCACGTGGCACTGGACCTCGACGGCGCCGCTGCGGGTAGCGATCCGCTCGAGCGGAGAGGTCCAGGTCGCCGGATGGTTCGACAGGAACGGATCCCACGGCTGTATCGGGCGGCCGTTGATGGTAAGTCGCAGCCGTGGAGAGGAGCCCGACAGGTACCGGTGGAACACCATGGCGAGGTGCCGTTCGACAGAGTCGATCAGGTCGAGGAATTCCTGCTCGCGGAAGCCTGGTGTCACGATCCGGTCCATGATCTCCCACACGACGAGTGTGCCATTGCGGCTTCGGGGGAGCCGGCCGACGAGACTGGCAGACTCCGGGGCTGGCCCTTCCAGGAGGTGCCAGCCGTCATCGGTCGCTGCCGCAATCACATCCAGGTCCCAGCGGAAGCAACTCGTCTGGCCGTCCCGGTAGCTGGCCACCGTGAGCCTGCGGCATTGCGAGAACGATGCCGTTTTCAGACCCAACCCGAAGCGCCCGAGATCATGAGCATCCCGCTTGTCCAGCGGGCTCTTCCCGCCAAGGCGCATGGCAGCCTCGAGCTCGGCCTCATCCATGCCATTCCCATCGTCCAGGATGGTCACGGTGCTTGCCGGTCCGCTCCAGGTGAACTGGAGATCCACCGTTTCGGCCTGGGCCGCGACGCTGTTGTCTACGATGTCCGCCAAGGCCGTCGGCACCGAATAGCCGAGGCCGCGCAGTGATTCGATCATCGTCGCCGCGCGCGGCGGGGCATGGCGGGACTTCATTTCATGACCTCCACCACCCAATGACGGGAACATACTTGAATCCCAGTGAGGTCAGCCACTTGTCCGCGTACCGGCGCTTCCGGCTCCTGCCGCTTTCCAGCACGACCCATAGTCCCTTTCCGACGCTGCGCTCGTCGCGCACCTCGTAGCCATTGGCCGCCGCAAACTGCATGGCATGCTCAGCCCAGTTTTCCGCCGCCGGTGGGCGGCTTGTAACTTCTTCGCCGCTGTCGTCCGTCGGTTCTCCCTCGTCCTCGTCCGCGGTTTCCCGGACTTTGATGGGCGCACTGTCCGGGCCGTAGCCACCCAGGATCTCGGGCGCCCAACGGCCGCTGAGCTTCCGCATGGCCTTGGCCTCGATCTGGCGGATGCGCTCACGGGTGACGTCGAACTTTGCGCCCACCTCCTCGAGCGTGTGGTCTCGCTGGTCGCCCAGCCCGAAGCGGAGCACTATGATCTGGGCCGCCTTCGGTGGCACCAGCCGCAGCAAACGATTGATGGCCTTCTTCAGCGATTGGTCCATAGCCACTTCGTCGGGACCTGGGTGAGGATCCTCGATCAGATCTCCTATGGTCACGCCATCGATGTAACCCTCGGCGTGGTCATCCAGCGAGAGAACCTGCTTTTCAGCACGCAGGACCTTGGCAACCCTCTCTACTGGCCACGAAAGTGCCTTGGCAAGGTCATCCGGCGTTACTTGGTGGGCCAGGCGGGCGTCGAGCTCGCGACTTGTACGACGCAGGATATTGATGGATTCGACCATATGCACTGGAACACGGATCAGGCGCTCTTGGTCGGCGAGGGCGCGCGTGATGGCCTGGCGTATCCACCACGTCGCATAGGTGGAGAATTTGAAGCCCTTGCGATAGTCGAACTTCTCGGCAGCCCGCATCAGGCCGATGTTCCCCTCCTGGATGAGGTCCGCCAGGGGAAGGCCGCGCCGGCTGTACTTCCTGGCGATGGAGAACACAAGACGGAGGTTCGCCAGCGTCATACGTTCCTGGGCACCACGTGCCCTGGTCATTCCATAAGCCAACTGTCCCGTAGCATTCAGGCCGGGACTTTCGCGGAGGGTCCATGTCTCCAGGTATGTCAGGTATGACCATCTGAGCCTCATCTGCCCCAGGACGGCAGCAAGCCGCTTTGCCGAGTTCACGACGATCTTGCGGTCCCTGACTAGGTCGGGCACCAGCTGGCGCAGAGCTGCGATGTGGCCACCGAATGCGCTTGGCAACTCTTCGCCCGGAATGGAGTCGGCATCGCTGTCGTCATCCGGCACTTGGTTGCTGGCGAGCAAAGCTTCTGGGTCGTCCTCGTTGTCGTCTCCTTCCAAAACATTCGCCGCTTCATTGTCCACCATGAACGTGACCGGCCGATCGCCAGCCTCGATTTCGGCTGCAGTGCGCAGCAATTCGTTGATAGCAGGTGGATGAAAGGCCAGGGCTTCGATGGCAGTTGCAACACCGTTCTCCATACTTCGGCCGATGTCCTCCTCGTCCTGTTTGCTGAGCAGCTCGAAGCGTCCCATGTCACGCATGAAGAGTGTGACGGGGTCACCGTAGCCCGTTTCGAGTTCCGCAAGAAATGCCATCGCCTCATCGAGCACCGCCTCTACCGACTCGCCCGGGTGCTCCATGACGGCGTGGCGAACCGGATAGGACGCTCCATCCTCGATTACGATTCCCAGGTCACCGAAAACGGTTTGCAGTCGAAGGCGCAACTCGAGGGTGCCCCGGTCATCCGAACCGAACACCTGTTCAACCAAGGGCTCAATGCAGACCCTGCCGAGCTCAAGACCTTCCTGGAGCAGCTGCCGGAGGGCGCGTCGATCATCCTCCGACAGTTCGCTGCGACGCCGTCGCGTCGCCTGGTCGGCCGGAAGGTCAATGTCGACGTCGGACCAGTCGGCGGAGCCATCGAAGGGAATGTGGGCCGAAAGCAGTTCCTGGAGCTCGGCCGCTTCAACGGTCGGCGCTGCACGTTGGGGCGGAGCAACGGTCTCTTCCTCGGCATCCCAGGCAGAAAAATCCAGCGCGTCTGAGGCCGGTTCTGGTGCCAATTCGATCCGGTCATTTGATGGGGTTGGTTCGACAACCGCAGGCTCGCCCCTGGATGCCGGATCGAGTTGCCGCTCGAGCAGTGCCACTACAGGTGTGTGGCCGGCGGCTCGCGCCATTGCCAAGGCGTCGTTTCCGTTCCGATCCCGGGCTGTATGGTCGGCCCCGGCTTCGAGAAGGATGATGCAAACCCCGGGGAATCCGCGGGCAGCCGCGATCATGAGCGGCGAACGCCCCTGATCATCCACCGCATTGATGTCTTCTCCCCGCCTGATGTGAAGCCGCACCGATGCCTCGGCGCCCAGGGTGACAGCCATCCTGAGCAGAGCGCCCAGCGGTTTATTGGCGCGACCAACCTCGATTTGCCACCTCCCCTCCCCCGACGGGCTAGCGTTCCCGCGCCCCATATGACTGGACAGTACCGGAAAAGAAGAAGCGGGGGCGAATCAGGATTGCGGAACTTGTATCATGCGCCCCGGCTGGCCACCGTGACGCAGGGCAATTTTGATGGCACCCGAAGGGGCAGCCCTGTCAAGACGCGGGGTTTTCGGGGAAATTCGCTGCTAGGCAGCTAACGTCAGTGCCTGAGATTTGTTTTCAGCGCGCCTTGATGCAGCACAGCTGCTAGTTCGGCGAGGCTAGTTCATATTCCGCTGCAGGGCGAAGCTCCTCTGGCGCGAGCAATCCCATCCCGCTGTCCAATAGGCGGACGAGTGCGCGGGGGATCGGAACATCGTAGTGGGCTTCTAGCACGACAAACCGAGCCCCCTCTTCTCCCTTGAGGGGCTTTGCATACCGCACTACATCTCCGGGTTCGAATTCCACTGGGCCACCGACGGGTTGCGGTGATAAATATAGTTGAACCACCGCGCCATGTCGTTAGTGCATAGGGCCACGGATTGCGCCGCTGAGCAAACCAATTTCGTTGCGCAAAAAGTAAGCCCCCGAAAGGGGGCAGTTTCCGCGGCAGCGGTGGCGTAGACCGTAATTCGCTCGCGCGGACGATGATTATTGCGGTCTGGCCCGCGTTTTACAACATCGCTGGACGGCGTTCTTGCCTATCCCCTCTGTAGGAGGGTGGAAGGATCAACGTCCAGCGCGCGTGCAATCTTTTCAATGGTATCGAGGGACGCCGAAAACTCAGCCGATTCCAGCTGGCTGATGTACGTCTGGGTCAGCCCGGCTTCCTGCGCAAGCTTTTCCTGGGCCATTTTCAGCTTCAATCGTTCACGGCGAAGGTTGGTGCCGAAGATCTGGCGCAGCTGCGGCTTGCGGGTGGCTCCCATGCCTCAAAGGCTGGGTTCCGCCCGCTGGACTGTCTATTTAGTATATATAATAATCTCTTGGCCGGCGCACACCTAGACACTGTCCGGCCCCTCGGAGCTCCAGCGGGCAGTCCGAACGACACGGGGGGCTTCTAGGCATGCGGTCGCTCTCTAGCAACAGGAATGAAAGAGATCGAACGTGTCCTTCCAGCTCGTCTACGGCGACCACGAACTGACCTTGCCGCTGCATTTTGAGCCTCACATCCAGGATCTCCTGGTGGAGACCCTCGGCCGAACGACCAGCTCCGACGAACAGTTCGAGGCCCTTCGCCGCCAGCTGTCGAGTCGATTAGTCGACGCCATGACCGCCGCGCTTGAGCACAAGGTCATTCCGCCTACCGAAAACCAGGTCAAATACGCCATTGCCATCGCCCGGGAGCTGTCCCTGCAGCTGTCGCCCGAGGTCCTCCAGTACCGCGATGCGATGACGGCCTTCCTGGCCGAGCACGCCAACAACTACCGCCGCCGCAAGGCCCTGTAAGTCGCCGCCGGCCGTCCGCGCTGAACGCTGCCATGGGCTCGAGGGAACGCCATCCTTTGCCGTGGACGCCCGTTGTCGGGCGCCGGGCTGCCACCGGCCTGCGCTGGCTGGAGCAGGCCGCCGGCCCGCGGGCGGTGCAGAAATTCCTCGGCGGCAAGGCCCGTCATCCCCTGTTCTCCGGCCGCTACCTGTGTGGCATCCACGACTGCGGACCAGGGCGACGGCTCATCGCCGACCTCCTGGACCAGTTGCGCCGTGGCAAGACCATCCCGCTATGCGATGTCGACAGCTACTACGCCGCCGGCAAGCGCTGGCCGCTGGGCATGGCGGTGCGCGATGGACAGCTCGTCGATATCTGGCCGGCCGATCCTCCAGCCGCCAGCATCGAGCTGCCGTCATGAGCCAGCAAGACGACGACCTCAATCTTTTCCTGTTCACGCTCGCACCGAACTCGTTGTGGCGATCAGCCCCGGTGCGCGACGAGCCCGAGGTGCACCTGCGCGACTGGGACATCAGGCAGGACACCGCCGGCCGCTGCTACTTCGTCGGGACCCGGGCGGATAACGGCGACGGGCGGGTGTCGACCCCCATCGTGGAATTCGATGCCGAGCACCGGCGCGGCCGCACCCGGTCTGGCCGCGTCTACGAGCTGCTCGGCCCCAGTGGGCGATCCAGGAACGGGGAATACGTCTGGTCGCTGTACAAGACCGCCAACGGCATCACGGAAGCCAGAGGATGAGCAGGCTCGACGGCAAGTACGCGCTCCTGTTCTTCGGGGAAGGCCTGGAATTGGCGTGGGCGATTCGCAGCCTAGCGGCCATTACGTTCCCAGGCCGCACGCAATATCAAGGAGGGATAACCATGCGAACCAGGCAACCTCGGCGACCGCAGCGAACCCGCGGACGGCTCATCAGGGACGGCCGCGGCTTGCCGGCGCGGCGTGTCCCCCTGCAGTTGGCACTTCGCCGGTTCGGATCGATGCTCTACTGTGTCCAGCGCTCTGGTGTATTCGTCCTCACCAAGACAGGTTGGCCGGATGTAGTCCTTGTCGGCATCGACAATCCATTGTTGCCAGCCGTGTTCCGCCTGGCCGTTGCACTGGGGCAGGCGCGCCAGCGCGACCCTGGCGGCGTCTTTACGCTCGCGGACCAGGTGCTGGGGTCGGTCGCATTGGCGAATTTCTGGATGTGCGAGAAGAGTGCGAGCTTGGGCGGCGTGCGCCCGATCGAACTGCTTGACGACGACGAAAATGTACAACAGGTGCTGGACGCCTTGAATCGCATCGCCCAAGGAGAGTTCAGCCTGTAGCTGGGGCCAGTTCCGTCAAGCCTTCAACCACGACTTCCGGCGGGCACTGCCGCCGCCTCGAACAGATCCGACCCTCCATGAAAATCAGAGTATTAAGCGACCTGCACCTCGAGTTTACCGGCTACGCTCCGGCCGTCCTGCCTCCTTGTGGCGAAGACTTGGTCGTTCTCGCCGGCGACATCGGGGTTGGAACCAAGGGAATCGAGTGGGCGATGCGGGCAATTCCTGACCGCCCGGTGGTGTACGTGCTGGGCAACCACGAGTTTTACCGTCACGACTGGGACCGCCTATTGGTCGAGGCCCATGCCGTAGCGGCGGATTCCAACGTCACCGTTCTGGAGAACGAGGCGGTCGAAATGGCCGGGCTCCGAATACTCGGGTGCTCGTTGTGGACCGATTTTCTGGTGATGGGCCAGCGTCTGGCGGACGTCGCTGTAGCACAGGCCAAAGTGGAAATGACGGACTATCGCCTGATCCGGCGGAACCGGCGCAGGGACAAGCTGCTGCCGGTCCATACCATTTGGCGTTGCCATGAGAGCCGGAAATGGCTGGAACGGGAGATCGCCGGCGCCACCGGTCCCTTGCTGGTGGTGACCCACCATGCCCCAACGCTGCGCACGATGAACCCCAGGTTTCTGCTGGAGTTGAGCAATGCGGCGTTCCATAACGACTTCGATGCCCTGATTCGGCCGCCGGTCAGAGCCTGGATCCATGGGCATACCCACTTCAGCTGCCAAGAAGATTTCGATGGTATCCCGGTCATCTCCAACCAGCGAGGATATCCGGGTGAAGATACCGATTTCAGCTGGGATTTCGTTGTGGACGTGTAGAGGAAGGCAGCGCAGCACCACGCCGCGCATCCGGCAGCGTGGGCGGCTGTGCGGCCAGCTGGATGACAGTGCCTTCCGCCACCGAGGGGTCGTCGTAGATCGCAACCAGCTCCCGCAGCTTAAGCACCCGCCCAGAGTGGTGCTGCTCCCACATCTCTGCGCCGTAATCTTTATCTGCTCGGGCAACGCGCGCCTTCTGCAGCAGGCCCTCCTCGAGCGACAGCATTTCGCGGGCCGCCACATTCTTCGCGTGCTCACCTTTTATGCAGACCTGGTCGCGGCAGCTGCTGCAATCGTTGAAGACTTCGCAGGGCGACTCGGTGTAGTCGTGGATGCACCAGCCCAGCTCCGTGATATGCGCAGTGGGCACCTGCTGCAGGGCAAACTCGCGACGAGTGATCGGCACGTTCTTTGGGAGCGTTGCTAAGGGGCCTCGAAAGCGATTGGTATCGCCTACTGCATCGCGGATGTGCTCCAGCATTTGAGCCGGCGTTCGGTGGTCATAGGCGTCGTTGTGCTTGATGTTTTTCCGGCCGGACCATTTGGCGACATCGAGCTGGGTCATGCCTCCAATGAGAGCGATTGTATTCAAAAGATGTCTAGCCTGATGGGATGTCATCCGAAGCGCCTTCCCATCCTCTCCAAGAAGACTGTGCCGGGCAAAGATGCCGACCTTGGGATCAGTCAAGTCCTTGGCCAGCATCCCGAGGGTAATCGGCTGGAACATCACAGGGCACGTGCTCTTCTGAATCGAAAGGCCTCTGGCCTCGATGACAAAGAGCATCTGGGAGTACCGTAACCCGAGCCCCTCGCTAGCCCATGGGAAGCTGATCGGTAGCATCTTGAGAAACGCTCGCTCGACGTCGGCAAAGCGGATCGCCCCAGCGCCATCTTTGAGGCAGTAATTGCGCGCGCCGAGTGTGAGGCCGTGCTTGCGTAGGAACTCCCGCGCACTTGTTTCGAACTTTGACCCCAAGAGCGTGGCGATTTCGCATGCGGCTAGATTTTTGCCGCGCAGATGTTCTAGTTCGGGGGGCAGGTACAGCTGGGTCGGATGCTCCTCGTACCAAGCCGCAATCCTCCGCGCGCGCTCGGTCAACTTTCGTATCCGCACAATTGCCGTTTCGGCGACCGATGCCATCGCCGAATTCAGCCACTTTGGAGCCGGCTCTGCTCCTTTCCCGGCTCTCCACCGCAACCCATAAGCCGGCTTGCCATCCTTCGAGGCCTGGTCGATCCAGCAATTGCTGGGCATCAGAAGCAGTTCGTGAAGACGCATCGGCGCGGCGAGCATGCATGCGACGCTCCCCGTTGTGACCACGTCTCGTGGCTTTTTTGCGTCGAGAAAGATCGCAGCAATCGCATCCAGGGCTGCCTGCGACGGCATTTTGGCCTCTCGAGCCTTGGCGGCCTCGGGGCCTATCCGCGTCGACCATGGTGGTTTTGGTGCGGGATTCGTCCAAGAAAATGGCGTGCCTACGAGATGATGCGAATTCACAAAAGCAGCAATCTGCCCTATTTCAACGCCGATGCCATAGGCTACGGCTTTAGCAAACGCCTCCATAGCGATTGCAGTAGCTCGGTTCAGGACATGCGGACTGATGGCGCTGGGTCCCGTTGGCACCTCGGCGAGAGCCCTGTCCAGACATCGCAGCGCCAGCAGGCGCTTGCCGAAATTTCTGCTCGGGCGCAGTCCGAAGCTGTACCGGTAGAAAGCCTTTGCGAAGCCAATAAATGCCGGCCTCATAAGCTGCCCAGGGTCCTTCAGAAGATCCTCCAAAAGATGCTGTCCGCGTCCGGACTTCGACGCCCCTAGTCGGGAGAAGATCACCCTTGTCCGCGTGTAAGATCCCTTCTTCTCGATATGCCCGGTGATATCCCAGACCGGCTGGTCAAAGAGCAGGCCGGCGCCGAAAACGGTAAGTTGGGTCCGGGATAGATTGATAAAGGCGCACAGGTTGGCTTCCGCGTCGTGTTCAGCCTGTGGCTTGAAGAGCACGATTTCACCCATTTGTGCACCTCTGCACCACATCCTGGATGGCAAGCACGGTGCGATCCAGGTTCTGCGCCAAGCGGTCTCGTTTGGCGGCTCGGTGGCCCGCCTGCTCGGCCAAAACCGCATCCAAGACTTCTTCATGAGGCCCATCAGACCAAGGTTCGAATGCCCTGCAGGTGTAGCAGGCTATGGGCTTATACAGGCCACAAAAGCCCAGCTTGCCGCATGAGCCTTGGCACGAACGGTAGCGCGGGTCATGGATGCGGCTGGTTGGATCGCCGGTACGGGTCGCGCAGGACTCATCCTTGATCACGCGACCGAGGAAGGCCTGCGCGAGCGGCGCAAGTTTAGCGCTCGTGGCCTTGTCAATGCGCTCTACCATGTCCGGCCTGGCCTGCACGTAGATAGTAGCATTGCCGATCGTGGAGTGATCAAGAATCTCGGCGATCACCGCCTCACCGTGACCCTCTGCTGCGGCGCGCGATCCGGTTGTTCGCCGGAAACGGGTCATTGTGATTTTCAAGGGCTCACCCGTCCTTTCGCTGATGACACCTAGCTCCTCCATAAGCCTTGTGAGCCGGCGGGCAAATCCTCCGGCGCTCATGTGAAAGGGAAATTCTGAGTGTGCCTCAGCGCCAGTTCGTGCAGGAAATAGGGGCATGTCCTGGCGCGCCGACTCGGTGTTCTTCAAGCGTTCTACTACGTCTGCGATATGACGTTCGAAGAGCACGCCGAGCGATTCGATCAAGGGACGACGCTTGAAGAGCAAGCGCGGCTTTTGCTTTTGCTTCACTCGAGGGACGTTCAGGAAGTACCGCTGTGTGCCATCCTCACCGACCTCTTTCTCTAGATCCATGACCTTGAGCAAACAGCCCTGTGCTGGACGTATACCGAGATGCGTGGGCAACTTGCCCATCAGGAATTGTTCTAGACTGCATTCACAGCGCTCATACGCAGTGATCAGTGCATGGAAAAGTCCCTGGAATTCTATGTCGGTGAATGGGCCATCTAGAGGATCGTATGTGAGGACCGCCTTTCCTGTCTCATTGCCTTTCAAGCGGAGTTGCCTCAGCAGTTTTACGGCCTCAGCACTCACGCCCGGTAGACGCATTGCGGCCCATTGAAGCAATGGCCCGCGCAGTGCGCTTAGGTACCAATCGGTGGGCAAGGTCAGCGCGGCTCGGTAGTTCAGCAGGTCGACTTCCGTGATGTTATTGATTGCCGAGCCCCGCCTAGCGAAGCTGTGCCGGAAGAACCGGTTCAGATTTGCAAAGGTGTTGGTAGTAGTCATCCCAGATCGATGTTCCGCGTACCAGAGCAGGACGCACTGCAACGACCGCAGCAGTTGCGACGACAAGGGCGGGAGCAACGCGAAGTTGAGGTTGACCCAATCAGTCGCGCCCCGGAAGGACCAATCGTCCGAGGTAGTAGTGAGGGTTGCTCCGTCGAAGGTTCTTACTTCGAATGGCGGTTCCGGTAGATCTGAAAGGTCCGGCAAATCAGGCGCCCTGTATTGTTTTCTCACGCTTCCTCCCTTCGGCTGCTCGCTGCATCTCAAGAATCACTTCGTTCGTCTTCTTCCGGAGTGACCGGCGCGAGTAGTGCTCGCTCATTTTGCTGCGCATCGACCAGCCCATCGCATAGTTTCTGCTTTGCTGTTCAAGCGACTCGGGGATTCGTCTTTCTGCCGGCGTGGCGTCGACCGTCTCCGAGTAGCGGTCATTCCAGTCATGGCGAAGCTTGTGCGGCGACAGGTCCTCTGGAAGGCCAGGCACGACTTGGCGCAGCCGCTCGAAGATCTTGTTGATTGCGACGAGGCTGATCGGAGCCCCGGTGCCGCTGGAGACGAAGAGAAAGTCATGCTTCCTTGCACCGCGGATATTCCTACGATGGTTCAGTACGTAGTCGCGCGTGAGGTCCGTCAGGTCGACCTTGAGCTCCAGCTGTCGTTCGAGAGTCTTTGCGTTGGGTTGCTGCTTGCGCGGGTCCGTCGGATCATCGGCGCGGCGGTCAATGTGCACTTCAGCCATCGAAATGCTCATCCGGCTGATCCGAAGGCCAGCGAGTTCACCGCGGCGCAGGCCCAAGTCGTAGAGCCACAGGACTATCAGCCGGTTGCGCTCGCGACCGTGCTTGGTGCGCCAAGGATTTTCGGGGTGGTCTGGCTGGATCACTTCCAGCAGCCGATCCCGCACGTCGGGTCGCAGCCCCTTACCCGGTCCATGATTTGATTTGCTGGCACACCTTGCCTCTATGGCTTGTACCGCGTCCGCCAGGGCTTCCTGGAGTGCACTCCGCCGCCGATGGTCGAAGGCCAGAGCATCGATATGGCGCCTTCCCAGCCATCGCAGGAAGGCCGCGGAATAGCCAAGCCGGATGGCGGTGGTGTTGGCCGATACGCACACCTCGGCTAGGGCGGTGCCACGAAGGATCCTGGTCCAGGTCACCTGCTTGCCGTCCGCTCGTTCCACCCGCGCGCTGCGCTCACATGCCGAAAGCGCCTCTTCCTTGAGCTGACAAGTCCTGGCCAGTCCCTCGATCTCACCAGAGGAGAAGACCCTGCCTTCCCGGAACCGCTCTTCGAGGTCTACCCCACTGATCTTCAGATATCTGTTGAACCTGGCGATCGCTCTCAGCACTTGCTCTATCGTGTTGGCGGCCAGGCCTCTTCCTCTGACCTGCTGCAGCACGAAGGCCGTTGCATCGTAGTCAGGGAGCCCTGTCTCCCAATCCACCAACAACGGAAGCCTCTCCCCGCATTTCCTGACCAGCATCTCGACCCGCTGGGTTAGAACGACCACTTATTTACTTCCTTAAAAACTATTCAATAGGTGGAGTCTCCTCAATGCCATCGAACTTTGTCAAAAGCAGCTAACCAGTTATAGATAAACGAGAAATGTGTAACTTATTGCGCTTTTAATGAACGTATTACCTACAGGCCGACCCGCACGCCCAGGTGCAGGCGCACCGCTTCCGCGCCGCTGTCGAAGGGATGCGCCAGGTCGATCGCCACCGCGCCGAACGGCAGGCGGTAGCGCAGGCCGATGCCGGCGCCGTAGTGCAGCCGCACCTGCGGCGTGTCGTCGGCGCCGCCGGCGTCGCCGAACACCGCCAGGCCGTAGCTCTTGTACACGTCCCAGTCCAGCTCCAGGCTGCCGGTGGTGAGGTACTTGCCGCCGATCAGGTTGCCCTGGGCGTCGCGCGGCGCCAGCGAGTGATAGCTGTAGCCGCGCACGCTCTCGTCGCCGCCGGCGAAGAAGCGCTGCGACGGCGGCAGGTGATCGAAGCCGGAGACGAACACCGCGCCTTCCTCGACCCGGCCGAGCAGGCGCACGCCGCGCGCCACCGGGTAGACGCCGCGCAGCCGCACCAGGCCCTCGATGAAGTCGGTGTCGGACAGCGCCACGGTGGTGCCGCCGTGCACGTCGAAGTAGGCGAACCAGCCGCGCCGCGGGAAGATCGGGTCGTTGACCTGGGTGGTGCTGAGCGACAGGCCCGGCGTCAGCAGCTTGCTGCTGCGGCCCTGCTCGTTCTGCAGGTTGTAGCGGTCGTTGCTGTAGATCAGGTACCAGCGGCGGGTCCAGTCGCCGGCCTGGCGGCTGTAGGCGCCGCCCAGCGACCAGAGGTTTTCATGCACGCCCTGGAAGTCCTGCTTCAGGCCCTGGGCGGTGAAGCTGATCGCGTCGCCCGGCACCGCGCCCCAGGGGATGCGGTACTCGGCCACAGCGGTGCTGATGTTCTGCGACGGCTGCAGGGTAAGGCGCAGCTTGTGGCCGGACGAGTTGAGGCGGCGGAACTCGATCCCGGCGAGGGCGCGGGGCCCGGTGTCGGTGCCGTAGCCGGCGCCGAACTTGTAGACGCGCGGCGGCTTGGAGGCGGTGTGGATCACCACCGGGATGCGGCGGTCCGGCCCGGCCTTGCCTTTCTGCGGCTCTACCTCCACCAGCTTGAAGTAGTCGAGGTC